>Ga0126369_10001047_pt1 | contig 18905 bp, 16 predicted proteins | sample PanSoiMetaPlot_1_FD_109646 | JGI IMG/M metagenome (GOLD analysis project Ga0126369, IMG submission 109646) | Tropical forest soil microbial communities from Panama - MetaG Plot_1 | ecosystem: Environmental > Terrestrial > Soil > Tropical forest > Bulk soil | place: Panama | collected 2016-02-17 | reverse complement strand
TTGAGATGGTGGAACTCGCACCACTCGCCGGGGTCGGGGATGGTGCCCCACGGCCGGTCGGGGAACACGCGACCCTGTTCGACGTCGTAGATCGACACCACGCGCTGGCGTTCGACGACGTCGAAGTCCACGGTGCTTCCGTCCCAGCACTCGCCGCGGCGCAACAGCCACAGATTGGTGACCAGGTCCGTGTCGACGCTCGAGCGCAGCTCGGGGAAATTGGCGTACGTGAACTGCGCTGTATTGGGGATCTGGCGATCGGTGAAGTAGCGCCAGTACGGCCCGACACGCCGAGCCACTGCCTGCTCGATCTGCGCTAGCGTGACCGTCACTAGAGTCCGGGCGGCGCGGGATCCGGCAATCCGGTGGTGTCGGTGATTTCAACGAGGCCGCGCGCGCGTAACGCGATCACGTATTCGTAATCAGTCGAATCGAAGTCTGTTTCGTGGCCGGGTCCGTAGACGGTACCTTCCTTGCCCGGGCGTGGGTCATAGGCCGCGGCCAAGAACCTGACTCTGGACATTAGCGTTTGCCTTTCCTGCTCGGTGGCGGCTCGTCAGACTGCGGACCCGGCGGCGCTACCTGGCCCAGATCTTGTCGGCCGACGACGTCGCCGTAATTACCTACTCTGGCGGCTTCCGCGTTGGCTTGCTCGGTGGTGATGAGTGTGACCTTGCCGGCGGCGCGCCACTCGGCGGCCTGCTCGGCGTCCACGTCCACCACCTGGTCGGGGACAATCTCCTTGCCGTCCTTGTCGGTGAGCGGGACCAGCGCTCGGACTTCGGGCATGGCTTACTTTTTGCCTCCCTTCGACTTGCGGGCGGGCAGTTTGCCCTCGCTCACACCCTTCAACTTCTGCTGCGCGTCTTTGGGGTCGAAGCCGGGCACCTGACCTCCGGCCGCGGCCCCGAAGAATTTCGCCTGGGCTTTCGACACGGGTCGTTTGTAGGCTCGGCCGCCCGGCATTACTTCTTGCTCGACTTCTTGCGTGGCTTCCCGCTCGGCACGCTGGTGAGCGGCGCGGCCATGTCGCGCGTGACGACACCGGGCGCAGGTGCGTAATTCGGAATGGCCATGGTGCGCGACGCGACGGTTGGTCCGGCGGCGCGGCGAACAGTTTTTCGGACAGCCACTAGTTCTTACTCGACTTTCCGCTTTTGCCCATGGACGGGTATTTCTTTCCCACGGCGGCTCTGACCTGAGCCTTCTCTTGGGACGTACCGTGCTGGGCCACCCTGGACAGGGCGGCCTGAGCGTGGGCCTTGTCGGGGATCGGGTAGCTGCCCGATCCCTTACCCTTCGGCCCTTCGCCCCGGCCAGGCAATGCGAACGAGCTCGACGGCAGGTTCTGCCGCTGCTTGCTGCTCAGTTTCGCCATGACTCAGCCTCCTGATTCGGGCGGCTCGGGTATCTCTGGCTGGTCGTCGTCGTCTGGCTCAGGCGGCGTAGGACCAGGGACTGGGGGCTGCGTCATCAGCCCTCTCCGCCGGTAGTTGCCTTCTGCTGTACTGCGAAGAACGGATACCTAGACGCGGCCGTGGGCTGCTGGCGATTGACCGGATTCGGCACGGCCCAGGCAAATCGGGCGATGACACGGAGCGCCACCATATCTTGCTGCATCAGGTTGAACTGGATGACCGGTGGCGAGCCGTTGTCGGTGACTACGCCCGTGTCAAACAGCTCCATGCTGATGTCTTCGCGGATGGCGAGCATGCTCTGGTCCCACTGGCCACCGATCATGCTGTAGCCCGTCGGTGCCGTGGCGAAGCTCGAGAGCCCGGCGTTGGAGAAGATGATCGGCTCGCCGTAGAGCATGCCGACGTTGGCGGCCGCGGTTGGCGGCGTGTCGTCACCGTAGTAGATGAACTGGTTGGTGGTGGCGCGCAGGCCACGCAGCTTGCTCTTCACCTGACGGCGGGCCCAGAAACCGGTCACGTCGAAGCCGTCCGCCTCGACTGCTGCCATGCCCGCATTGACGTCAGCCAGAAAGTCCTGTGTCGCGGCACCAGCGACCACCAGATTGCCCGCCGCGTTGGCCGCCGAAACGATCGCCGTCGGGAACGAAGCCGGCGCATTGGTGCCGAAGAAGATCGCGTCGTCGAGTGCGACGCCGAAGGCTTCGGTGACTTTGGGCTTGACCTGTGACCAGAAGTCGTAGTCGATGTCATCGAGCAATGCCTTGGCGATGGGGATGATGACCGCCATCTCCTCGGCGTTCAGGTAGACGTTGTCCCAGACCATGGAGGTGGTCTGCTTCATTCCTCGATCTCTTGCATCAAGGGAAGCACCTGTCAGCCAGTACGCAATCGGCAACTGCGTATTGACCGGGATCCGCTGCTGGGCCCGTTTCATGGTGACGTGCGGCATGAGCTGCATAGCCGCACTCTTGACTTCCACCGATTGGACGATGTCGCGCTGGACGTCCTCGGGAATGAGCGGACTGACGCCGGGTGTGACTCTTCCGGCAACTGAGTTGTAGGGCATCTACACCTACCTATGTACAGTAGAATGGCGCCCATGACGACTGAGAGTTGGCGACCTGTCATGGACTGGGAAGGCGTTTATGAAGTTAGTGATCTGGGACAGGTACGGCGAGTTGCGCCACGGCCTGATTGGGAAGGTGGAAACCGTCTTCATCCGCAGACGGGCAGGAGGGTCGGCGTTAATCCAGAACGACTTCTGAAACCGATGCTGAAAAATGGCTACCCGGCTGTTTGTCTGTCCCATGGCCTGGGTACAGAGAAATGGCCCTCCGTACATACCCTCGTAGCTAGGGCGTTCTTGGGTCCAAGGCCCTCGAAGGCCCACACTGTCAATCACCTCAACGGGAACAAGGCAGACAACCGTCTGACAAATCTTGAGTGGGCCACGATGCGCCGCCAGCACGCGCACGCGCTGGAAAACAGCCTGCGGAATCACGCTTCGTTCCGTCGTCTCACTGACGAACAAGCGCTCGAGATCTACACCGACCGCAGCACCACAGGCAGAGAGTTCGCCCGTCGATTCGGTGTCGGAGAGGTAACTGTCTCGAGCATCAGACTTGGGCGCTCGTATCGCTGGGCAACAGGCGCTGCCAAACTTCCCGAGAAACCTTTTCGAGTTTGTTCGCCTGAGATTTGTAACTGTGGCTGTCACTATGGACGCCAACGGTGATTCCTTTCCCTACATGCTGCGGTGGCGCGACATCCCTTCGCGGAGGATGGCGCTCACGTTGTGGTCGGTTCCGGAGGAGCTATTGCCGCTACCGATGAACTCGGGCTCGACTGCGCCTCGACGGAACTCGCTGAGGACTTGTTTTCTGAAAGCGCTGTTGGAACGCAGCCGCTTTTCGGCTTCTTTGGCGCCTTCAGCTTTCCAGTGCTTTTCGAGGGCTTTCAGGCTCTCGTCGACGATCAGTTTGCGACCGTCCAGGCCGATGCCCGCGCCCTCGAGCTTGAGAATGCGTTCGCGTTCCGACGGTGGCAGGCTCAGCACCAGCGGATCGAGGGTGTACTTGTCGTGCTCGCTGCCGATACGTCCGAAGAGGTCGCCGATCTGCTGGTTCGAGGTGGCGACGTTTTCTGCCTGACGCTCCTCTTCGGCGTACTGCCACGGATCTTCGTCGCGCAGTTTGCGTTTGCGGTCTGCCAGCGCTTGCGCGGCGCGTTTAGCTTCACGCCGATCCGTCTCAGCCTGAACGCGTCTATCGAGCTCTTCCTGTGTCAGAGAGAGGCGGGACGGCTCCTGGGCTGCGGACGGGTCCTCGGCAGTCTCTTCGGCACTCCCGTCGTCACGGCCGCGCCATAAGCGGCGCCACCATGGCGGAGTAGAAATGCCCTGAGCCTGTTCCGAACCGGCATCCGCGCTCGAGGGCGCATCCGCGACTGGCTCTTGTTCAGAAGGTGCTGCTGGTTGTTCTGGCTGCATCTTGCTTCCTTTAAAGAAGGACTGTCAATTCAGTAGCCGGGCTGATAGGGCGCAGCCACGTAGGGAGCGGGGAAACCGACAGCTCCGTAATTGACGTTGCCCAGCCACGGCGGCGTGCCTGGTTGGGTGTACGGAGCGGCTGGCAGCGTCTGACCACCACCCGCGGCGACAGCCGCGCCGGTGTTGACGGCAATTGGATTGGCGTGGAACTGATATTGCGGCGCGTTGCGATTGAGCAGTTGGTTGTAGTCCAGCCCCGAGTACTGCGCGAATTGGGGCGTGCTGCCGGGGCCGCCAGCAATCGCCGCCGCCGTCGGTGAGATGTGGGCAAGCGCTTGCGCCACGGCATTCTGGCTGATCTGCTGATAGTTCGGGGTCTGGTACGTAACCGCCGAGGCGATGTCCGCGGAACTCGGACCGGGTCCACCGGGGTGCTGCCAGCCTTGGACCATCTGGCCGACGAGATTGCCGAAGTTCGGACCGACCATGTTCGCCGTGGCGGCTTTGGCCGCGTCCACGGCATCGCGGCCGGCCTGCAGCGCAGTGCTGTAGTTCGTTCCCTGCGTCTGTGCACCGGCGCGCTGCTCGGCGGCAACCTTGAGTTGGTAGTCGAGCTGCTTCTGCTGCTGGTCCTGGGCCAACTGCTGCTTGGCCGGGTCGATATTGGACGACCACCACTGGTCGAAGTCGCTCTGGGCCTGCTCTGGAGTGTAGGTCTGACTGATCTTGGCCTGCAGCTCCTGTAGTTTCGCCGTAGCCTGACTGCTCAGTTGCTGAACACGCTGGGCCGGATCCGTTGGCTGATAGTTCGGATTCGGAACGGTCTGCACCGTCCCGTCGGGCATGCGTTGGACAATGTTCGGCTGATCCGTCGAGGTGGCGATCGTCGAAGGCGTGACGGTGCCGGCCATCGGCCGCGCGGGTACCGAGGTGTCGACCTCGTAGTTGTCGTCGCCACCACCCTTGTACGTGACGCGATACACCTTGCCGTCACTGAGCAGCTTGTCCCCGGTTTCGCCAGCCTGGTGGGTGGTCGTGCCCGCCAGTTTGGCGGCCGCGGCTTTGGCCGCGTCTGTGTACGGGACGGTCTTGAAGGTGGGATCGAATTGCCACTGGCCGCCGCCGCGGTAGACCTCCTGGACGATATAGCCGTTATTGTCCAGCGTGTTGCGCGTGGTACCAACCGGTGGATTCGGATCGGGCACGCCCGGCGCTGGGCCGTAGGTGCCGTCCGGTTTCAGGACGTAGACCGTGCCCGCCTGGGTGATCGAGCCGGGACCGGTCTGCTTGGCCACCGTCGGCATGTTCGGCATCGGCTTGAGTTGCTTGTCGACGGGGTCGATGCCGTACCAGACCATCTGGCCCTGACCGTTGTCGATCTGGCGCGGGTCGCCCCAACCCTGAGCCGCGGCCGGGATGGTGGGCATACCGGGCATCTGCTTGTATTGCTGGTCGGCCGGATCGTTGCCGTACCAGACCAGGTCGCCGTTCTTGTCGGTGATCTGCTTGATCTCGGTCCAGCCCTTGGGCACCGTGGGCGCACCGGGCACTGCCTCGAACGCGCCGGTCGCGTTGTTGGTGCCGTAGATCGTCGAGCCGATCGTCATCAGGTTGGAGTGACCAACCTTGTTGGGATCCTGCTTCTGCAGATCGCTGATGGTCGTCGGCGAGTAGCGGTACTGACTGTTGTCGCCCGGATCCGCCTGCGTGACGCCACCGCTCGCGGTAGGCCACTGCTTCGACATCTTGATCTGCTTGATCTCGTTGGTCTTCGCGTTGCGGATGTTGACGATCCAGTCGTTGCTCGCCGTCTGGATCGTGGGCAGCACCGATGGATCGGGATTGGCCGGGTCGTAGAGCGGGTTCGCCTTCTCACCGATGACCTGGACCGGCTGGCCGACCATCTCCCAGTCGCCGTTGCCGTAACCGGCGTCCACCATCAGCTCATGGATGCGGTAGACGTCGTAGGTACTGGTGCCGACCGCCGGGTAGTAGCCGGGCTGACCCGGTCCGGGTGATGGGGTGCCGACAGTGATGTTGGCGCCAGGGTTGCCGGGAGTGTAGGCCGGCGCGGTGGGATCATACGGAACGGGGCGATTCGCGCCGCCCGGGCTCTGCGGTGCTGGCTGATTCGTGACGCTGACCATTGGCTGCTCCTTCTCCTAACTCGCAGAGCTGCCGCTGCGAATGCGCGCGGCCCGCGACGCGCCGCCAATCCCGCGCAGGACCTCGGTCTGAGCACGCTGCCGCGCCAGACCGGTGGCGTACTTGATGAGGCGCTCCTTGGTCGTGGCGTTGCCGTTGGTCCAGATGCTGGTACGCATCGCGCGCTGGATCGCGTCGTCGGTATAGCGATTGGTCAACTGCTGCAACTGCGCCTCCTCGGCGTAGCGCAGCGGCACCTTGCCGATGGCACTCCCCACCGCGGTCGGCTCGTACTGGACGCCCGCGTCGCGTAGCGCCTGCCGTGCTGAATTCGTGAGCAATTGGCCGCGCGCCGTCTCGAGCTCCTGACCACCAGTGCCGCGAACGAACCGACCGGCCAGTCCGCCGACGATGGGCGCCTCGTTCACGCCCCGGCCCTGTGGCTCCTCGCCCAGCCGCGAGGCGCCGAGCGCCATATCGCCCAGGCCACCGAAGTTGTTGCGGATGGCGAAATCGATCGCGGACGGACGCACGACGGCGTTATTCGAGGGCGCCAGCCGATCCATGGCCGCTTGCAGAATCGGCGTCGCGGCGTGGGCCAATGGCGACGCGTTCTGGTCGGAGCGGTTCGACATGATCGTCGAGCCACGGTAAAAGTCGCGATTCGACGCGAGTTGCAGCGCGGTCGCAGCCGGTTGCAGGCCGATGAAGTGCTGGGCGAGGTCCTCGGGCGAACGTGCCTGAAGTGGCGAGGCTGAGCCGATCATGGCGCCGGCGACTTCGCGCCAGTCACGGCTCAGCCCGCGCCCGGCGGCCGTGCGCGCGACTTCGCGCGCGGCCTGCACCACCGGCGAAAACTCACGCATATTAATGAAGGCGTACTGTGGGTGACGGTTGCCCTGTTTGTCGACGGCGGCGTCGAACGGCAGCATCAGCACGATGCCCTGATCCTTGATGTAGTCGGGCACGTCGGCGTAGTCCTTGGCCCGCTGGGGATCCGCGTTGTTCCAGGCTTCCGCGGCGATGGTGGGTGCAACGACCAGTCCGCCCAGTGCGGCTGCCGCGCCGCCCGGGTTTTCCTTGATCATGCGCACGAAGTTGCTGCTGCCCTGGACGGCCGCGTTCAGAAACGGCATCCACTGGTTCAGGAACTTCACCGCGCGTCCGCCGCGGTCGAAGTCGACCGTCACGTCGCGCCCGGCGATCGTCGACTGCACCCGGTTCAGGCCACGCTCCTCAGCAGTCTTCATGGCGGCGAGCCGTGGACCGAGCTCCACCCGCTGGCCGAGCGACTCGACCCAGCGCATCTTGACCAGCCCGGCCGCAAGCCGCTTCAGGTCGTCAGGACCCTGGATGTTGAAGACGTACGGGCGACGCAGCTCCTCGATACGCTGGGCCGCGGACTCTGGCTCGAAGGCACGGAACTGGCCGGCCATGCCGCCGCCGCTCTCGAGGAATCGACGGGTGAGCGCTCCCTCGAAGCGACCGGTCATGGCTTCCTTGTCGCCCGCGATGCCGCCCACCACGCCGCCACCCAGCGCGGCGAGGGCAATCTTCTCGTTACGGTTGGGGTCGTCAGGCTTGACCAGCGCACCCGCCGTCGCGCCGCTGGTCGCCGCACCCAGCAGACCACCCAGCTTGCCACCCGCGGTGACGTACGGGTTGAGTCCCTGGAACGCGTCGGCGTAACCGCGGATCAGGTTCGCGGTGATGTGCGGTAACTGGAGCACGCCCTTTGGCCCGCCAGCGGCCGTGGTGCGGATGTAGTAGGTAGGCACGTCGAGCAAAGCGTTGCCGGCCAGGAACGCCGGGTTGCGTGCGGTGGCCGCCATGCGCACGATGTCCGCGCTCTTGCGCGCCCAGTCGGGCAGGTTCGAGGTCGGCGCGCTTTCGATAGCCGCGCTCAGGTACGGATTGTTGGTGACGTACTGTTGCTTCTCGCCGTTGCGGAACAGGTTGAGCGTGGTGTCGCCGGGCTCGGCGCGGGTGGCGTAGCGATCCATGTCGGCACCCGTCTTCTCCAGTTGCGCGTAGTCGGTTGGACTGACGATGCGACGTAACTGCGGGTTGGCCGACATGGCATCCAGACGCACGACGGAGTTCGCCGTCTCGTTCTTGCGGGCCATGCGCTCGACCTGGTCGCGGTACGCGATCGACGACGCGATCGGATCCTCGGCGCCGCGGTCAGTGCCCTCGAGCGTGTAGTTGTGGAGGTCGCGGTCGGCCAATCCGAGTTTCGAACCAGCCGCCATACCGCCCGACTCGTTGCTGTTCATGTAATCCAGCACGCGCGTCTTCGCCCACTGCGGGTAGGTTGCATCGAGCTGGTCAGCCAGGTCGCGCGACATGATCTGCGAGTCGACCAGCCGGTCACGCGTGCCGCGATTGAAGTTGAAGACGTCTTCGCTGCCTTTCTGCAGCGTGTCCCACACTTCTGGCGGCAGGCTCGACTGGATGCGGTCGAGGATGTTGAGCGCATCCGCACGCTGCACGCCGCCGGGGAACGTGCGCGTCCAGGCCACCTCCTGGCCTTTGGCCGCGGCATCTTTGAGGATGGCTTCGCGCGCGACATCCGCTCTGTCCATACGCCGCGCCAGCATGTCTTCGGCAGACCGGACTGCACGCGACGCCGCGTTGATCTCGGCCGTCGTCGGCGCCCCGGCACCGGGCATCGCGGTCGACGGGGTGGACGCACGGATGAGCGCCTCGTACGCGGCGGTGCGCTGCTTGAGCAGGGCCTGCGCCTGATCGACCTGGTTCTGGATGGCACGCGGGATCGGACGGTCGGCCAGCTCCGCCTCGAGCTGCCGACCCTTGCCCTCGGCAGTGGAGAGCATCGCCTTGGCGCGGACCACGTCGGAGAGCGAGTCGTAGTGCTGGCCGGCTGAGGTCAACGCGTCACCAAGTCCCTGCTCCACCGCGACGTGCGCCGCGCCACCGGGGCTGAGCCGGTTGAGCAGCGCGGCCATCTCGTCGCCGCGCAAGCCGCCGGGCACCGACTTCGCGACCTGTTCCTGCAACTGGTTCAAGGCGACGTTGCGGTCGGTGACCTCGAGCGAGTACCGATTCAGGAGTTGTCTGAGCAGACCATCTTCGGCTTCAGTTCTCGGCGTGCGCGCGTACGTCTCATCCGGGAACATCGGACCCAGGCCCTCAGCCGGCAGTGGACGGTCGGCCTCGGCGATGTCGCCGATGGTGTGCCCGAGCGCACCACCACCGATGGTGGCGAGCGCGATCTTGAGATTGCGGTTCGGATCGTTGGGATCCGTCAGCCGCGCGGCACCAAGCCCACCCGCGCCCGCCCCGCCGAGCGTCGTGGCAAAGCGGGGTGTGGCGTAGCCGGCTTCGCTGCCCAGTCCCTGGAGCAGGTCCGCAGCGGCGGACGCGACCGTGGGCGACGCTTCCTCAGCGAGCGGCGCGAGGTCCTCGCCTACATTCGCTGGCAGCGTGCCCGTGATCTGACCGGCGAGTCGATTCAGAATACTGTCGGCTTCCGCGGCACGGCCACCCAGCGCTTCCGTGGCGGCGGTCCGCAGCGGATTGATCTCCTCGGCCGCATGCACGCCGCCCAGGATCTTTGGTGCATTGGCCAGGATCTCCTCGAGCACAGAACCCTCGGGTCCTCTGCTCAGCGGGTTGAGCTCGCGGAAACTGCGGCCCGGCTGCAGGATGCCGAGTTGTCCACCCGGTCCGGGGAAGGGCACGCCACGTCGCTGGATGTCCTTGAGGGCGCGGTCGGCCGCTTCCTGCACGCTGCTGGGAGGCCGCTGGTACAGGCCGGTCAATTCACCGAGATCGATCGGCTCGCCCGTCACCGGGTTGCGCGCGATCTGGCCGATGTAGTCCGAGGGTCGCGGCGCACCGAAGATCTGCGTGCCGAGGTCACCCGTATCAGGTGAGAACTGGTCCTGCTGCGACTGGTCCTCTTCACGTCGCTGGTTGCCGGGTGGACCACCTGGTGGCCCTGGCGGACCCATCCCGCCGAGCACGCCGCTGATCGCGCGCTGGATGGCGCCACCGATCACGTTACCCAGCTCCTCGAGCGGATTGTCAGACTTCGCGACGTCCGGCAGCGTCGAAGCCTGCTCGAGCGGTGTGCGCGGCACCTGTTGCGCGGGCGGAATATAGGCGTACTCCACCGCTTGATCGAGCCGCTGCACGGTCGGATCGCTCGACGCACGGATCGGAGCCGGCGTCGAGGGCCTGCCTAGCGCAGTCTGCGCCGCGGAGCGGATCTGGTCCAGGTAACTGGTCGGTTCGGCCGCGGTCGACGGCGACGGAACGGTGGGATTGCTCGCGAACAGCGCGCCCTGGAGGTCGCCCATACGGCCTTCCATCTGGGACGGGGTCATCCACTCGGCACCGCCGCGTAGATCGGTCCCGGAGCGTCCCACGTGAAACGCGCCGGTCTGCGCGTTGTAGCCGTCGGCATAGAAGTAGTGACCGGGCGTGCTGATGGTGACCGGGTTACCGGTGGCGGCTTCCTGGGCAATCTGCTGCCAGTTGGGGCCGACCAGTTTGGTGTCGACACCCATCTTGGACAGCAACTGCTGCTCGGAGGTGATGCCGGCCATACCGCCCTGTGCGGTCCAGCCGACGCTCTTGGCCAGGTCCACAGCTTCTCGGAGGGTGGGATTCCGTCCGTACGCCTGGGCGAAGCGCACCGCCGCGGCCGGGCCACAGGCCGAATAGGCTTCATCCGTCGACAGTTCCGGATCGCCGAACTGGCTCTGGGCCATCGCCGTCGTCACGGGCCGTGCGGCTTGGCCCACTGGACCGGGCTGGGTCGCCTGTCCGGTCCTGCCCGCGTTCCCGAGAATCGTGTTGACGTAGGTTTGCGTCTCCTGGTACGGCGGCACGCCACCGTACTGGGCAACCGCACCGGGACCGGCGTTGTAGGCCGCCAGCGTTTTGGACCAGTCGCCGCCGTACTGCCGCAGGCTCTGTGCGTCCATGCGTGCCGCGGCGTCGAGCGCGGCGTACGGGTCGGTGGGGTCCAGATTGAGACCGGCCGCCGTGCTCGGCATGAACTGGGCGATGCCGATCGCCCCCGCCCCGGACTTGGCCGCCGGATTGAAGCCCGATTCCTGCTGGATCTGCGCCATGAAGATGTCCGGATCGATACCCGCGTTGGTCGCTGCTTGGCGGGCGTACGCGCGCAGATCCCCACCTGCCTGAGGTGGCGCCGCGAATGTCGAACCGGTGTCGGCCGATGGTGGTGGCCCGAAGTCTGCGGCTGAGAGCGGACCGGGTGGAGGCCCCGGTACCGCCTGTCCCGCCGCTCCAGGAGCCGGCAGGGGGGAGGGAGTTTGCTGGACCTGGGGCGGCGGGGTCGTGACGACAGTGGGATACGGCGACGGAGACGGCAGTGGGCTCGGCGCCGGGACTGGCAAGGGCGCTGGTCCCGGCACCGGGGCGGGGCCCGGACTCGGCAGCTCGGGTAGCCGCGGTTGCGGGATCTGCACCTGTGGCTGCGGAATCTGGATCGGCGGCAATTGCGGGAGCGTCGGTGTCGGTGTCGGAATAAACGACGGCGTGGGCATCTCCGGATGCTCGACCAGGCTCTGCAGCCCCTGGATGCGCTGCATGTTGGAGGCACCAAAGTTGAACGTGCCGATGCGCTGCTGATTCGCCTGCTGGAACTGGTTGGCGCGGTAGCGGGTGTACTCGTCTTCCGGCACGTCCGGCAGTGACGGCATCCCCATGCGTCAGCTCACTGCAATCGGAAACTGCCCGCCGACGGCGCGCCGGTGGCGTACTTGGGCAGGCTCTGGTTGAACAGTGCCTGCGCGTCCTGCTGGGTGTAGCCCTGGTTCTCCCACGCGCCGAGCAGCATCTGCTGTTGACTCGGAGTCAATGCGTTCCACGTCTGGGGCGCCATCTGGTTGGGTGCCACCAGCGAGTTCATCGCGGCCTGGCTCGACGTATCGGCCGGCCCGGTGGTCTGTCCGACGAAGCCACCGAGGGTGATGGGAGTAGGCTGGGTACCGCTGGTGGCTCCGCCGCCCGGGATGTACTGCCCGGCGGCGGCTCTCACCAGGTCCTGGATGCCCTGCGGCGTGGCGCCGAGGACCTTCTGGTACTGGGCCCAATCGGCCGGACCGCGCAGGTTGGCCATCATCTGCAGGTAGTTCTGGGCAGCAGACTGCTGCGCCTGCCACTGTGCGAGGCTCTGCTGCTGCGCCCGCAGCCACTGGGTGTACGCCTGCTCGTTGCCGGCCAGGGTCTGCACCGGTTGACCACCAGGCTGTCCGACCTGACCAGGTGCCGTAGTGCCTGATGCGGCTGTCTGAGCCGGCGCGGTAAAGCTGATCCCAGTGGGCAGCCCGTACGCGACATTGCCGCTCTGGGCGTAGCCCTGCTGCCATTCGGCCTGAGCCGTCTGGGCAGCGCGCGTAGCGTCGAAGCCTTGCTGGATCAACTGCTGCGTACGTGCCTGTACGTACTGGGCAGACGTGGGAGCAGTCCAGGATGCTCCGCCCGTGGCCGGACTGGTGATGGGCGGCACCGGACTGTACGACGGCGGCGTGTACCAGCCAGTCAACTGGGCGGTGTTCTGGGCCTGATTGAAGGCTTGCTGCTGCGCCGCCAACGTCTGCTGCCCCTGTTGCGGCATGCCCCACGTACCGAAGTTGGTGGCGGCAAATTGCAGCGCGGATTGCGTTGGCGACCCCTGGTACATCCCGGTAAGCCCGGCCTGAGTAACCGTCTGGTTGAACGCCTCGGTCGCCTTCTGGAACGCGAGCGTGTCGTTGTCGAGCTGCAGACGCGAATTCAGATACGCCTGATACGCCTTCTGCTGCGCGTCGTTCAGGATCATCTGGGTCGCGTCCTTGTTCATGGACGTGCCCGTTGGATCTGTTGCTGTCCCCGCACCAGTATCGCCAACGCTGCCGCCACTCATCGGCACAACGTTGCCGCCCGTGGTCTGCATGTACGCGTTGGACGTCGCGCCGGCGCCCTCGGTCCCAGCTGGCGGGCCCGGCCAGCCTGCGGCACGCAGCTCGGCATTCATCTGGTCGACGGTCTTGGGTCCGTTGACCGTCATGTACAACTGCTGCCCACCGCTCGAGGTCGCGGTTCCGCTCGGAGCCGGGGCGCTACCCCCACCCGCGGGCGTGTTGCCGGTGCTCTTGACGTTGTCGAGCGCGGCTTGCTGGGACGAGGCATTGACGGTCATGCTGCCGCCACCCTCGAGCGGAACGGTGAACTGTGGCATGGCCTAGCCTCCTGGCCCCGTATACGGCGTGATCGGCGTGATGTTCGGCGCCGGCGCGGTCTGCTGGCCACGCGGCAAAAAGGGCATCGGCACCGGCGACGGCGCCGCGGCCGGGGTGGCCTGCGTCGCCTGAGGACCGGCCACACCTGGTGGCGTGGGCAGCCGCAGGTACGGGTACGCCTTGATGACCGCGCGGTAGACCATGGTGAAGCCCTGCGGCCCGAGCCGTTGCACCTGCTGCGCGCGGCCCTGCAGATTGGGCGAGCCGTCCGGGTTAAAGAGCTGGTCGCGGTAGTACTCGAGCTTCTGCGTCTCGCTGAGCGGCGCGGCACCCGGGGCGAGCCCGCCGGTGGACATGCCGAGCGCGATCTTCGTCGAGATCTGGTCGATCCAGATGGCCAGGTCCGTCGAAACCCTATCTATTAAGGAAGGAGATCCGCGGCCGCGCGGCGCGTTGTCGAGATGGGGCGTCGCCGGGTACGGCGTCTCGGGCTGCATTAGCGTCCACCCGGCGTGATCGGCAGCATGTTTGGCGGCGGATTGGGCACGACGCCGGCGCCCGGAATCCCACCGGGCGGCATCGCCGGCCCAGCCCCCGGTGGCGGCGGCGCAATGGGCAAGCCCTGGCCCGGCGTGGGCACCGGATTACCGGGCATGCCGCCCATGGGTCCCGACGGCGGTGTACCCGGCGTGCCCGGCACCCCGGTGGGTGGTCCGCCCGGTGCGCCGCCGAGCATCTCCTGCAGGTTGGGCATGCCGGGCGCGTTCATCTTCTGCGCCTGCAGCGTGCCCAGTTTCTGGGCGATCTGGTCGAACACCATCTGCTGGATCTCGGGCCGTTGCTTGGTGTCGTGCAGCAGCCACGACGCCTCGACCTCGTCCGGATTGCCGCCCGCGTCGGTGACGGCGTCCTCGTAGGAGATCAGCTTGAGCTGCATCTTCTCGCCGATGGCCCGGATTTCGATGATCTCGTTGCTCGGCGTGCTGGGGCTGAGCCGCACCGTGTAGCGGTGGACGCCGTCGAGGTCGTCCGGCCCGATCTTGAGCCAGCTGCCTTTGAGTTGGCCCGAGCCGAGCTTTGAGCCGGGCTTGCTGGCTTGCTCGCCCCAGGCGTAGACGTTCTCGGCGATGCAGTTCTCGATCAGCCATGACTCGAAGCCGGTGCGCTCGGCGAGCGCGACCTCGGCATTGCTGACGATCGGATTGAACGCCAGCCCGGCCAGGTAGGCGGCCTGGTTCAGGGCGTAGCCTGACTGGTCGCTGCCCACCGCGCCGGAGAAGGCCGCCGGCATAGCGCGTTCGATCAATTGCTGGATGTTGGTGATGAGCTTGCCCGCGTCGGCGCCCGACTGCGGCTGATCGACGGGCGCGATGTCGAACGGGTACAGCTTGCCCGGCTCGATGCGCTGCTGGCTGGCGCTCTCTCGCCCGTCGGCGCCATAGGGTGGACTGCCGAGGCCGGGGATCACGCCCGGCGGCTGGGTCTGTTTCCACGTCGGAAAGCCGGTCAGGAAGGCCGCGTTGCCCTGTACCGTGAGCAGACTGTCCAGCAAGCGGAACAGTTGCAGGTAGCCGTACAGCACCGACAGCCCGGCGTGCTCCGGCAATCTCGAGGCCGTGGTGATGCCGAGCGCGTGGAAGTACGGCCCGCGCAAAGTATGCAGATACGGGTCGCCATAGGAATGCTGGACGACTTTGCACAGGGTGGCTTTCGACGTACCGCTCGCGCGCTGGTTGGGACCCTGCAGGCAGACCACCTGGACGTGCTCGTCCCAGGCTTCGATGCAGCGCAGCGTCTGGCTGCCGGCGCTCTTCATGACGCGCGTCCACTCGGCTCTCGGGAGTCCCACCGCGCGCGGGTCGAGCCCCGACCAGGTATCCGGCGCGACGACGTTGCCTCTGGAGTCGAGCCCGGCGCCAAAGCGCTCGAGCGCGTCGAGGTAGGGCACCTCTTTGATCTCGACGACGCTGGTCAGGCCGTTCTCGTTCTGGGTGTAATAGAACGTCTCGGGCGGCACGTCGGTGGTGGCGATCGGGTACGGCAAGCCGAGCTTCAGGTTCTCGGTGTGCTGGTCGTAGGCCAGATCCTGAGCGTGCTGGTCCAGCTCGCTCTGGCTGAGCTCCGCGGCGTACGCGTCCGACTTCGAGGCGTAGTCGTTCCAGGCCGTGGCCGAGCGCTCGCACGTCTTGAGGATGGCTTCGCCCTTGACGGCGAGACTCCACATGAACACCCGGAACAACTGTCTTCGGGCTTCCTGCTCCTGGCGATTCCAGGACGCCTCGAAAAACCGCTCACGTCGAGTGGAGTTTTCCTGGTACATGTCGCCGAAACCGATGGGTCGGAAAGTCACCGCCGGCGCATTCACGCTGAGCGCCGCGGCGATGTTCTGGGCGATGTGCAAGGCGAGCGGCGCTCTGACCTCCACGGCTGTTTTCCGGTACGCCTCCGGAATCTCGACGCTGAAGTCCTGGAACAGAGTCGCGTCGATGTCGGCGTACAGCCGGTCGCGATCGCGGAAGTCGCGCTGCAGCTGCTCGGCCAGTTCCGTCGTCGCCTGTTCCATCGCCTCGGCATCGTCCGGTGTGGAGTAGCCGTCCGCCGAGACCGTGGCCATCTAGGGGGTGTCTCCGTGCTCGCGCTGGCGGCGTTCGGCGGTGACGGACTGGGAGAACTGCTGCAAGACCTCGGCGATGTTGGCGGGCATGGTGTGTTTTGCGGCGAGCCCGGAGAGCAGGCCGCAGACCATCTCGAGCCGTTCGAAGCGCACCAGCAAGTCCTCGAGCACGGCGTGGGTCGTTCCGTCCTGCATGCTTCTCAGTTCTGCTCCGCGCGTCTGACATCAGACTCATACTGGGCTTCGATCTGCTGCGTACGGCGCAAGTGCTCGTTCGTCTCGCTAAGAAAACCGGTCAACTGGTCGACGAAGGACTGGTACTGGTCCTCGTCCATCTCCGGTCCGTCGGTGCCCACCGAGAACAGCAGCAGCGCCACGACCTCGGCCAGGTGGACTTCCAGCGTGCGCTGCCGCTCGAGCAGTTGCCACAGCACGTGGCGCACGTCCTGGTCGCTGAGCTCGTTGGCGGATTTGGCCCAGATCATGTCTGCATCAGACTCTCACTTAGCCGAACCTCAAGTTCACCACCTGGGTCGGCCGGACGGGCTGCGCCTCGGCGCACAGGCCGTACCTGAGCGCGTCGACAGCGTGGTCTTCGGTCTTCTGGCTGCCGACCTTGTCGGCGAGGTCCTCCGGATCGAGCGGATCGACCACCATGGTGGGCAGCGTGCGCAGCAGATTGGGACACTTGCCCTCAAAGAGCTGCAGTCTCGGTTTCGGCTCGTCCTCGGTGGCGCCGTCGCGAGCCAGCGCTCTTCGGACGATGGCCCAGCCCTGTTTCCGCGAGTTCATCCCCGGCACGACCGGCCACACGCCATTGGCGGCGTAGACCGCGGCGATGCTGGGCCGCTGCTGCTCCGTCCGCAGATTGAACATGCTCGGATCCAGCACCTTGAGCAGCAGACGCTCGTCGCCCGAGGCATCGAGGATCTTCTCAGCCTGCTGCTCGTCCCTGAGCCCGGCCCCGTACAGCTCGCGGTAAACAAAAATCCGCCGGGTCTCCGGCTCGCGGGCGAACCACAGACAGCAGAACGGCACGGCAAAGCCGTAGTCCACGGCCAGCCACTTCGGCCATTCCTCGGGAATCAAAAACGGCTCGGTGACATGCACCGCCGGATCGAACTCGGTGAAGTACATGCCCTCGGCGGCCACCCACAAGCCGAGCCTGAGCCGCTGATACAGGTACCCGCTCAATGAATCGAGCCCCTTCAGGTACTCGGCCCCAGCCGCGGTGTACTGCCCGGTCGTCGGATCGATCAGCGTCGGGTTGTCCGCGTGCTTGCTCTCGAGCAACGTGCAGTCACCCCGATTGCAGCGCTGCTTGAGCCAGTGCGTCGGCGCGCTCGGATTGCAGTCCGCAATGATCTGCTGATAGCTGAGCACCCCGTTCCGTAACCCACGCAGCAGCATGCCCCAGTCATCCTCGTCCAGCTCGGTGGCTTCCTGCACGTACACCAGGTCGAACTCCGTGGAGCCGATCTTCTCCGGATCGTCCAGCCCAGCCACCATCACTCTGGCTCCAGAGGGGTAGCGGTACTCCTGGTCGCCCTCGTGAAACCTGACCTGATTGGGCACCGGCAGCACCTTCTGCTCGAACGTGGTCATCGCTGATTGGGTCAGGCTCTTGCGGGTCTTCCGCACGATCGCTGCCCGGATGGGCACCTGCATCGCGATCAGGTTCAGTTTCTCCAGACACGCCCGGGACTTCCCCGTCCCAGCCGGCCCACTCAGCAGCACTTCCCGTGATCTGTTCTTAAATAAGGAGATCGCTGCACCGAAGGGCTGATACGGCCGTTCATCGGCAACTGGCTTCTCACCCGCAGGCCCCACCTGCACCGTGGCCGGTCTGAGTGCCGCCTGCTTCGGCATCCTAGACTGATCCCGAAGCCAGCGGGGCTTCAGCCTGGACGGGGTCAGTTTCTGAGGCGACCTCGTCCAGATGCTCCGCTACCGTCTGACTCCAGAGGAGTAACGTCTTCCAGTCCTCGAGCAGGTGCAGTCCCCACACTCGTTCAGTAATCTGTTCACTGCTCGCCAGATCCGTCCCCACCTGCTTCAGATACAGCAAAAGCTCGTTGCAGTGTGCCGGCACAGATCCCGACATATCCCCGACAGTCCGCAGCATAGCACCATGATGGGTGGTAGTCTCTTGACAGATTAGGATCCTGGCTTAGGATTCGGACTCGCTCCGTGAACGGCAACGGTCTTCGCCTCTGCTTTCGTTGCGACACCTGGTCCCGAGGCCCTTGCCCACGCTGCTTACAGAAGCACAGTCGCCGTCACGGAAACTCCGCCCCACTCCCAACCCCCACCGTCTACCGCAGCGCGCGCGACGCCCCACCTCCAGACCCACCTCGCTCAGCGTAGTGCGCACTCCGGCCTACAGTTCAGCACTCTACCCAGATTCGAGTTTGCCCGGGTGCGGATTTCCGGATTGTGGGGTTTTAGGAATTCGGACGGGCGAGCCGAAGCGGGGCACGTGGCCGTGGCACCCCCGTCTCCATCTCAGATAGTGGACAGATGTTCTACGTACTACGTTTGGGTGAGCAAACGTCGCCACCCACAACAGGTGCTGCTACAGAACAGAGCTAGGGTCAATGCCGGCGATGGCCTTGACGACCTGGTTCACGGTGACGTCGACTTTCTCACGGTACGTGTCGGGCTTCCGAGCTCTGAGCAGAAGCATCATGAGCTGGTCGGAGTATTCGATCTTTTCATCAGTTCCGACCGGCTCACCGTGCCAGTAGGATGTACGTTTGTAGGGTGAACCTTCGGTAGCACGTCGCCAAGCTTCGCGTTCTAAGCGTTCGGTCGCCGCTTCATTGGCGAGCTGGACCGCTGCGGCGAACTTGGAATCGTTCTCCATCCAGATGTAGTACGTCTGGCGAGCGATACCGGCAGTAACGCACGCGCTACTGATATTTGCCCACCGGACGAAGTCGTCCAGGAACGCATGCTTGGCTCGTACAGCCTGTTCATGGGTTAAATTTCGGCCGGGAGGACGGGTGACGGTAAACGCC
>Ga0126369_10001046_pt1 | contig 18912 bp, 18 predicted proteins | sample PanSoiMetaPlot_1_FD_109646 | JGI IMG/M metagenome (GOLD analysis project Ga0126369, IMG submission 109646) | Tropical forest soil microbial communities from Panama - MetaG Plot_1 | ecosystem: Environmental > Terrestrial > Soil > Tropical forest > Bulk soil | place: Panama | collected 2016-02-17 | reverse complement strand
TTCGAGGATTTCGAGGTCGGCAAGACCTACGAGCACCGGTACACCCGCACGGTGACGCAAATGGACAACATGCTGTTCTCCAACATGACACTCAATCCGCAGCCGTTGCATATCGACCGCCATTTCTGCGAGACGGAAACCGATTGGGGCCAGCCACTGATGAACTCACTGTTCACCCTTGGGCTCATGATCGGCATTCAGGTGTCGGACATGACGGTCGGCACAACAATCGCCAACCTCGGTATGACGGATGTTAAATTTCCCAATCCGCTCTTCGAAGGCGACACGGTGCATTGCGCGACGCAGGTTGTGAGCAAGCGTGAGTCAAAATCGCGGCCGGGTGCCGGCATTGTTGAATTCCACCATAAGGCCTTCAAACAGGACGGCACCCTGGTGGCCGAGTGCCATCGACAGGCCTTCATGCTTATGCGGCCAAAATAAAGAAAGACCTGGCGTTTACTTGGCCTCGCGCTCCTCACGCCGCAAGCTCAGATTCTCCGGCCGTAGCAACCGCACCTTTGGCTTGAATAGAAAAATTCGATAAGGACCAGTCCATGCGCTCTTTTCTGTTCGTGCCCGCCGACGGGGGATCCAAACTCGACAAGGCCATGGCCAGCGGCGCCGATGCCGTGATCCTCGATCTGGAAGATTCGATTACCCCCGAACGAAAAGACCACGCCCGCGCGGCGGCACTGGATTTTCTAAAGCGAGCGGGTTCAGCGGAGCAGCGTCCACGCCTGCTCGTGCGCATCAACGGGCTCGAGACTGGCATGACCGATGCCGATCTCGACGCGATCGTCGCGGGCGCACCGGACGCCGTTCTGTTTCCCAAGGCAGAGGGAGGCGCAAGCGTTGTGCATCTCGACGCAAAACTCACGGCGCGCGAGGCGATCGCCGGCGTGCCGGAAGGACAAATCAAGGTTCTCGCGCAGGCAGTCGAATCGTCCGCCGGGCTCTTTGCCGCTGGCACGTTCCGCGGTGCAAGCGCACGCCTTATTGGATTGACTTGGGGGCCCGAAGATTTGTCGGCCGAGTTGGGCGCAGAAACCAATCGTGATGCGCAAGGCGAACTGACTGACCCTTACCGCCTCGCGCGATCAGTGTGTCTGTATGCCGCCACCGCCGCGAAGCTACCGGCGATAGAAACGATCTATGTCGACTTCCGAAATTCGGAAGGCTTGCGGCGCGATACCGAAGCCGCACGCCGCGACGGCTTCACCGGGCGCCTGGCCATCCATCCAGCTCAAGTGCCGGTGATCAATGAGGTGTTCACCCCGACCGCGGCGCAGGTCGAAAAAGCCAGAGCCGTGGTCGCCGCATTCGCTGCGCAACCAGCTGCTGGTGCCGTCGGCATCGACGGCAAGATGTACGACCGCCCGCATCTCGCCCGCGCACAGGCCTTGCTGGCACGCCACAAAACTTGACGACTACTTCTTGCTATAGACGTCTTCAGGATTGAAACGCCTTTCCGCGTCGCGGAATTCGAGTGTGACCGCGCCCGCTTTTCCAAGCGGCACCGCGCGATAAAAGCAAGAGCGGCGGCCAGTGTGGCAGGCGCCGCCACCCTGCTGTTCAACTTTAAGCCAGAGCGCGTCCTGATCGCAATCGACGCGCAATTCAATGACTCGCTGCACGTGGCCGGACGTCTCACCTTTTTTCCAAAGAGCCTTCCGCGACCGGCTGTAGTACCACGCCTCCCCGCTCGCGATCGTTTTGCGAATCGCCTCTTCATTCATATGCGCAACCATCAACACATCGCCCGACCGGGAGTCGGTCACAACAGCGGTGACCAGCCCGTCGGCGTCGAATTTGGGAGTAAAGACCAAGCCTTCTTCGATATCAGTCGATTTGTCAGCCATAAAACACTGCCGAATTGAATTGATACATCCGTACGATCCGTCGCGAATTGATCGCCGCGGTGAATATCTTACGTCGACCTACATTGCCGCGCGCCATCATGGATTGCCGGATCAAGCCCGGCAATGACCGCGAGAGGCCGCTGGCTAGAAAGCAGAACTTACCGCTGCGCGCCGCGCAGCATGGTCATAAAACGGACCTGTTCACTCGCGGCATCGCGGAACGCCCCGGTAAAATGCGTCGTCACCGTGAGAGCTCCGGGCTTCTCCACTCCGCGAAGGGACATGCACATGTGCTCGGCCTCAATCATAACTGCCACGCCGCGGGGTTTGAGGATCTCGTCGATCGCAGTCGCGACTTGCGACGTCAGATGCTCTTGCGTCTGTAGGCGTCGGGCATAGACGTCAACCAAGCGAGCGAGTTTTGACAACCCAACAACACGCTCCACCGGCATATAGGCGACATGCGCCTTGCCGTAAAACGGCATCATGTGATGTTCGCAGTGCGAATTGAAGCCGATGTCGCGCACCAGCACAAAGTCATCGTAACCGCCGGTCTCGGTAAATGTGCGATCGAGAACATCGACCGGACACTCGCGATAACCCTGGTAGATTTCCTCAAACGCGCCAACGACGCGCTTAGGCGTTTCCAAAAGGCCTTCGCGACCGGGGTTATCGCCGGCATAGGCGATAAGCGTGCGTACCGCTGCTTCCGCCTGCTCGCGAGACGGCCGCGGCTCAACCGGCGCGGGCGCCGCCCGTACATGCTCAGATAGGCCTTGCTTCGGCCACGGCTTTACATTGGTCGTGTTTTTGGCGTCCATGACGGGTCTCTCCGTTCGACCGGCACGCAATGGTGCCGGGTGTGTCACCGGGTTGGCCGCGTCAGTAAACCGATCCGCACCGGCTCGATAGCCTGTCGGCGCCTGGACGCTGCATTCCCACTCGGCAAGCCTTCCGCAGGCCTGCCCGGCGCCAAGAACCTCTTCGCGCCGTCGTCTAAGCCCCTATATATTCATTTACCTGGTAGAGGCAAACCTCGAAAAAACGTCAATGCTTAATGAGGTTTACAACGCGAAGATTCTGGACCTGGCGGGCAATATTCCCCGCTTGGGGCGCTTGCCTGCGCCCGATGCGACAGCTACCGCCCATTCAAAGCTATGCGGCTCGACCGTCACCGTGGATCTCAAAATGAAAGGTGGCGAGATTGCCGATTTTGCACACGACGTGAAGGCCTGCGCGCTCGGCCAGGCCTCGTCCTCGATCATGGCGCGCCATGTGATCGGAGCAAAACCCGCGGAGCTCCGGGAGTTACGTGAAACTGTTCGCAAAATGCTGAAGGAGAACGGCCCTCCGCCGACCGGCAAATGGGCCGACATTGCGGTGCTCGAACCGGTGCGCGACTACAAGGCGCGGCACGCTTCGACCTTGCTCACCTTCGATGCGGTGGTTTCGGCCCTAGATCAAATCGAGGCGAAATCAAACGGTAAGCGCGCGCCGGTGCCCGAATAATCTATTTCGCCGCCGCCAGACCGCCCGTCTTCGTTCTTGGCAATTCCGCCCGGTCCCCAACCGCCTTGTTGCAACCAGCAGTCAGTCGCGGGAGATTCTGCGTCGCGCCTGTATTGCCAATGCGTATTCCGGTCGCGAGCTTCGCGGCTTCCGTTTTGATCAGCATCGAGTGGCTGCCGACTGCGCCGAAGGCACCGATCAGTGCGCCTGGTACACGGCCCGCGGCGTAGGTCACTAGCTCGTCAGGAGAACTCTTCCGCTCCGAAGACACCACTTTGAGTGCTGCTGAATTGCTCCCCACGCGCAAAGTGATGGCGTCGAGCGCATCCGGCACCGGCTTTTGTTCGCCGCCATGGCGGCGCTCAAGATAACTCACGTCATAGCCATCACCGCCGGCGACACAGGCAACAACCAGATCGAAGGTGCCGATCTCCTCGCCCTCGACCGTAAGCGGATGGCGCCGAGCCAACGTCGCAACGCCCGACCGGTCGACCAGAGCCCATCGCTGCTCGCTGATTGCCGCCGTTCGCACCCCGTTGGTGATACGGGGAGTGGGTTGCGACACGGCCGGAGAGGGAGAAGAAGAGGTCGCAACTGTCGCCGCAACTGGCGCATCAAGCTCGTCGGTGGTCAGGCGCGTGCGCTTTAGTTCATCGCGCGTCAAGGCGTGCATCGGTTCCCAAGGTGGGATGCGCAGAGCCAGATCGAGCAAATCGACGCTAGCCCCCATTTCTGCCGTGTATTGGGCGAGCCGTCCGATGTCGCGTTGCACAAGCACAAGATCTTCCGCCGAATAGCTGGCAGCCGTCGGGTCCTCGCGGCGGTCACCTAGCCAAATCTGATGCACCATCACGCGCGCATCTATTGGGACCGATCGCTGCACGCCACCAAGCAGCACGAAGGCGCACATCGACTCGCAATCGGCGTTGGGCGAAAGCTCAGCGCGCTGGTCATCTTGACCATTCACGGGAAGATCGACGAGCCGGCCAACGGTGGTGGCGAGCTTCAGGTTCCGAATCTGACGTCCCAAAGCGATGGCACCGAGCACCGAGCCACCATCGGAATCGATAGCAAACGTCGCGCCGGCGAGTTCGTGACTCTGCGCAAAGACCATGAAATGTCGTGGCGTATCCGCGGTGATCGCGCCGGCGGCCGAGACGAAGACCTTACACTTGCTGCCGCACGCGTCTGCAGGCCCCTGCATGCGGAGGTCGAAGTGCATCGGCGATGCGCGATCAGAGGCCGCCTTCGCCGTTGACGGCAACGGCAAGAGCAGTGGCGCCACAGCGAGCGCGATAGCCAACGAACGAAACTGGCTCATCCTTCCCCTGTCTCGCCACTTGGCCCTTTCTTTTCGCGTGGTTTTCCACGTTCTCGGCGGACCTAAGCGGCGCCTGAATACCCCCGGCGTCGTCGTTGAGTCTTAATGCAGTTGCGAGATTCGGGTCTAGTGTAAAAAAGTCGCTATCACATCTAAAGTCCAAGTAGTTCCATTGGCTTGGCCCCATAATGGAACTTTTCAGGCCAAGACCGCGCCAGCGCATTGGATTAGATCATGCCCGAAAACAGGGCCCAACTCAGTGACTTGGGCGAATTACCTCGCCTGGCTGGGCGCGGACTGGTCAAGCTTTATCGCTTTACGCTTTCACCGCTGCTCGGCCCGCGCTGCCGCCATCTGCCGACCTGCTCGGACTACGCGGATGAGGCGATTGATCGCTTCGGACTATGGGCGGGTGGATGGATGGCCTTTGCCCGCATCTTACGATGTCATCCCTGGGGAACGTCGGGCCTCGATTTTGTCCCGGACCACCTTCCCGACGGTGCGCAGTGGTTTTTGCCCTGGCGCTATGGGCGTTGGCGCAACGTCAATGAAACGCCTCGCGCCTAGTTGCACCGCACGACCCGCCTGCTATATCGAGTTCCACGCTTACCTGCGTTCGTAGGCAGCGAGTGAGCAACAGGAGAAGCTGATGGTCGCGCTGACCTTTCCCGACGGCGCACGCCGCGAATACCCCCCAGGCACAACGGGTCTCGACGTCGCCAAGGGCATTTCGCCCTCGCTCGCCAAACGCACGGTGGCGATGGCGCTTGATGGCACCCTCGCCGATTTGAGCGATCCGATCGACCGCGACGCCAAAATCGAATTCATCTCCCGAGAGGACCCGCGCGCGCTCGAATTGATCCGGCACGATGCTGCCCACGTGCTCGCGGAAGCAGTTCAGAGCCTTTGGCCCGGCACACAAGTGACCATCGGACCGGTTATTGAAAACGGATTCTACTACGATTTCGCCCGCAACCAGCCATTCACTTTGGAAGACTTGCCGGCGATCGAAAAGAGAATGCGCGAGATCATCGCGCGCGACAAACCGTTCACAAAAGAGGTCTGGGCGCGCGAACAGGCCAAGAAAACTTTCCGCGACATGGGCGAGGCCTTCAAGGTTGAACTGATAGACGCCATCCCCGCCGACCAGCAGATCAAGATCTACAAGCAGGGTGACTGGTTCGATCTTTGCCGCGGGCCACACATGACGTCGGTGGGCAAGGTCGGCAATGCATTCAAGCTGATGAAGGTGGCGGGCGCCTATTGGCGCGGCGATTCAAGGAACCCCATGCTCACCCGTATTTACGGGACCGCTTTCGCCAAGCAGGAAGAACTCGACGCCTATCTCAAGCAGATAGAAGAAGCTGAGAAACGCGATCACCGTCGTGTCGGACGCGAGATGGATCTTTTCCATTTCCAGGAAGAGGCGCCCGGTTCGGTATTTTGGCACGCGAAGGGCTGGACCCTGTTCCAGGCCCTCGAGAACTACATTCGGCGTCGCCAGACCGCCGCCGGCTATGTCGAGGTCAATTCTCCGCAGCTCATGGACAAAGTGCTGTGGGAGACGACGGGCCACATCCCGACTTATTCGGACATGATCTTCCTGACACAGAAGCGTGAGGAAGACGAACGGGTGTACGCCGTCAAGCCGATGAATTGTCCCGGTCACATTCAAATCTTCAAGAATGGCTTGCGCAGCTACCGCGAGCTCCCGGTAAAGATTGCCGAATTCGGCAAGGTCCACCGCTTCGAGCCATCGGGCGCATTGCACGGACTGATGCGTGTGCGTGCGTTTACGCAAGATGATGCGCACGTCTTCATCAGCGAAAGTCAGATTGCTGATGAAGCACTTAAAATGAACGACCTAATCCTATCAATATATGAGGATTTCGGCTTTTCGGACGTGCGCATCAAATTCTCCGACCGGCCCGACAAGCGCATTGGGGAGGATGCCGTCTGGGACAAAGCGGAATCTGCGCTCATGGCGGCCCTAAAAACATCCGGCCGGCCGTGGACCTTGAACAAAGGTGAAGGTGCTTTCTACGGACCCAAGCTCGAATATGTCTTACGCGATGCCATCGGCCGTGATTGGCAATGCGGCACGGTGCAAGTCGACCTTAATCTTCCGGGCCGACTCGGCGCCTTCTATATCGATGAGCGCTCAAACAAGGTCACGCCGGTGATGCTCCATAGGGCTATGTTCGGTTCGCTCGAGCGCTTTACCGGCATCCTGATCGAGCACTATGCAGGCCATCTGCCGCTTTGGCTGTCGCCGGTGCAAGCGGTCGTCGCAACCATCACTTCGGACGCGGATGGATTTGCGCGCGAAGCGATCGAGGCAGCGCGAAAGCTTGGCCTGCGCGTCGAAGCCGACCTGCGTAACGAGAAGATCAATTACAAAGTGCGCGAGCATTCACTCGCCAAGGTCCCCGCTCTGCTCGTGGTTGGCAAAAAGGAAGCCGCTGAACGTACGGTTTCGATCCGACGTCTGGGCAAGGAAGGTCAGCAGGTCATGTCTCTCGAAGCGGCGCTCCATGCGCTCGCTGAGGAGGCAGTGCCTCCCGATGTTCGGCAAATCAAAGCTGCGGCGTGAGGCTCAGCGGCCGCCGGCAACACGGGCCAAGGGACGCATGTCGACCGGGCCAGTGGGCTGATTGAGCATGCGTAGAAAACGCTCGGCCCATTGGCTGAGGTCGTTGCGTACAAGCACCTTGAAATTTGCCGCGTGTCGTTGCCGCCGTTCTTCGAGCGGCATCGATAGCGCCCGATTAATGGCCTGGCCTACGCCTTCTGGATCGTACGGATTGACCAGCAACGCGGCAGCACATTCGTGCGCAGCTCCGGCAAAACGTGACAGGATCAACACTCCAGGATCGTCCGCGTTCTGCGCCGCCACAAATTCCTTGGCCACCAAGTTCATGCCGTCGCGCAACGGCGTAACCAGCCCGGCGCGGGCCGCACGGTAAAGTCCGGCTAGCGCAGTGCGGCTGTGCGCCTTATTGATATAGCGGACGGGCGTCCAGGACGCCTCACCGAAGGCGCCGTTGATGCGGCCGACGGCTTCACCCACAACCCGGCCGAGGTCCGCGTATTCCGGAATGCCCGTGCGGCTGCGCGGCGTGATCTGTAGGTACGTCACCTTTCCGCGCCAATCGGGGAAATTGGTGAGGAAGCGCTCGAATGCGCTCATACGCTCGGGGATTCCTTTGCTGTAGTCGAGCCGGTCGACACCGATGATCATGGCGCGGCCGGAAAGGCTGTCGAGCACTTCACGCACGAAATGGGTCTCGACGGCACGCCGTGCGAGACGCGCAAAGGCCTCCGTTTCAACTCCGACCGGGAATGTACCAATGTGCACGATGCGATTGCCGAAGTGGAAGCTATTGCCGTTCGCCCAGGGCAATCCGCATTCGTTGGCGATGTAGCGGGAGAAATTGGCGGAGTCGACCTCGGTCTGGAAGCCGACCAGATCATAGTGACAGAGCGCCGGGATCAGCTGATCGTGATTGGGTAAGGCCGTAATGATTTCAGGCGGGGGAAACGGAATGTGGATGAAGAAACCAATTTTGTTGGTGTGGCCACGATCGCGAAGCGCCTTGGCTAACGGCATCAAATGATAATCGTGCACCCATATGACATCATCGGGCTGCAGCAACTTTTCCAGATGGGTAGCGAAATACTGATTGACGCGGACATACCCACCAAGGTCGCGCCGCGTAAATTCGGCAAGGTCGAGCCGATAATGCAAAATCGGCCACAGCACGCGATTGGCGAATCCATTGTAGAATTCCTGATAGTCATCCTTGCTGAGATCAACGGTTGCGTAAGTGATGTTGTCGTGGGTAACGGACTTCACTCCGTGCGGCACATCTTCGGCAACGCGTCCGCTCCAGCCAAACCAGAGGCCGCCGTGCCGCTTGAGCGCGGGTCTGATCGCCACTTCGAGGCCGCCAGGCCGAGTGCCACGATCAGGTATGCCAACTCTGTTCGACACTACGACGAGCCGCGCCAATACCGGTCTCCCCAGCTTCGCGACAGCTTGATTGCCGTCAAAATCAAACCTGACATCGAATAAGTCTGCGGGAAATTCCCCCACAATTTCCCGGTCAGCGGATGTACGTCCTCCGACAGGAGGCCGTATCGGTTTCGTATTCGAAGCGCATCGACAAACATGTCGCGCGCCTCGTCGCGGCGTCCAATCTCCCACATTGCATCGATCAGCCAGAAGCGGCAAATCAAAAAGGCGGACTCTGGCAGGCCGAAATCGTCGGCAGCGACATACCTCATAACGTGGAAACCGCGCCGAAGTTCATGGCCTACCGCTTCAACAGTCGCCGTGAAGCGCGGGTCTTCGGGGGCTACTAAGCCGAGTTCGGCCAGCAATAGCGCGCTGGCATCAAGATCATCGCTCTCAAAAGCCGCCGAAAACGCCTTGCGCTTCGAATTCCAGGCGCGGCTGAGGACCTGCTCCCCGATACGCTCCGATATCCCACCCCAATAGGCCGCACGCTCAGGTAAATTGAGGTGGGCGGCGATCGCAGCGAGCCGCTGGCAACCGGCCCAACACATTGCCGCCGAATGCGTGTGCACGCGTTTACGCCCGCGATATTCCCATATACCCGCGTCCGGTTCGAGCGCGAGCTTTGCGGCCTGCTCGCCCAATGGCTCGATCGTATGAAAAAGAGCCGCATCGCCCGGCCGCGGCAGCCTGCGGTCAAAGAACATCGGCGTCGCCGCCATGATGATACTACCGTAGACATCGTGCTGGATCTGATTAACTGCGGCATTACCGATCCGCACCGGGCCATCACCGCCATAACCGGCAAGTGCCGGCGCGGTCCGCTCCTCGAGCGGGTCGGTATGTACGATGCCGTAAAGCGGCCGCACCTGATCGCCACGGCCGCCGGCGACGCTGAGAATGTAGGAGATGAAATCTTCCATGGTACGCGTCGCACCGATGCGATTGAGCGCGCGCACAACAAAGAAAGCATCACGCATCCAACAAAACCGATAATCCCAGTTACGTCCCGACCCCGGCACCTCGGGAATTGACGTGGTCAGCGCCGCCACGATCGCGCCCGTTTCTTCGAAATTGCATAGCTTGAGCGTGATACCGGCGCGGATGATCTCGTCCTGCCAGTCTATCGAAAAGGCGAGCCGCCTCACCCACTCCAGCCAATAGTCCCGCGTGCGTTCGCAGAAGTCGCGGCACGTGCTCTCGAGCGAACCTTCGAATGGCTCGTCGGTCCCGAACACCAGATGCACCGGGCGCGTGAGTATGAACGATGCCTCATTTTCTACATACGAGAGCGGCGCGTCAGTGGTGAGTCTGACCGGCACTTCATCACGCCAGTATCGAATGTGGTTGCTTCCGGAGGACCGTGATGCAACTGGTTCGCCATATCGATGCGTGGCGCGAAAGCGAATGGTCACGCGCGGCATTCCACGGATCGGCTCAATGATGCGCATGAGCTGAGGCGGGCGAAATGTGCGGCCATAAATCTGGAAGCGTGGCGCGAAATCGGTGACGCGCACCGCACCACCACTGCTGTCGATCAATTCGGTCGAAACGATTGCAGTATTTCGCACGTATTCGGAACGGGTCTCGACCTGTCCCTCGAGCACCACGTCCGTGAAGCCCTTGTCTTCATTGCCGGCGAGCAACCGGCAGAAAACCGGATCGCCGTCGTAACGCGGAAGACACCACCACACGATGCGAGAGGACGGATCGAGCAGCGCTGCGGTACGGCCATTGCCGATAACTGCAAGGTCAAGTCCGTAGTCCGCCATTGGTTGTTACCCGGTGTCGGCAAGAACTTTCAGAGCGTCACGCACTTGTGCCGGATTTTTAAATATTCCCATCAGCCCCGGAAAGTAACGACTGACACTAAAACCCTTGCCACCAATTTCGGGCAAAACCTTGAATACCGATTCATCGGTCACGTCATCTCCGATGAAAACCGGAATTCGCCCTGCGAACGGCGGATGCTCCATTAGCCGGCGAATACTCTCGCCTTTGTTGATGCCCGGACGCTTAACCTCGAACATCGCTTTGCCGAGCAGCAATTCGGTCGGTTCCCAGGGAAAGGCCGCCCGGCTGGCAGAGACATGCCGACGCAGGCCTTCAGCCAACTTGGGGGATTTCCGGTAATGCAAAGCCATCGAGTAATTCTTGTCCTCGACAACAACGTCGGGGCCAATGCTCGCGCCTTCTGCGAGGCGCCGGCGCAAGTCCGGCGGCAGTGGTTTCGCCCAAAAAAAGATCTCGTTGTCGTGCAGGCGCATCTCAGCCCCGTGGCCGCCAATTGCCGGCAATCGCAACGGCGCAAAGAGCCGGTCCAGATCGGCGATTGGGCGACCGCTCACCAGAGCCAGCGCCCCGTTCACGAGCTTCAACAACTGCTCAAGCGTTTCGAGTAATCCGGGCGCAAGTTGAACTTCGATTGGTGACGGACCGATATCAACGATGGTCCCGTCGACGTCGAGCAAAAGCGTAATTTTTTGCAAATCAAGCTGGGTAAAAATGTCCATAACCTGATCGTTTGCAATCGTCCGCACTACAATAATTCCGTCCGGTGCAAGAAAGTTTCGAGCCGGGCCCGCATTCAGCGAGCGAGCACCTCAACGTCTCCGTCGACTCCGGTGACGACCTTGAACTCACGCTCGTAGACTTTCCCTTCGTTGCGCGCGATCGCGCGGTACTCGCCCTCGGCCAGAATCACGCGCGGGAAGGCGCCGATTGATTCCTTGATCACGTCACCGCCTGGCGTAAGCACCGACCACGCCGTGTTGGCAAGCGCCTCGCCGCCCCGGTCGCCCACCAGCTTGAGCGTGATGGCCGCAGCACGATGCGTCACGGTGATATCAGTCAGTTTGCCGGCCTGTACGCGAATGTCCGAACGCACCACCGAATTGGCGTCGCCGTAATTCGAAACGATGTAGTACGTCCCTTCCGGGACAACGATTACATCGCTTGTCATAATGTGTTCGGCGATCGGGCGACGGTCGCCAGCCTCGAACTGGCTGCCTTTATAGACATCGAATGAAATTTGTCCGGTCGGGATGCGCGCATCGCCCACCTTGCCTTCAATGCGCAGTCCACCTGCCGGCAACTCAAAATCTTCGCGCACCGTCGAGCCGCGCAGGTCGACTGGTTTGACTGCGGTAGCAAGTCCGAAACCAACATGCACAATGTAGGAGCCAGCGGGGAGAACGACCGTCGGCGTTGGAGATTTGTCTTCCTTCAGCAACTTGAAATTTCCGTTCGCATCGGCCTTGGCGCCATAGACACGCCAAGTCAACCCGCCGCCAATTGGCAACGCGTCCTTGCCGAAGCGCGCGCTGAGCGCCAGTGCCACCTGCCCGGCTGGGATAGCCGGAATGGACGCGGTGGTGTTGCTCGAATTCGGGACCTGCGAGGGAATTTGCGCCGGCGGGTTTGCCGGGCCCGACAAATTGCTGGGCCCGAAAATATCGCTGCGCGTGGCTGGCATTGGCGAGATCAGACCGGTCGACGGCGTGGCCGAAAATAGAGAATTCTGCGCGTAGGTCGGCGGTCCCGCCGCGAGCGACATAGCGGCAACGGCGAAAAGCAAGCGTGCCAACCGTACCCGGCCGCACGGAGCGGCGGTTGCAGATGCCCTAGTCATGACGCAGTTGTTTTCGGCCGAAATCGAGGCGATTTCAAGCCGGGTACGCCCATGTTTGTGACTGTCTTAGCGCTGTGGTAGCGCAACGCAGGATTCTCACGAGGACGCCAATGCCCGACGCTTTGGAATTGTTAAAGACTCGCCGTTCGGTCAAACCAATCGAATTGATCGGACCGGGTCCAACCGCCTCCGAAATCGACACCCTGTTGCGCATTGCGTCACGGGTGCCGGACCACGGGAAGCTTGCGCCGTGGCGATTCATCTTGTTCGAAGGCGACGCGCGCCTGACGGCCGGCCAAACCATCGCATCCATATTTCGCACCGATCGGCCAGACGCCACCTCCGACCAAATTGACTTCGAGCGCAAGCGGCTAGCGCGCGCGCCACTGGTGATCGCGGTGGTCAGCCGCGCGGGCCCGCATGTAAAAATCCCAGAATGGGAGCAGCAGCTTTCTGCGGGCGCCTCCGCCATGAGCCTGGTTTTTGCCGCCCATGCGATGGGCTATGCCGCAAGTTGGATCACCGAATGGTATGCCTACGACCGGCGCGTTCTCGACGCTCTGGGCCTCGCCCCCAATGAGCGCATAGCCGGTTTTGTGCATATTGGACGCCCGGCGAAGCCGCCCGAGGATCGAGAGCGGCCAAATCTTAATGCGATTGTCACGCGTTTTCAGGGCTGAGGAACCCAGTCGCCTGCGTGTCGTTTAACCTTTACGTAATGTCAGCAAGCGCACAATCCCGGTCACGTTTCTGTCACAAGACTCCGCCAGCACTCTCCGGGTGTTGGATCGGCACGCTCGCGCTAGCAGCTGCGCGACAGAGCGAGCGATGTAAGGAGAGCAGTCGTGGTGTTTGAGGGCTTATTTGCGCGGGGGCGTAATGGCGACCGAGCAGCGGAAGCCACCACTCACGCGCGACCATCCGTCGCGCGGCCCATCATTGGGCTGGCGCTTGGCGGAGGTGCAGCCCGCGGCTTTGCCCATATCGGCGTCCTCCGCAAGCTGCAGGAGCATGGCATTGTACCCGACGTCATCGTCGGCACATCGATCGGTGCTGTGGTCGGCGGCTGCTATGCTGCCAAGGAAATGGACAATCTGGAGAGTTGGGCGCGCACGCTCACCGTGCGTGGTGTCCTGAGCTATCTCGACATCAGTTTATCCGGCTCGGGCTTGATCGGCGGCGGTCATCTCGCGAGCCGGCTTGAGACCGGACTCAAGGACAGTCGCATCGATGACTTGCCGATCCGCTTTGCCGCGATCGCCACGGAATTCAACACCGGTCATGAGATATGGCTCACACGCGGACGGTTGAGCGACGCGCTGCGTGCTTCTTATGCGTTGCCCGGAATTTTTCCTCCGGTCTTGATCGGAGGGCGCTGGCTGGTTGACGGCGCGCTGGTCAATCCGGTGCCGGTCTCAGCTGCACGCGCCCTCGGTGCACGGCTGGTGATCGCGGTTAATCTCAATGCTGATCTTTTCGGGCGTGGGACGATCATTGCCAGTCACGGCTCCGACGACAGCGACATCGCAACCGTGCAGGAGAAACCGAACGGCCTGCGCAGCATATTCACTGGCGAGCGTTCACTGCGGCGCCAAATTTTCGGTCGGCGTGGACGTCCGGGATTGCCGACCGTTATGGTCGAGGCCTTCAATGTCATGCAGGATCGTATCACCCGCGCGCGGCTTGCGGGCGATCCGCCCGACGTGCTTATCAGTCCGCGGCTTGGAGCCCTCGGTTGGTTTGATTTCCATCGCGCCGCGGAAGCCATTGAGATAGGCGCGGAGACGGCCGAAAAAGCTATGGACGCGGTGAGCGAGGCGGTCACCGCGTTGTCACAGCCGACTAACGGCGCGGCAGTCTAGATCGGCATCTACGCGGTGCGGATATAGTCCCGCATCGCCTCCGACTCGCTCTCGATTTCCTCGACGCGTTGCTTGACCACGTCGCCGATCGAGATGAGGCCGACAAGTTCGCCCTCGGCCACCACCGGCAGGTGACGGAATTTTCCGGCGGTCATCCGCTCCATAATGCTCGCCACCGAATCGTCCTCACCGCAAGTCGTGACGTCGCGCGTCATAACTTGACCGACCGGTTGAGCGAGCGCATCCGCCCCGTGTTCGGACAGCGCGCGCACGATGTCGCGTTCCGACAATATGCCGGCGATACGCCCTCCCGCACCACGGATCAGGACCGCACCGATGCGGTGTTTGGAGAGCAGTTTTGTCGCCGCCGCCAGATCGGCGGTCGGCTCGATGCAAATGATGTCGCCGCCCAAGTTACGTTTCTTGGCGGCCAGGATCGCCTTGACGTTCACGGCAGCCTCCCTTGTACACGATTGCTTTGAAAACGACCGTGCTTGGTTCCCGGCTCGCTGACAGAGCGAGACTGGGGATGATGAACGATCCCGCCGGGCGGCCGGTTCCGTCAAGACGCAAATGTGTGAGGCAACCTGCGGCCTAATGTGGCGCTGCAGCAGAATCTTCAATTTGCGCCGGTAAATCCGGCGTAGGGTCGAACCAGGAAAACAAAAGGAGCCCTGCAAGGAAGCCGCCGATATGTGCTTCCCAGGCTACCGGCTGCTCGTTGCCGGTGATCGGAAGCGGGCCGACACCGAATAGGATGTTGATCCCGAACCACACCACAAGGAACAGAACCACCCGGGCATCGGACAAGACACCACGCAACGGAATAGCCGGTACGCGGTAGGCGCTCGCGTCGGCTCGTCCAATCAATCCGAGCGGACCGCCACGCTGGAATGCGAAACGCATCGCGGCCGCCATTGTGCCCGAGATCGCTGCCGAAGCACCGATCATCGGAAATTGCTCGCCTGCATGCGTGGCCAGATGCAGTGCTGCCCCTGCCGCGGCGGTCACAGCAAAAAATGCAAGAAAGCGGGAACCGCCAAAGCGGCGCGCAACCGCACTGCCGAATGGCAAGAGCCACACCGCATTGACGCCAAGATGCATCCAGTTTGCGTGGATTAGAGCGTAAGTGACAAACGTCCACACGTCCGCGCCGCCACCCGGAAGCGCGCCATCAAGCACAAAAGAACTGTCATAACGCGCTGGAATGAAAGCGAAGCTGAGCAGAAATTCGATATCCTGCTGTTCATTGAGCAGCAATGTGCGCACAAGGTGGATGATTACCAGCACGGCCAGAACCGCGATGACAACGGAAGGTATGTTGAAAATTGGTTCGCGCTTCACGAGAAGATAGATCCGCGGCTGGGGGTCAGCAGTTACGCAGCTTCGTTAGCCCGCCGCAAGGTGGAATGAGAGCAGAAAAGGGAGGGCTTTCGCCCTCCCTTGCGCCAGGTTGCGGGGTTATTGCCATGCCTTGACGGCTTGGGTCACATCCCCTCGCCTCCCCGAGACTCTGAATTTCCAAAACCGATACGCCGACACCGGCGATCGGTCAGCCACATGGATTTCGACCATACGGAGGCACCGGCGAAATGCCAACCGGCGTCTCATTTTAACACTAACCACCGATCGGCCGCCCTTTTTGCTTCATGCGGCGCGGGCCGTGGCCCATAAACACCCCCTCGGCAAAAAGCAGCGCGCCTGTCCAAATTGGGGACAAAAGCGACATGCCGCAGTTGAACTGGTGTCGCAATGAAGCACGCTTCTACCCGGCTTTTATTTGACTATTGGAACGAGCGACGCGGGTGGCGCTTGGCGCCCGCCCGCTCAGACATTGATCCGGGCAACATTCGCCATGTCCTCGGCGATACTTTCATGCTCGCAGCGGATTTCACTGACTGCATCAGATTCCGCCTTGCCGGCACACGGGTCTGCGCGCTGTTTGCCCGCGAAATCAAGGGCGAGCCTTTCAACAACCTGTGGAGCGAGGCGAGCCGCGAACCGCTTGAGAAACTACTTGCGGCGGTCTTGACCGAAAACGTCGGCGTTGTTGCGGGCGTTCTTGGCCGGACGCGGGATCGGACCGAAGCTAAGTTCGAATTGCTGCTGTTGCCGCTCGCGCCTGATGGACGGACGCGCATTCGCGCGCTCGGGGCCTTGGCACCATTGACGCCACCTTACTGGCTCGGTGAACGGGCCGTGACCGAACTTGATCTTCGGACATTTCGCCATGTCGGCGCCGGGCAATCGGACGTCGGTGTCCGGCGCTTTGGGCTGGCTCCTGAAGAACCGCAAACGAGGCATGGCTTCCTCGTCTATAACGGCGGGCGCGAATTGCCGGACGACAATCGCATCGGCTAACCCATCATGAGAAGCGGTGCCGGTGAGGGCCGCTGTCGGTGGCGACGACGGCGGCCCTCTTTGCGTGCCGCCGACTGCCCTCGCGTTTAAGCGCTCTCAGTCGGCGCGAGGGACATCACCTGAAGGTCTTGACTGGACGATGTCACCGGTTCGACCTGCGACAATGTGGGCCTCGTCAATACGTCGAATGAAGTTTCATCAAACCGTCAGGCTTCATAGTTATGCTGATCGCCGCAATTCCCCAAAAGGTGCGGCATGACACGAAATCATAAGGTTTCGTATTTGCACGAACGCGATCATCCGGCCTGCCTCAAATGCGGCACGCCGATGCAGCTCCTTTTGATAGAGGAAGAATACCCGGGCTATGACCGACGGACGTTTGGATGCCGATCATGTAATGGCACCATGACCGAGTGGGCTGCACCAAATTTCGCGTCTTATTCGGGTCGGCTTTGACCGTCCTACTGCGGCGGCGGGATTCGCATCCCCCCGACGAGCGCAGACCACGCTCCTGCGCGGACCCGCCGCCTCGCGCCACTGCCCCGATTTTGTCATCAGGAGTATGACGGCCAGCTGACCGTCCACAACTTTGATTCCGCGCGTCACACCAACGACGATAGTAAAATAGTGTGATTGTCATTTCCGCAATGCCTATTCACATCACTGTCACACTGTGACATCGCGGCGTTGGAAAGGGTGCGTTATGTGGATACCAACCCAGGACGAAGCCATCATGATGTACGCCCGGTTCTTGTCGGCGCGCCACGGCCGGGCGGCTGGCCGATATGCCCGCAAAAACGGTGACAGGCTTCTGGCAAGGGGAGACATTCCCGGCCACATTATCTGGAATCGCGTAGCTGATACGATCGAGGGCACTGCAGCTCAACCGGCTCTCGCGGTAGACGTCATCGGGCAGTCATAGGACTTGGGCACGCAGCCTCAGGCCGCAGAAGTGGTGCGTCTTCCGTTTTCAACCCAAGCATCTTTCGGTCTCCACCAATGTGTCCTTTTGCATCGCGGACATCGCAGCGGGCACGACCGATCGGGTAGCGATTCAAAAACAACCGTGTCGGTTCTCAGGCCCGTCTGAACAGGTTGCTTAATGACAGGACAGGAGATCAAAATTTCAGCCATCGCGCGACGACACCAAAAGCGGTCTTGGACATCAACGCTAGCAGGGAATTTCATCTATATTTCGACATCGCTGCTCAACTTTAGTCGCGGCAAAAGCCCATTTTCCGCTGCGCTCGACCGCTCTTTATGCACGTCAAGATTGGGGGCCCAGCCATCATGCTCAACAACTTGTCACATCGTCATTTGATTGCGGCTGATCGAGCTTTCGCAAACGTCACGCGAATGTCACGAAGTTGTGCCTGCTATCTGTCTTTTCCGTGGAGGAAGAATGAAACTCGATAGCAGGAGTTCGGCCGGCGAGGATTGGCTGCAGGCGGAGCTCGCCGATGCGCTGGACGAAGATTTTGAACTCGAGTTGTCTGAGCCGGCGTTGTCGGAGGAAATCCGAAAGATTTACAAAAACAGTCACCCGCCAACGATGGAGCGGGCGCAATACCTCCAGCACCTTCTTGAGCTGCAGGCCGAGCTCATCAAGTTACAGGACTGGGTGCAGCACACCAAGGCTAAGATCGTTGTAATCTTCGAAGGTCGCGATGCTGCAGGCAAAGGCGGAGTGATCAAGCGGATCACGCAGAGGCTGAACCCCCGCTACTGCCGTGTCGTTGCACTCCCCGCCCCGACCGAGCGCGAAAAGGGCCAATGGTATTTCCAACGCTACACGACCCATCTGCCAGCTGCCGGCGAAATCGTGCTGTTCGACCGCTCCTGGTACAACCGTGCTGGTGTCGAGCGCGTAATGGGATTTGCGACGCCTGAGCAAGTGGAGCAATTTTTTCACGATGTGCCCGAATTCGAGCGCATGCTCGTGCGATCAGGAATCATTCTCCTGAAATACTGGTTTTCGATTACGGACGAAGAGCAGCAGCTGCGTTTCCTTATGCGTATCCACGATCCGATGAAGCAGTGGAAGCTCAGCCCGATGGACCTGCAGTCGCGCGTGCGTTGGGAGGACTACACCAAGGCCAAAGAAGAGATGTTTGCGCGGACGAATATCCCGGAGTCGCCGTGGTTTATTGTGGAAGGCAACGACAAGAAGCGAGCGCGATTGAACTGCATTGACCACCTGTTGCAGCGGGTTCCCTACGCCCCTGTGCCGCATCAAAAGATCGCTTTGCCTGATCGTGTATTTGATCCACACTATGAACGGCGAGTTCTAGCGTCTGAACTCTATGTTCCGCATAAGTATTAGTGCCGGACAGCTCCAGCCCCCCGGCCCA
>Ga0126369_10001045_pt1 | contig 18926 bp, 20 predicted proteins | sample PanSoiMetaPlot_1_FD_109646 | JGI IMG/M metagenome (GOLD analysis project Ga0126369, IMG submission 109646) | Tropical forest soil microbial communities from Panama - MetaG Plot_1 | ecosystem: Environmental > Terrestrial > Soil > Tropical forest > Bulk soil | place: Panama | collected 2016-02-17 | reverse complement strand
TGGACAACAAGTCGTTAAGGATCTCAACGTAAATCACGCTTGAAGATGATTTTGATTTAGCCTTAACAGCGGCCAGAGATCTTGAATCCCGAGCCCGGCGTCGCGTTCAACGCGACCCCGGGCTTTTTTTTGAGAACCGAAATGAAAAAACAAAGAGATGGGCAATCGCCCTTTGCGAAAGAAGCACGGCTCACCTGCATTACGGAAGAACTTCGTTAACCTGACGATTACGTTAACAACCAGCGGCCAGAGGTCTTGAATCCAGAGCCCAGTGTTCCGCCAAAAGGGCGGGCCTGGGTTTTTTTTAGCCAGATGACCAGATGAAGGAAGAAAAATGAAAAGTCTCAATGCAGTCGCTAGCTCGATAGTTCTCGTCTTGGTGACGTTTGCGGCGCCAGCGCGAGGGGACGACACGGTCGTCGAGCTGCGTTTTGAAAACCGCCGCTTCATACCTCAGACGATCACTGTACCTGCAAACCAGCCGTTAACACTGCGGATTACAAATACTAGCAAGGAAGCTATCGAGTTCGAAAGTTTTAAGCTCAACCGCGAAAAGGTCGTTGGGCCCGGTGAAACAATTACCGTGCGCTTACCGGCCCTACGTCCAGGAAACTACGACTTTTACGACGACTTTCACCAGGACGTCCCAGCGGGATCAATCGTCGCAAAGTGAGATCCTATCGTGACGACAAAAATCGCGGCCGGCGCTTTATTCGGAATCGCTGGCTGTCTGCTGATCGCGCAATTCAGAACGATCCAGCGGACTAATCCTCCATTGAAAGGCGATCTCGTGGCGCCGCCGCAAATCAAAACGCGTCTCAGACAAGCTTGTTACGACTGTCACTCCAACGAAACTCAATGGCCTTGGTACTCTTACATCGCTCCAATTTCATGGTTGGTTGAACGAGATGTCGAAGGAGGACGCAGGCAACTAAACTTCTCGGAATGGGGCTCCTACTATCCCACGACGCGAAAGCGCAAACTTCAATGGATGGAAAGAACATTGCACGAAGAGACTATGCCACCGTGGCATTACCGCATTTTGCATCCAGGCGCGAGTCTGACACCGCAAGACCTCGCAGAACTGGAAAAATGGATGGACTCAGAAATTGCCGGGCAACCGCAAAAAAGCTCGGGGAATAAATAAGGAGAATTTAAAGTGAAAAACTATTGGCACCTAGTAACACTGGCATTAGCCCTGGTCGCGATTCTTTTGCGCCCACATTTCGGAGCCGCACAAGTGGACCCCTGGGAATTCCAAGTCTATCCCTACGAGACCATGGGCAGGGGAGTTCTCGAGATCGAAACAAACAATGCCGTTGTGGCCAAGGGACACAAGGACCCTGGCAGTGGCCTTGCGGAGGGCACTTTTCCAAGCTACGGCATGTGGTTCAACCAATACGAGTTGACCTACGGGCTCACGGATCGGATCGAGGCCGCAGGTTACGTTCTGCTAGCCAAGCCAAACGCTCACGGTATCACCTATGCAGGTTCAAAATTTCGTCTGCGCGGAAGACTTTTCGATGAAGGCGTCTTGCCTGTCGATCTCGGGTGGTATCTCGAAATGGAATATTTCAGGAATCCGCAATTCAACGATCAAACACTGGAGTTCGAAATGCGCATCCCGATGCAAAAGGACATCGGGCCTTTTTCCATCCTGTTTAATCCGATTTTCGAAAAACCTGTCACAGGCTCGGAGCGCCATCTGGGTTTCGAGTTCGGCTACTCCGCCGGCCTCTACTACCGCTGGATGCGCGCCATTTCGCCGGGCGTTGAGTTTTACGGCGGTGTCGGCAATATAAACAACCCGGAGCCACGCCACGAACAGCAGCATTACATCTTTCCCATCGTCCAGGGCACGCTGCCACACGGAATCGAATATAATTTTGGAGTCGGCATCGGTCTCACCACCGGCTCCGATCCTGTGGTCGTGAAATTCAATGTGGCGTTGGAAAAATATATTGGCGCGCTCTTTGGACCTTCAGCTAATGGCTGGTTGTGGTAGAAAGGGGGGCGGCATCTCCGACATAAGCTACGGAATTCATCGCTTCAAGGAAAGGCTGGCTTCTCCTAAATACGAAATAACGCCCGCACGTTGGTTGTCGTAATGCGCGCTACTTCTTGCAAAGCGAGAGTTTTGATCTGGGCGACGGTTTCCGCGACGAAACGAACAAATGCTGGCTCGTTACGCTTGCCGCGATGAGGCACCGGCGTCAGGTAAGGCGAATCCGTTTCGACGAACATGCGCTCCAGCGGCACTTTACGCACCACCTCTCGAAGCGATTGTGCGTTTTTGAACGTGATGATTCCCGTGAATGAAAGATAAAACCCCAGGTCCAAATAATTTCGTGCAGCTTCGTAATCTCCGGTGAAGCAGTGAATCACGCCGGTGAGCTTGCCGGCGCCTTCGCTACGCAAAAGTTGAGCGACATCCTTATGGGCGTCGCGTTCGTGCACGACCAACGGAAGACCTGTTTCCCGCGCCATGCGAATGAACCGGGTAAAGATATCGCGCTGAATGTTATGGGGAGAATGATTGTAGTAAAAATCAAGCCCCGTTTCGCCCACCGCGATCACCTTTGGCCGACTAGTTAACGCCTGTAGCTCTTTTAGCTCTTCCTCACCCACGTCCTTAGCGTCATGCGGGTGCATGCCGACGGTGGCGTAAAGATTCTCATAAGAGTCCGCCAAAGCAACGGCGGCTTGATTGCTCGAAAGTTCTCCCGCGCCGCCGACGACTATAATTTTCTCCACGCCGGCCTTCTCCGCGCGCTTGATTACCTCATCGACTTCGGCGGCGTACATAGCGCCCTGAATATGGGCATGGCTGTCGATCAGCCCCAAACACTCGTGCTCGTCCATGAAACCTCAATTACTAAGGAGTTCATAGGTAAGTAGTCATGCGCGACCGAGGGTCGAGTCTTGGAGGGCGCGGGCATCTGAGCGCGAAGGTCTGTTCAGGCCCAAGCTATCGAAGTTGCCACCTTTGGGGAGAACGGGGTGGCGGACTACGAGACTCAGACCTATTGACCGCGCTCGGAGAGGCTCGGCCCTCGGTCGAATGACCATCAGTGTCGGCACGTTTATGAACTCCTCAATTATTTGCCGGCGGGTGATTCGATGCGCGGAAACAAGACCTTCGGCCCGTTCACTTGGTGACCGGCGCTAAAACCTTGTCCCCACGGCGCGTGAAGAGCCCCAACCGATTCACCAAGGCCAAGCAAAGATTGCAGCTCTCTAGCCGTGTCTGGCATGAACGGCGCGAGCAGACGGGAGAGCAGACGAATCGCCTCGAGGAGATGATGGAGGACTTCTCCGACGCGCGCTTGCTTCGCAGGATCTTTGACCAGGGTAAACGGCGCGGTCTGCACGATGTAACGGTTGGCATGATCGATGGCGCTCCACACGGATTCCAGCGCTCGGTGAAACTGGAGTTCGGCCATATGGCGAGCCAGTTCACTTTCCGCCTCGACAAATTTGTCCCGCAGATCCTGGTCTTCGCTTGGCCAAGTGGAACTCAGGGGCTGCACGACACCGTCGAAATACTTTTGCTGCATGGCAAGGACCCGGCTCACTAGATTGCCCAAGTTGTTCGCAAGATCGGCATTATAACGAGCCGTAAGACTTTCGCGCCGAAAGTCTGCGTCTTGTCCGAAGACGCTTTCCCGCAATACGAAATAGCGGAAGGCATCCATGCCGATCTCTTGTTTCATTTCCAGTGGTGAAATCACGTTGCCAAGGCTCTTGGACATCTTTTGACCTTCGATGGTCCAGAAGCCGTGCACGTTCAAGTGTTTGTATAACGGCAAACCCGCCGCCATCAGCATTGTAGGCCAGAACACGCCGTGAGGTTTGACGATATCCTTGCCGATGAAGTGCTCCGCCTCAGGCCAGAACTTTTCCAAAAACTCTTCGCCCTTGTATTTCAGCGCGCTCACGTAATTGATGAGCGCGTCAAACCAGACATACGTCACGTACCGCGGATCGAAGGGAATCTCTATGCCCCAAGTGAGGCGGCTTTTGGGACGGGAAATACACAGGTCACCGATGGGTTCGCGCAGCATCGCTGCGACTTCGTTTCTAAAACCTTCGGGCCGTATAAAATCTGGGTGCTCGTCCAAGTGCCGTAACAGCCGCTCCTGGTATTTGCTCATACGAAAGAAGTAGTTATCTTCTTCTATCAGTTGGGGCTCGGTCAGGTGATGCGGGCATTTGCCGCCCACGAGCTCCTTCTCGGTGTAAAAGCGCTCGCAGCCGAAACAATAAAGCCCGCCGTAGCGGTCAAAATAGATATCGCCGGCTGCGTAAATCCGCGTCAGTAGTTCCTGGACATAACGGATGTGGTAGTCATCGGTGGTGCGGATAAAGTGGTCATAGGAAATCCCACATTCATCCCAGATCGCGCGAAAGGCAGTGCTTATCTGATCGGTAAACTCCTTAGGCGGAACTCCGGCGCCTGCCGCGGCTTGAGCAATTTTGTCGCCATGCTCGTCGGTGCCGGTAAGAAAGTAGGTCTCAACTCCCTGCGACCGGTAATAGCGGGCGAGCGTATCCGTCAGGATCATTGTGTATGCGCTCCCCAGATGCGGTTTGTCGTTCACGTAAAACAGCGGCGTCGTGATATAGGTCCTATTCGTCATCGCGCCCCCACCACGGTGAAGAACAAGTCTTCCAGAACCATACGGCGATTGAAATTCCGTTGGATCTGCGCGCTCGCCGCCGCAGTTTGAGCCAGCAACGACAGTAGATGTTCGATATCGCCGTGAGCACAATGCTCTTCAATCTGCGCTAACAGGTCCAGGTTAATGATATCCTTGGAGTCTTGCGTGACGGTGTGAATCAACAGGTCCCGGTACCAGGTTTCCGCCCATTCGAGAAACTTTGAAGTTTCCTCTTTGTTGCTCGACAAGGCTTCAGCCGTTTCCGTCGCAGCGCGGTAATCGCCGGCCTTTAAGGCGGAGAGCAGACCGCTCCAAACTTGTCTTTTTTCGCGCAGGTCTTCGCCGTCGATCCTCATGGCGGTACCAAGACTACCGCCGGATATAGCGGATAGTAAATTAACCGTTTCCGCAGCCGTGCCTTTCGCTGCGAGAAAACCGGCAAGTAAATCCCTTCGCAAAGGGCCAAAAGAAAGTCGCAGGCAGCGCGAGCGCAACGTCGGCAGCAAGCCGCCACTGTTGGAAGCGATCAGAATCAATATGGAATTTTGGGGAGGCTCTTCCAGCGTTTTCAATAAGGCATTCTGGGCTGCCAGATTCATCAGTGTCGCTGGATCGATGACCGCGATCTTTCTTCCACCGGAAAATGAGCGAAAATTAAGTTCCTTCTCAATCTCGCGAATTTGCTGGATGCTTATTTCTTTTTTGTCCGGCAGAGGTCCAATGAACCGGACATCGGGATGATTGCTGGCCTCGATGCGCGCGCAGTTCGCGCACTGGTCACAGAAATCACCCGGCCGATCGCTGCAATGGATCGCGCGCGCTAGGGAAAGCGCAATCGTTCGCTTCCCCACCCCCTCCGGCCCGACGAAAAGATAGGCGTGATGCAGCCGCCCCTGAACTAACGCCGAGCGCAGGGTATCCAATTGCTTCCCATGGCCGATGATTTCAGAGAACCCCATTTACCAAAGCTCCCGATCGATAATGTTCTTAATCTCCTGACTTATTTCTGCGACAGACCGCGAAGCATCGACGATGTGAAATCGCTTCGGTTCCGCGCGCGCTAACTCGAGAAAGCCGGCCCGCACCCGTTTGTGAAACTCCAACTCTTCGCGCTCGAACCGATCTTCCCGGTGTGTGAGGCCCGGAGGAAATTGGCGCGCCGCAGTTCTAGACAACGCGATTTCTACCGGGCAGTCAAATAGGATCGTTAAGTCGGGCCTGATACCGCCGCTCGCCATGTCATTGAGTCGCCTCAATAGATTAACGTCGATTCCACGCCCATATCCTTGGTAAGCCAGAGTCGAATCCGTGTGACGATCACAAAGAACGATCTTTCCCTGAGCCAGCGCTGGTGCAACAACCTCCTGAATATGCTGCGACCGGTCGGCCAAATAGAGAAACAATTCCGTCGGCGAGGTAATGGGTTGTTTACCGACTTCAAGAAGAACTTGGCGTATTAAATTTCCCAGGGAGGTGCCGCCCGGCTCCCGCGTCGAAAGGCAAGATCTTCCACGTCCTAATAGGTACTTTTCGAGAGCCTGGAGTTGTGTCGACTTGCCGGTGCCATCACCGCCTTCGAAAGTAATAAACTGAGTCATTGGAGACACTGCAAGCCCGCGGAGAGGACTTGCGGGGCCCGCCGGCATGCGCAGCGGTTATCAGAGCAGAAACTAACTCTTGCCTTCCCCCAAAAGCAAATTGATGCCGTTGATAAGCTGTGTGCTGGTAAACGGCTTTGTGATGTAGTAATCAGCGCCGAGTTTGTAGCCTCCTAACACGTCCTCGTATTGAACTTTGGCGGTCAGAAGAATGATCGGAATCGATGTGGTATCGGCCATCCCTTTCAGTCTCGTCAGAACTTCCAAGCCGTCCATCTCCGGCATCATAATGTCTAAGATAATTAGGTCCGGCTTTTGATTCTTCAATAGATTTAGTAGCTCAGCACCGCTCGAGGCACTTAGAACGTTGTAGCCTTTCCCTTCCAAAATGGTCTTGACGATTGTGATAATGTCGGGATTATCGTCAACCACCATGATGGTCTTCTTCGTGTCCATGCTTTCCCCCTAAGACCAGCGGTTATCCGACTAATTGACTAATCCGGAATATCCGCCCCCATAAGTGTCAATACCGGGTCAGCTACTATGCAAAGCTAAATGTCCAAAATAAAACCGACGGCGAAAACCAAATTTACCATCTTCCAGAGCCGATGTAAACTTGACTTACCTTGCAGTCCTTCAGGGGTTTTTACGGATTGAGGGATCTCCAGTAGTGCTGTTTTAGATAGAAAGGAAGCCAATTGTAATTGTTCGCTAGTGTGGCGCTTTGAATCAGGCCCGCCGAGCCGCCCAGCGCTGCGCGGCTATAGATGATCCGAATAGCCCCTTGAATGTCCAAAAGGGCCGGGCCGGCGCCGGCGGCAGGGCCTGTTTCATTAATTATAAGCGCGCCAATAACTTCCTTATTTTCTTCTCCCGCCGTTCGAAATCCGATATCGTTCCCGGTTATTAGGATCAGCCCTTCCCAGTGTAAGCTGCCCGAAGCTATGAGTTGGACATCTCGCACTACCAGGATCCCGGCACCCGTAAAGTTCGCACCGGTCGTCACCGAGTCGCCGTTTTCCACAAGACCGTTAATGCAATGCAGTTCCGGCGCAGCGCGGCTTCCCCAAACCTGATTGGCAAGGGACAAAGTACCCGCAGGGGGCACCGCCGATAGCTGGGCATTGGGAGCAGTACAAAGATCATTAGCGAACCGCACTAGCGCGTCACCGGGGATTCGCTCACTCAGCGAGATCGCGGCACCGTTAGTACCGCTACCTATGATCTGACCTCGCTGGTCACCGTTCAAACCACTTTCCAACTGGCTTAAAAGCGCCGCGCTATCGACCGTAATGCCCGCCCGAGGCTTTGCGCCGGGAACTGTCGCGCCAGTTGAAGGGTCATAATCCAAACCCGAGATATGAAACGAACTAACAGCAAAATTGAAGCTCCTGCTTTTTCCACGCAAACCCACCGCCGCATCAGAAAGATCATAATTTTTTGATACTTGCGCCTGAACCATCTGCGATGAATTTTTGGTCGTTCCGGTCGAACGCAAGACAATGCGAGTGCTCAACGGGCTCGTCTGGGTGGCCGAAATAAACGCCACTGAAAAAGCACCCGACGAAAAATTTTGCTTGGTATCAACGAGGACTGGGGGATTTCCCGGCGCCGCGCCAATATGCTCTTTGCCCCACTCAATGCCGGCGTCGGCCAAATACAGGGCTGATATTCCCCCTCGCAAATTTTGCGTAATCAAGAATTCGTTTTGCACCGACACGATCGATCCCAGACCCACCGCCAATAACAGAGAAAGAAGGAGCAGGGACGTGAGCAGGATCATCCCATGTTCGCCACTTAGCAGTCGACGAAAACCCATAGTATTAACGTTACTCGTTACGCAGCTCGACACTGGTGGAAAGGTCGGATGTGATGCTGCCGCCAACTTGTGGATCGGGGTTCTTGATTTGAACTGCGAATGCGATTCGAATTCGCTTGATAACCTCAGGCGTTGGAGACTCTCCCAGATCTGCTCCGGAGCCGTCGAAATAGCTAAAGAGCTTACCGATAGTCGGAGTGTTTACATTGGCCACCAGGCAATCGCCATTGCGGCGAATGATCTTTGTTCCGGGACAGGTGGAGGTGGGGCCGGTAAGCTCGTAGCGAATGTTTTCCTTTGGATCGGCGTCCGAACAATTGCCGTTGCCGTTCAAATCCATCTGGACATGGATCATGCTTGCCGTGGCGGCATAGATTCGATTACAAACACCATCTGCATCCCGTTCAGGATCGTCGATAGCTCCTGTTTCCAAAGGCGCGCTGCCGTTGCCCCACGACCCTGCGTTTTTCAAATCTCGCACCATGATATCCAGAGCGCCGCGCACGTCCTGCAATGTCGCTGTTTTTGTTTCTTGGGATAAGATTTGAAAGAGTTGGACCCGGTAGAAACCATAAAGAGCCACGACCATTACCGATCCCAGCAGCAACGCAACCATTTGCTCGATCAACGTTGTGCCATGCTCACGCTTATGAAACCGTCCCATTTCCGTTTAGCCTGTGTAAATAAGGGTTGAAAGCGTGACCTCGCGGTTCTCGTAATCCCGCCACGATACCGTGACGTCGATTTGCTTGAGGTGCACCCCCAGCGGCGAATCGGAAACTCTCCAGCAACGATCGAAAATACCTCCCGGCGCGCCAACAGCGTTAATCCCATGATCACCCGCTCCAGGACAACGGTCTTCGTTGATAACTTTTGCCGCTGCTTTCAATTCCTCCATTTTGTCGTGCGCCAGATTTACCGCCACAGAAAAATGATTACTGGCCGCATTGCCTCGAACAACGCCTATTGTACTTAGAGAATAACCGAGGACCGCGACGACCACGATGCTCATCGCGACTAAAACCTCATTGAAGGTGAAACCCCTTTGACTAGCCACTGGGTCCGATGCGCTAAACATAATGTCAACAATCGGTGCCGCAGGGGTTGGGGCTGCAGATTCGCACCCTCCCGGTTGCGCTCACCACGACTTGTTGGCACGAACCATCCCCGTTTCGAAGACGGACTCGGTTTGCGCCGGCGGTTCCTCTGGGCGAAAAAGAGATGGTGCCAGCCTTGCTAACTGAGATCCCTTCCGGCAGAGACTTGGTTTGCCCATTTTTGCCTTCTTTCAGGATAGTATAGTCTGAGGCCCCTTCCACATAGACAAATTGAAAACTGATATTCTCGGCCGCAGCGCGCATCCTAATCGTATGCAGTTCAGACTGAACTTGGCGCGCCGAACTCGATAGGCGGTAGGATGGCAAAAGCCGGTTCCATCCAGGGAGAGCGATTCCGGCCATGATTCCCATCACGGCCAGAACCGTGAGGAGTTCTATGACGGAGAAGCCAAATCCACGGTTGCAATTCACGGTACCCCTCCAGCACCTGCGGAAAATACTTCCGCCGGTAAGGCCTTGTCAAGAGCGGCCTGGGGGATGGATTTTTCTTACTGAGTATCTTTAATCGCGGTAAAAATCTGGCGCTGAAGTGCCGAAAATCTTTTTACCGCTCACTTTTTATGGCAAGCGGAATCGAAGCGACTGGGTCGATCTCCGGGAGAATTGAGAACTGACTAATTGGTGGATATCAAAAATGAGGAAGATAGAAAACCATGATTGCTAGAGGTCCAACGCCGCTCTTTTGTGCCTACACCACCCCAAACACAAGATGCTGCCGAAAGCTTTTTTCAGAAGTCCCAATCTTTCCATGGTTCGACACCGGCTCTCCTTAATCTATTCGCTGCGATTTCTTTTTGTTTTTGGAGAGAAACAACAAGTCGTATTCACGCGTTCCGGTGTTGCCATCGCGCTCTTGAAAAAGCACCCACAGCCACAGCCCTCCCCTGGTATCTGATCAGGTTTTGCATGATTCGTTTTAGTTTGGATGCATCTGTTGTGAGGGAGGGTAAATCGGCAGCATAGTGCCAGTGCAGCGTCAAATGCTCTTTCGGCAGTGATGAAATGAACCATGCTGTGAGGGCTCGCGGGTCGAGTGTTGCTGATTACGAAAGGCGTTCTGTCAAAACCCCAACGTTATGTCGGTCAATTTCGTTGGCGCAAAACATCGATGTGCGCCAAATCACCCGGGCGAAAGGTACATTTGGATGAGCTCTTTCCCGAAGAATAAATAAAAAAGCGCACCCAGGCAGAGGAAAGGAGCAAATGGAAGGGCGTATCTGCGGCCAACGCCCTTGATGAGCATTGCCGTAAGACCGATAACAGAACCTCCGAGAGATGAGAAAAATAGGGTGACGGGAATCGACGGCCACCCGAGAAAGGCGCCGATCATCGCCAGAAGTTTTATATCTCCCCCACCCATGCCTTCAACTCCCGTAAAAGCTTCATAACCCCACGCCAGCGCCAGTAAAAATCCACCTCCGACCAGCACCCCGAGCAACGCGCTTATGGGCGATGGAACCAGTTCGAATGGATCGTTGATGATGTAGCGTCCGATGAGTGAGAAGACCAGACCCGCAACGATGCCGGGTAAGCTAATGACGTCCGGCACGATCCGCACAGCCAAGTCGATGAACGAAATAACGATGAGCGCGGCGACAAAAACGAAACTAACCACGAACGCCAGCCCCAAACCGAACTCATAGTACAAACCGACAGCTAAGGATGCCATCAAGAGTTCAACTAAAAAATAGCGCGCCGAAATCCATTCGCGGCAGGAGCGGCAACGGCCCAACAATAAGATGTAACTAATCAGTGGGATGTTGTCGTAGAAAGGAATTCCCACGCCACACTTCGGACAGTGGGATGGCGGATGAACCACCGACTCGTCTTTCGGCAATCTGACGATGCAAACATTGAGGAAGCTACCGACTATCGCGCTAAAAATAAAAATAACAGCGCCAATCAGCCACGGGGAGACAGGTAAAGCGGTCATCATTCAGAGTATTCTTTCCAGCTTAATGTTTTCGTTGTCGTTGCGCCCATTTTTCTTGAAAACTCCACGGATCTCTTGATACCAATCCAGGTATGCGTGCGCCTGGCGCTCGAGGCTGAAGCGTATCCGCGCATCGGTGGCGGCGTTCTTGGACATCGTGAACCGCAAGGCGTCGTTTCCTAACAACTCTTGAAGACGAACTCCCAACTCTTCCGGGCTGCCCGGCGCAGTTAAGAAACCCGTGGCCTCGTCCAGCCGATGCTTGTTCAGACAATCATCTCCAGTTGCTAAGCCTTTGACTTGCTCTGGAATGCCTCCCATCGCTGTTGCTACCACCGGCGTGCCGCAAGCCAGCGCTTCGAGAACCGTGTTGGGAAAAGTATCGGCCCGTGCTGCGTGGATATATAGATCCGCAGCTTGGTAATACGAGGCCACCGATTGGGGAGCTGTTTGGTACGGGACAAAGCGGATCTCAGCCTCGCCGACGCGCTCCGTGGCACCTTCGTCACCCAGAGCAACAAAGAACAAGTTACGGCCGTCCATGGATGCGGCAACCCTGCCGATGGCGCCTCGCAAGGTCCGATAGTCCTTCCAAATATTGGCGCGAATACCGTTGGCCGCAAAAAGCAGGATTCTCGCATCCTCTGGAAACCCCAAAACTGCTCGCATTTGTTTTCGATCAGCGGGTCGGAAGACGTTTACGTCTACTCCATTGGGAATGACCCTCGCCTCGACGATCGCAGGAGCGAGCATAGACGCTTCGACCTTTTGCATCAACCAGCGGCAAGGGGTGGCGACGTATAGCCGGCTCTGCTGATAGATTTCCCGTTTGCGTTGCCAGTTATAAGCCGTAGCATCTCTCCGCACTGCCGGATAGATTGTCAGATCCGGGCATTCACCACATCCGATGCGCCAACGATCGCAGTCCAGCGAGTGGGCACAATGGCCACTCAACAGCCACGCATCGTGCAACGTTAAAATCGTCGGCACCTGCTCGCTTAGCCATGGAAGCGCCCGCAGATCGAAGTAGCTCCCGTGAAGATTGTGGCAGTGAAGAACGTCAGGAGTATGCGGAGGCAAACTAAGAATTTGCCAAGTTCCCGGATAGTGAAAATTCTCAACTCCACGAAAATAATCGACCAGTGCCTGGGGCTCGGCCAAGAGTTTCACCTGGCCACTTAATCGGCCGTCGAGATCCCACAATTGGCAACGAGCATGCGCAGACCACCACAACCGAGACCAACCCCGTTGACCGGTGCTATGACGGATCGGCAAGACGTCGGGATCAGCGCTTAGCTTGTAGGATACCGCCAACCAGGAAGCATGACCCCAAGCGCGATAGGAGTGAAAAAGGCCATGCGCCACCTTCTGAGCGCCGCCGCTGATTTCGTTCGTGTTCACCTGCAAGATGTGGAGCTTTTCAGTCATTTACCCATTCGCTCAACCAACCCTCAAACGTCGCGCCATTCCAATCTCTCACCAGAAGCCTCGGCAGTTGGAAGCAGTCACTGCGGCGCCAAACGGTGCCCGGAAAGTTGGCACACGCCAGCTCGAAGCCCGCTTGGCGAACCACCTCGATGGTTTCGGCGTTGTAGTCCACTCTCCCGCCAAAGGGGTACGCGAAACTCGATACCGCATGACCAAGGATTTCTTCCAAAACCTTTTTACTGTATTGTACTTCTTCTTTTTGCTCCGCCTTCGACAAGCTGGAGAGAAGCGCATGGGTACAAGTGTGAGCGCCGATTTCCACCAGCCCCCTTTGATCGAGGCGTGTTAGCTCGTCGCTTGTCAGTGGCAAGTGAGTCGAGCGACCGGCGCTGCCGACCCCGGCCCACTTCTGTATGTATTCTAAAACGTCAACCCGGCTCTGCTCGGGCAATGGGCGCAAGAGTTCACAGAGGGACCGGTACAAAGTGTGCCGTGGGGTGGGGTTTTCCGAGAGCTGAACGTTCCAACTCTGATAGCCATCCGCTTGATGAGGATCTTGTTTTCCAAGTTCCCACATCAAACTTCTGCCGTTGAGTCCATCGAGCTGTAACGTCTCGGGAAGGAACGCCGGCGCAAGGATCAAGCGCTCGATTTCGTCCCACCAGAATTCGCGACTCGACCCGACATATCCGGCGGTAACGAAGACTGTCGCAGGAACACCATAACGCTGCAGCAGCGGCTTTGCATTGACGAGATTGTCCGCATAACCGTCATCGAACGTAATCACCACCGGATGCTCAGGTAGCCCTCTGTGCTTAAGACCGCCGACAAGTTCTTTAAGCGATACCGGGTTACATTTTTTTTTCACAATTTCCAGATGCTCGGCAAAATGTTGCGGTTTCACCGTCAAAAGCTGTGGATCCGACGCTAGCTCACCCACCCGGTGGTAAAGCAAAACTATTCCCCCGGAGACAAACTTACGCTTAAACCATTGCGCCGTCTTACGCGCCCTGTCAGCGATGCCCAGCTTCATGATGTGCGACCGGCTTTAACCGCTCTGACCGCGATTAACAGTTCATAATCGCGGTCTGAATGATCGAGTTCTTCGGGTTTGAGTTCCTCCAGCGCTAGCCCTTCCAAAAAAGCGATGGCGGCGAACACGTTTCCATAAGCGTGAACCGTTACATCTTCCGCGGAGAAATTTTCCTCGAAAAGCCGCCGCGCAGACAAACTCGTAAAACGCCAGAAATCTCCCCAACGATCCATATCGTAACGACTGATCTGACTAATTCCTGGAAGCGTCGCTAGCAGGCGTCCGCCCGGCTTTAGAATTCGGTGCAGGTGATTCACAGCGGCTCGCACGTCATAGATGAACTGAAGAGTCTGAGTCAAAATAATGGAATCGAAGGAACCAGCGGAAATGTGTCCTGCATCCGCCAGATCTCCTACCAGCGTCGCCTTCGAATTTCCCGGCTGCAAGTGGAGAACATCGGATCGTGTCACGCGGCCAGCGCCAAATTTTTGCGTGTAACGATCATCTCCGATTTCCAAAACACAGCCGCGAATGTCGTCGATATAGCGGGACAAAAAAGTTTCGATATAGTAACGGTCGATCGCCTTTCCCCGATCAAGACCGAACTGGCCACTGATAGGTGTAATCCGCCGGAGATTGCCGAAGCGCACTGCCCCTAGCGGCGGCCAGCGCGTCAGGTGCTGCCACCGTCGCTGCATCCAGCGCAGCGCCGCGCGGGGGAAGTCGGATCGCAGCGTTCTATTAATCTGTCCGCTTTGCATAGACGAGCAGGAAATCGTGGCTCTCCGGCGTCAATCGAAATGGCGGCTGAACACCACCGTTGGTTTCCGAGTCGAAGTCATTGTGAAGTAGTTCCAGAATATGGTGCAGCGAGCGCGGCTGTTCCGGCAGATGATGATACTCAATGACCATCTCGCGAATCTGTCGCAGCCGATCTTCGCTGTCCGCCAATACCTCATATTCCGCGCCCTCCATATTCATTTTGAGAAAATCCACCGGCTCATGCAAATAGTCCCGCAGGCGCATACACGGAACTTCGTATTGTTTCCAGGCATGAGATTTCTCCCGTGTGAGGGTTTCGGCAAGGCCGCTGCCGCAAATTCCATCCGAGAAGAAAATCTTTTTTTCAGCGTCACGGCTCAAATACTTTTGCTTGAAATAAAGAATCGACATCCCGATATTGCTCCCGCAATCCAGGATGAGCGGGTCGGGACGCGCGGCATCAAAATGATAGATGCCGTTAACAAAAATGTCCTTGTAGAGGATGTAGAGATTGGGACCATCGTTGAATTTGACAGTGTAACCGGCGAAACAGAAATGACAACCGGGTTTAAGCGACTTGATTTTACGCCCCATTCGGACCAAATGCGCTCCCTTGCGCAAATCCCTGCTGGTTCTAACGAGGTAGCGGAGCCCCGGCACCGATCCAAGGCTGCTCACGCGCAACCTGCCGCTAAAGGTGGTTACCGACGAGTTCAACAAACTCTTCCATTCGTTGGCTGTAACTGTGATCGCGCAACGTTCGCTGCTGGCCCGCGTGGGCAATGGATGCGCGGGCGTCTTCGTGCTCCAGATAATAGCTGACCGCCTCGATGCATTCTTCGGGGCCACGATAGGTGGCCACTTCTTTGCCTGGCTCGAACATTTCCCGAAGATTTTCCTTCCAGTCGGTCAGTAGCAAGGCGCCCGTGCCAGTGGCTTCAAAGAGGCGCAGGTTGTTGGCGTAAGGCGCTATATCGCCGTGGTGGTTCACAACAATTTTCGATCTGTAGAGTATTTCATACATCTCGCGGCCCCACGCTTGCCCGCCGTAGCATGACCGAATCGCTGAGTTGGGTGATAATGAGTCCAACCCCGGGCCCCAAACTCTCATTTGAGGAAATCGCGCGCACAAAGTCTCAAGCAATCTAGTCCTGCTGCGATGAACGTTATGGAAGCTGCCGACGAACACGCAACCATGGCTTCTGTTCTCGGCCGACAGGCAGGACAGTACCTTGGGCTCAAATGCGAGACGGCTGAATTCGGAAGGAATGCTTTTGCGGTGGAAAAAATCAACCGTCGGCTGAAATGAAGAAATTACAAGATCGTAGCAGCTCCAATCTTTCGATTCCGGTAAACGGGTTGCCGCATGCTGCCCAACAACCAATCGGACGTGTTGCTTCATAGCTCGCAAGAACTTGCTGTTCAAGCTCATATCCTGATTGAGCAAAACGTCGGGACGTAACCGCTCAATTTGGGCGGCCAGAATATCATAGAACCAAGCCGGCCGGCCCCGCCCGGGCACGAAGCGTAGCAACGGTCGCACCACGCGCTTCATATAACGCAGCGGCATTTTCTCCAATGTGAGCCGCTTGAAGTTTGGTCGTGGAGCATTCTCTTCTTTGACCTGGATGCCATTCTCCCTGGCCCAAGCCCTTTGCATGATTTCGTTGTTGGCATGAATATCCCAGGCTTCGTGGCCAAGCCGACGCAAGTTACTGGAATAAAAATCAGCCACTCCGAACAAGCTCTTCATGCGCGCCTGCAGCTGTTCGCCATAGGGAGCCTGCCTCAGGGCAGGCTGGTGTGAGTATAACCACGAGAGAAATTCAGGGTAATCGGTATTCAAAATGAGAAATTTCATAGGGAGTCATCGATGCGTGCTAGGTGAAGTTGATGCAGAAGCTCCAACGTTTTCACTTCCAATGGGCAAATGTTTTGCCTCATGAAATTGGGCGCCTACACCAAGGGCTATGTAGTTGACGACCGACCCAACGATTTCAAGGTCCAAGATACGCCAACAATCGATCACCACTCGTGGGAGTCCAGGGCGTCGTAGCAGTGCCGGCTCAAGATGCCGGAATGCCTCCCAAGGAGTGGTGATCACCAACACATCCGCCTCTTTCACACAAGTTTCTAGCGAGTCAGCAAACCGCAGGGAACCGTTAAGGCGGTGGCGAGCGTTATTCATTGCCGCGGGATCGTAGGCGACAACGGGAATACCGGCGGCAGTCAAGACCTGTGCTAATAATAAACCCTGTGATTCTTCAACCACGTCGGTATCGGGTTTGTACGCCAGTCCAAGAATTCCAACGATTCCATCTTTAGCATTTTTGCTTCTAACCAAAGAAGCCAACCGGTGAACCTCTTCACGATTGGCGTGATGGGTAGCTTCAGCCAAGTCTGCCCGTGCCCCTAGTTGTTGAGCTAAAAAGGAAAAGGCTAGATTGTCCCTTGGAAAGCAGGGACCGCCATACCCGATGGCTCCTTTCAAATACCTACCGCCAATGCGCGCATCCAGACCCAGCGCCGCTGTAACAACGTCCGCATCGGCGCCGGCCATACGCTCACAGACTCGCGCGAGCATGTTCGCAAAGGTAATCTTGGTAGTGACGAACGTATTCACCGCTAGTTTTGTAATCTCGGCGTTAATCGAGTTCATTCGAGCGATCGGAGCTTCATTGTCACAAACCGTCCGGTAGAAAGAAGCGAGACGCTCACCTGCTTTAGGATCTGACTCGCCAATGAGTATAAAATCAGGTTTTAATAGGTTATGGATAACACTGCCCAAGGCGACGAATTCTGGGCTGTAGCAGAGGCCGAAGCCGCTACCAGACCGTTTTTGGGAATGAGCTTCCAGGATCGGCCTCACCTCATTTTCCGTAGCACCTGGCAACACGGTGCTAGTTAGAACCACGAGATGGTACTGCTTATCGCGTAAAACTTTTCCGAGTCGTTTGCATGCGAGCAGAACGTGGTGGAGGGAAAATCCACCATCCTTATCACTAGGGGTCGGCACGACGATAAAAGTGATATCCGACTCTAAAATAGCTTCCTCGCAATTCTCCGTGGCAATGAGCCTTTCGCGGTTCGCCGCAATCAGTTCCTCCAAGCGCGGCTCATAGAGAGGAGCTCGTCCCTCGTTGATCAAACGCACCGTGTCCAGATTGTTATCAATTCCAATGACTCGATAGCCCTTGTGCGCAAAGCACGCCGCAATGGGAGCACCGAGTTTTCCCAAACCCAAGACAGAAATCGCCCGGGGGCAGCTCGACATTTTATCGCCTGACATCCAAACCCGCCTCCTCAGTCGAGTTCTTTCTCGAGAACGACCAAGCCCGCCGAAGACCCAGGGCGATGGGTTTCGCTAAAATAACGGATAGTTCCATGAACGAATAAAGCGTTGGCACCGTTATTAAACGACGTTGCAGATGTTTGAGGCGAATCGCTAACCTCGGTCCGCCTACTCCGAGCACGTGTGTTGCGTCGTTCAGCGTAAAAATATGCTTCCACCCACCTGCCAAATTCAGATTGCGCGTCGCTTCCGGACCTTCCAAAACATCGCCTGCCTTTGCCGGTACGTGTGAATAATCGTGGGCCTGGTGCACTACGGTAAGTGCATCCGTGGCATCAACCACGGGGACCCGCCTGGCGCGAGCTCGATAAACAAGCCAATTGTCCCAAGCGGTTCTTCCGATGGCAAAAGGAGGGATATCGCCCCACATGCCTCGAGGAAAAACAAAGTAATCCATCCCTGTCGACGGATGGAGCATTCCTTGGCTGCATAGGCGTGCCTTCAGGTCATTCTCCCAGCCAGCAAAAAAATCCAAGGATTCCCTGAGGTTGATATCCCACCGTTGACCAACAAGCAGAAAACAAGTTTTCCAGCGCACAGTTTGATTCACCGCCCGAAAAAAATCGCCCATTAGGATGACGTCAGCATTCGCGTAACAAAGAACATCATGTGCCGCCGCCTGTTGAGCCTGTTCGAATAAGTCGTTCAAAAGCGGCGTGCCATATTCGTTGCGAATAACTTGAGGCACATGACGCACACCAAATGATTTGGCCACCTCTGCGGTCCCTTCGTCGTCGCCGAACAGAATGATCTCAGGCTGCGGTTGCATCAGCGTCCAGCTTTTTATGGCGTTGCGCTGGATTATGTCAGTGTGGCCATGAAATGCTTTTGGGATAGAAAAAAGGGTCAGCATGAAAGATTCATACCTCTGCGGTTACGCAAAGATGCCAACCGAAGTTTTTCTCTAACCGACGAAAGAGGTCGGATGACAACCATCGAAAATACCAAACTTTGCTGTAGCGATATTGCAGGTAGTCTGAAATGCGGTAGGGAAAGATGTGGTCAACCCAAGCTTCCGTCACTCTGAAACCATAACGAGCTAGAAGCGTCGTCAGTTCCTTTTTTGTAAAAGTAAAAGTCACTGGACATCCTTCTTGCGCTTCGGAATACCGAGCAACGAGCTCAGGGAGGCGCCAGAATTGTCCCTTGCCATACGTGAGAAGAATCCAAAAAACTTTCCACGAATAACGGTTATAGACCATGAGCTTCACCGTGCTGCCCG
>Ga0126369_10001044_pt1 | contig 18932 bp, 15 predicted proteins | sample PanSoiMetaPlot_1_FD_109646 | JGI IMG/M metagenome (GOLD analysis project Ga0126369, IMG submission 109646) | Tropical forest soil microbial communities from Panama - MetaG Plot_1 | ecosystem: Environmental > Terrestrial > Soil > Tropical forest > Bulk soil | place: Panama | collected 2016-02-17 | reverse complement strand
GGTCTGGCTTAGGGCCACGGTATTGCCCAAGCCGGGCATAAAGAGGTTGATTCCCAACTGGGTGACTGCGCTGCGATCGACTTCCGCAAACTTCACTTCCAGCAACACTTCCTGCGCGCCCACCGGGGCAAACGTCAGCACGTTCACGACGTTCTTCGAATAGGCGGAGGCAATTGCTCCAGCATGTTTTGCGACATCTTCGGTGGTGACGTGTCCCGAGAGAACAATGGCCGATCGCGACGGCGTAATGCTGATCTGCTCGTCGGGGAAGAGGCGGTGGATTTCCTCCGCGGCGGCCGTGATGTCGACATCTACGCGCAAATCGAAGCTGCGCGAGCGCTCCAGTTCGTCCCAGATCAACAACGAAACTTCGCCGGGAGCAAGGCCATTCACCAGCACCTGCGTCGGCGTGACAACTAGAGCATCTGCCACCGTCGGATCCGTTACGGAAACGCGTTTCAAGCGCTCAGTCGTATTGATCAGCAGCGATTTGCCGACCATCACGCGCAAGGGAGCGGCGCCGGGAACTTCGGTGCTGCTCGCGGTGCCGGATGGAGCGGGAGACTGCTGCGCGGCGGGCGCCTGTGGCGCGGGATTGTTCACTTCCTGCTTGTCCTGCGACACTGCCAGAGCCGTTCCGCTCATGCACAGCACAGCCACCGCAACCAGCGCTGAAGCTTTCATGGAGCCGAACCTCTCCGCGAATGGAATCTCAGACTTCCCAAACAAAGTGGAGCCTCGTTTTTCGTGCGGTTCGTTCAAAACTTGGTTTCGTCCCGCTTGCTGCCCCGAATCATTTCGATCGTGTAGGACTGAGGCGCGGTAGGGACAGGGGCCGCAGTCTTCCGGATCTTTGGTTTCGGTGCGGCCGCCGGAGCGCCGTTGGGGAAGAGCGCACTCTCGCGAGTCGCGGCGATATCTTGTTTTTTCGTGTCGAGTGGATTTCTTAATGCGAGCTGGATACGGCCTTCCTGCCCGGCTAGCGCCAACTTCTGCCCGTCGTCCGGAGACACAAGCAACGTGATTACCGGCGCACTCTGCTGCTCTCCCGAGGGATTTCGTTCCAGGCTTTTACCGACTGCAATGACGGCGACATTTTCCAGCACGGTGGTCGTCTGCCGCTCGCTGCTCGATCCGGGGTTCCCGGTCATCAAGATGTCCACCCGTGTCCCGGGTTGTACGAACCCCGCGACCGAAACGACATCATTGACCCGCACCGAAACTGCCCGCATCCCGGTCGGGATCAGTGACGGCAGTCCCGCCCCTGCGTTCTCGGGCGCCAGCTTCCCGGGCAATACGAACTCGCCGCGGGAAATTGGCAGCACCACACCACGTCCGACGACTTGAGATCTTTTTGTATAAACTCCGGCGGGCAGGTTGGATTGCGGATAGCGCACCGTCCGTACGCTGGTTTCCTCGAGCTTCGCCCCGACGGGTATGTCTCCCGCGGCTACTACGACCTCTGCCATCGGTTCGTTGCCGGAGCCGCCAGATATCCTGAGTCGGTTGTAAACGGAATAGCTAACGAATAAACCCAGCGCAAGCGCGAGCGCGCCGATCATCAACAAACGGCCTCGGTTCATTCCTCTCCTTCCGGACCCAACCCGGACTGATGCCGCGCAGTCTTGGCAGACCGCAGCGCGCTAGACCTGCTCCCGCGAAACTCTACCCTTATGACGAGATACCGCTCGCCACCTGTGAGAACACATTGTTGGCATTGCCGCCAATCAGACGGATCGTCCCGATCACTAGCACCAGAATCACGGCCAGCATCACCGCGTATTCAGCGATATCCTGCCCCTGTTCGTCCTGCCACAATCTCCTGGTCAGTTCTCTCATTTTGGCCTCCCGTGGATTTTTGGACATCCTTTCAACCCAGGTACTTAGCGGTACAGCAGTGTTCCGGCAATGACGAAGCGGCGTTGGCCAGACGTTGGTCTCGACCGAAAAACCACCGGTTTTTCCAGCCAAGGCCCATAGTTGAGTTTCAGTTTTGCCTAGTTTCGCAGATTCAGGAGAGCTCGGCCAACGATTTTTGCACTTTTTTTCCTTGCTGGGAAGGGGTTTTGGGGGTTCTTTCGCCACCCCTAGGGGGTCCTACTCGGCGAAATACTATCGCCCGATCGTCTTGGTACTCCGATCGCCAATCGTAGTCAAGCGCCAGTGCTTGCGCCAGCGCGCTGGACGTCGGGACCAATACAGTCTGCACCTGCCACTCTTCGAGCACTTGTCGCCACCTCGGCTTCAGCTGCATCGTGACCTTGAATTCATCCAGCAGTTCGTCGCCATAGAGATCGGCGCGTCCATCTACGAAAACGCGATCCTCGGGGTAGAGCCTCCAGATCGCATATCCGCCCCAGTCGTAGTACGCAAACAGTCGGCCCGAATTGCCCTTTGACGCTAGGAAGTCCACCGCCTTCTTGGGGAATGACTCGGCCTCCGACTGCGATTGTCCAAGAACCAGCATGCTCCACCGCACGAGGCAGAACACCGCGATCAGAATCACTACGCAGGCCGCAAACCGGCCCCGGAACTTTGTGTGCTGCGCAGCCTTGTTGTCGGGCGCTCGGATTGATCCGACCGGCAACGCGGCTGCAATTACCGGCACTGCGAACAGCACGAAAATTGGGATATGTCGCACGGCGTCGAGCGCAGCCAGCAACGTGCCAAGCAGAGGAAACAACACGCGCACTTTTGGCCGGACGGCACCTCGCGCGAAAAGGATCAGCAATGCGAGGCAGAGCAAGTGCATTGCTGCGTAGCGACCCTGGTGGAAGTCCGGCGAAGCCCACTCCGCGATGAACGACCGCATTCCACCGGACCGCAACACATCCAATGGATAACGATAGAGTTCCGCACCGCTTGGATTCAGAGGCACCACGGCAATGCAGGCTGCGATCACTAACAACAACCGCACAATTTGAGGGCGCACGACTGTCCAATCCGTCTCTCCTGACACGCCCTCCCAAGCCAGTCCCGCGCACCAGGCAAGCAGCAAGGCAGGACCGAGAGCGAATCCGGCGTGCAGGTTCAGCCAGAGCAGGAAAACTGGCGGTATCCACAGTAGAAGCCACGGTTTCTCTTCCGCGCGCTCCACCAACCAGAGCAGCACGCTTGCGAGGAGGAAGGTAAACATCTGTGGGCGCACTCCCCAGGCAGGCGCCGAGGCCAGCGCTCCGAGGGTTGTGGCTCCTGCAGCCCAATGCGGACGCGCCCGGCAGCGCAGATAAAGCAGCATGAATCCGCCTGTGGTGATCATCGACGAAAAAACGATCAACCCCGCCCACGATGCGAACCTCCAGATGCCGTAGAAGAGCACCTCCGAAAGCCACTCGTGCGAGACCCACGGTCTGCCGGCGCGTGTGAATGAGAACGGATCGTTATGCGGAACCTGCCCGGTTTGCACGATCCATTCGCCGGTGCGCAGATGCCACCATAGGTCTGGATCGGTCGCCGTGCGCGCCGTCATGGCGAGCAGACCAAAGAAAAGCAACGTCCCAAAGAGGAGTTTCGTGTTCCTCAACGCCTGGAGAGCCCAATCCATACCGCGCGCGATTATAAGGTGAACGCGATAAGGTCGCGCTACATTCCGTCGCTGCCGCATTCAACCGATAGAATGGACTGCCTCGAATCGACCGTCGGTTTGATGATGCAATCTCCACAGCTGCGCCGCGTGGTGATGGCGGCTCTTCTCGCCATGGCGATCGCCAACACCCTCGTGTGGTGGAATGCACGCGAATTGATCAGTCAGGGCTATGGAGGATTCACAGCCTTCTACACTGCGGGAAAGATACTGGTCAGCGGCCGCGGTTACTTAATGTATGACCTGCCTGCGCAGTGGGAAGTCCAAAAGCAGATCGCGCCGGAAGTAAAGATTCGGAGTGGGCCGTTGCCGTATGTACATCCTCCGTTTGAGGCTGTGCTTTTCGCGCCGTTTACATTCTTAACTTATTCCACCGCCATCCTGCTGTGGACTCTCTTCAAGCTGGGAATACTTCTTGCAATTCCTTACGTCGTGACGCACGCGAGTCCGCTACCACGCGAACTTCCGCCCTGGTTTCTGGCGGTTCTGAGTCTGGGCACCTACCCGGTCTTTGTTGATTTCGAGCAGGGACATGACGCGGTGCTACTAGCCTTTCTGTTTGCGATCGCGTTTGCGTGCCTGGCAAAGGGAAGGGAATTGACTGCGGGCATCGCACTTGGTCTGGCGCTCTTCAAGTTTCATCTGGTAGTTCCCTTGGTTGTGATCTTGTGGATCGCGGGAAAGCGGCATCTCGTCGCCAGTTTCGCCGCGACCGCCATTGCGCTCCTCGCCGTGTCCCTTGCTATTGTCGGATGGAATGGCGTGCTCGCCTACCCCGGTTACGTGCTGGCGCTCAATCGAATTCCTGGTGCGGGAATGGTGACACCCGAATATCTTGTCAACTTGCGGGGGCTCTTCACTTTATTTTTCGGCCGCGCGCCTTGGCAGTGGCTGTTGCTGCTTGTCGCACTGGGTGGTGTCGTGTGGGCTGGTGTTCTCTGGAAAAAATTGGATAATCGACGCCTGCCGGAAGCTTTCGGTCTAACGGTCCTCGTCGCGATCTTGACGAGCTTATATGCATATTCCTACGACCTTACCCTCTTGCTGATTCCGCTGATCGGCAGCCTTACAACTGGAGTTGCGAAGTCCACATATTCAACGGCGGCGAAAGCAACAAGGCCTCCCAATGCTCTCTCCACGCCCGATCGCCTCGTTAGCGCATGCCTTACCGCGGCGATCTTGCTTCTCCTTTGTACTCCCCTGTACTGGTTCCTTAAATTGCATTGGCACGCCGAGTGCCTAATGTCGCTTCCGCTGGCGGTTGCTGCTTTCACTCTCGCTCGCCGTTGAAAACGTTGACGCGAGTCGAAGTCGCATAGTCATCTCTCCAGCGAAAAGGGCCTAAGATGTCCCAGGAGTGCCCCTCGGCGTGACCGCCGGCTTCATTCTTGTGCTGCGTGCCCGCATGAAAATCACTAGCAGCATCGGCAGATAAAAGCCCAACACAGTCCACCGGCCAACCTGCGTCATCGAGTGTGGCATGTGATACCACCTCCAAACGCCGACAAACCAGCTGCACCCTGTGGTGTACAAGATCTCGCGACGCGATTTCGGAATCAGCCACAAAATGAAACTGTCGAAGAACCAGCGCTGCGGAACCAGCGCCGCCAGTACGAGAAACCATGCATCACGATCGCGATAGCTGGTCAGCGCCGCGAGCAGCAGAAATCCTGGTAAGACCAGCAGCGGAAAAAAATGCTCGTAGTGCCCAAACTGCCCGATCCACCACAACGGCCATCGCGGCACCAGCGCTAGGGTGATACCCAACGCAACCACGCACGCGATCACACCGATCCGGCTTGCGCGCGTCAGGAATACCGGTATCCCGAGCTGCGGCTTCGCCATTGTTACCGGAAGAAGAATCGGAATGAGGGCGCCGGCCATGATCAACGGCGACCATTGCGCTGTCATCAATGCACCCCAGTATGGGTATGCAAAAAAAACGAAGAGCCGCGAATACCCGCCCTCTTTCAACAGGCCGAACGCAAGCAATCCGGAACTGATACCAAAAAACAATCCAGCGGCAATTTCCGCTGGAAATGCAAGGAAGGGGATGCCGAACAATGCCGCGGTAAGCGGATATTGTTCGAGTGGCGTGTCATACGGATTCTGGTGCGCGAGCATCGATCGAGCGGCCCGCATCGTCCAGTAAAAATCCGCCGAGCCCTGATGGAGGCGCGTCAGCACCAGCCAGCAAAATGCGCCGCTGCACACCGCGATCGCTGCTGCTACCAGAATCCGCTGCCGCATGACCAGAGTTTTTTCGCCTAAGTTGTAACATGAGTCGGCAACCTGATCCGACGGAGACTGCGCTGCTTGCGTCGAAGTTCCCAATTTGTGTTCATCTTCGCTGCAGCCATCAGTGCTGCAGGCATGTGGATCTATGCTGACCGCGTCATGGTTTTGTACCAGGTGAGGGACGCCGCTGCTCACGATAGACCGCGCGGCAACCTTTCTGATCTCTATCCGCGATGGGTGGGGGCGCGCGATCTTCTGCTGTATGGTCGCGATCCCTACAGCCCCGAAGTGACCCGCGAGATTCAGGCGGGGTACTACGGACGTCCCATCGATCCCAGTCGTCCGGGAGATCCCAAGGATAAACAGGGCTTCGCCTATCCCGTTTATGTCGTGTTCTTGTTGCAGCCGCTGGTGCGCTTGCCGTTTCCTCTGGCCCAGAGAATCTTCTACTGCCTCCTGATCGCGTTCATAGCTGGCTCGATCTGGCTCTGGCTGCGTTTCCTGAAGATTTCGATCCCGCTGCCAATGCAGGTCGCCATTTTCGGTTTCACCTTCGGAAGCTTTGCCGTTATGCAGGGTATGAAACTGCAGCAAATGACTCTTTTTGTCTCCGGACTCATCGCTGCCTCGCTCACCCTGCTGGTGGCCGGTTTTCCCCGGCTCGCCGGGGTTGTTCTCGCCCTGGCCACGGTCAAACCGCAACTTATCTTTCTTTTGGTGATATGGCTCGCCATATGGGTCGTCTCCGACCTGCGCCGGCGCTATCCGTTTGCCGTGTCATTCATAGTTACCATGCTGATCCTCGTCATTGCCTCAGAGGTCCTGCTTCCGCACTGGCTGCCACGCTTCTGGCACGCACTCGCGGAGTACCGCCGCTATACCGGGTCCGTCTCCGCCCTCGATGAACTCATCCCCTCGCACGTTGGTCGAATTTTCGAAATTGCTGCCGTGCTCGCGACTGCATGGCTTTGCTTGCGTAATCGCCGGCCGCGCGAAGATACTCAGACCTTCGCCGTGACGACTTGTCTTATGCTCGCAACCACCATCTTCATCGTCCCTAGCTATGCGCCCTATAACCAGATCCTGCTGCTGCCCGCATTTATGCTGCTCCTCTGGGAGCGTCGCAGCTTGTTGCATTCGAGCGTCTCTGGTCTTCTTTGGATAGTGGCACTTGTCCTCGTCGTCTGGCCATGGATATCGAGCATCCTGCTGGCTATCATGTCGTTCTTTGTCCCCGAGCACGTGCTCCTCTTGTTCTGGTCGGCGCCGGGCTGGACGACACTCGTCGTCCCCATCGCTGTCTGTGCGCTGATGTTGCTCTATACTCACCGCATGCCGGCCGCTGCTCCCGAGCGGCCTCCAGCGTAAAATACTTTCTCTGCCATGGCCGAATGCTGGCATCATGGCGCAGGAGCTTCACTGTCCATGTCGGTTTCCCAGTCCTCGGGATCGCTTTCCGGTTCTAGCGTCTCGCGCGTTTTCCCAGTCGTTATTTACGTGCAGGGAAATGAACAGCAGACGCTTACTCTGAACCACACGCCGTACACGGTCGGCCGCAAGGTGGACCGTGATCTGGTGATCCCCGATCCGCGCGTCTCGCGCGAGCATGCCCAGATCGTCTCCGAGAATGGCGAGTTCTTTGTCGTCGATCAGGGATCGAAGCATGGCACCTACGTCAACGGCGAGCGCGTCGACCGCCGCAAGCTCGAACGCAATGACCGTTTGGAATTCGGCGCGCGCGACATCGCCTACGTCATCTTCCATCCGCTTCATCCAACCTCGAATACCGCGCGCGAGTTCCTCAGCCAGATCTCCGGCATCCGCATCTCGCAGGAAGCCAGCGATCTCGAAAAAATGACACTCTTCCTCGAGGCCGCCCGCAAGCTCAATACCATCGGCGTGCTCGATGAAATCCTCGTCACTCTGCTCGACGCGACTCTCAATCTCACCCGCGCCGAACGCGGCTACATCTTTTTGCGCGACACTACTGGGACTCTCACGCTCGCTGCTGGGCGCAACTCCAAGGGCGAGCCCCTGCTCGACGACAAGACTATCTCCCGTTCCGTGCTCGAAGAGGCGCTGACCTCCAACTCCGATTACCTGGTCACCGACACCAGCACCATGCTCGACATGAAAGGACGGCAGAGCATCGTCGCCTTCGATCTGCGCACGGTCATCTGTATGCCGCTGCGCAAGCCGATTGTTCAGACCCGCGCCGATCAACCGATCGAAACCGAGGTCATGGGCGCCCTTTACGTCGACTCGCGCTTCGCTTCGCGCGATATCACCAGCGTCAGCCAGGACATTCTGCGCGCCATAGCGACAGAAGCCGCGCAGTTGATCGAAAACGCCCGCCTGGTGCAAGCGGAAGAATCCGCCCGCCGCTATCAGCAGGAACTCTCCATCGCTGCCTCGATGCAACAGGGACTGATGGCGGTCACGATTCCAGAGGTGCCCTTTGCCCGGGTGACCGGACGCAATCTTTCCTGCAAAGACATTGGGGGCGATTTTTTCGACGCCGTGAGCACGCCCGAGGGGTTGGCAGTGGTCCTTGCCGATGTGAGTGGTAAAGGGGTTTCTGCCGCGCTCTTAGCGTCGGTACTTCAAGGAATGGTTTACTCGCATCTCATCGCGGGGATGCCGCTCCCAGAGATCGTCGCTGCTGTGAATCGCTTCTTTACGCAAAAGCACATCGGTGAAAAGTACGCGACCATGATCATCGCGCGCCTTCGGTCCGATGGCGATCTCGAATACGTCAACTGTGGGCACATTCCGCCGGTCTGGATCTGTCGCGACGAGGTGCTACGTCCAGCACATGGCAACCTTCCCGTCGGACTGCTTGGAGACGCTACGTACTCGAGCGATCATTGCCAGATGAAAGCTGGAGACCGGTTGATTCTCGTGACCGACGGTGTAACCGAGGCTGAGAACGCGCGCGGCGACATGTTTGACAGCGACCGCCTGGAAGGAGTCGCCGGGAGAAGCTCGTCGATGGACGACATCTTTGTCGCCGTTGCTGACTTCTGCGGAGGCACTCCGTTAAACGACGACTGCACGGTCGTCGAAATCTCGTACACGGGAAGCGCGTAGCGCTGGTTCAGTTTGAGCGATCGCGCTCATTTTGTCGTCTGCCCGCCCGCAAACACATACGAGTAACTATCCATCGCGCTTATAGGCAGCTGGCGACTCTCGTCTGCTGGCTATGATCAGTTCTTGGTGGCTGTGATCGCTTTTTTGGGAATAGCTAGGATTGGTTATTAGGCGCCGCTTGATCGATGGGTCCGTGCTTTTGGGTGACGGCTCTCTGCGGCATGACTAGAGTCATCTCCTACCCTCGCGCCCTTGGACGGCGGGCTTTTGGGTGGCGACATGATTTTGGGTGGCGACGTGATTTTGGGTGGCGCAGCGCTTCAGCGCTGCGTTCACTGTGCTTATCTGGCAGAGCGGCTTTAGCCGCTGAGGTTTTTCCAACGACCAGCGACCCACCTACGGCTTCGCCGCACCGTGTATCTCCACCGTCGACCAAGTTTTGTCCGCCGCATGGCACAGTTTCTCAATCGCACAATCGGAGCATTTCGGTTTCCGCGCGATGCACAATTTCCGCCCGTGCCAGATCACTTCGTGGGAGAAATCAGTCCATCGCTCGCGTGGAACGACCTGCATTAAATCCTGTTCGATCCTTGGTGCATCCTCATGCTTCGTAAGTTCGAGCCGACGCGCGATCCGCGTCACGTGCGTGTCCACTACCACGCCGTCGTTCTTCTTGAACCACGTGCCCAGCACGACGTTCGCGGTCTTACGTGCGACGCCGGGAATCGTCAGCAGCTCATCCATGGTCTGCGGAACCTCGCCACCAAAATCGGCGACAATCTTCTTCGCCGCGCCCACCAGTGATTTCGACTTGTTCCTGAAGAATCCAGTCGACCGGATATCCGGCTCCAGCTCTTCCGGCTGCAGCGCCGCGAAATGTTGAACGGTCGGATATTTTTCGAACAGCACCGGGGTGACTATGTTCACCCGCACGTCGGTGCATTGCGCGGAGAGGATCGTGGCCACCAGCAATTCCCAGGCATTGCGATGCGTGAGCGCGCAAGTCACGCCCGGATACATCTGGTCAAGGCCGGCGATGATCGCCCGTATGCGCTCGGGCGCGATCGGGTTGTAGCGCGATTTGGCTGCCGACGACGACTTAGGACCCTTCTTCGCGGTTGTGCGAGGCCGACTTGGAGCCGGCGACTTCTTAAGCAGTGTGCGAGATGCTTTTCGTACACCTTCCTGGCGTCCACTGCGACTCGGTTGTCGCGGCATGTTTCCGCGTGCCATGGCTTCTCCTGGGATCGGTCTCCAGTGATGGTAGCAAAGCGCCGATGCCCTCGCCCAAAGGTAACTAGTCGGCAATTGACGGCGGCTCCGCGCGATGAGTACTCTGAACTCAAAGGACACTACCGTGGCAGTGAAGAATATTCAGATCGGACAGGTGTGGCGTCAGGACCAGAGCGGACAGGACTACCTTGTCACAAAGGTCTACAGCGAAGTCTTCACCCAGTACGCAGTGCTGCGACCCGCCGAGGTGACCGCGCCCGACGCGCCCACCGTGCGCGTGAAGGTGACGAAGTCCGCCGACGGCATCTCGCTACCAGGCTTCAGTTTCACCCAGGAAGGGGCGTTTTAGGTCGGTTCGTTGAGTGATCGGAACATCGGATCATTGGACGAACGAGGTTTTCGATGTCCCGATGATCCAATGGCTCAATGCTTAAATGGCCCGATCGCTCAATGACCCGATCGTCCGGTTCGCATGACTGAAAAAATCCTCGGCGTCCTATTCTTCTTCATCAAGACCCTGGTCGCGTCGACGGGTTATGCCGGCATTGCCATCCTCATGGCAATCGAGTCTGCTTGCATTCCGCTGCCTTCGGAACTGATCATGCCGTTCGCCGGCTACCTGGTCTATGAAGGAACGATGAAGCTGGTGTGGGTCGCAACGGCTGGCGCCATCGGTTGCAACCTCGGCTCGCTGATCGCATACGAAATCGGATACTTCGGCGGGCGCCCGCTGGTCGAGCGCTACGGCCGCTGGATCTTGATGGGCCGCCGCGAACTCGACTGGGCCGATCGCTTTTTCCTTCGATGGGGACACGCCGCGGTATTCGTCGCCCGCCTGCTGCCGGTAATTCGCACTTTCATCGCGTTGCCTGCCGGTGTCACGCGCATGCCGCGCGGCAAGTTTCATATCTATACGTTTCTCGGATCGTGGCCTTGGTGCTTCGCATTAGCGTGGTTTGGGATGAAACTCGGCGAGAACTGGCGCACGATGGGTCAGTATTTCCACAAATTCGACATCGTCATCGGAGCCGCTCTCGCAATCGGCGTCATCTGGTTCGTATGGTCTCACTGGCAGAACCGGATCAGGGTCAGCGAGAGAAGCAGCAATTAGCATTTGGCAATTGGCAGTTAGCCAGGTGGTGGCAAACACAACGCGATGTTCGTTGTGTGGGGTTGTTTGAAAAATCGTCAGCCCAATCTTTCGGTCGCGTGCAACCCAGCCCTGAACTTGCCTCACTCAAGCCAGGATCGGGCTTGAATGAACCACTCCTGCTAAGGAGAACAAATGTTACTCCGAGAGATCTCTACCTCAATCCCGGGCCAAAAGCTTTTTGTGCTCTCAGTATTTATTTTGATCAGTACGCTGGCGACGGTTGCTCAACCCGCTGAGAAAAATGATGTTCAAGCAAGCCAAGCGGCGCAAGCGGAATGGCTGGCGACCGGCGGCTCTGCATGGGACGCAGTCGCTGCGGTCGAGATGGACGGAACGATAACGCAGGGCGGAGCACCTGGAACATTCAAGAAGACGATGGATTGGAAGACCGGATATACCCGCATGGATGTAGAAACAGGTCCGATGAAGCAAATGAGCGGATTCGATGGCACTGCCTGGTCTTCTCAAAACGGAATCGTATCTTTTGTTGATTTGCCTGCATTTGTCGAAGATGCGCGATCTCAGACTTTTCTGGACAGGGCCGGATGGAGAACAGAGAAGGCCTTGAGTAATGAGCCCAGCCAGAACGGGCTACTTATTGCGCATTACCACCCAACCGGTTGCAGCGAAGTCGGGGTATCCTTCGACGTGAAGAGCCATCTAGTAACTCAGGCCGTCGTAGAGACTAATGGCGGACCACTAACCATCACGTACAGTGATTGGCGGCCTGTGGGGAAAGTGAAATTTCCGTTTCATCAAGTACAGAGAGATAGTGTTGGTGAAACCATTGTTCTTGAAGTACAGCGCGTGCGCTTGCAAAACAAGGTTGATCCCAGTACGCTGGCGCGTCCCGTGGCTGTGCCTCGCGGCCATCTGTTGTCCGGAAGTAATGCGCCGGTCCCATTTACGTTCATAGGTTCGCATCGATCTCACATATTGGTTCGGGCCAAAGTGTCAGGTGTTGATGCCAAACTCGTTTTTGATACGGGCGCTGCAAATTATTTCTCTCCTGAATCGGCGAAGCGTTTTGGTTTAGCGGTTTCCGGCGGGGTGAACCTGAGCGGTATTGGTGAATCCAGCATGACGGGAGGTTACGCGAAGGCCGACAAGATTTCGATCGGGGTTGCGGAATTGAAAGACCAGACAGTGACGGTGGGTCCTATGCCGGGCGCAAATCCTCAGGGGCAACAAGATGCTCCAGATGGACTAGCAGGCTTCGAGTTTCTCGCCGAATTTCGCACAACGATTGACTATCCGGCCCAAACGATCACTTTTAGGGACTTCAGCCAACCGCCCGTAGCAGGCGGTGTAAAGGTCCCGTTCCTAAGCGACGGACAACACATTTACATCGAAGCGGAAGCCAGCAATGCACGTGGACTTTTTCTCCTCGATACGGGTGACGGCGGTACGGTAACGCTCCTTCCCACCTTCGCAAAGACCCATGGTCTCGACAAGGGATTAGGAGGAAACGTTGTTTTGCCTGGAGGCATTGGAGGGCAAATTTCGGTCAAGCCGCTGACTCTCTCAAATTTCGTTCTGGCGGGGACACAGTTTCATGATCTTCCGGCCAAGCTCAGCCAAAACACAAAAGGGCCTTTTGCGTCGCGAACCATTGCCGGAAATCTTGGAGCGGGTTTGCTGCGATGTTTCCGAATCACGATCGATTTTCCAGCGCGGGTTCTGACGTTCGAGTCAGTAGCCGGCTGTCACTAGTAACTCGCCTCTGCCGACCGGACCAGCGAAAATCGCGTCTGGGATCCCGAGCTTGAATGGGCCTTGCCCTTGCAATCCGAAAAACACATTGGGTTTGCCCGTCCAGATTAGCGCCGCTTTCGGTGCGAGCTTAGGACTTGTCTTGTCATCGCCATTTCGGCTTGATTGCTTTGGCGCAACGAACAAACCGCTCGTGTGTGGCATCCTTGATTTCAGGTTTTTCTGCCTGGCCCACTCATCAAAGTTTGACCCCTTATAAATAACTATTGTCGGAAGGACGGATTATTTGTCGGCGAAGAGAAAGCTAGACCTGGATTTTGGAATGCTTATGGCGGTAGAACGATTCGGCACAGGTGCCAATGCCCACAATCTCCGCACACTCGCGAATGTCTACGTGTTGGCGTGTGAAAATCACCAGCCGAGTATTGCAGAAGAATACCGGACCAAATTGCTTCTGGAACTCAGGAGAGTGTGAGGGCCGTGGTCCACAGAAGGCAATGTTCGTTGTGTGGGGACGTCTGGAAATCCTCTGCTCGGTCTTGCGGTTCAAGTGAACCTAGTTCTCAACTGCTCCACTTAAGCCAAAATCGGGCTTGAATAGGCAAGCAAGCCGCCTTTGACCGTAGCCTTCCCTACGAAGAACAGTAGTCTTTCCTACAAAGAAAATGAAAAGGCGGAGCCGCTTTCCCCTGCTGGCCCCCGTCATACTGCTAGTTTCTTTCAGAAAATGAAAAAGCCGCCCAGCACTTCTACGAGCACATAGGCGGCACTTTCGTTGGTTGTCGCTGCGAATCTTCCACTATGCAGGGCGGAAATGCAAGCTGCCTAAAGTGACAGAGCAGCCGCACTCGCCTTGCGGTCACCGCTGACTGTCAAGTGTGACAGCACGACACAAACACAACTGTACTTACCACCTCTGCACGGCTGTCGGAATGTATCGAGTTTTTACTAACTACGACCTAGGAGTTTTCGTAGTTGGCTTTCCTACAGTAACTACCTGAGAATTCCAACGCTAGAGAGGAACGCCTTTGGTCGCATCAGTTTCGCGTGCATGTAGACCTGATTTCAGCAGAGGTGTGACGTTAACCAGGAGGACCCAGCCATGCTGGATGTTCTCTTTAGGAGTGGCCGCGTCGACAATATCACGTTCTTCACCTAGCACGATTCCACACTTCCAGGAGGAAAATTCAGTGAAAATAAAGACTCTGCTCGTTGTCGCCTTGTTCCTTCTCGGTTGCACCGCTGCGTTTGGACAGACATTCAGCCTCGGGTTTGAGAGCTATGATCAGTCCATCCAGTATTGCGACTACGAAACAATCACGGAATTCCTGCCGTTTGCTGCTGGCACGCACGTACTGACTACCGGCTGCGGCTATCCATACGATGGAGCGATGGTTGGCTTAAAGGCTGCCATTAACCCCTCCACGGCTTTGCCGGTTACCGGCAAAGGCCTCGCACTTGCAGACAACGTAATCGACGCCTCGGCCCTCACCTTCACCGGGCTTGAAGTGATGTGGTTCACCAGAACGAAACCCTCCAGCAAGTTTCAAATCAACAATGGTAAGTTCGGCTGGCAGTTCTTCCTCACCTTCGGCGGCGGATCCGACTACCTCGGCAACTGGGGCTTCCTGACAACTCAGCTGGGCCCGGCAAAGGCGAATGGAGCAACGGCCAAGAGCTCCTTCCACGTTGCGCAAGCGAAGTACGCCGGCAAGGCTGTGAAGCGCGTCCAGTAATCCGAACCTGTTACCTCAAAAGGCTACGTCAATTTATGGCGTGGCCTTTTTTCTGTAGTGTGAAGGGATCTTCTACCTTGATTCGAGTGTGGAGGAAGGAATGTTCCGGTGTTCGAGGGTCCCTGTAGTGCTTAGTTGCCTGATAGTGTTGATTGCGACCCCTGACGTCGCAGGCTCATAAGTGACAGCCTGTTGGACTTGTGACCTCACTTATCTCCATTCACACATCAAGCCAAAATCGGGCATGAATGGGCCCACCCATCGTGTTCTTCTATTTAGCAGTGTTTGGTTGGCCCGAGTCGGTCTGGGCCGGTACCAGGAGCTTCAATCGTTGCACGAGAACGTCGATTGCACGGTCCAGCTTTTCAGCGCCGTCCACGTCGCCAAACAGCTTCGGGTGGCCTGCTTCGAGTGACTGTGTGATTCTCCAAAGCAAAAAGTGTGTCTTGACGTCAAAAATCGTAAGCTGCATCTGCGGCTGAAGCCGCGCGGTTCCGTTGAAGACGGAGGTCACGGGAGACGAGGCATAGATTTCAAGAACCAAGTCCGCCTCCGACGGTGAATCGACGAGCGTGTAGCGCCCCCAATTCTTCATCGCAGCATGAAACAACGTGTAATACCTATCTCCAGCTCCTCGATCTGAGGCTGTGATCAATGCGTCCGCTCCCGCGTTCGCGATAAATATTTTCTTGGCATTCACGATGGGGGCAGTTAGAGGCGCGGATTCTTGCGCCTGGATTCGAGCGAATCCCAGCAGCATGACCGTAGCGAGGATGGGCAAAGCCGTTTTTCTCAAATCGTTCAAAGTCCAAATCTCCTTTCGTTGTTCAGGAATTTGAGGAAGCGTAACCGGTGCACAGGGGTTGACCATTTTCTCATGCCGCGAGCTGAGCACTCAGCGTCCCCACCAGGGTCGCGACAGCGGACTCCACCAGAGATCGAACTTGGTGAATGGCGATTTGTGCAACAGGTACCGGAGCAATGTGGGCAAAAGCGGGCCGAGACGAACCCAGTTTTTCATAATCGAAAATCTACTTGCTCAATGCATTCAGCATTCCGTGTTCGGGCATTTGTGTGTTGAGTGTCCGTTCTCGGGCACCCGCGTCCACGATTGGACGCGACTCCGCTCTCCAGACCGATTCTTTCTTCTGTTTCCAACACACTAGAGTTCAGGACTCTGGCTTTCGATTTGCGAGCGTATCCCAACAGCCTATTCCCAAGCGGGACGCTTAGCAGGAGCGAACCTCCATGGAAATCATCTTTCAAGACTTGCGATACGGACTGCGGCAGTTGCGCAAGAATCGCGGATTCACGACGATCGCCGTTCTCACCCTCGCCCTGGCCATCGCGATCAACACAACAATGTTCAGTCTTGTCAGCGCCTTCCTCCTGCGCCGCCCCCCTGGCCGCGACCCCGAGCGAGTTGCCGTCGTAAGTTCCGTCGATCCCGCACAAGGCTTTCAAGCTGACGCCACCCCCGTCTCCGCTCCGAATTATCTTGACTGGCGCGAAGCGAATCATGTATTCGCGGATGTAGCTGCGTCCGACGAAAATCGCCCGGCCAGCCTCACGGCGCAGAACCAATCCGAGGCTCTTCTCTCTGCCGCCGTCTCTCCGAATTATTTCAGCGTGCTCGATGTCGCCCCGTATTTGGGGCGCACTTTCCATGCCGGGGAAGACCGGGTCGGGCAAGATCACGTCATGATTCTCAGCCATGAACTCTGGCAACGCCGCTTCGGTTCCGACGCTTCCATCGTTGGCAGCAGCGTTCGAATGAACCGGGAACCCTACACAGTGATAGGCGTAATGCCAGCAAGCTTTCGGCTGATGGGTTTCACGCCACAGCTATGGACCCCGCTTACGCTAACGCCCACCGATCAAACTCCCGCCGCACGCAAGAATCGTTCCTTGTTCGTCTTGGCGCGTCTCCAGCCGGACGCCTCGCTGGAGCAGGCGCGTGCCGAAATGATCACATTCGCCCACCGCGCCGAAGAGAGTTTTCCCGACACTGAAAAAGGCTGGGGCGTTGCCGTGCGCACGCTGCCCGACTTTCTGATCTATGGCTTCGGGATTCGCGCAGCCCTCGCCGTGCTGATGACGACCGTTGGTTTTGTGCTGATGATTGCCTGTGCGAACGTCGCAGGACTGCTGTTGGCCCGCGCCACCGGACGCCGCAAAGAACTCGCCATCCGAAGCGCTCTCGGCGCCGCTCGCCGGCGTGTCCTGCGGCAACTGCTCACCGAGGGCCTCTTGATCTCCTGCCTAGGCGGCAGCCTCGGTGTCTTGCTGGCTTCCTGGGGAATTCCTCTGGTACGGGCAAGTCTGAACTTCAATGCGGCGATCAGTGCGGTGCCACTTTCGCTGGATTGGAAAGTTCTGCTCTTTGCCGCGGCAATATCTCTGCTCTGCGCATTGTTGTGTAGCCTGGCACCCTCGTGGAACGCCTCACGCACCGACATCACTACCAACCTGAAAGACGAGACCCGCTCCGCCTCGGCCGGCCGTTCACACAGCCGTCTGCGCGCCGTGATGGTTACCAGCGAGATCGCGCTAGCACTCTTTCTGCTGGTTGGCACTGGATTGCTTTTGCGCGGAATCTCTCTGATTGACCGTCAGTACCTTGGATTTCAAGCAGATGATATCCTCACCGCCAGCATTACTCTCGATAGCGCCCGCTACAAGGATGCTTCTCAGCAACAGCACTTCGTCCAGGATCTGATTTCCCGCTTGCAAAGCCAACCCGGTGCCGATGCCGTCGCCGCCACATCCGACTTGCCGGCCACAGGAATGAGCTCAGTGACTCTCCACCTTCAAGGACAATCGGATGAGCCTTCGAGCCGACCAATGACCACGGGCGATTCCGTCGTCACTCCCGATTACCTTCGGACTGCTGGCGTCTCCCTTCTGCGCGGCCGCGTCTTCACTGAAGATGACAATGCGAATGCGCCCCGCGTGGTTCTGGTAAATCAGGAATTCGTGCGCAAATATCTTCACGGCCAGGATCCGCTGGGCAAACAGATACGTCTCGAGGTGAGCGGTGCGCCTTCGCAATGGAGCCAGATTGTCGGAATCGTGAACAATGTGAAGTGGTACTCCGAATCTCCCCGCGAGGAACCAGAGGTCTACGAATCATTTCTGCAGAGGCCCGTGCAATCCTTCTCCCTCATGCTTCGAACCGCTTCCAACCCTGACGCCCTTGCCTCCGTATTGCGCAAAACGGTAGCTGAAATGGATGTTGAACTTCCCCTGGCGCGCGTGATGAGCATGCCCGCTGTGATCAACACTCAGAGAGCTGGGAATCCTTTCTTCTTAAGAGTGATGGGGACCTTCGCTCTGCTGGCCCTGATCCTTTCCGCCATCGGCATCTACGGCCTCATCGCGTACACCGTCGGACAGCGTGCTCACGAAATTGGCATTCGCATGGCCCTGGGCGCGAAACGTCAGGACGTCCTGCGGATGATTCTTGGCGAAGGCATGAAGATGACTGCAATCGGAGGGATTGTCGGGCTCGCGATGGCGATCCCACTCCCCAGGATTTTCAGCAGTTTATTTTTTGATTTGCACGTGAATGAGCCTCGCGTCTACTTCATCGTGCCCCTCGCCATTCTGATGGTAGCCACAGCAGCTACGTACGTGCCCGCGCGCCGGGCAGCAGGCGTTGATCCGATGAGTGCCTTGCGTAAGGAGTAAGCCGGGAGCAGCTGGGGGAAGGACTGAGACACTGAACATAAGGGAGACCATGAGCGTGGACTCATGGCGGGGTGGCCCACACAACGCGATGTTCGTTGTGTGGGGTTGTTAAGAAATCGTCCCCTTCTGTCTTTCGGTCGCATCCAGTCCAACTCTTGACCGCCCCACTCAAGCCAACATCGGGCTTGAATGGGCCACCCGTCTCTGGTCAATGGTAAGTTTGTAGGCCAGCTGCATCGACAGTTCCCCCGAGCGGAAGGATTATACGCGGGCACGAACAGCACTCAAATTGTTTGACGTTGACACGCCTTAGCAATCAACCCAAGGACCCAATGGACGTGAAATGGGTCCTTCTCGGGTAGTTGTTGTAATCAACTCTGTGGCTGCGACGACGTCTTAGTGTTCGGGAAGAGGACTTCTTCTTTTTCTTTCTAAGCGGTGACTGCCACTGGTTCTGTCGGTTTGCAGAGGAAGCGAACCAGGCGCTTGATATTCT
>Ga0126369_10001043_pt1 | contig 18933 bp, 16 predicted proteins | sample PanSoiMetaPlot_1_FD_109646 | JGI IMG/M metagenome (GOLD analysis project Ga0126369, IMG submission 109646) | Tropical forest soil microbial communities from Panama - MetaG Plot_1 | ecosystem: Environmental > Terrestrial > Soil > Tropical forest > Bulk soil | place: Panama | collected 2016-02-17 | reverse complement strand
GATGTCGGCCTCGCCGCGCTTGAGCATGGCCAGCCGCGTCGACTCATCGGGGATCGACTTGAACACGAGGCGCTTCACGCTCGGCGTCTTGCGCCAGTAGCCGTCGAAGGCTTCCAGCACGAGCTCGACGCCGGGTGTGAACGAGACGAACTTGTACGGCCCCGCGCCGATCGGCGCCTTCTTGAATCCGTCGTCACCGACCTTCTCGACGTACTTCTTGGGAACGATCCAGCCGGCCCCCGTGGCCATGGTGCCGTAGAAGTTCATGAAGTCCGGCCACGGGTGCTTGAAGCGGAAGCGGACGCGGTACGGATCGATCACGTCGATCGAGGCGATGCGCGCCTTGAACGGCCCCGAGGCGGCGCCGCGATAGCGCTCCATCGAGAACTTCACGTCCTCGGCGGTGACCGGATCGCCGTTGTGGAACTTCACGCCGCGCCGCAGCACGAACTCGTAGCTGAGACCGTCCGGCGACATCGTCCACGACTCGGCCAGGCTCGGCGCCATCGGATCGCCCGGCATCGGCTTCACGAGCGCGTCGTGCAGCGCGTAGAGCAGCATGAACGGCGTGATGATGCCCGTCGTCTCGGCCGGATCGAACCACCCGGGCGCGAGCGAGATGTGCACAGCCCACGTGAGCTCCCCGGCCGGGGGCTGGGAGCGCGCCTTCGTGGGAAGGAGCAGGCTCAAGAGGAGCAGCGCGGCCAGGATCAGCGCGGAAATGGACAGTGATCGGAGCGGCACCCGTTCGGCCATGAGGATCCTCCCCTGCGTTCGCGAATCGTTTTGGGAGCGAAGCCGAGGACCGTCGAACGGAACCCGAGAAGTGCCCGTGATTATCCGCGAATGTCCGGAGTTGTCAACGCAGAGTGGCCACCGGAGCACTGGGGCTTGTGCCTTTCGGACCCTGACCCCACCAGTCGTGACCCACCGGGGGAGGCCTCGCAGCCGCGGCGCCGACGCACGGCGGTTGCGTTCCGGAAACGTCCGTTTTCCTTCGTGAACGACGTACCCGCACCGTACCATCGAAAGGGTGGTGAGGGATCGTTCATGATCCTGATCTTTCGCAACCTGACGCGGCGACTCGATGACCCCAGTGGCGGAACGGTCGCCGTGATCGGCAACTACGGCAACACCAACCTCGGCGACGAAGCCACCCTGACCGCGATCATCGAGCAGATCGTGCGGCGCCGGCCGAAGGCGAAGATCATCGCGCTCTCGGTCGATCCCGACGTCACGCGCGGCCTGTATGGCGTCGTCTCGCTCGCGGCATGGGGTGGCCCCAAAAAGCCGCGCGGTCACCCTCGTGAAGAATCGGCGCCCGGCCGGCCTTCGCGTCCTTCGATCTGGACGCGAAGAATCCGCCGACCGATCGCTGCCATCGCTCGAGGCCCGATCACCGCCTTCGCGCGGGTTCGCGAGCTCGGCGACGAAGCGATCTTCCTGGCCAGATGCCGCCTGGCGATGCGGGGGGTCGACCTGCTCATCGTGGGTGGCAGCGGTCAGATCGCGGACGAATTCGGCGGCCCGTGGAACTTCCCGTACCGACTCCTGGCCTGGATCACGACGGCGAAAGCCGCCGGGGCACGGGTGGCCTTCGTCTGCGTCGGCGCCGGATCGATCCGATCCGGCCTGAGCCGGACCTTCCTGAAGGCCGCGCTGTCCCTCGCCGATCACCGCTCGTTGCGCGATCAGCGCTCGCATCGCACCGTCCAGGAGCTCGGTGTGCGCGGAGCCAGCGTCGTGGCCGCCGACGTCGTGTTCGCCCTCGAGGCCGGGGCCCCTCCCGTCGCTCGAACACCGTCGTCGCCTCCCCGCGTGATCGGCTTCAACGTCTTTCCGTATCACGCGCCGTTCTACTGGCCCGGCGCCGATCCGAAGCGCTACCACGCGTATCTGGAGAGCGCGGCCCAGTTCATCCAGTGGCTCGGCGGCAGCGGCTACATCGTCCACTTGTTTCCCACACAGCTCCGCGCCGATCTTCAGGTCATTCGCGATCTCGTCGCCACGATGGAGACTCGAGGCATACGCTTGCCGGCAACGCAGTTGATCCAGGCGGCCGTGACCGGCGTCGAGAGCCTGGCGGCAACCGTCTCGACGGTGGATCTCGTCGTCGCGACTCGCTTCCACGCGATCGTCATGGCGCTGCGCGCCGGCACGCCGGTCCTCGCGCTGTCGTCGCAAAACAAGACCGACGACCTGATGGCCGACATGGGGCTGGCCGCCTATCGAGTCTCGATCGACCACATGTCCCTCAATCCGCTCGTCGCGCGTTTCACGACGCTGGCTCAGAACGCTCACCAGGTCCGCCTGCAGATCCAGGCGCGCACGCGAGAGCTCCGGCACGAGGTGGAAGAGGTGATGGACGGCCTCCTCGGTGTGCCACGCTCGGACGTTGATACCGGACCGATCCCGACGAGCGCGACGTCACCACTGGCGGCGACGCACCGTCCAAGGCGTTAGCCCGTGGTAGGCTCTCCGCCGTGCTCGCGATCGACGTCCCCGAAGGGTTCGTGCCGTTCGCACGGAGCGCCATCGAGCAGAGCATCGCGCGGCGCTTCGCCGAGCAGGTAGCGCGAGGTCCCGAGCGCCCGGCCGTCAAGGCGGGATCGAAGCGTCTCACCTACACCGAGCTCGATCGACTGTCGAATCGCGTCGCGCACGCGATCCTGGCCCGCGGTCGCCGGCCAGAGCCGGTCGTGATCGTCGTCGACGAGGGCCTCGCCGTGATCCCGGCCATCCTCGGCGCCATGAAAGCCGGGCGTATCTACGTCCCGCTGGAAACCGCCCTCGGCGGCGAGCGGCTGGGCTACATGCTGAGAGATTCGTGCGCCACCACGGCCCTCGTCGGCGGACCCGCGATGCCGTTCGTCCGCGCCCTCGCGGGAGCAGGCGTGGATCTCATCGATGTCGACGACCTCGACGCCGGCCTGAGCACGGCGGCGCCCGAGGTTGACGTCTCCGCGAACCAGCCCGTCTACATCTACTACACGACCGGATCGACCGGGCAGCCCAAGGGCGTAGTCGACTCGCACCGCAACGTGCTGCACAACGTGATGCGCTACACGAATGCGCTTCGCATCGCGCCCAGCGACCGGCTCACCTTGCTGCCGTCGCCCAGCTTCAGCGGCGCCGTGTCGAGCATGTTCTGCGCGATCCTCAACGGGGCGACGTCGCTGCCGTTCGACGTGCGCCACGCGAGCGGCAACGAGCTGGCCGACTACGTCGACCACGAAGGCGTCACGATCTATCACTCGGTGCCGGCGATCTTCCGGAGCTTCCTCAGGGGCGACCGCGTGTTCAGCGGCGTTCGCGTGATCCGCCTCGAGGGCGATCAGTCCGCCCGCGGCGACGTCGAGCTGTTTCGCCGGCACTTCTCGTCCCGCTGCGTGCTATCCAACGGTCTGGGCACCACCGAAACCGGACTCGTGCGCCGCTTCGTGCTCGCCCACGACACGCCGCTGGCCGGCGACATCGTCCCGATCGGCCACCCCATCGAGGACGTGGATGTCGCCGTGCTCGATGACGCGGGCGTCCCGGTCGAGACGGGAGAGGTCGGCGAGATCGCGGTACGCAGCGACTACCTCGCGCTCGGCTACTGGAATCGTCCGGATCTCACCGAGCGCGCGTTCGCGACGGACGCGTCGGGCCGTCGGACCTACCGGACCGGAGACCTGGGCCGGTTGAGCGGCGACGGATGCCTGGAGCATCTGGGCCGCAAGGACACGCTCGTCAAGATCCGCGGCGTGTCGGTGTCGCTCGCCATGGTGGAGGCGACCGTGGCGACCTTGCCCGCGGTCCGTGAGGCGGCGGTGGTCGCGACCAGCCACGCGCACGACGCGCGGCGCCTGGTCGCCTACGTGGTCCCGGCGGACGGCGCCGCGCCGACGGCGAGCGAGATCAGGCGGCAGCTCGCGGAGAAGCTGCCGCCACAGATGATCCCGTCCCGTTACGTGAGCCTCGCCGCGCTGCCGCTCAACCAGAACTTGAAGGTCGATCGCGCGGCGCTGCCATCTCCGACGCGCGAGAGGCCGGCGCTCGATTACCCGTACGCGCCGCCCGAGGATCCGACCCAGGCCGAGCTCGTTCACATCTGGCAGGAGATCCTCGACGTGCGGCCCGTCGGAATCCGGGACGATTTCTTCGATCTCGGCGGCGACTCGCTCCTGGCGACTGCGATGATGGCAGCCATCGAGGACGCGCTCGGGATCGAGGCGTCGCCGGCGGTCCTGCTCTCGGGATCCACGGTCGAGCATTTGGCCGCCCAGCTGGCGGGGCCGGCGCGGCCCGATGCCGAGATCGTGCCGGTGCAGGCCGGCGGCTCCAGAGCGCCGCTCTATTTCCTCCACGGGGACTACTTGGGGCGAGGGATGTACTGCCGGAAGATCGCCCGTGCGCTCGGGCCGGAGCAGCCGGTCTTCGCGCTCACGCCGTGCGGACTCGCTGGAGAACCGGCGCCGGCGACGATCGAGGAGATGGCAACCCGTCACCTGGTCGCCCTGCGCCGACATCGAGCCCACGGGCCGTATCGGCTGCTCGGCAATTGCAACGGCGGCCTGGTCGCGCTCGAGATGGCGCGGCGGTTGGCCGAGGAGGGCGAAGCCGTCGAGCACGTGTTCGTGATCCGCACGTCGGCACAGAACGCGCGTTTCGGTCCGGCCTGGAGATTGATCGAGCGCTGGGGCCGCCTGCTGGGCGTCGCCGGCGCCGCCCGGAGAGACCTGGTCCGGCGCTGGCTATGGTTTTCACGCGCGTGGAGCGTGGCGACGCCCGCTGACCGGGCTCGCCTAGTCGGCGCAAAGCTCCGCAGACTGGCGCGGCTCGAGGCAAGATCCGAGCCGCCGCCTGCGCACGCGGGCGCTCCGAGCGATCGGGACGCGCTGATCGGCACGTTCGGGGACGCGGCGGCCGACTACGTGCCGCTACCCTATGAAGGAAAGGTCGTGGTGTTCTGGCCCGACGAGGAGCCGGAGGCCGCTTCCGACGCGCTCAGATGGTGGCGCCGCATCTCCCCCCGCGCCGAGATCGAGACCATTCCGGGCGACCATCTGACCTCGATCACGGTGCACGGCCAGACGTTCGGCCGGCGCCTGGCCGCGCGGCTGGGCGAGTAGCTCAGGACCGGAAGGCCGTGTAGAGCCGCTGCACGTCGGTCCACATCGTTCTGTTGAGGAGCGACAGGCCGGGCACGTAGACTGCCGCGCCGATCACGATGAGAGCCGGCAGCTTGTAACCGTTCGCGACGCCGTTCAACAGCATCCGGCCCACCGTGACCATTGCGTACATCGCGCCGCCCACCACCACCGGATCGCGGAGCGTTCGCGCGACCTCGAGGACGGGAACCTCCAGCTTGGCGCAGTTTCTCGGGATCGTCATCGACAGGACGACGAGCAGCGCGATCGCCCACGCGGTCGCGAGCCCGTTCACCCCCCACTGCACGCCGATCAGGAAGCAAATCGGCAGCACCAGGAGATTGATGGCGGTGTTCCAGAGATCCAGCGCGCCCACGCCGATGATCGTGGTGGAGATGATGCCCGAGACCATCCGGAGCGGGATGAGAAGGCTGACGACGCGAAGCGGATAGGCCGCCTCCTGCCAGGTCGGGCCGAGCGCCAGCTCGACCAGCTCGGGAGCGATCGACGAGATTCCCCACATCACCGGAACGCTCACGAACCCGAGCAGCCGAAGACCCGACAGCAGCCGCTCGCGCAGGCGCGGCCGATCGTCCTGCAGGCGGGCCACAATCGGGAACACCACCTGGTTTACGATGCTCATCACGCGCTGCATGGGCAAGGTGGCGAGATGAAGTGACACCGAGTAGAGCCCGACCGCGCTCGGCGTGAGAAATCGTCCGGCGATCAGGACGTCCGACTGGTTGATCACCTGCCCGATGAGCCGGCTCGTTGCCAGCGCGCCGCCGTACGTCACGTGGCGCCCGACCCCGCCGAGACGAAAGACCGGCCGGACGTTCTGGCCGCGCATGAACAGAGCCGACCGGACCGCCGCACCGGCCAGGCTGCCGACCACCAGCGACCACACGCCCGCGCCGTGCAGAGCGAGCAGCAAGGTGACCACGTTCGACGCGAGCCCCGCGACGAGCTCGATGGAGGCGCTCCATCTGAAGTTCATGTCCCGATACGCGAGGGCCTGCGGCACGATCGATACGGCCGCCAGCACGAAGTGCAGCGAGGAGACCTGGATCACCCGCGGCAAGATCGCTTCGTTGAAGAACAGGCCCGCCAGCGGCGCGGCAAGCGCGACCACCGCCCCGAGGCCGACGTTGAGCAGGATCGCGAGGCCGGCGACGCGCGCGAGCGCCGCGCGGTCGAGCGTGGGAGCCTGCACGAGGGACGCGCCCAGACCCAGCTCGGCGGCGGTCGAGAAGATCGAGATGATGACCGCGCTGACCGCCATGACACCGTAGTCCGCCGGAGCCAGCAGCCTCACCACGATCAACGTCACGACCCAGCTCACGGTCTGGCTGACGAATCGGGCGGCGCCCGTCCACTTGAGACCCGAAATCGCTTGTCGCTCGATGCTCACGACGAGGTCCCGACGGCTGTGGTCGTGCCCCACCGCGTGACGAGATGGGTTCTCGGATCGCGGACGTCGACGACCGGGGCGCTCACGTGAGACGGCCCGCACCGAGCCCCGGCCGCGCGATGCCGAGTCCACGCCAGAGCTGAGCCCGCGGATCCAACCCGAGCGCGAGCCGCGCCAGGACCTCGCCGACCGCGGGGACCAGTGCGAACCCATGGCCGGAGAATCCCGCCGCCACCAGCAGGCCGTCGAGGCCGGGCACGGGGCCGAGCATGGGCAGATCGTCCGGCGTGAACGCCTCGATGCCGGCCCAGCTCCGCGCGACCGTACGTTCGGTGAGCGGCGGATAGACCGCTCGGGCGACCTCGAGGCTTCCGCGGACGCTCTCGTCCAGTACTTCCCAGCGGTTCACCGCGTCGTCGGGCACTCGCGCCGGCCAGCCTCCACCGATGAGATAGGCGCCGTCGGCAAGCTGCTTGAGGCTGAGCGGCCGGCCGAAGCAGCCGACGACCGGCGTCAGGCTCGCGGGCGCGGCATCGGTCAGGAGCATCTGCAGACCCCGGCCGTGTAGCGGAAGCCGTACGGCGATCTTCGCCAGCAGCGGCGCGCTCCATGCGCCGCCGGCCACCAGCGCTGTGTCGCACGGCACGCGCGCGCCGTCGCTGCGCACGACGCCCACGACACGCGCGCCCTCGACGACGAGCGAGTCGGCGCCCGCTCCTTCCTCGACGCGCGCGCCCAGACGCCGGGCCGCCGCCGCCCACGCGCGGACCGTGGGCACGGCCTCGGCGTGGCCGTCGATCGCGCAGTGGACGCCGCCGAGACAGCCGGGCGCGAGGCCGGGCGCCAGGCGATGCGCCGTCGCCGCGTCGACCAGCTCGACCGGGACGCCGTCGGCTCGCTGCTCCGCGACGGTGGCGCGCGCCTCCGCCCAGCCCGCCTCGTCGAGCGCCACCCGCAGGCCGCCACCACGGCGGTAGCCGGTCGGCGCCCCGAGCTCGCGGTCGAGCTCGGGCCAGCGGCCGAGGCTCTCGAGCGCCATCGCGCGCTCGGCCGGATCGCGGCCCATGACGCGCACACCCGCCGCGCTCGCGCTCGACGCCGCCTCGCCGACGCGCCCACGCTCGAGCACGGTCACCCGGGCCTGACCGTCGGCACGCCTGACGTGAAACGCCGCGCTGAGCCCGATCAGGCCTCCGCCGACGATGACGATCGAGCGCCCCGAAGAATCCATCCGCGCGATCAGAGCTGCCGGAGTCTCGGGTCGAACGTGTCGCGCAGCCAGTCGCCGAGCAGGTTGAAGGCCAGCACGATCAGGAGAATCGCCAGCCCAGGAAAGAAGGACACCCAGTCGAGCTCCATCAAGGAGAGCACCTGGCCGCGGATCACGCGCGCGGTCTGCTCCTCCGGATCGGCAGGGCTCAGCTCGCCGGCGAACACGGCCGCGAAGACATGCTCGTCTCCTCTTTTCAGAAGTATCGAACCCGATGGCGGTGCGTGCTCCGAGCGCCGCGATGGTAGCACGGGCCGCGCATCGCCCCGCCGGCGCGTCCCCAGAGTTTCCACAAGCCCCGAATTTTTATCTAACTCACTGATCTCATGAGTGGAGATTCCGGTGGATCGATGTGGATAAGTGGACAACTTCGCGATTGACAGGGCCGCGTTTCCGGCTTACCAAGCGCCGAATGCAGAACGCCGAAGAGCGCGCCAACCAGATCCGCATTCTCTCCGGCGTGGCCGGCCATCTCTGCTCGGCGCTCGAGACCCTCACGCGAAGCGACTGCGACTGGTACACGACTGACCTGCTCGAGATGCTGTCAGCGATCGACGGGCAGATCGCGATCCTGAAAGAGATCGACGCCGGAAGCGCCTGACGCCGGGCGCGCCTCCGCGCGGACTACCAGAACTCGCGCGTCGCACGCCGGGCGCCCTCGGCCATGCTGGCGAGCTTCGCCCACGCGATGTCCGGATCGACGGCCGCCTGACCGACCCAGGTCCCGAATCCGCAATCCGTTCCCGCGATGACGTTCTCGCGCCCGACCAGGCGCGCGTAGCGCCCGATCCGCTCGGCCACCAGATCGGGGTGCTCGATGAAGTTCGTCGTCGAGTCGAGCACGCCGGGGATCAATATCTTGCCGGCCGGCAGCTTCACGCGCTCGAAGACGCGCCACTCGTGCGCATGCCGCGGATTGGCGGCCTCGAACGAGACGCCCGCCGGCCGCGCCTCGAACACGACGTCGATGATGTCGGCCAGGGCGACGTCGTAGTGGTGCGGCCCCTCGTAGTTGCCCCAGCACACATGCAGGCGCGCGCGCTCCGGCGGTACGTTCGCGAGGGCGCGATTCATCGCGTCGATGTGCAAGCGCGCCATCTTGCGGAACTCGTCCAGGCTCAGATCGGCGAACTGGATGTGCCGGCCCATCCCGAGATCGGGGCAATCGAGCTGCAGGGTGAAGCCCGCCTTCACCACCGCCTCGTACTCCGACCGCATCGCGTCGGCGATCGCGAACAGGTAGGCCTCGTGGCTCGGATAGTGGTCGTTGTGGAAGAAGAGCGAGATCACGCCCGGCGAGGCGGCCGAGATGAACCCGTGCTCGGCCTTGGCGGCATCGCACCCCGCGCGGAGGTTCTCGGTGTCGGTGACGGCGGCGCGCGGATCGCGCACGCTGATCGGCCCGTCGCAGGCCGGCGTCCGGCGCCGCGAGCGGCCGGGATCGCCGAAGACCCGCTTGGCCATCTCAGGAAAGTCCACGAGGTCGCGATAGGTCAGCGGATGACTCGCGCCCCCGAAGCCGTTCAGGCGATCCTTGACGTAGGTCGCATAGCTCGGCTTGCTCATCTCGCCGTCGTTGACGATCGCGACACCCGCCTTCACCTGCTTCTGCACCGTCTCGGCGACCGCCGCGCGGATGCGCGCGCCGAGGGCCGCCGCGTCGACCGGCACGCCTTCTTCCTTCGCGTACATCATGCGGATCAGGTCCGCCGGGCGCGGAAGACTTCCGGTGTGCGTCGTGAGGAATCCGCTGGTGCTGTGCGCCGTCGTCATGGCACGCGATGCTACCACGCCGAGCGGAACGCGCGCTTGACCTCGGCGATGCGCCTCTCGTCCCGCTGGTAGAACGTCCACTGCTTGATCCGCTTGGCGCGGACCAGCCCCGCCTGCGACAGAATCCGTAAGTGCTCGCTGGCCGTCGGTGGGCTCACCCCGAGCTTGGCCGCGATGAACACGCCGCACACGCCGTCGCGCACGAGATCGCCGTCGACCTGTCGCGGAAAGTGCGACCGCGGCGACTTGAGCCAGCCGAGAATCTGTAGCCGCTTCTCGTTCGCGAGCGCCTTGACGATGTCGACGTCGATCGTGGCCACGTTCGCCACTTTGCCAATTGGCTAAGTCCATGTCAACATCGCGGGTAGCGTCGGTGGAGTGAGGGGGCCCCCTCACCCCACCGTCACCCGGCGCGGGCATAGCGATCGACAGGAGGATGTAGCGTGATGAGTGGCATGGGCGGGTTGGGGCGGCGGGAGATCGCGGAAGTGCGGGAAGTTATTCGGCCGTACGTGCGGGTCACGCCGGTGGTGGAGGTTCGCGGCGTCGACTTCGGGATCGCCGACGTGCCGATCGTGCTGAAGCTCGAGCTCGTGCAGCACTCCGGGTCGTTCAAGGCGCGCGGGGCGTTCACGAATCTCTTGACGCGCAAGATTCCTTCGGTCGGTGTCGTCGCCGCCTCGGGCGGTAACCACGGCGTGGCGGTGGCGTACGCGGCGATGCGGCTCGGCGTGCCGGCGAAGATCTTCGTGCCGACGGTGGCGTCGCCGGCGAAGGTCGCCCACATCCGGGCCTACGGCGCGGATCTCGCGATCGTCGGCGACCTCTACGCCGACGCGCTCGCCGCGAGCGAGGCGTGGATCGAGCGCACGGCGGCGCTGCCGGTGCACGCGTACGACCAGACCGAGACCTTGCTGGGCCAGGGCACGCTCGGCATGGAATTCGCGGAGCAGGCGACGTTCGACACGGTGCTGGTCTCGGTCGGCGGCGGCGGGCTGCTTGGCGGCGTGGCCGCATGGTTCGCCGGCACGGTCAAGGTGGTCGGCGTCGAGCCGGAATCCGCGCCCACCCTGACGCGCGCGCTCGAGGCCGGCCGGCCCGTCGACGCGCCGGCGGGCGGCATCGCGGCCGACTCGCTGGCGCCCCGTCGTGTCGGCGAGCTGATGTTCCCGATCGCGCGCGCCCACGCGGCGAAAGTGGCGCTGGTGAGCGACGATGCAATCCGGCGGGCGCAGGAAGCGCTCTGGAGTGCGGTGAGGATCGTGGCCGAGCCGGGCGGGGCCGCCGCGTTCGCGGCGCTACTGAGCGGAGCTTATACGCCGGCCGCGGGCGAGCGGGTCGGTGTCGTCATCTGCGGCGGCAACTCCACCGCGGTCGATTTCGGCCGGCTCTGAGTCGCGCCGCGCTCGAGCTGCGTGCCGGTGCCAGGCGGGGGCGACCGGCGCCGGCCTCGGCTAGATGATCGCGAAGTGGGCCTCGGTCGTCCGGCCGGTGCGTCCGTTGATCGGCAAGATGTCCTGGGGGCAGGCGGAGAGCGCGACGACCAGATCCATCTCGGCGCGGAAGACGACGTAGCCGCCCGGCGGCGACACGGGCTCACCCCACGCCAGCTGCCCGTCCGGCGTCCACGGAATGTTCATGAAGAGATTCAGCGACGGTGGCGTGGCGCGGATGACGACACCCAGGTTCGCGAGCGCCGAGTGCAAGTTGTCGCGGCAGTTGTCGTGGTAGCCCTCGACGCCGAGCAGCCCGTACCGCCACCGGTCGCACGGCGCCATCAACGTGTCGTGAACGCACTTCGAGGTGTCCTCGACCAGGGTCAGGATCGGCTTTCGCTGGTTCGTGACGAACGTATCGCCCACCGCCGCCGCGAGCTTCATGAACGAGGCGCGGCTGGCCTCCATCGACATCCACTCCGTCAGGTCGCGAGCGTTGAAGGCCCAGGCGTCGACGACTTGCGTGCCGTGCGTGTTCACGACCTTGATGTGCTGGCCGGCGCTCGCCTGCGCCGCCTTGCCCCCGCGGGCCGGAATCGTGACGAGCTCCCCGCTCACTTGGACGCCCCCTTGTCGGATTTCTCGCGGTAGTAGGAGTTGATGCCGGTGTCGGGCGGCGAGCCGCTGGTCATCGTGAGCATCGTCGCGAGCTCGCTTCGATGATGGGCCGCGTGGGTCGGAACGTGGAGCAGCAGCATGCCGAGCGGGCGGCTGAACACTCGCCCCTCCGGCGTCTTGCCGTCGAGCGGCCGCCAGAGATCGGCCTCACCGAGATCAGCCAGGAAGCCGCGCTGCTCGCGCTCGAGGCCATCCCACTTGGCGCGGAGCTCGCCGAGCGTCCGGATGCCGAGACCGTAGCTCGGATCACCACGGACGAAAGCCGGCGGGCGACCCCGCCACGTCTCCAGCCAGAACCAGTCGGCGCCGTACATGTGCACGAGCATCGCGCGGAGGCTCGGCTCGCTGAACTGCTTGCCGACCTCGCGTCCCGCTGCGTCGTCGCCAAGCGCCGCGACGACATCGAAGAGACGGCGATTCGCCCAGTGATGATAGGCCCAGTATTCGCGAATCAGATCGACGCTCATGCGGATCTAGTCGCTCGCCTCGGCCGGCGGGTCCCCGGCCCCGCGACGGCCTGCGGCTCGCACTTCCCCTCCGCTCCGGAGGCCGTGGCCGCCGCGGTAGTCCGACGGAGCCGGCGGTGTCCAGCCGGCCAGCAGCTCGGCCGCGGGCTGCCAGATCTCGACCCCGAGCGGCCGGCACGTGGCGAGCGCGTCGCCCGCCCCCGGGCCCCACACCGCCACCGACAGATCGCCGTGCGGACACGCGGAGATCGCGGCCAGCACGTCGATCTCGGCGAAGAACTCGATGAAATCGCCGGCGCGCGCCGGGCTCGGCTTGACGAAGTAGCGCCCCTCGGGGGTGAGCCCGGTGACCTGGAACACGTTGAGCACGTCGTGCACGTCGAGCTCGGTCAGGTGAAAGGGCGCCACAGCGCGCACGAGATTGCTGTGACAGCAGAGGTCGAACTCCTCGCCGTTGAGGAGCTTGTGCACGTACGGGTCGCAGCGGGTGCCCAGGAGATCGTGGCAGCCGCCGCCGTCCTCGTCGAGCCCGTACTGGACGCTGTCGGCGGTCAACGTCAGCATCGGCCTGAGATACGGCAGGCACGACCAGAGCCGGTTGAACGTCGTCAGGTGGGCCTGGTGGAGCTGACGCGTGCGCGATGCCCAGAAGCGCTCACGCGGGTTCGACAGACTCCAAACGTTGAGGTCGGCGACCTGCGGCCCCTCGACCGCGACGATGCGAAAGATCTGGCCCGCGCGCACCGGCCACGCACGGCCCGTTCGCCGCGGCACGACGAAGCGGTCGACCAGGCTCCGGCGCCCGGTCTCGCGCGCCAGTCGACCGTACAGCTCGCGGTCGACCTCGAGCGGCGAGCCAGGCTTCGCGTCGTAGATCACTCGGGGGCGCATGGGTCGGTCGAGCCTCCGTTACCTTGCTCGTCCACTCCAACATGGCGCCGCGGCCCGCGGCTGCACTCGGTGTGAGCAGTCGCGCGCGCCAACGTTGACAATGGCCGATCAGGCATAGTCTGATACCGGCCAGCCGGATCAGAATGCCGCATGATAGCGCCGATCAGGGAGGTCCAGCCATGAGAGTCTTGCGCGTGACCACGGCCGTCGCACTGCTCCTCGGTCTTGTCGGTGGAACCACCATCACCGACGCCCAGCAGTGCCCGAAGGGCAAGCTTCGTCTATACACCTCGTGGCCGATGCAGGGCGCGATGCTGCCGGAAGGCACAGGCATGAAGAACGGCGTCGACCTCGCGGTATCCGAGGCCGGCGGCGTGGTCGCGGGCTTCTGCCTGGAGGTCGTGAACCTGGACGACGCCTCGCCCCAGACCGGCAAGTGGGACGGCGCGGTCGAGGCCGAGAACGCCAACAAGGCGGTCGGTGACCCGCTGGCGATCGTCTACATCGGGACCTACAACTCCGGCGCCGCCAAGGTGTCGATCCCGATCACGAACCGCGCGCACATGGCGCAGGTGACGCCGGCCAACACCTATCCCGGGCTCACGAAGAAGCGCGGCGCCGCGCCGGGCGAGCCGGAGATCTACCGGCCGGGCGGCTTCGTGAACTACTTCCGTCCGATCCCGGCCGACGACATCCAGGGCGCCGTGGCCGCCAAGTGGGCCAAGAACCTCGGCGTCAAGAAGGTGTTCATCCTCAACGACCAGGAGCTCTACGGCAAGGGCATCGCCGACGTGTTCGAGGCGACCGCCAAGAAGATCGGGCTGCCGGTGGTCGCCAACGAGGGCATCGACTGGAAGCAGCCCGACCAGAAGCCGGTGCTGACCAAGATCCGGGCCTCGGGCGCGGACCTGGTCTACTTGGGCGGCGTCATCGAGACGGGCGCCCAAGTGATCATCCGGCAGATGAAGGAAGTCGGGCTCGTCGCCCCGCGCACGAGCTTCATGGGGCCCGACGGCCTCCTCGAGGAAGAGCTGCTCAAGGGCGCAACGTGCGACGCGGTCCTGGCAACGAACATGCGCATCACCTTCGCCGGGCTGCCGTTCGAGAAGATGCGCGGCGTGGGCGCCAAGACGTACGAGACCTACAAGACGAAGTACGGCAAGGAGCCGACCTCGTACGCGCTCTACGCGGCCGAGGGCGGCCGCGTGATCGTCGACGCGATCAAGCGGGCCGCGCCGCAGATCGAGAAGGCGAAGGACGTCACCGAGAAGCGCGAGGCCGTGCGCAAGGCGATCGCCTCCACGAAGAACTTCGAGGGCATCAACGGCAAGTGGAGCTTCGACGAGAACGGTGACGTCGACTACGACACGATGTCCGGCTTCAAGGCCGTGAAGGCCGACGGGCCGATCGGCTGCAAGTTCCAGTTCGAGACGATCCTCGAGTAGCCCCGTCCGGACACGCAGAATGCCGAGGAGCGCCGCGGCTCCGCCGGGAGGCACCGAGCCGCCCTGCGGAGCCGACGCGCGCTCCCTGAAGGCCGGATCGATCGTTCCGGCAGTCACGATCGGCCGGCGGCGGTTCCTGATCCTCGGCGCCGCCTTCGCCGCGGCACGCGGCACGGCCTTCGCGCAAACGACCGGCAAGGTCCATCGAATCGGCGTCCTCGGCGTGACCTCGCCCAAAGTGCACGGCCGCTTCGTCGATGCCTTTCGCGAGGCGCTCACCGAACGCGGCTACGTCGAAGGCAAGGACCTCACCATCGAATACCGATGGGCCGAGGGCAGCTACGGCCGCCTCCCCGAGCTCGCGGCCGAGTTGATCCGGTTGCCGGTCGACCTCATTCTCACTCACGGCACGCCGGGAGGCCGCGCCGCGAAGGCGGCCACGACTACCATCCCCATCGTCATCGCCATAACCGGCGACGCCGTGACCACGGGGCTCGTGGAGAGCCTGGCGCATCCGGGCGGCAATCTCACGGGGGTGACGTTCTTCTTCGCCGAAGTCAACGCCAAGCGCGTCGAGCTGGTGAAGGAAGCGTTTCCGTCGATCAAGCGCGTCGCCGTGTTGATGAATGGCGCCAATCCCGGGAACACGCTGACGTTCGAGGCGATGGCCCGGATGGCGCGGTCCCTCGGCCTGGAGGTGTCGCAGGTGCTGGCGCAGAGTCCGCCGGAGCTCGACGCCGCGTTCGCGCAGATCGCCCGCTCCCGCGCGGAGGCCGTCTCGATCTACGAGGACCCGCTCTTCACCGCGCAGGCGCCACAGCTGGCCATGCTGGCGGAGCGCCACCGGCTGCGATGCATCGGGTTTCGGGAGTTCGCGGAAGCCGGCGGGCTCCTGGGCTTCGGCGTCGATTTCGCGCACGCCTGGCGGCGTGCCGCCGGCTTCGCCGATCGGATCTTCAAGGGAGCAAGACCGGGCGATCTTCCGATGGAGCAGGCGTCGAAGTACGACACGGTCGTCAACCTCCGCACGGCCCGCGCGCTCGGCGTGACCATCCCCCCGACGGTGATGATGCGAGCAGACACGTTGATCGAGCGCTGACGAGGGACATGTAGGGCCATGCTGTGGTGGGAAGTCCTCGTCCAGCAGACGATCAACGGCCTCACCCGCGGGGCCGTCTTCGCGCTGATCGCGCTCGGCTACACGATGGTCTACGGGATCATCGAGCTCATCAACTTCGCGCACGGCGACGTCTTCATGCTGGGCCTGTTCATCTCGCTCTCGTGGTTCGTGCTGCTCGGCGTGACGAAGACGCTCACCGGCTGGCAGCTCGTGACGATCCTGCCGCTCGTGTTCGTCCTGACGATGCTCACCACCGCGGCGCTCAACGTGGCGATCGACCGCGTGGCCTACCGTCCGCTCCGGCGCTCGACCCGGCTGGCGCCTTTGATCACGGCGATCGGCGTCTCGTTCATGCTGGAGAACCTGGCGCTCCTCTGGAAGGGGCCGGCGCCGATCGCCTACCCCGACGTGTTTCCATCGGTCGACATCTTGCGTGAGTGGTTCGGCGTCGATTCGGCCATCTTCATCACTACCAAGGACGTGCTTGTCGTCGGCGCCACCATCCCGCTCATGATCGCGCTGAACTATTTCGTCACGCACACCCGCTGGGGCAAGGCGATGCGCGCGACCGCGCAGGACCGCGAGACCGCGCAGGCGATGGGAATCAACGTCGAGCGGACCATCTTGCTCACGTTCTTCGTCGGCGGCGCGCTCGCGGGCGCCGCCGGACTGATCCAGGGCATCTACTACAACATCGGCATGTGGTGGATGGGCTACCAGGCGGGCCTGCGCGCCTTCACCGCAGCCGTGCTCGGCGGCATCGGCAACATGCCCGGCGCCGCCCTCGGCGGCCTCTTCATCGGATTTCTGTCGGCGTGGAGCGACCAGTACATCTCCGCGCGCTGGACCAACGCGATCGTCTTCTCGATCCTGATCCTCGTGCTCGTCTTCCGTCCCCAGGGTCTCCTGGGCGCGCGCTCGGCCGACAAGGCATGACGCCGGCGATCCGCTGGGGCGCGCTGGTCGTCGTACTACTCGCCTATCCGTTCGTCGACAAGGCACTCGGCCTGCAGACGGTCCACGCGGTCTCCGACGGGATGATCTACGTCCTGCTCGCCCTCGGCCTCAACATCGTCGTCGGCTACGCGGGGCTCCTGGACCTGGGCTATGCGGCGTTCTTCGCGATCGGCGCGTACGCGATGGGGCTCCTGAACTCGCCGGTCGTCGGCTCGCCGCTCTACGGTCACGGCTGGAGCTTCTGGATTTGCATCTGGATCGCCGCCGCGGTGTCGGCGCTGCTCGGCACGGCGATCGGCGCGCCGACCCTTCGCGTGCGCGGCGACTACCTGGCGATCATCACGCTGGGATTCGGCGAGATCATCCCGGTCGCCATCCGCAACCTCGGCGACATCACGATCGACATCGGCGGCTGGCGACCGATCGAGCGCCTCAACCTGACCGGCGGCGAGAACGGCGTCAACCCGGTCGGGCGCCCGCACCTGCCGGGCGTGCCGTTCGAGACCGACCCGGTGCCCTGGTACTTCCTGATCTTGATCATCGGCGCGCTGTCGCTCTGGGCGATGAGCCGGCTCGGCGACTCCCGCCTGGGCCGCGCCTGGATGGCGATCCGCGAGGACGAGACCGCCGCCGACTGCACCGGCGTGAATCCGATCTCGACCAAGCTCCTGGCGTTCGCGCTCGGCGCCTCGTTCTCGGGCTTCGCGGGCTCGGTCTACGCCGCGAAGCTCCAGGCCATCACGCCCGGCGCGTTCGAGTTCCAGGTGTCGATCATGCTCCTGTGCATGGTCGTGCTCGGCGGCGCCGGCAGCATCAAGGGCGTGATCCTCGGTGCGATGCTGATCACGATCTTCGACCGCGTCCTGCTCTCGCAGGCGACGTTCTTCGTGCGCGCGATCGGACGGGCCACCGGCGTCCAGGCGCTCGCGGTCGCCGACATCACGCTCTGGCGCTGGTTCTTCTTCGGCCTCGGCCTTGTCTTGGTAATGCTGCTCAAGCCCGAAGGTCTCGCCGGTCGCCGGATACGTCCGGTCGCGCCCGCGGACGACGACGTCGAAGCGCCTCCCATCGAAGAAATAGCGCGGCGGACGACCGCGCTTCCCGCCTGGCTCGTCGAGCGCGCGCGACGCGGCGCCCCGTCCGATCCCATCCTCGAGGTCCGCGGCATGAGCAAGCGCTTCGGCGGCGTCGTCGCGCTGAGCGAAGTCGACCTCGTCGTCCCGCGCGGCGCCGTCATCGGGCTGATCGGTCCCAACGGCGCGGGCAAGACGACCTTCTTCAACGTCGTGACCGGCCTCATCCCACCCGACGAGGGACGCATCGTGTTCGCGGGCGGGAGCCTCGTGGGCCTGCGGCCGAACGCGATCGTCGAGCGCGGGATCGCGCGCACCTTCCAGTCCATCCGCTTGTTCCCGCAGATGACCGTGCTCGAGAACGTGCTGGTCGGCGAGCACTGCCGCCTGCGCGCGCGCGTCGCCGGCGCCGTGCTCCGGCCGGCGTCGGTCGTCACCGAGGAGGCCCGCGCGCGCGAGCGGGCGCGCGAGCTGCTCGCGTTCATCGGCCTCGACGGCAAGGCGGACGACCTCGCGCGCAACCTGCCGTACGGCGACCAGCGCCGGCTGGAGATCGCGCGGGCGCTCGCGACCGAGCCGCGGCTCCTGCTCCTGGACGAGCCGACGGCGGGCATGAACCCGCGCGAGACCGAGAACCTGACGACCTTGATCGGCTCGCTCCGACGCGAGCTCGAGCTGGCCATCTTGTTGATCGAGCATGACATGGAAGTGGTGATGGGCATCTCCGACCGCATCACCGTGCTCGACTACGGCGTGCGCATCGCCGAGGGCACGCCGGCCGAGATCCAGCGCCATCCCAAGGTGATCGAGGCCTACCTGGGCACGGGCTACGAACGGACGACGCCGGCATGAGCGGCTCCATGCTCGAGCTGGCCGACGTCCACACCTACTACGGCAGCATCCGGGCGCTCCGCGGCGTCTCGCTCTCCGTCGCGCCCGGCGAGATCGTCACCTTGATCGGGAGCAACGGCGCCGGCAAGACGACCACCTTGCGAACGATCCTCGGCACCGCGCGCCCGCGCCGCGGCACCGTCACGTTCGGCGGCCAGCGCCTGGACACGCTGCCGACCGACCGCATCGTGCGTCTGGGCATCGCGCAATCGCCGGAGGGCCGCCGGATCTTCCCGCGGATGACCGTGCTCGAAAACCTCGAGCTCGGCGCCTTCGCGCGAAAGGACCACGCGGCGATCGGCTCGGATCTCGAGCGCGTGTTCGCACTGTTCCCGCGGCTGGCGCAGCGCTCGACACAGCAGGGCGGCACCTTGTCGGGCGGCGAGCAG
>Ga0126369_10001042_pt1 | contig 18933 bp, 13 predicted proteins | sample PanSoiMetaPlot_1_FD_109646 | JGI IMG/M metagenome (GOLD analysis project Ga0126369, IMG submission 109646) | Tropical forest soil microbial communities from Panama - MetaG Plot_1 | ecosystem: Environmental > Terrestrial > Soil > Tropical forest > Bulk soil | place: Panama | collected 2016-02-17 | reverse complement strand
CGTCGCGCTCTCGTCGCACAAGAACTACTGCTCGCTCTACTTGATGGGCGCGTTTTGGAGTGCGAGTCACCTCGATCGGCTGAGGGCAGCGTTCAAGGCGGCGGGGAAGAAGCTCGACATGGGGAAATGTTGCGTTCATTTCGAGTCCCCGGACGATTTGCCGCTCGAAGCGATTGGCAAGCTGATCTCGGCGATTACGGCCGAGAAGTGGATCGAGATGTACGAACAATCGCGCTTGATGACCAAGGCGGGGCAGGCGCAGATGGCGAAGCAAAGCGCCCCCTCGGCGGGCAAGGTGGCCGCCAAGCGCGTCGGCACAAAGCGTCGGCGGTAAACATTTCCAGCATGGCCGATCGCGGGCCACTACGTTTTCCATTTCTGTTGCGGGTGCCCTGGCTCGATCGCTTGCGCCGCCTCGCGCTGCGCTGTCAACGCCGCAGGCATGTCCACGAGGCCTTCCTCACGCTCGGCTTGCGCCCCTCACCACCCGGCGCTACCTAAACCGGGAGTTTTGAAGCGCACGCTAAGCCAGCTTCCTTCCGACCGACGCCCCTTGAGGTTTCACGGATATGATTTTTCCTTTCTGTTCCTGCCCTGTGCCGTCTGCGCCAATTCCTTTCTTGCGCGTTGCGCACCGTTTGACTCCACCCCGCGCTGCCCGTAGATTATTTCTCTAGGAAAATCTCGCATGCCGCGCAAAAAACTCTTCGCTCGCCGCAAGTCCGCCCGCAAACCGACAAAATCCGCTGCCCGAAACCCTGGTCCGGCCTTCGCCAGACTCGTTGCAGTCATGGCCAGACTCCGCTCGCCGGGCGGCTGCCCGTGGGATCGTGAACAGACTCATGCCACCCTCCGCACCTACCTCATCGAAGAAGCTTATGAAGTCCTCGACGCCCTAGACTCCGGCGACGACGCCAAATTCGCCGAAGAGCTCGGGGACCTCCTGCTCCAGGTCCTCTTCCACGCACAAATCGCGGCCGAAGAGCGCCGCTTCACCATCAACGACGTCATCCGCGAGATTCACGACAAAATGGTCCGCCGGCACCCGCACGTCTTCGGCAGCGTCCGCGCCAAAACCTCCGCCGACGTTCTCCGCAACTGGGAGATTCTAAAAAAGCAGGAGCGCGCAGCCAGAAAAGGGAAGCCGCCTGCAGAGGCCGGGCTGGGCCGCCCCACCGCTGCCCAATCTTCATCCGATTCCTATATCGACGGTGTGCCCCACACCCTCCCTGCGCTTCTCGAAGGCCTCCAACTCACGAGCAAAGCGTCCCGCGTCGGCTTCGATTGGGACCGTGTCGAAGGTATCTTCGATAAACTCCACGAAGAAACCAACGAACTCCGGGAAGTCCTGCACAAAAAAGAATCGCCCGAACGCATCGAAGGCGAACTCGGCGATATCCTGTTTGTCGCAGTGAATCTCGCCCGCTTCCTCAAAACCGACCCGGAAATCGCCATGAAAAAGGCGAACACTAAATTTGCCCGCCGCTTCCGCGAAATGGAACGCATCGCGCGTGAAAAGGGGACCACGCTGCCAGAAATTCCCCGCGAACAACTCGAATCTCTCTGGGAACAATCCAAACAATCCGAGGCTTACGCCTCCACAACGCCGTCGCACAAAAAGGTGCAAGCTCGATGAATGTGGGGCGTATTTCCGCGCCGTTTGTGCTCATCCTCCGTGCTCTTTGCGCTCGTTTTTCCGCGTTGCTCCTTACTGGCCCGTTTTCGGCCAATCACGATTGCCCGTGACCTCCCAAGTCCAAATTCGGAAATGCGGCACGCTTGACGACTTCCACCGCTGCGTCGAGCTCCAAAAAGCCGTTTGGGGCGAGTCCGACCTCGAAACCGAGCCCTACGTCACCTTCGTCGTTGCCAGCCAAACCGGAGGCCAGGTCCTCGGCGCCTTCGATGGCGACGCCATGATCGGCTTCACCATGGCCGTTGCCGGGGTCCGCAACAAAACGCCCTATCTGCACTCCCACATGACCGGCGTTCTTCCGAAATACCGCGATCGCAAGGTCGGCCGGGCCCTCAAGCTTTTCCAGCGCGAAGAGGCGCTCTCCCGCGACATCCGCCTCATCGAATGGACCTTCGACCCGCTGGAAACCCGCAACGCGCATTTCAATCTCAATCGCCTCGGCGCCATCGTCCGCACCTACATCCCCAATTTCTATGGCGTCACCACCAGCCCGCTCCATCGGGGTCTGCCGACTGACCGCCTTCTTGCGGAGTGGCACCTCGACTCCAAGCGCGTCATTACCGCAATCAATGGCATGGCACCTGACCCTTCCACCGCGCCCGCCACCATATACGTCCCGCAACTCACTGTAGAAAACACGGCCGCCGCTCAGGCCAAGGTTCGCGCCGAGTTTCAACATTGGTTCTCGAAAAACTATGCAAGCACGGCCATCCACTTCGGACCGGAGGGCGCCGACTACCTCTTGCAACCCTGGAGCGATTTTTGAAGCAACGTCTGGGTGGCGCACAGGGCCGCTTTCAAATGGAGATCTTTTTTCTTTTTGCCCCCGATGTTCTTCAAAGGTGCCCTCTGTGTTAAATTCTTAAATCCGCCTGTATTACCGGTTCGATTAGAGGATTCATCGCTGCATGCAAATCCGCAATCTCACACTTCGCGAAATCCACCTGAAGCTTCTCGCTCCTTTCGAAACTTCCATGGATCGCGTCACCGAGCGCCGCATTCTCCTCGCTGAACTCGATCTGGATGGCTCGATCGGCTGGGGCGAATGCACCGCCGGTGAAAATCCCTTTTACTCCCCTGAAGACACTGATACTGCCTGGCATGTCATCACCAAATATCTTTGGCCCATGCTGAAAGGGAAGAGCGTCGGCTCCGCTGCTGATTTTTGGCCCCTGCTCGAACACGTTCGTGGGCACACCATGGCCAAGGCCACGCTGGAAACCGCTGCGTGGGACGCGGAAGCCAAGTTCAAGAAAATTCCTCTCTGGCAACTACTGGGAGGCACTCGCGAAGAAATTCCGTGTGGCGTCTCGATCGGCATCAAAGACAACGTCGAAGAACTAGCCGCTGCCGTCAAAAAAGAACTGGATGCCGGCTACCAGCGCATCAAACTAAAGATTAAGCCGGGAAAAGACATCTCCTTTGTCCAGCACATACGCAACCTCTACCCACGCATCAAGCTGTCGGTGGACGCCAATTCCGCCTACCGGCTCGGCGATCTCGAGTTACTCCAGCAGCTCGATGCCTTCTACCTCATGATGATCGAGCAGCCGCTCGGCTGGGACGACCTGTACTCTCATGTCACCGCGCAAAAGCAACTCCAAACACCCATCTGTCTCGACGAGTGCATACACACTTACGAACAGGCCGAAGCCGCCATCTCCCTGGGCGCCTGCAAAATTATTAACATCAAGCTCGGCCGCGTCGGTGGTCACCTGCAGGCCAAACGCATTCACGATCTCTGTGTGAAAAATTCCATTCCGGTGTGGTGTGGAGGCATGCTCGAATCCGGCATCGGCCGCGCGCACAACATCGCCATGTCCACGCAACCCAATTTTTCTTTGCCCGGCGACGTCTCCGCTAGCGCCCGCTACTGGGAACAGGACATTATCAATCCCGAAGTTATTGTCAATTCGCAAGGCACCATCAAGGTCCCCGCTGGCCTTGGCATCGGATTTGCTCCCCGCGCGCCCCGCATCGACCACCTGACCGTTCGCAAACTCCATCTCACCTGAGCGAATCCCATCTCCAACCTCCGCCTTTTCAAATACCTCGAGGCCCGTTATCGTTACGCCACCAACGACCCCCATTTCCCCCTTGCCGGTTCTACTGTTAGCCACTAAGCTAACCTTGCGATTGGGGGAAACCGTGCCTAAAGAGAAACCGCAAGTGAACATTGGCGAAGTCATAAAAACCTACCGCAGCCAGCGTGGCCTGTCTCAGGGCGACATTGAGCGCCGCACCGGCCTGCTCCGTTGCTACCTGTCCCGAGTGGAGAACGGCCACACCGTGCCGTCCCTTGAGACCCTTGCGAAGATTGCCGAAGCCATGGAAATCTCCCTGGCCGACTTCTTCCCGGGCACCGAGACCCCACGCGACAAAGAAACCCAGAAAATGCTCGGCGAATTGAGCCAGGACGAAATCCGCTTCCTCGCTGAAATAAAGAAATACAGCACCACGCTTTCCGAAGGCGATAAGCGCTTGGTGCTGGCCATGATCCGAAAAATGGCCACCCTGCTGCCCACACAAGCTGTGGCCCAGGCTAAAAAGGCGGTCCTTCGCCGCCCTTCGCTTTAACGCGAACTTTCATCCTTGGATTTCGAAGGGCCGAGTCTGTCATTGTCGACCAGTCACCGTGTGGCTCAGAGTCCCGATCCTCGGCCTCTGCACGGATTCTTCCTGTTAGACCCCTCGATTCCTCATTGCCTGCAATGCCTCCGGCAAGGCACCTCTGCTTCCGTTTCCGGTTCCTGAATCCTCTGGTTCCTGCTCGATCTTGTCTCCCTCGCCCGGAGCCAAGAACAAATTCGTCTCCACGGCGTGCTGTTTCGTATACAGCTCGTAATACCGACCTTGCGACGCATACAGCGACTCGTGAGTCCCGCGCTCCAGAATCGTCCCATCCTGCACCACCAGGATCTGCTCTGCCCGTCGAATCGTGGAAAGCCGGTGCGCAATCACGAACGTCGTCCGCCCACGCATCAGGAACCGCAATCCCTCCTGGATCAGTGCTTCCGACTCCGAATCTAAACTCGAGGTTGCCTCATCGAGAATCAAAATTCGCGGATCGGCCAGAATGGCTCGTGCAATCGAAACTCGTTGTTTCTGCCCCCCCGAAAGCCTCACTCCGCGCTCGCCCACCACGGTGTCGTACTTCTTCGCAAATGTTTCGGCAAATTCCTCCACCCGGGCAATTCGGCAGGCGTCCAAAATCTGCGCTTCGGTGGCCCCGGGGCGCGCATAGGCCACATTCTCCCGGATGGACCCGTCAAACAAAAATGTCTCCTGAAGCACGACGCCCAGCTGGGTGCGGTAGGAATTCAGCTTTACCGTCGCGAGGTCTATGCCATCGACCAGAATTCGCCCCTGCGTTGGCGTATAAAACGCCGAAACAAGTCCGATAATCGTGGATTTACCCGACCCAGACGGCCCCACTAGCGCCGTCACAGACCCAGGCTCCGAGACAAAACTCACGCCGTGCAAGACTTCCTTGTTCGCTTCATAGGCAAAATGCACATCCTGAAACTCGACGCGTCCTGTGATGCGCTCCAGGGTCTCGGTCCGGCGTGGGTCCTGATCTTCCTTGGTCTCGTTCAGAATCTCGCGCGTCCGTTCCAGCCCCGTAATCGCTTCTGTCAACTGCGTCCCGATGGCTACAATCTGAAAGACCGGCGCGATCAACATCGCCAGAAACATCGAGTACGAGAAAAACATGCCGATGGTCATCTGATCGACTAGGATCTTCCGAGCGCTCATGTACATCACGACCGCGCTGACCATACCCATCAACATCGCGCCCGACAGACTCATGATGGAAGTCGCCGTCAGGGTTTGCAGCACGTTGTCCAGTAGCCGCTGCACGCCCCTTGCGAACACACTCTCCTCGTGCTCCTCCGCATGGTATCCCTTCACTACGCGTACGCCGCCCAGCGACTCGGTCAGCCGGCCGGTGACTTCCGCGTTGATCTTTGGCCGCGCGCGAAAGATCGGCCGGATCGTCGAAAAGGCCTTGTTCAGAAACGCCGCGAACACAATCAGTACGCCGAACGCCACCAGCGTCATCGTCGCGTTGATGCGAAGCAGAATGACCAGCGCCAGGACCGCGGTCATTAGCCCGCCGACAAACTCAACCAGCCCCGTGCCAATCAGGTTGCGCACGCCCTCGACGTCGCTCATGATGCGCGATACCAGGGCCCCGGTCTTGTTTGCATCGTAATAACTCACCGAAAGCCGGCCGATATGGGCCTGCACCTGCTTACGCAAGTCTGTGATCAGGCGCTGTGCCGATTTCGACAGAAGCTGCGTCAAGGCGAACGACGAAAGCCCCTGAATGATCGTCGCCCCCACCACTGCTCCTACAATCGGCAACAGCAACTGTCGCTGCCGATGGGTAATTACATCGTCGACAAGAAACTTGGTTGAAGCTGGCAGCACCAGTCCGCAAATGCGGTTGACAGCCATCAACAAAAACCCCAGCGCCAGGATTCCTCGCCGCGGCTGGATCAGCGCCCAAATCTCCGGCAGGGAACTCCAATCGATCTTTTTCTTGGCCTTTTTCTCGCGCGCCTCGCCCGAACCGCCCGTTCCGGCCGACCCCTGTCGTGCAGAACTCCGTTCGCCGGAGCCCCCATGGACCGCAGTTGGTGTGTATGTGGAGCGTAAAGACATAGTCCTCAAATCTTTGCTGTGCAGGATACCCCTTCGATGCGCCCCGCACCACAAAATGTACGGCTAGCCAGCTTTGGGGTATATGCCCGGTCCTCGACGTCTGGCGCGCGACCTCGGGGCCAGAGCGCGCATCACAGGTAGTCAAACAACGCCATAAACCCGAAATCCATGTGCAGCTGCTGGTGGCAATGAAATAGCGTCAGACCCGGATTGTCGGCAACGAATTGGATCTCCATCTCCTGGTATCCGCCGAGCATTACCCCATCCTTCCACACTCCGGCCGTAAGCTTGCCTCCGACGCGCGTCAACTGAAAGCTGTGGCGGTGCAGATGAATTGGATGAATGTCGTCGCTCGCGTTTCGCATACGAATACGGTAAAGCCGTCCCTGACGCAAATGAAACTGAGCGGGCTGAACGCCACCACTCATCGGGAATGCCGTACCGTTGATCGTCCACCGATTGAATCCTTCCTCGGCTGCGTTGTCTTTGGCAAAGGTCATCTCGATCGTTTCCTCGGGTTCGGGCGCACTGATGTGCGGCAAGGCGAACCGCGTATAGTCCCAGCGAAACGCCGGCGGCGCTATCCAGACGGGCTTCCCTGCGTGCCCGGCATACTCCACCACGATTCCCATCCCGTGCCGCCGGTCGTCATCGGCCAAATCGCCCAGAATCCACACGCCGGGATGTTTCATTTCGACGATCGCGGAAATTCGTTCCGCCGTCCCCAGCCACAACACCGGCACTTTGGTCGGGTTTTCGACCGCATTCCCGTCGAGCGCCGCAACTTCAAACTCATGCCCAGGCAACGCCAGGCTGCGAATCTCTGTCGCACTGCCGTTCAAAACGTGGAACAGCACGCGCTCGCCTGTCTTCACCCGTATCGGCTCGCCATGGCCTAGCATGCGCCCGTTGATCGTGAATGCCGCATACCCGACCTCAAACCCATGCGGAATACCTTTTGCCAGCGAAGTCTTCATTGCTGTTTCGCCTGTTTCTTGCAGTGATTTCACCACGCCCCTCGGCGACAAAAAATCCTGCGCCATGTCTCCACCCCGGCCGAAGCGGGGTTCGAATTCCTTTAGCGTCAGAAATATTTCGCGCTCGTAGCGCCCGGCATCGTCCTTGGGTTCAACGTAAACCGCACCCACTTGCCCCGAATATTGCCCGCCGCCAAGATCAGCCCCTGCGCGATTGTGTGTGTGATAAAACCGCAGGCCCGAAGGCTCAGGCACAAACGAAACGCGCCGCATTCCATGCGCCGGAATGAACGGCGTGCGCTCTTCGGCAGCGCCGTCGACGTCGGCCGAAACATGCAGCCCGTGCCAGTGCAACTGCTCCGGCGTATCCGTGTGGTTGAAAATCTCGACCGTCGCCGGTTGACCTTGCTTGAAACGCAGCAGCGGCGGGGGAAACTGGCCGTTGTAGGTCACCGTCGAAATAAAATGCTTGGGCGCAATCTCAATGGGCGCGGCTTTGATGTGTACGGTATAGTCGGCAGGAGCGTCGACGGCCGGAAAAAGCGCAGAGCCAGGCACGCCATAACTGCCCCAAAGTGCCGCGCCGGCGGAGAACGCCGAGCACCTCAGAAACTCCCGCCGCGAATTCAGGATATTTCTCAATGCCGATGCCGTCGATTTTTTGAACCAATACGAGGTGAACGCGGACGGGTTATTTCACCGGTGATACAATGCCCACCTTGTCCACGCCACTGCATGCGATGTATACGCGTCCGTCGGTTGTCGCGGCCATATTGCGCACCACACCGCCACCTGACGGAATATTGGCTCGCGCAAACGACTGCGTCTTCGGGTTAAACCGAATAATCGTGTTCGGGTGAACGCCGGATTCGCTGTACCACACCATGCCGTCGGGCGTGATCGCGATGCCGTACGGATTCGATTCCGCGCCGCCCGGAGAGGGGAACAGTTTCACCGCCCCGGTCGTCGTATTCAGCGAGCCCAGGTGCCCGCTCTTGAAGTCCGTGAAGTACACGGTATCATCGGCCGCAATCGCCAGCCGCCGCGGCCGCACTTCCCCGGGCAACTCATATTCCTTGATCGCCAGCGTCTGCGGATCAATCGAACCCATCTTGTGCGTTCCGAGCTCGCAGAAGATTGGCACACCCTTACTGTTGATCTGAATCCCGTAGGGCAGGGCCGATTCGGTGGGAACTTCCTTCAGCTCGATCTTTCCGGTTTGCGGATCGAGCCGCCCTACCATGTTGCCGCCCTGCACGGTGAACCACAAAATTCCATTTGCATCGAACGCCGCCGTATGTGGGTCGTCTGCCTTCTCAAGCGGCATCTTGTGTTGCGTCACCTTCCCGGTGCGGGGATCGAGTTTTCCGATATATCCGCCGAAATTCGCCGTGAACCAGATATTCCCGTCTTTGTCTGACACCAGCCCATGCGGGCCCGAATTCTTGTCCGTGGGCAGTGGAAACTCCTGGATGAAGCCGGTCTTCGGCTCGAGCCGCCCGAGCTTGTTCACCATCTGCTCGGTGAACCACAACGAACCATCATTTCCCACCGCTGGATCATGAGGGTGGCCGCCCTTGCTCGGCACCGGCCACTCCTGAATTGTGACATTCAATTGTGCCACGTCCCCCGGCGTGCGAAGCTCTCGATGCCCGGGCAGCGCCAGCGCCACCAGCGCGCCACAGAACACCATCAGAATCAGCCCAAAAGTTCGTCTGGTCATGACCTTTCCCCTTTGCTCTATTTTCCATTAGACTCGGCCCGCTGTTAGCCGGACACAGGAGACAACGCTTCCGGCCGCTTTCGGCGATCTTGCCCGGGTCGTCTTCTGATGCCATCATGGTTGGTGTTAGCCCCCAGGAAGTACCGCGGTCTTGCGCCGCGCAGTACCAGATACCGCAGCAACAGTTCAGTTTTATCGCAATTTCCTTTCGGAGGAAAGAATGTCCACTGCGTCATCGCTGCCGGCGGCAGGTCCGAAACCGGTCGACAAAATACTCGAGGCAGCCCTGGGTTTCATGGCTACCGCGGCAATCCATGCGGTCGCAAGGCTGGGCGTTGCCGATCTGCTCAAAGATGGACCGGTGCACGTCTCCTGTCTGGCAAAATCGACCGCTACCAACCAAGACGCTCTCTATCGCGTACTGCGCGCCCTCGCGAGCAACGGGATTTTTACGGAAACCGCACCGCGTACCTTTGCGCTCACGCCACCGGCACAGCTCCTGGTGAAAGACGCGCCCGGTTCTCAGCGTGACATGGTGCTTTGGATGGGCGACCCCTGCCATTTCCGTACCTTTCCCGAGCTGCTGCACTCCATCAAGACGGGCGAAACCGTTGTAGAAAGGGTCTACGGGGCTTCGTGCTTTGAGTTTCTTGAAAAGGACAAAGCCACAGGCGAAATCTTCAATAACGCGATGACCGGCTTCAGTGCCTCGGTTATTCCGGCGGTTCTCGAATCCTACGACTTCTCCTTCCTTCAGGGCAAAACGCTTGTGGACATCGCGGGCGGCCACGGGATGCTCATCACCAGCATTCTGAAAAAATATCCAGCGGCTCGCGGAATCCTCATGGACCTGCCGCATGTGCTCGAAGGCGCCAAGCAACGCCTGGCCGCCGAAGGCCTTTCCGACCGCTGCGCCCTGGCATCCGGCGACTTTTTCAAGGAGGTTCCTTCTGGAGACGCCTATATCATGAAACACATCATCCACGACTGGGACGATGAGAGGGCTGGCATCATCCTCCGCAACATTGGTCGCGCGTCGGCCGCCGGCGCTCAAGTCATTTTCTTAGAAACTCCCGTCCTCTCTGGTGATGCCCCGCAAATCGTCAAATGGCTGGACCTCGAAATGCTCATGCTGCCCGGCGGTCGCGAACGCACCGAAGCGGAATATCGTGCCCTTTTCTCGGCAAACGGCTTCCAACTGAGCCGCGTCATCCCTACCAAATCCCCCTTGAACATCCTCGAAGCCGTCCGCTTGTAATGCCTCGGATCTCGGCGGGCCTTGCCTGGCCCGCTGGCCTCGGCCGCTTCCAACCGGTATAAAATGTGGTTATTGCGCATTCCTCGCTTCGAATGTCATCATATTTCCATCACGTTTAACCAGGTTCACCTAGCCCCGCCATCGAACCCGCGGCGTCCCGGACGACCTGAGAACAGGAAAAGCAAAGGTAGTCGTATGCCTGCAACCGAAATGGAATTGATGCGCAGCAAACAGTTCATCGCCCTCGAAGAAACCTATGGGGCGCACAATTATCATCCGCTCGATGTGGTCATCGAGCGCGGAGAAGGTGTATGGCTCTACGACGTGGAAGGGAAGCGCTACCTCGACTGCCTTGCCGCATACTCCGCGGTCAATCAGGGGCACTGCCATCCAAAACTCGTCGCCACGCTGGTGGAGCAGGCCAGCAAAGTCACTCTGACCTCACGCGCCTTCCGCAATACACAACTCCCCCTGCTCTACAAAGAATTGCACGATCTTACCGGCTATGACATGGCTCTGCCGATGAACTCCGGTGCCGAAGCGGTGGAAACCGCCATCAAAGCGGCGCGCCGCTGGGGTTATGAGATAAAGGGGATTCCCGAAGACCAAGCGGAGATTATTGTTTGCCAAGACAATTTCCACGGCCGGACCATCAGCGTCGTCAGTTTTTCGACAGAAAGGCAATTTCAAAAGGGATTTGGTCCATTCACCCCTGGCTTCCGAGCGATTCCCTTTGGCGACGTCGCGGCCTTGCGCAGGGCCATCACCCCCCACACCTGCGGGTTTTTGCTCGAGCCCATCCAAGGCGAAGCGGGTATTCGCATTCCCCGCGACGGTTTCCTGCGTGAAGCCGCCCATCTCTGCGGCAAGAATCGCGTTCTGTTAATGGTTGACGAAATTCAATCCGGTCTCGGGCGCACCGGGAAACTATTCGCCTACATGTACGAAAACGTCCGGCCTGACGTGCTGATCATCGGCAAAGCGCTGGCCGGAGGCTTCTATCCGGTCTCGGCGGTGTTGGCGCCGAAAGAGATTCTGGGCGTCTTCGGTCCGGGCGATCACGGCAGCACCTTTGGCGGGAATCCGCTTGCCTGCGCACTCGCGCGCACCGCACTGCGCATTCTCATCGAGGAAAAGATGGTGGAGCGGTCGGCCGACCTCGGTGATTATTTTCTGTCGAAGCTGAAAACCATTCCGAGCAGCGTCATTCGCGAAATTCGCGGCCGTGGCCTCTGGATCGGTATCGAACTCCGGTCCGACGCCCGCCCTTACTGCGAAGCCCTGAAAGAGCAGGGGATTTTGTGCAAAGAAACCCACGGCCGCATCATCCGCATCGCCCCACCGCTGGTGATCGAGCGCGATGAAATCGACTGGGCCTTTGACCGTTTCTCTAGAGTTCTCGCGTAACGGGCGGGGCCTCGGTTGGCGCCCAGGGATTCGGCGGTGAGTGGAACGATATTCTGAACTCGGCAGCACTAATCGGCGGCAGGGACCGTTGGTCTGAGCTTCCCGGACGGTGGCTCGATGTTCAACACGCTCGAGACAAATTGGCTCAGCGTCCCGCCCAAGTGCCCCAGCACTCGCTGTTTCAGTGAACTGTAATCCTGCGTGCCGCAGAACAGATCGCTCATCAATTGGCGAAACACCGCGTTGCGCTGCAGGAATTGCACCATCCGCGTTGTCACCGAACAGCCCAGGAACGAGCCGCGATAGAAGCGGCGCACAATCCGCGCTGCAAATTCCAATTCAACCGAGAACGAAGCCCGCACGCGCGAGGGATACAGTTCCGGCCGCCCCTCCGCGAGTGACTGTCCGAGAATCTCCCCTGATCGCATGGCGTAGAAAAGTCCTTCGCCGGTCAGCGGGTCGACCCATGCTGCCGCATCGCCGCACATCGCCCAATTCTTCCCGATCACGCGGCGGCCGGAAAGCGTCCGCTCCTGGGGCGAAGGCAAAACATGGCTGTAAAACTTCGCATGTTCGGTCGAGAATTTCTCCGCCGACGCAAAGCTGTGCAGATGCGAGCGTAACTCGCTGCTCGTGTGCGTCGCCATGCTCCCGCAGATGCCCAGGGAGATATGATCGGTCCGCGGGAACGACCAGATGTAACCCTCAAATTCCGGCAAAAACTTAATGATGATCTGGTCCGCGGTCTGCGGCACAAAATACCCCTGGGTCATTTCCAGTTCGTCGGCGGAAAGCGGGCGGGTCCCCGGGAGCATCTGGTTGCGCGCCCCTGAGGCCAGTACCACAAAGTCGGCCTGCCTCCGCTCTCCGTCTACCGAGTAGGTCGGCCGGTCGCTCGACGTATCAATGCTTTGTACGCGGCAGTGGTTTACCTGGCAGCCTGCTTCGCGAGCGCGGTCCAACAGGAAACCGTTCAGCACGCGCCTTGAATAGATCACGATGGGATGCTTCAGGTTCAATTTTGCGCGCTGGTTCTCCGCACTGACGATCTCCACGCTGTGGATGAATTTCTTGGGGTGTGGATTGTCGAGCAGGAAAGGAAAGTGTTCCGTCGCCTTATAGGTCAGCCCGCCGCCGCAAGGCTTTTCCCACGCCAAATGTTCATCGTAAATCTTGACCGAATGACCGGACCGGGCAAGTTCGGCCCCGCACAAGGCCCCAGACGGTCCGCCACCGATAATGACAATTTCAGACATAGCTGCCTTCTTGCAACCCAATGGTTCATTTTGCGGCGCGGGGGGACTAACAATACGTTCGCGTCCTGAGGCTCGACTCCTTAGGACACGGGAAAGAGCACCAAGCAAAATCCCGCAAGGAGTATAGCACCGAAGACCGCTGCGGCTGTGGCCGAAGCGGTGCATTGCCGTACCAATCGTGCACCTAACCGTGAGAACACAAAGAAGAGCGTGAAATAGGGTCCGAGCAGTACCGGCAGGAGCTCGCCGCTGTGCAGGAAAAACGCTCCCGCGGCCACCGCCATCCACGCCAGCAGGATCGCCAGTAGGTCAAGCGCATAGCGCTTGCGAGGCTGCTCGACCGGTCCCAGTAGAATCTCCAACGCATAGAGAAAGAAAAACGTCGCCAGGAAAAATAACGGGAAGCGCGCCCATCGTTGCAATGTCAGCCAGGAATCGGTAATCGTCAGATCGAACCAGCCGGTCACCAGCAGATGCAAGATCAGAGCGCCGACAGCGGCCATCAAGATTACCGAAGGCTTCGCGGTAAAATTTCTCTGCGCCAATTTGGGGTGGAGCAGCAAAAGAGCTGTGCCGGTAAGCAGAAAAAAGCTGGCCAAGTAATCTCCTTCGAAAAGCCCCAAAACCTTTAGGGGCACGACGTACCGTAACAGAAATACCATCGCGATCGAGGCCGCCGCCAGTTCAAGCATCCAGCGAACGGCCGAAGGCGCCCGAGCCCCGATCGTCTCCGGCTTGGATGTGGCCGGGGCCATCTCCCGCAAGAACGGCCCGGCCAGCACAAGGATGCCGACCAATCCGAGCAGGCCTCCGCCAAGGTAGAGCAAACTCGGCACTTGTCCGGAATCCGGCACATGCAACACCCGCGCCGCCCACGCTTGCGTCAGGCGAGCAACTCCTGGCGCAAATAAAACACTAACGTGCGACTGCCGAGGCAACAAATGAAATTCGCTTGTCGCATCCGCGTTGTTTTGAGAGAGCAAATCGGCGGCGTTGGCGGTAAGTCCCAAGGGCTCGAACCGTCCGGCGGTGACCAAAGTATTTGGCAAAATGCGCGGGGGACTCTGATAGAGCAACTTTTCCGGAGTGACTCCATGCGCCGCGCGCATGGGCGCTGGAGAAATGGCGATCACGCCCGCAGGGCGAAAATCCGGTGCCACGCGCAGCGCAATGGCGCCGCCCATCGAATGACCGGCCAGAATCGTGCGATTCGGCGCGATCAATCCGCGGGCCGAAAGCCCACGGACTAGAGAAGTCGCGCAGTTCTGCGCGGTCTCGGGCGTGAAGGGGCCTGCGGTGCGGCCGTGCCCCGGCAGGTCCGGCACAAATACGGTCAGCCCCAGTTCGGCAAAGCTGCGCGCCAGATAGGTCATGACGTGCTTGTTCGCCGCCAGACCGTGGAGCAACACCACCGCCCCACCTTCCGGCGTCACCGTCGCGCCGCGCTTCTTGACCACCATCATGTCCACCCGGCAGGCGGAAGTAGCCGCAATCACGTGCCGCTCGGTATAAGCGCGCGAGGACAGGTACACCCACAGCCCACCCACGATGAGCAGCGCGACCCCTCCCAGAGCTTGCCACAGAGGCTTGCGGTTCATGAACCGACGCCGCCGCGCCAGCGAGCCTCAGAACCGGCATGGTAGAATTGAGTTTTGCTGAGATTTGCACGGTGACCGGCAGAAACTTGCATGGAGACCCTTTGCACCCCGCGGTACTAACGTTGGAAGAAGCCATTTTGCGGTTTGCTCCGGGGAAACGCAACGCCCAGCGCGTTGTTCTTACCAACGGTTGCTTTGACCTCCTGCATCCGGGCCACATCAAATTGCTGGAAGCAGCGCGGGCGCTCGGCGATGCGCTCGTCGTCGCGATCAACAGCGACGACAGCGTGCGCATTCTGAAAGGCCCGGGCCGGCCGGTGATTCCGGAGGCAGAACGCGCGGAAATTCTCGCAAGCCTAGAGTGCGTCGACGCGGTCATCATTTTCGATGAGTTAACGCCGCAAAAGACGGTCGCCGCGCTGCTCCCGGGCATTCTGGTCAAAGGCGGAGACTGGCCAGGAAACCAGATCGTCGGCCGCGAAGAAGTGGAAACCGCTGGAGGAAAAGTCGTCTTGATCGATGTGGTCGAAGGGCATTCAACCACCGAGATCTTGCGCAAGATTCAGTCGGTGTAGGCCGTCGCTTCCCACAGCGGCCAACCAAAGGCGCACCGTAATGCGCTTCGGGCGCCGTGAAAAAGTTTTGTACGCAGCATGATACTGCCCGCGGTAGGTGAACGTCTGGAACGGCTTCTGCGCCTCCCCTCCCTGGAAGGTGCCGTGGGAGAACTACGTTCGGGCGCCGGGCTGGTCGGGCTTTCCGGCCTCCAGGACGTCGCTAAAGCTCTCTGCACCGCCTACGTCACTCACGAGCTCCGCCGGCCAGCCTTCTTTCTTACCGAAAACAATCGTCGCGCCGAAGAGCTCGCCGAAAGCTTGCGTTTCTTTAGCCAGATTTTCCCCGGAGGCACAGGAGGCGTCGCCGTGTTGCCTGCCTTTGACAGCTTGCCCTGGGATGCGCAGGCCCCGCATGCCGATATTCTCGAACGCCGCGCCACCACGCTCTATCGACTGGCCAACGGCGAAGTCTCCCTCGTCATTGCGCCGATGGCCTCGGCGCTCTGGCGCTACCAGGACCCCTACGTCTATCTCACTCTGGCCCAGGTTCTCGCCAAAGACGCCGAGCTCTCCCACCAAGCTATGATCCAGCATCTCGGCAGCACCGGCTACTCGCGCACGGAAATGGTGGATCTCCCCGGCCAGTTTGCGGTCCGTGGAGGAATCATTGACGTGTTTTCTCCTGAAGCTCTGCGACCCGTACGCATCGAGCTTTTGGGCGACACCGTTGAATCGGTGCGTGAATTCGATCCGCGCACGCAACGCTCGATCGCGCCGGTCAACAAAACCACGATTCTGCCCCTTGCCGAATGGAGCGTTCCTGCTCCCGGCAGCCGCGAAGCCGAGGAGTGGGAGCCGGGGCGCTGGCTCGGAGGGAGCGGCGAAGCCGGAGACAGCCCGCTATTTGAACTCGCCGAAAGCTCGTTGAAGCCGGTCGTATTTCTCGACGAGCCCGAAGCTCTGCGTGAAGCGGGAAAGAAACTCCGCGAAGCGGCCACGGAAAACTACGAACGCCACGGCCACGCAAATTCCCCTGAGGTTTCGCACTACTTTTGGACCGAACAGGTTTGGGAACGTGCTCTCGCCAAGGCATCGCGCATCGAACTTGAGCAGTTGGGCCTGGGGCAAAACGGCGGCCAGCGCTTCGAATTGAGTTCTCGCCCCAGCGCACGCTACCACGGGGACGTGGTTGCCTGCGTCGGCGAAGTGAAATCGCAGCTCTCCTCCGGCGGCACCGTCTACCTTACGGCCGCGAGCCTCGGCGAACTGGAACGCTACGCTGACATCTGCCGCGAATACGAAGTCCCCTACGTACTCGGCGAAACCGAAGAAGCTGCCGCGGGCTTCACCGCCGAAAACGCCACGGAAACCGCGGCGCTGGTCCTGGTCCGCGCGCCCTTTGCGCAGGGCGTTTCTTTTCCCGACGCCAGGCTCACCATCTACGGCAACGCGGATCTTTTCGACGTCGCCCCTGCCGTCGAACGCCCCAGCCGCAAAATCCGCACCAGTGGCTTCTTTGCGGACTTCGCCGAGTTAAAACCGGGAGACTACGTCGTTCACGTGGATCACGGTATCGGGCAATTCGAGGGCTTACGCTTGATCGAGTCCGAAGGCCGTCGCGGCGAGTTCATGTTACTGCGCTATGCCGAAGATGCACGCCTCTATGTCCCGCTCGAACGCATGGATCTGGTGCAAAGCTACCGCGCCGTCGAGGGTGCACATCCCACACTCGACAAACTCGGCGGCACGGCCTGGGCTACGCGCAAGTCCCGCGTCCGCAGGTCGCTCGAGGATATGGCTGACCAGCTCCTTGCGCTGTATGCCGAACGCAAAACCGCCGAGGGATTCGCATTTTCTCCCGACGGGGCCTGGCAGCGCGAATTCGAGGACGCTTTCGAATTTGAGGAAACCCCGGACCAGCACACGGCTATCGCGGACATCAAGGGCGACCTCGAAAAGTCCACGCCCATGGACCGCTTGTTGTGCGGCGATGTGGGTTACGGCAAAACCGAAGTGGCCATGCGTGCTGCCTTCAAGGCGGTTGCGGACGGCAAACAGGTAGCCGTGCTCACACCGACGACGGTACTGGCCTTCCAGCACTTTGAAACCTTCAAGAAGCGCTTTGCTGCGTTCCCGGCTCGCATCGAGATGCTCAGCCGCTTCCGCACCGCTGCCGAGCAGAAAATCACCCTCGCCGACCTTGAAACCGGCAAAGTTGACATCGTCATCGGCACGCACCGGCTGCTTTCAAAAGACGTGAAATTCGAGGACCTTGGCCTGCTGATCGTGGACGAAGAGCAGCGCTTTGGCGTTGCGCACAAAGAGCGTCTCAAGGAAATGCGCAAGAACGTGCACGCGCTCGCGCTTTCCGCCACGCCCATTCCGCGCACGCTGCACATGTCGCTTGTCGGCCTGCGCGACATGTCGCTGATTGAAACGCCCCCCCGCGACCGGCTGGCCATTCAGACCAGCGTCACTCCTTTCAGCGAAGCCATCATCAAAAAGGCCATCGAGACCGAACTGGCCCGAGACGGCCAGGTCTACTTCATCCACAACCGCGTCGAATCCATCTACTCGCTCGCCACGCTGGTAACTAGGCTGGTGCCCAAAGCCCGTGTCGTTGTCGGCCACGGCCAGATGGGCGAAAAAGAACTCGAATCGGTGATGCTGAAATTCATTCGCGATGAAGCGGACGTCCTCGTCGCCACCACCATCGTTGAAAACGGCCTCGATATTCCGCGCGCCAACACCATCCTCATCAATCGCGCTGACCGTCTGGGGCTTGCGGAACTCTATCAGTTGCGCGGACGCGTCGGCCGTTCGCACCATCGCGCTTACGCCTACCTTTTGGTGCCGCCGGAGCGCATCCTCTCCGATATCGCGCGAAAACGCCTTGCGGCCATGAAGGAGTTCAGCGAGCTCGGGGCCGGCTTCCGCATCGCCGCACTCGACCTGGAACTTCGCGGCGCAGGCAACCTGCTCGGCCGCCAGCAGCATGGACACATCGAGGCCATCGGCTTCGACCTCTACGTCCAAATGCTCGAGGGCGCGGTCGCCAAGCTCAGGGGCGAAGAGTCCATGCCCGACCTGCGTACGACGTTGAACCTGGGCATGGACGTGCGCATTCCGCAGGAATACATCCCCAGCGAGAACCTGCGCCTGCGCACCTACAAGCGCATTTCTTCGATCGCCACAGAAGCCGAAAGACAGGACGTGCACAAAGAGCTCGCGGACCGCTTCGGGCCGCTGCCGAAATCGGTGGAAAACCTTTTGGAGTATGCGGTTCTCAAAACGAGGAGCGAGAAGCTCCGGGTCGCTTCAATCGAGCGGCAGGGAATGCGCATCGCCATCCGCTTCCATCCCGAAACCGAACTCGATCCGGCGGCCGTTGTCAATGTGGTGCGTTCACGGAAGGGCATCAAGTTGGACCCGAGCGGCGTGCTGTGGATGGAACTCCAGCGCGGCGAATCGGTGCCGCTGGCGCTCAGAAACGTATTGCTCGGCTTGCGAGGAGAAGGCTAAACTTTCTAAAGGGAGAAACGAATGAAAACAGCGTTACTGGCCGGGTTGCTTTTCGCGCTGCCCGTGTGCGCGCAGAATCCACCGGCGCAAGAGTATCCTCCAGCGCAGAATCCATCGTCACAGCCGAAGCTGGAAGCTCCCCAAATGGCTGCACCGGAGCAGGAGGAGGAGAAGAAGCCCGCGCCCAAGCCGGCGCCTAAAGCAGCGGCTCCCGCCAAGAAAGCCGTTCCCGGTGGAGAAAGCCGCGTAGTCGAAGAGATCATTGCCCGCG
>Ga0126369_10001040_pt1 | contig 18959 bp, 13 predicted proteins | sample PanSoiMetaPlot_1_FD_109646 | JGI IMG/M metagenome (GOLD analysis project Ga0126369, IMG submission 109646) | Tropical forest soil microbial communities from Panama - MetaG Plot_1 | ecosystem: Environmental > Terrestrial > Soil > Tropical forest > Bulk soil | place: Panama | collected 2016-02-17 | reverse complement strand
GTCTTTGTCAAGATTCCGGTTACAAATACCAAGCGCGAGCCGATGTACGATCTGATCCGGCGGCTCAGCCACGAAGGGATTCAAGTGAATGTGACCGCCATGATGACCCTCGAACAGGTGCGCGAAGTGGGCAAGGCACTGCGCGGTGGCGCTCCTTCGAACGTATCGGTTTTTGCGGGCCGTGTCGCAGACAGCGGACGCGATCCGGTGCCCATCATGCAAGAAGCGTTGGCCATTCTTCAGGAAACTCCCGAGGCCCAGCTTATCTGGGCCAGTCCGCGTGAACTGCTGAATATTTTCCAGGCCGATGAGATCGGTTGCCACATCATCACGGTAACGAACGACATTCTGGCGAAGCTGAAATTGGTCGGAAAAGATCTGGGCGATTTCTCACTGGATACGGTGCAGATGTTTCATAACGACGCCGCAAAGGCCGGCTACCGGCTCGACCTGGCCACCGCCGCGCGCGGGGCGAAATTCAGTAAGTCCTAGGCAGTCTGGAATAGCACGCATCGACGATACGCATCGAACGCAGGGCCTGGCCAGCGGTGGCAATCGTCAAATCGGCCTTTGTCCCGGCGCAGGCTGCGATGAACTCAGCCGTCTCCAGATGTAGCGAGATATCCTCTGTTCCGTAGTCGAATTGCGTTTCGCGGGGTTTTTCGGGCTCTAGCCACGGCCATTTGGTGACTATGGTCAGCCGCTGTGCTCCGTAAAATTTTCCACGGCCGCGCAGGAGGAACTGCGCTTTTTCCATTTCCACGGTCAGTTCCATGCGTGATTGCCAACTCGAGAGCGACAAATAGATGCTGGCCGCCGCGCCCCCCGCCAGCGTTAGCACCAGGCTGGCGTGGTCTTCCACCTGAATCTCCCAGAAGGTGCGGCCCAAATGCCCGGCAACAAGCTCCGCTCGTCCGAAGAGCCATTCGAGCAGATCGAATAGGTGAATGCCGGGGTCAATGCATACCCCGCCGCCGCAACGGAGGAAATCGGTCTTCCAGCTTTTTTCGTAGCCGGGCTGCGCGCCGTGGGCGAGCACGGCATCCACACCGAGGACCCTTCCATACTCGCCGGAGGCGACAAGCTCTCGCAGATGCTGCACATTCTTCATGAATCGGTAATTCAGTCCCACAAAGATGCGGCTGCTGAATTTTTCGGCTGTCTCGATAAGAGCTTCGGCTTCCGACCCCGTACGTCCAAGAGGCTTTTCCACTAGAACAAACCGAGCGAGTGGAAAAATTCTGGGCAGCAGCTCGACCGCTGTATCATGCGGCGTCGCAACGACCGCCGCATCATATTCATTGGCAAAAGCGGAGATTTCATTGACCGCTTCGGCTTTCGCGGAGAGCTTGGTGCCTTCGGCGACTTTGGGATCAAAAACGACAATCTCCGAAACAGCCGGAAGTCTCGTAAGAGCCTGAATCCGTTGACTACCAATCAGCCCGGAACCTGCGACGAGGATCTTCATGGGTCGATCCGCCTCAATCGGAAAGCCTCTGCTCGCAATGCTTCTGGCGAAAGCGTGGAATAGGTGTCATTTACATGGAGAAAGCGCCCGGAGATGCCGTCGGAATCCGACGAGAGCAACCATCGGCAGATCGCGATCGGCTTGGAAAAGGGAACCACGGTGCGCACCTCGCCGCCCGCCGCTCGCACAGCGGCAAGCATGGTGGTGTCGTTCGCGCCTGGAGCGATGGTGTTGACGTCGATCGGGATCCGCGCGGCATCGAGTTCCATCGACATCGTCTCGCACATCCGGACGTCGGCCGCCTTTGAGGTGCCGTAGGCCAAAAATTTCGGATATCCGTATCCCGCTCCTCCGCCCCCAAAAAGAACGATCTTTCCGCGGCGCGCTCCAGCCTGCATGGCATTCCCCAGCCAGAGCTGCACAAAGGCGCGCGACACAGAAAAAGCTCCGGCAACGTTCACGCAAAGCGTATGCAGGAATTTCTCAGGGTCCAATTCCCAGAAGTTCCCAGCTTCGCCGAGTTCCGCCGCGGTGTGGACAACCGCATCAAGGCCATGCCATTCACGCCGGATTTCCCCGAATACCGCGGCAACCGCGCGCGGATCAGCAATATCAAGTTTGGAGGCGCGGTGGCCCGTTCCAAGTTGGCGCGCCGCTTCATGAACCTTTTCTGTAGTGGCGGCGAGCCAAAGCTGGTGGCCGGAAGAGGCAAGATCGCGGGCAACTTCAAACCCAATTCCGCGGCTTCCTCCGCTGATAAAAACGCGGCTCGGCTGTTGCGAATTCATCGCGGCTGACATGCAGTTTTCGCTCCGGAGGATTCGTGCTTCTATTAAATCATGAGAGCGCCGAATTAACAGGCTTTAGAGGTCGACGCTGGAGAGTGCTTCGACTATGATTGATTTATATTCATTTTTACAACGAGTTTTTCCTTTCGAAGTCCGGGAGAGCGTATGCGGCTTGGGAGTTTTTTTATCATTGGGGGCGCGGGGTTCATCGGTTCCCATTTCACAGATATTTTGTTGGGACCAGCCGGCGCGGCCTCCGTAACCATTTACGACAACCTGAGCTCCGGGCGCGAGTGGCACTTCGCCAAGCATCGCAGCGATCCGAAATTCAAATTCGTGCGAGGCGATGTGAAGGACCTCGACTCGCTCAAACGCGCAATGGACGGAAGTGAAGTAGTGATTCATCTGGCCTCGAACCCAGATATCGCCCGCGCTGCCACTGAGCCCGATATCGATTTTCGCGAAGGCACTTATCTCACCGAGCGGGTGCTCGAAGCCATGCGGCTCAGCTCTGCGAAGCGCATCTTGTACGCCTCGGGAAGCGGAGTCTACGGCGACCTAGGGACGGTGGAAGCCCAGGAAGACTATGGCCCGATGGCGCCGATCTCGACCTACGGCGCGAGCAAGCTCGCCGGCGAGGCGCTCATCAGTTCGTATTGTCACATGTTTGATCTGACGGGTTGTGTTTTCCGTTTCGGAAACGTCGTCGGACCGCGACAAACGCATGGCGTCGGCTTCGATTTTGTACGCTCCCTGCGCAAGGATTCCTCGCGGCTGCGCATTCTGGGTGATGGAGGACAGAGTAAGTCCTACATTTACGTCGAAGATGTCGTCGCTGGCGTGCTCGCCGCGCATGAAAAAACCGTTCGGAAATTTGAGGCCTACAACGTAGCGACGGGCGATTACATCACCGTGAAGGAAATCGCGGAACTTGCCGTGGAATGCGTGGGACTCCGGCGCGACCAGGTAAAGTTCGAATTTACAGGAGGCGACCGCGGCTGGAAGGGGGATGTCGCCGTGATCCGGCTGAACACGGATCGCCTCCGCGGTCTCGGCTGGAAAAATAAAAAAAATTCGCGCGAAGCGCTGCGCGAGTCCATGATCGCACTGATTCGCGATGCGGAACTGCTCTACGCGAGCCAGAAAGCGTAAATGCTTTGCTGGGTTTGCGGTCCGGGCTGATCTGGAGGCAGGCATACTGGCGTTGCAGGGGATAGCGGTTGGAAACTGTCGGTTACATCTTTCTCGCGATCGCGCTCATCGGAACCTTAAGTTCCACGGTTTATCTTGGACTGGTGTTGATGGGTGTGTCGAAATTTCTGCGTGATTCCAGGCGCAGGCTCCACCCGCACCCGAATGATGCGGAACTGCCGAATGTCACCGTCATCAAGCCCGTTCATGGCCTGGAACCGCAACTCCGCGTAAACATCGAAAGTTTTTTTCGACAGGATTACCCGCGCTTCGAAATTTTCTTCGGCGCGGACACCGAAGACGACCCCGCGCTCGCCGTTGTCCGTGAGGTCAGCGCCAGCTACCCACAAATCCCGAGCCGCATCATCGTGCACGGCATACCCCCTTGGCCCAACCCCCAGACTTTCTCGCTGCACTGCCTCGCGCAGCAGTCAAAAGCCGAAATTGTCATTGCGACCGACAGCGATGTGGAGGTCTCCCCCAACTACCTGCGCGAGGTGGTTACACCGCTGCTTCGCCCGGGCATCGCGATGAGTACCTGCCTTTATCGCGGAAAAAACGTCGGCGATTTCTGGTCCAACCAGACCGCTATGCTGATGTCGGTCGAGGAGCCAGCCGGCGTCCTTGTCGCCAACCTGCTTGAGGGCATGAAATTCGGTCTCGGCCCTACTATTGCGGTGCGGCGTTCCGTCCTCGAAGAAATCGGCGGGTACGAAAAATTCTATGACTACTCGGCCAACGATTTTGTCCTGGGCAACCTAATCGCTAAAGCCGGATACACGGTGGTGCTTGCCGGCCATGTGATCGACCACGTCGTGAACCAGAGCACCTTCCGCAAAATGTGGCAGAACCAATTGCGCTGGCGGGTTACGGAAAGATATTGCCGCCCAAGGGGCTATCTTGGCATGGGGCTCGTGTTCGCGATGCCCTATGGCATCCTGGGGTTGCTGGCGTGCGGATCACTAGGTCACTGGTCCTGGGGCGTCGGGTTACTCGCTTGGGCGATCACCAATCGCCTCGTCGAAGCATTTGCCGTCGGCTGGGTGGCGCTGCGCGACAAGCCGCTTAGGCGCAAACTGTGGCTCTACCCGGCCCGTGATCTTTTGGGATTCATCGTTTGGTGTGCCAGTTTCTCCGATGCGAACATCGCCTGGCGAAGCAGCAAGTTTGAATTGCAGGGCGAGCGTATGGTGCTGCGCAAAAATGCCGGAAATCCCTCTTAACTCCTTCTGGCCGCGCTGTCTGGAATCATGAGCGGGGTCTGTTTCTGGCGCGCAGCCGTCACAGTCCTCGCGGCGGCGCCGCTGGCCTACTATCTGGTGGCCATCTTTGCCGCGCTGCGATTTTTTAGCACAAAGCGCGATCCGCATCCTGCAAACTTCACTCCGCCCGTGAGTCTTCTCAAACCGGTGCGTGGGGTGGATTTTGCCACCTACGAGAATTTCAAGAGTTTCTGTACCCTGGACTATCCCGAATACGAAACTCTCTTCTGTGTGAACGAAATGACCGACCCGGCCGTGCCGGTGATCGAGCGCTTGAAGCAGGAGTTCCCAAACCGCCGCATCAAGATATTTTCCAACGCCGAACAAATCGGCTCCAACCGCAAGGTAAACAACCTCGCACTGCTGACCATGCAAGCACGCAACGAAATCCTCGTGCAGAGCGACGGTGACATCCGCGTTGGCCCAAACTACCTGCGTGAAGTGGTGGCTCCGTTCGCCAACCCCACGGTGGGTGTGGTCAGTTGCTTCTACCGTGGGGTCGCCGAGCAAAATTTCTGGGCCGAAATGGAAGCAATCGGCGCGGCCAGCGATTTCTTCGCAGGCGCCTTGGTGGCGAATCTTCCGGGCAGTGTTACCTTCGCGCTCGGGGCATCGGTGGCGACAACCAGAACATGGCTTGAGAAAATCGGCGGCTACCAAGCGCTGGCAGACCTGCTGGCCGACGATTACGAAATTGGCAACCGTATACACAATTCCGGCGGCAAAGTGCTGCTCTCGCAAGAAGGCGTCTGGACCATGTATCCCGCGCAGACGTTTCGTGGCTTTTGGGACCACCAGGTCCGCTGGTCGCGCACGGTGCGGATGGTGAGGCCGGCCTCCTTTCTCGGCCTGATCTTCACACATGGTTTGCCGCTGTCGGTCTTGGCTGCGATCGCAGCGCCGGCCACCTGGGTGAGCGCATCGTTGCTGGCCGCTTACCTGGCCCTGCGTCTGCTCATGGCTTGGGTCGTAGGGGTTTGGGGCGTAAAGGATGAAGTGTTGGCACGGAAGCTTTGGCTTGTTCCCTTGCGTGACGCCCTGCACTTCGCGGTCTGGCTTGCCGGTTTCATGTCGAATCGTGTGAAGTGGGGTGGAGCAGAATTCAAAATCGAGCAGGGACGAATGAAGCAGGTTCCTCCCGCGAGAAGCTAGAAACCAGCCAGCCCCTGTCAAAACCAACAGTGTCTCTTGCCCGACAAGATTACAGAGAATCTTTTCGGTCGCAGCAGATGACTTGCCATTGAGATCCGGCCGTTATATAGGGTTACTCACGCATACGTTTATGATGGGTCCGCGCCCATCGTTAGCGAAGTTCCTCTGTAGCCTGACCAGGCGCCGCTCACCGGGTCCCTACAGACTAGCCCTATTTGCCAGCCTGTCGGACCGGCTGCTTGTTGTGGGCGCCGCAACTTGGAGGCGAATCGAATGAGAAGCCATCAGGAATCTGGTTCACTATCTCCGGTGTTCCGCTTGGTCCCTTCCCCAAGAAAGCCCGCCAATCCCTGCCAACGCTCCTGGCAATCAAGATGGGGCTCCCGATTGGTTCGCCATCCGCTAGCCGTTGCGGCGCTTTTCTGCGTGGGATGTGGGTCGAAAGAGCCCCCTCCCCCGCCTCCGCCTCCGGGAGTCTTGATCACGCCAGTCGTCCAGAAAGATGTACCCATCACCCAGGAATGGGTGGGCACCATGGTTGGCAACACGGACGCGGACATCCGGCCCAAAGTGGAAGGCTTCCTTCTGACGCGCCTCTATCAGGAAGGCTCGTTCGTTGAAAAGGGCCAGGCGCTGTTTCAACTCGACAAGCGGCAGGCACAGGCGGCCGTAGAGCAGGCCACCGGCAATCTTGAGCGCGCCCAGGCCGCGCTCTCGCAGACCGACATTGATGTCCGCCGGTACACGCCATTGGTCGCGCAACGCGCCGTAAGCCAAGCCGAACTCGACAAGGCAAAGAGCTCCCAGCGTGCCGCGGCCGCCTCCGTTGAAGCCGATAAAGCCGCATTGGACAATGCCAAACTGAACCTCGGCTGGACCGCCGTCACCTCCCCGATTGCCGGCGTCGCTGGGGTATCCAAAGTCGGTATTGGCGACCTTATTACGCCTACCACCGTCATGACCACCGTCTCGAGCGTCAATCCCATCTACGTGGACGTCAACATCGCCGAACAGGACTACCTGCGTTTCCGTCGTGAGAAAGACAAGAAAGATCAGGGCGCCGAAGGACATAAACTCGAGCTCATCCTCGGGGATGGCACGGTTTTTCCGCAGCGCGGTCAGGTGCTGTTTGTCAATCGTGAAGTGGATACACGCACGGGCACCATCCAAGTCCGCGGCGAATTTCCAAACCCCGGCAACGTCTTGCGTCCGGGTCAATACGCGCGCGTCCGCGCGGTCACCGAATTGCGCCGTGGGGCGATGCTAATTCCCCAGCAAGCAGTTTCCGAACTTCAGGGTATCTACCAGGTGGGTGTTGTCTCCGCCGACCATAAGGTCACCATCAAAACCGTCAAACTTGGCCCGGTATATCGAGATATGTGGGTGGTCGATTCCGGCCTGCAGCCCGGAGAGAACGTCATCGTCGACGGCTTGCAGCGTGTTCGCACCGGGATAACCGTCGCGCCGTCGCCATATAAAGATACCCAGGCGAACGCTGTGCCAGCGGGGAACTGACCATGGCCAAATTTTTTATCAATCGGCCTATCGTCGCCATCGTTATCGCCGTTCTCACCGTTATTGGTGGAGTCGTTGCTATGTCCAAGTTGCCCATCGCGCAACTTCCCGACATTGTGCCTCCGCAGATCAACGTTTCTGCCACCTACACCGGGGCCGATGCGCTAACGATTGAACAATCCGTGGCCACGCCTCTCGAGCAGCAGATGAATGGCGTGGACAACATGCTCTACATGATGTCCACTAACGCCAACGACGGCACCATGACCCTCAAGGTCACTTACGATGTCGGCACCAACGTCGACATCGACCAGGTCAACACACAGAACCGCGTCTCCCAGGCGAGTCCCAACCTTCCAACTTCTGTGAACCAGTACGGTGTTACCGTCAAGAAATTGATGGGCCTTCCCCTTCTGGTTATCTCCATCTTTTCGCCAAACAGCTCTTACAACGGCCAGTTCTTGGGCAACTACGCCACGATCAACGTCAACGATGCCTTACTGCGCGTGCCCGGCGTCGGTCAAGTCACCAACTTTGGCGCGGCTGACTACGCCATGCGCATCTGGGTGAAACCCGACCAACTCACAAAACTCAGCATGACCGTTTCCGACCTCATGAATGCGGTGCAGCAGCAGAGCGCCGTCAATCCAGCGGGACAAATTGGCGCGGAGCCGGCTCCCAAGGGCCAACAATTCACCTACGCGGTTCGTGCACCGGGTCGCCTGGCCAATGCGGAAGAGTTTGGGGACATCATCGTGCGGCAGAATACCGACGGCTCGACGGTCCGCTTGAAAGATGTCTCTCGGATCGAACTGGGCTCTTTGGTGTATCAGCAGATCGGGCGTTTCAACGCAAAACCTGCCGTCATTATTGCCGTGTACCAAGCGCCTGGTTCCAACGCCTTGGCCGTAGCGGGTCAGGTCAAGGCGCAGATGGAAGAACTAAAATCGCGATTTCCGCAGGATCTTGAATACAGCATCGCCATGGACACGACCCTGCCGATCACCGAAGGCATGAAGGAAATCGTCACAACCTTGCTCGAAGCGATCGTTCTCGTGATCATTGTGGTGTTCCTCTTTCTCCAGAACTGGCGTGCTACGCTGATTCCGTTACTTGCGGTCCCGGTTTCCCTGATCGGAACCTTCGCTATCTTCCCGATGCTGGGTTTTTCGATCAATACCCTATCCCTTTTCGGGCTGATCCTGGCCATCGGCTTGGTTGTCGACGATGCCATTGTGGTTGTCGAAGCCGTAGAACATCACATCGAACATGGCCTTTCTCCAAAGGACGCGACCTTCAAGGCGATGGAAGAAGTATCCGGGCCGGTCATCGGTATCGCGCTGATTCTCTCCTCGGTGTTCATCCCCATGGCCGCGCTCGGTGGTATCAAGGGGCTTCTCAATCAGCAGTTCGCCATCACCATCGCTATCTCAGTGCTTATTTCCGCGTTCAACGCGCTTACGCTTTCTCCGGCGCTTGCGGCCATGCTCCTGCGTCCGCGCAAGAAGACTCGCGGCCCCCTTGGAAAATTCTTCGACTGGTTTAACCGCTGGTTCGGAAAAATGACCAATGGCTACGTAAGTTTGAGCCACGTCATGATCCGCGGCTGGGTCATCTCGCTGCTGGTGCTGGTGGGTATCTCCGTGATTGCCGGGATGATGGGCAAGAGCCTGCCCACCAGCTTCATTCCAGAGGAAGACCAGGGCTACGCTTTTATGCAGATTCAATTGCCGGATGCGGCGTCCCTGCAGCGCACTGACGCCGTTATGCGAAGGCTCGACGACATGCTCGGGCACATGCACGGCATCCAGAGCTACAGTGGAATCTCCGGATTCAGTCTTCTCTCGAACACTTCTGCCAGCTATACGGGTTTCTACTTTCTTCAGCTGGATCCCTGGCACGACCGGCTGACACCGGAGCTATCCGCCGCCGGAATGATGCGAGCGCTGAACCAAAAGCTGCGGGCCGAGTTTCCAGAAGCGATTGGCTTTGCGTTTGGCCCTCCGGCGATTCCTGGGCTGGGAACGGCTGGAGGCTTCACCTTTATGTTGCAGGACCGCAGCGGCGGAACGGTCACGCAGCTCTCCGACACTTTTGACAAGCTTGCCGCAGCCGCTCGCAAGCGCCCGGAAATTGCCTCGATTGTCTCTACGTTCCGTCCTTCTGTTCCGCAACTATTTGTAGAAGTGGATCAAGACCGTGTATTGAAACAGGGCCTGCAATTCGGCGAAGTTTACCAGACCTTGCAGGCGTTTTTGGGCGGAGCCTATGTCAACCAGTTCAATCGCTTTGGCCGCCAGTGGAAGGTCTATCTGCAGGCCGAACCGGAATACCGTACCAGCGCGGACAAAATCAGCAACTTTTTCGTCCGCAATAGTAAAGGGGAAATGACGCCGCTCGCCTCCATGGTCACTATCAAGCGTATTTCCGGCCCGGAATACACCAACCGCTTCAACTTGTTCCGCAGCATTCAGGTGAATGGATCGCCGTCGCCGGGCTATAGCTCCGGCCAGGCAATGGCAGCCATGGAACAAGTGAGCAAGGAGGTTTTGCCCAACAGCTACGGCTACGCGTGGAGCGATATGTCCTACCAAGAGAAAAAGGCCGAGGGCGGCCAAGCCATGGTTTTTGGCATGTCCTTTATCTTCGTCTTTCTGATTCTTGCGGCGCTTTACGAAAGTTGGTCTTTGCCGTTTAGCGTTCTGCTTTCCGTCCCGGTGGCGGTCCTTGGAGCCTACGGCGGTCTACTGCTGCGAAAATTTGACAACAACGTGTTCGCCCAAATCGGGATCGTGATGCTCGTTGGGCTCACGGCCAAGAACGCCATTCTTATCGTCGAATTCGCCGTCCTCGAGCACTCGAAAGGGAGGGAGTTGGTGGATGCCGCTCTGCAGGGCGCCAAACTTCGGCTGCGGCCAATCTTGATGACTTCGTTCGCGTTTATTCTCGGTTGTGTCCCGCTCTGGACTGCAAAGGGTGCCGGTGCTATTGGCCGCAAAGTACTGGGAAGCTCGGTCATCACCGGTATGACTGCCGCCAGCGTGCTCGGCATCTTTTTCGTGCCGGTACTGTTTGTCGTGGTCGAACGTCTCGCCGGAAAGAAGAAGGTGACAGAAACGTTGCCTGGAAAGCCCGCGCTGGAGGGAGGTCACGACTGATGCAGAAAATCTTTGTGGTCGCCCTTCTTCCTCTGTTGTTTCTGGCCGGCTGCAATCTCGGGCCGAAATACAATCGCCCCACAGTCCACCCACCGACGAATTTCTATACCACTACGGAAGTCCAGCAGATTTCGGTCGCCGATCAGGCCTGGTGGGATTTGTTTAAGGACCCGGTACTGCAGGGTCTGATTCACGAAGCGCTCCAGAATAACTACGATCTGCAATCGGCCGTGGCGCGGGTCGATGAGGAGCGCTCGCTGCTTGGCGTAGCGCGTTCCCAGTATTATCCCCAGGTAGCCTACGGCGCCGGTATTTCAGGCCAGCAGTCTAACGTCCTTCCGAATCACACCTACTATTCCTATAATTTTACGACCTTCTGGGAAATCGACCTGTTCGGCCGGATTCGCCACCTCAACGAAGCGCAACGCGCTGTGTACTTTTCAAGCGAAGAAGCCCGGCGGGACATCCGGCTACTGGTCATGGCCGAGGTAGCGCGTGGCTATTTCCAGTTGCGCGCTCTCGATGAACAGATTGAAATCGCGCAACGAACCGTGAGGAGTTTTCAGGACACCCTGGACATTTTTCAACACAAATTCGAGGGTGGTGCCGCTTCGGGATTGGAAGTGTCACGCGCTCAGGCCGCGCTCTCCAACGTCTCTTCGAATATTCCAGACTTCGAACGACAGATCGTTGCTCAGGAGAACGCCTTGTGCCTGTTGTTGGGACGTAATCCGGGTCCGATCGCACGGGGAACAACGCTTGCGGAACAAAATGATCCGCCGGAGGTTCCCGCCGGGATCCCTGCCACACTTCTCGAGCGCCGGCCGGACCTTCGCGAAGCCGAGCAGAACCTGATCTCGGCGAATGCCAACGTGGGGGTGGCAAAAGCGAACTTTTTTCCAACCATTTCCCTGTCGGGCCTTTTCGGCGGCTTAAGCCCGCAACTGTCGGAACTCACCGGAGCCGGGAAGGCGTGGAGCATTGGGGGCAATCTTGCCGGACCAATCTTCACAGGTGGCCGCCTGAAGAACCAGTACAATGCGGCCCTTGCGCAGCGCGACCAAGCCAAAATAGCCTTTGAAAAGGCGGTCACGCAGGCATTTGGCGAGGTCTCCACCTCGCTTTCTGCCCACGACAAACTAGCCAAGGCCTATCGGGTTCAGATGACCTCCGTCGATGCCTATCGTGACTCTGTACGCCTCTCCACCATTCGCTACGACAGTGGTCTTTCGAGCTACCTCGAAATCGTGGATGCGCAAATCCAGATGTACCCTGCCGAAAGCGCCGTGGTGAACTACGATCTCGGCCGCAAACTCGCGCTGGTCGATCTTTACCGCGCGCTCGGCGGAGGATGGAATCTCAGTGACGCCCAATGGAGCGCTGGCACGGCATCCCCGGCGGCAACCCAAGCTCCCGCGCACTGACTGTCCTTGATCCTTTAAGGAAACCAATTCCCTTGAATCTCCCGGCCGGGGAATGTCATGATCCCGGCCGTGCGTGGTTCCCTGTGCCCCCCGCCAGCCATCCGCAGGAGCGAAAATGGCCAGAATTAAATTCAAACATATCCGTAAATTCATCAAGCCCTACGTGATTGAAGATGGGTCCCATTTTCGCCTAAGCCATCACGATCCCGCTGACACACACGACCTCAACTCCGAGGACAAGCCGGAAGCAAAAAAGTGGCTGGAGGAAGGCGTGGGCTTCCTTAGCGAAATGCAGGACCGGCTCCATGCCCAATGCCATTGGGGCATGCTGCTGATTTTTCAGGCCATGGATGCTGCAGGTAAAGACAGCACCATCAAGCATGTCACGTCAGGCGTGAACCCCCAGGGAGTGGATATCTTTTCCTTCAAGGAACCCTCTCCCGAAGAGATCTCGCATGATTTCCTCTGGCGCACCAACTGTTGCTTGCCCCCGAGGGGAAGGATCGGAATCTTCAACCGCTCCTATTATGAAGAAGTACTCGTCGTGCGCGTGCACCCGGAACTTCTCGACAAGGAGAGAATTCCCCGGGAACTCCACGGCGAGCATTTCTGGAAACATCGCTATGAAGATATCAACGCTTTTGAGAAATACCTGACGCGCAACGGCATTGCCATCCGCAAGTTCTTTCTCCATGTCTCCAGGAAAGAACAAAAACGCCGCTTCCTCGAGCGCCTCGATAATCCCGAAAAGAACTGGAAATTTTCCGCCGCTGACGTCCGCGAACGAAAGTATTGGGATGACTATCAGTCTGCCTACGAGAAAATGATTCGCAACACTGCTTCCGAGCACGCGCCCTGGGTGGTTGCGCCGGCGGACAACAAATGGTTTACGCGTCTTCTGGTGGTGGCAACGATTGTCGATGCGCTGTCCGGCATGGACCTTGAATACCCCAAATTGAGCGCAGCCCAACTGAGCGAGCTGAAACAGGCCCGTAAGCAACTGGAAAAGGAGTAGTTTTTCAGATAGTCCTGGCCAATGACTACGGCTTCGAGACCTCGCCCGGGTTCGGCACAACTTTCAGGTTTTGCAAGTGCAGGTCCCGAAAAAGCGTCGGCCAGTATTCCTTGAACATGTTGCCCGCAAATTTCCAGACGAGGTCACTGCCATAGCGTTCCATGGTTCGGGCGCCGGTCTGTTCATGGACGGGGTAATAAGCATTGGAAAGCGCTTCGGCTGCCAACGGGCCAAGCAGTCCGGAGGAGTTAAATGTGTCACTCCCCTTGTCGGTACGGGTAATCACCATACGCTCGGCGGAATACTTGACCGCATGGAGGAAGCTAGGGCGGCTTTCTGGGAAGAAACGGGGATCCTGGCGAAATAAAGAAGCAAAAACGAAGGTGCTGAAGAATGATTGAGACGAAGCACGCGCGATCGAATAGCCGTACCGGGTACCGTACGCCTCCCAGCCTTGACCGGGAGCACTGGGCGAATTATTCGCCTGGTTCACGGCTGCGCTGAGCGCAGAAGCAAGCAGATAGGCAGGAGAAATCGACTGGTTAACGAAAATCTTGAACTTTCCGCCGGGAGAGATCGGGCCGGGACTTGTGGCTATATCCGGGAAAAAGAACGAACGACTGGTGATATACCCGACATAGCGCGCCGTGCCCGATGATTGCGCTGCGACCTCCTGCTTGGGTTTAGGCGAATCCGGCTTGCCGGTGGTATTGGGCGTGCCTGCTCCAGCCGGCTGCTGGCCGCAGACAACTGCGGGCCCTGCGCCGAGGATTAGCCACAGCAGGAAACACCAGTAAATGCGTCGAAGGTGAAGATTCGGCGGCTGAAGCATGCTTGCCCAAACTTTCCGCAGCGGAACGCACCGTGACGATCGGCATGAGTCCGAAGAGTGTTCCCTGGCTTATCCGTGTGCCCGCTCAAACCGATGCGGCCGCCGCGTTTCGTTTGCGAACCCTGCTGCACCGTGGGGCAAATGCGCGTGGGGCAAAGTATCACGGGCTGTGCTCTCCTGCAAGCATTTCTGCCCGCAGAATCACTTCTCTTGTTCAAACCAGCTAAGTTGGCCGGGTTGACGCCGGGTAGATGGACCCTTTACTCTAGAAAGGTTGCGGTGGTATCCAGAAGGCTTGTCTTGCAGTGCTCCCTGCAACTTTTCTCCCGTCGGCTGGGAGGTCGTCCAATTGGTAGGACTCCAGACTCTGGATCTGGCTATCCTGGTTCGAGTCCAGGCCTCCCAGCCAACTCCTATTTCTATGCCTCGTGTGACACAGACCAGGCATAAACTCTACTCGGTCGGTGTCTGCTAGAGAGATGCGACGAAAGAAGGAACAACCGGTCACGCGGTTTTTGTTTTTGCAACCGCGTTTACAACGCCCGCGAATGGGGCGGGTGCTTTCCGAGGCCCTTCCGGTCCCTCCGCGGCATTGGAATATTGAAATTGAACTGGCGCTTTACGGTTGCCGTTGGTGAGTCCGACTTCCTTGAACACTTTGCTCAACGGATTTGCTTCGGTTACCGGAAAATCGCCGCACTCTTCGCCTTCTTTTGACGTCCACCCGAGGAATTTCAGGGCATCCGGATCGTCCCCGGCGCGAATGGCGTCTTCCACATCCGGATCCGTTCTAGCTTCGTTCAGTTCGTGGTAGAAGGTGGCAACGATGCTCTTCCACGGCTGATCGAACGCCGGAATTCCGTTGGTCGTACCGTCTGGAAGGTTTTCTGAAAAGACCCCGACGGCGTAATAGATGATTTCCTTGTTGGTACCGGCACCGACATGCACTGAGCCGTGGAAACCCCCTAAGCCATGCGCTGAGTCTTCTTCTTCCTCTTGGGGAACTCCCTTGATCGACTTGGGATCGTCTTTTTCCAGGTGCGCGGAGACGCTGGCAGTCGTGGGCGCCTCATCCGTGGTCAAAAGGGTGCCTTTCGGGAGTAGGAAATTGAAGACCGTGGAGTTGAGGTCAAACGAGTCCAATGCCCCATTACGGAACAGGGCTCGCACGAGATTTTCGACATCTCCTTGGGAAACTGTCGATGGGGGTGGGCCCGCGAGAATGGTCGATCCTTTGAAGGTTGAGGTGATCTTACCTGAAGGATAGTACTGCGACATAACGTTGTTCAGGTCCTCGTCAGACATTGCAGCATCAAGAGCCTTATCGATCGAGTCTGCATCGCTGGCATCCCATGCGTTGTTGCCCCCGACATAAAAGTTCGTGAATACCAGATCGGGAATTGTATTTCCGCCGTGGAAGATGAGATTGTGCGCGGGCGTGCGGGGCAAGCCGGCAGCGAGAGCGGCAGGCATTGCGACCCGGGCACGTAATCTATCCTCGGCGCGGGTTCCGGGACCAAAAACCACACGAAGGGGCCGTACACGGTGCTGACTATTTCGCTTAGTTTTCATGTTTTCTCCTTTCGTGGGATCGTTACAGCTAGCGGGCTCGATCTTTCCCACGGGTAAGACTGCGCCCGTTGTGCTCTCATCCGTAATAGTGACCGCCATGGACCGACAGCTTGTTCCATCTAGCTCGCCGGTCGTCTTAATATGAGGGCACAAAGCAATATTCGCCGCCGGTTAGAATCGCTAAAATCCTCTCGGGCCGAGAGGCCGCGCTAGCAGCTCTTTGTCTGGCTAACGACGTAAATTTCTTCATAGCATTCTCGCGTTCTCCCTTGAGGTCAATGCGCCTGCGCGAGCCAATCCAAATGTTCCTCCGGCTGGCACGGTATGATCTTATGTCTGAGATTTGTCGAACGACCGTAAGCTCCGGTCCTGGCAATCTCGTCGATATTGTCGTGAATTGGCGACCTCCACACGACAGGGGAGGTCGCCTTTAACCGGAACGGCACGATGGTGGTCACGGCGTTCTCGCCTGCCGCACCGCATGACCGACTACAACGGCGAAGAGCGGAAAGTAGGACGGCAGCTTGCCCCGGGGAGCGGGCCCGACCGAGCCCATCGATCTCACCACATCAAATAGCGGAGCAGTCGACATGACACCCACCTCCATTTGCCGGGTCCAACTTTGGCTCTTCTGAACGCCGTGGCATGTTCCTTCCTTTGTTGCATTGCTTGTGGGCAATTCGGATGCCGCCGCTCCGTGGAATGCCGGCTGCAATAAGACCTCTGAAATCAACGGAAAGCCCATTCGCCACATCTGGTGAATTAGCCATTTGGCTAATGGCACTATCTATTCGGATAGGATCGGTGCTTTGCGAATCTCGACCGGGTCTGAGCAAACCCGAGGTGCCATTCTAGTCGGCATCATGCTTCCGTGGCAGGTCCCGTTCTTGCTACCGGCAAGTAGGTTCACAACAAGAACTGTGGCTGGTATTGCGGCCCATTTAGGCCGAAACCCCTTTCTTTGGTTTCCAGCATTCAACCCTCCAGGGCGTTGCCTGACTGTGGTGACCGGAACTGAATATGGTGCCAACGCAGATACGAACGTGACTGTGACTGTCACCGTGGAAGTCTTCAGCGGCGGCGGCATGCCGGGATAGAATGGAATCCCTGTGAATGCGCCAAACAAAACCCAGAACCGAGATTGCCGTTGGGTCGCCGCACACGAGAATGGCGCATTCAAAAAAAGGAGGCGACTCGATGCCTCACACCCAGGCTTTATCTGACCCTGAGTTTCTCGAAGCCTTGCTTGAAACCTACGCGGTCCACGAACACATCAACCTGCTGATTCTCGATCATCTCGACCCGCGCGCCTGGTTAGCCAAGCCCTGCGGCAGCAAAGCGCGCAACATTGCTGCGATCTTCACCCACATGCACAACATCCGCCGCAAATGGCTGCGCCTGTCGGCTCCGCACCTAAAGCTGCCCGCGGAGCTCAATCGCAGCCACTGCACGCAACGCCAGGCGCGAGCAGCGCTGTCGGAAAGCGGAAAGCGCTGTGCGCAGATGCTCACCGAATCGCTGGGTCGCCGCAATGGCCGGGTAAGAAAATTCCTTCGCGATGGCTGGGCGCGGCCCTGGCAACCCGGTGCCGCCATGTTTACCTACATGATCGTGCACGACGTGCACCATCGCGGACAGATCTGCATGCTCGCGCACCAACTCGGCTTCCCGCTGCCGAATAAGCTTGCCTATGAAATCTGGGACTGGGAAAAACTCTGGAAGCAGTGCGGTTTCTCGGGTCCGCGCTAGATTCGTCGTTGTTGAACCAGAGTAGCGACAGGTTTCTTCGGTGGGCATTCGAGTTTGCCGCATCTCCATCTTCGCCTCGCGAAACAGTTCTGCCGCAGTAGGTTGCGCCCCAACCTAATCCGTGCGCTTCCCGTATTGACGTTGTCCGGGCCGAGTGTTTCTGTGAGGCGGCGCCCCACCTCACGCAACATTTTTTCAGCGCGACCATAGTGCTTTTCGACCAGGTAAACATAAGGCCGCCGTAAACGCTGCGGTAGATTTCCGCGACCCGCAGAAGCCACCTCCCTGCATCCGGATCGTGATCCTGCATCGAGGCCAGTTTTTCGAGCTCGTTGAGTGTTTCGGCAATTTCCGGATGTGTTCCTCGCGCGCACCAGGGAGCGCATGGCTTTCGAGTCCGCAGAAAGGCCACCATCCTTGACGCATCTGGACCTCGATGCTACATTCGCTTTCCAATCAGAAATTGCGGAGGAATCTGTCTGAGCCGGCCGGGGAAGAAGCGGCGTTTCGCTGAATTAAGCCGTCGCGAGTTCCTTGAGTATGGCCAGGGCGCTGCGCTGGCGCTTCTTCCTTGCGGGTTAAGCTGGCCTTTTTCGACCTCTGAGAGCTTTCCGCAAGCCTCGCCATCCAACGCAACCGAATTCCACCTCCACCCCAAATACCGCAATCCGCGCGCGATCGAAGGGGTTCTCAAGAAAGTCCCGCCTGAGAACGATGTTTTCCCCACCGAGGTCTACCACGACCGCATCGCCGCAGTTCTTTTTGCGTGGCGCAACGAACTGCTCGAGTCACCGCAAAAGACCGATACTCTCGCGAGGATCATCGCTGCGGACTTCTTTGCAACTTCTCCGTCGGCAGTCTTGAAGCCCCGTCCTAAACGGCACTCCTTCCTCTTTCTTTGGGAATCAGAATTCAAATCAGATTCCCGGCTGCCAGGAGATGTCTTTCTTTCCGAATGGCGCAGGGCTCTTAGCAATTTCACAAAACTTCTTGCGGTGGAGTTCGAAATCACCGGCATCCAAGCCGAAGCAACGCAAGTCCCTTCGGGCGGCAACGGCGTTTCTGTCCGCACGCAAGTCCGTTACGAGTTTGTGGGCACAGGCGAGGGCTACCATCGCGAGCAGTGGATCGGCAATCTCGATCTGCAATGGGAACTCGGATCTGAGACGCGTCTGCACGGTTGGCGCAACCTTAGCGAATCCCGCAGCCGCTCCCTTGTTCCTGTCTTCGAAGACCGCGCTCAACAGGCCTTCGCCCGCTGCGATTCCTACCGGGAACAGTTCCTGCATGGAGTGGACCATTGGCGCACGGTGCTCGATGGCGCCAGCGGGGTCGATATCTACGGCCATAGCGGTGTAGCCGTTGGAGACCTCGATGGCGATGGGTTCGACGATTTATATATCTCCCAGCCAGCGGGCCTCCCGAATCGCTTGTACCGCAACCGCGGCGACGGCACATTCGAAGACATCACAGAATCCTCTGGCGTGGGTCTGCTCGACAACACTGCTTGTGCACTGTTTGCCGACGTCGACAATAACGGCCGGCAAGATCTGATCGTCGTCCGCGCCGCGGGCCCGCTGCTGTTTCTGAACCGGGGCAACGGCAAGTTCCGTCAGCGCCCGGGCGCGTTCCGGTTCGACAATCAGCCGCAAGGCACGTTCACCGGCGCAGCACTTGCCGACTATGATCGCGACGGCTGGCTCGACATCTATTTTTGCCTTTACGCTTACTACCAGGGTGCGGATCAATACCGCTATCCGGCGCCGTATTACGCCGCGGAGAATGGTCCGGCGAATTTCCTCTTCAAAAACAATCGTGACGGAAGTTTCCGCG
>Ga0126369_10001039_pt1 | contig 18961 bp, 18 predicted proteins | sample PanSoiMetaPlot_1_FD_109646 | JGI IMG/M metagenome (GOLD analysis project Ga0126369, IMG submission 109646) | Tropical forest soil microbial communities from Panama - MetaG Plot_1 | ecosystem: Environmental > Terrestrial > Soil > Tropical forest > Bulk soil | place: Panama | collected 2016-02-17 | reverse complement strand
TCGCGCGGCGGGCGTTGGTGAAATGCAGCGGCTCAAAGGTGTAGTTGAGCACTAATACCGCAATTTCATCCATAGTTACCGAGTTAGTCTAGTCGCCGCGTCCCGGGGTGTCAAATCACGGGGCCGAGCGTCGGACCACCTGCCGGAGGAAGAACACGAGGTTCGCCGGGCGCTCGGCGAGGCGTCGCATAAAGTAGCCGTACCAGTCCTCCCCGTACGGGACCAGGACACGCAGCCGAACCCCTGCCGCACGGAGCGGTGCGTGGAGGTCGTGACGGATCCCGTACAGCATTTGCACCTCGTACCGGTCGGCGGCGATGCGTCCCGCCCTCGCCCGATCACGAACCCGCCCGATCAGGCGTTCGTCGTGGGTAGCGAAGGCCGGGTAGATGCCGTGTCCCAGCGCCTCGGCGGACAAGAACCGGTCGACCAGCGCCGCGTAGCTCGCGTCGACGTCTGACTTGTCGGGAAACGCGATTGTCGCGGGCTCACGATAGGCGCCCTTGCACAGGCGGACGGTCGAGCCGATCTCGATCAGGCGCTCCACGTCCTGCGCCGTCCGCCGCAGGTAGGACTGGACGACGCACGCCAGGTTGGAGTGGGTCGCGTGGAGACGCCGGTAGAGGTCGAGCGTCCGGTCGGTATAGCCCGAGGACTCCATGTCGACCCACACGAGGGTCCGCGTCGCGAGCCCGCGGGCCGCGACCCGCTCGAGGTTCGCCCGGCAGACCTCTTCGCCCAGGTCGAGCCCGAGATGAGTCAGCTTGAGCGATGGGACCGCCCGGAGCCCGCGGCGCCCGATCTGGTCGAGCATCTCGAGATAAGCACTGGCCGCGCGCCCGGCGTCCTCGGCCGTCGCGACGTTCTCGCCGAGGTGCGTCACGGCCGCGTCGACGCCGTCGGCGTTCAGGCGCGCGACGACGCCGAGAGCGTCCTCGAGCGCCGGACCCGCGACGAAGCGCCTGACGAAGCGGCGCGCGGCCGGCAGGCGGTCCATCGCATCGCCGATGCGCCGGTGGGTCGAGAGGCTAAGGAGCAGCGCTCGGCCGAGATCCGTGGTGGTCCTCGATCGCGTCCACGAGGACGCCTTCGCGCAGTCCGTACTCGCTGACGGAGAGCTCGTCGATCGCGATTCGGTCCAGCGTGGCCATCACGATGGCCGTGCCGGGAATGATGAGATCGGCCCGGCCCGGCTCCAGACACGGGAGCGCCGCCCGCTCCTCGACCGTGAGGTCGCAAAGTCGTGCGAGCAGCCGCTCGACCGCCGCGCGCCGGAGCACGTGCCCGTGCACACGATCCGGATCGTAGTGGACGAGTCCGAGGTCGAGCGCCGCCAGCGCGGTGACCGTGCCGGCGGTGCCGACCAAATGCTCCACGCGAGCCGTGCGGATCTTCTCGGGCAGCTCGCGATCGAGGCGCCGGCGCACCTCGTCTTCGAGCTCGCGATAGCGCGCTCGCGATACGTGCGCGGGGAACGGAAAGCGCTCGGCCAGCGGCACGACGCCGAGCCGCAGGCTGATCACTGCGCGGACGTCGTCGCCCCGGGACAGCACGTACTCGGTGCTTCCGCCGCCGATGTCGAACGTGAGCATCGAGCCGGACAGAGCTCCGAGCCCGTAGCGCACGCCGCGCAAGGTGAGCCGCGCCTCGACCTCGCCGCTCACGACGTCGACGCGCCGGCCGGTCGCGTGCTCGACGCCGGCCGCGAACGCCCGGCCGTTCGAGGCCTCGCGCACGGCGCTGGTGGCCACGATGCGGATGTCGCGCGCGCCGAGCCGGCTCGCGCGCTCGACGTAGGCGCGCACGGCGTCGAGGGTTCGCGCCATCGGCGCCTCGCCCAGCACGCCGGTGTGCGCGAGGCTCTCGCCGAGGCGGGTGATCGTCTGGTCCTGATCGGCGATGCGCCAGGCGCCGGCGCCGAGCACGTCGGCGACCAGCAGGCGCACGGTATTGCTCCCGACATCGATGGCGCAGAGGCGCATGGCCGAACGCGACGACGCCCCGCCGGAAGCTCCGGCGGGGCGTCTGGACATCGAGCGGTGTCGGTTACTTCCCCTTCAGGGTTCGAATGTAGTTCACGATCTCCCAGCGCTCGTTCTCCGGCAGATGCTTCCACGGCGGCATCGCGCCGCGGCCGTTCGACATCTTCCAGAAGATCTCACCATCGGTCTGCTTCTGGACCGCATCGGACGTCCAGTTCGCCGGCTTCGGCGGGGGCAGTGCCGCGGCGGCCGGGCCGTCGCCCTTGCCGCCGGGACCGTGGCAGGAGACGCAGTTCGTCTCGACTGCCTTCTTCGCGTTACCGACGCCCTTGACCGGATTCTTCGTCGCCTTCGCTTCCGGCGGCGCCACCCATGGTCCCTGGGCCGATACCACCGCCGCGCCGGCCGACACGACGAGGACGATCGCGGCCACGGCGACGCTGAGCGACTTCTCGAACGCGCTCATGAAGCCTCCTCTCGTACGATCGTGACGATCTTCACAAAATCGCAACCATTTAACACTCCTCCGACGAAAGAGGTCAAGGAGTTATTCGACGGTTTCGCGCCGCGGCCAGCCAGCAGAGCGCGGCCACAACACCGTAGGCGCCCGCCAGGTGGCTCGGGATCATCGACGGCGGCGCCCACGGCCAGAAAATCGCCCCGTTCGGAAGCGGCGAATGGATGACCCCGCACATTGACGCGGCGCTCGCCACCGCAAACAGGAGCCCAGCCAGCACCAATTGGTGATCGATGATAGCGACCAGCGCCCAGCCCCAGATAACGGCCGTCAGGATGAACCCGTTGCCGAGCACGACCAGCGCCTGATAGCCGAGCGCCGCGTCGCCGCCGAGCGCGGCCGGTGCAGCGCCGAGCGCCGCGAAGATGCTCCCCGTCTCGATCAGCACGACGGCCGCCGCCACCGGGACGAACGTCAGCGCGACCGCGGCGCCGTGGCGCGGCGGGGTCGCGAGGAAGCCCTGCGCCGCGATCTCGAGTCCGATGAAGACGAGGATCGGCGCGATCGCCGCTTCCGGAAGCAACGCGACGAGGAGCGCGAGCACACCGGTCGCGGCGCCGGCGCCGATCACGAGGCCGGTGGCCAGGGTATATCCCGCGCGCGCGCCCATCGCCTTGTACGCGGGATGGCCGATGTAGGGCGTGTTCTGCACGACGCCGCCGCAGCAGCCGGCCAGCACGGTCGCGGCGGCTTCGGTCAGCAGGATGTCACGGGCGCGGTACTCATCGCCGGCGGCCGCCGCGCTCTCGGTGTTGTCGATCCCGCCGATGATCGTGACCAGCGCGAACGGGAGCGCGATCGAGAGGTACGGCAGGGTCTGCGGCAGCGCGTCGAGCCAGCCGAGCGTCGGCCAAGGCAGCGACAGGCGCAGCGGGCCGAGCGCGATCGCGCCGCTCGGTCCTAGGGCCAGCGCCGCGCGCCCCCAGAAGATGGCACTGCCCGCGAGCACCGCGGCGAACGCGCCGGGAAGCCCGAGCGGCATCCGCACGCGGCCGAAGAGCGCCAGCAACAGGAGGATCAGCGAGACGAGGCCGACCAGCGGATCGCGGAGGATCTTGAGGGTCGGGAGAAAGGCGATCAGCAGAATCGAGACGCCGCCGATGGAGCCGAGGAGCGCCGCGCGGGGCACGACGCGCCGGGCCCAGTCGCCCGCGAAAGCCAGGCCGAGCTTGGCGAGGCCGATCGCGATCGTCGCGGCCATGCCGACCTTCCATGCGAGCACGGGATCGCCGGTCGCAAGCATCACCGGACCGAGCACGCCGAACACCATCGTGAAGAGGGTCGGTGTGTCGATGCCGAACGGCATCGCCGTCACGTCGGCGCGTCCTGTCCGCCGCGCGAGCCGCACGGCGAGCCACGTATAGGCGAGATCGCCCACGAGCACGCCGAGCGCGGTCCCCGGGACCAGGCGCTGGAGCACCAGATCGGCCGGGAACTTGAAGACACCGATCAGGAGCGACGAGAGGATGACGAGCTGAGTGACGTTGTCGAGGGCGAGGCCGAGGAACCCGTTGAGGTCGCCGGCACGGATCCAGCGCGGGCCGCTAGGAGTTCCGGGCGTCGGCGGTCCCCCGCGAAGCGGCCATCAGCTCACGCGCGGCGGCCTTGGTGCGCTCGGCGAGAGCCGAGCACCACGCGAGACTCCCGCGATTGTCAGCGACCTCGCGGAACTCGAATTCCACGGTCGGCCCGAGACGCCGGAGGAAGCTCAGGCGCGCGCCGTAGGATTTCCCTTCACGGTCGTCCTCAGCCTGAAGCTCGACCTCGAAGCGAGGATCGACGCGCTTGGCGTGCGCGGTCAGGAAATTCCACAGCCAGCGAGCGACTTCCGGGTAGGTCCCGCCAGAGAACACGGCGGCGATTCTAGCAGAGGCCCGTGTCTGAAGCTGGACGGGGCCGGCAACCGGCCCCGTCCGCTTCCGTCATCAGCACTCGTTGAAGCCGCACGAGAGGCACTTCTTGCAGCCTTCTTCGTAAACGAACGTCGCCTGGCCGCACTCCTTGCAGAGATCGCCGATCTGCTTGCGCGAATCGACGGCCACCGGCGCCTCGGGCGCGGCCTTCAGCTCGCCAATGTGCTCGGCGAGGACGCGCGAGAGGGCATCCGGCAGCGAGAGGATCTTGGTGGGCCCGAAGCCGGTCGGCTGGCCGCCGCCGATGCGTGCGAGCTGGCTGATGACTTCTTCGAGCCGGCGCTGAGCCGAGAACGGCGAAGGCAGCCTGAGAATGAGCGAAATCAGTCGCCCGAGAGACTCCGCCACGGCCATCGTGTCCGAGCCGCCCTTGCCGACCTGCACGAAGACCTCGAAGGGCTCGTGCTCGCTGTTCTCGGTGATGGTGATCCACGCCGTGCCGATCGGCGTCTCCGTCCGGTAGGTCGAGCCTTTGAGGCTTCGCGGCCGGGGCTTGATGACGGCCGGGCCCATCGGCGCGGCGAGGGCCGGACTCTTGTCCTTCTTGTTCGAGACGCCGATGTTGAGGACCTGTTCGCCCTTGCACCCGTCGCGGAACACGGTGATGCCGAGGCAGCCGAGCTCCCATGCCAGACGATAGGCGCGCGCGACGTCATCCGCGGTCGCGTTGTTCGGCAGGTTGATGGTCTTCGACACTCCGTTGTCGGTCGAGCGCTGGAACGCGGCCTGATGGCGCACGTGCCACTCGAAGCCAATCTCGTGCGAGGTCTTGAACACGCGCGTCGCGTGCTCCGGCAGGCCCGGAATGCCGTGGAGCGAGCCGCGCTTGGCGATCTCTTGCATGAGCGCGTCCGAGTACATCCCCTGGTCCTTCGCGATGCGCTCGAAGGTCTCGTTGACGAAGGTGAGCACCCGCTCGCCGTCAGGCTGCTTCACGCGATGCTCGAACGCGAGCGCGAAGATCGGCTCGACGCCCGACGAGCAGCCGGCGATCATCGAGATCGTCCCGGTCGGCGCGATCGTCGTGACCGTCGAGTTCCGCATCGGTCGCTGGCTGCGGTAGATCGAGCGGTCCCAGTTCGTGAACGGCCCGCGCTCCTCGGCCAGCTTCGCCGACTGGTCGTGCGACTTGTCCTTCACGAACGCCATGAGCCGATCGGCGAGCTCGATCGCGTCCTGGGAGTCGTACGGAACGCCCATCGTGAAGAGGAGGTCGGCCCAGCCCATGATGCCCAGGCCGATGCGGCGATTGGCCTTCACGGTCTCGTCGATCACCTGCAGCGGATACGGATTCATCTCGATCACGTCGTCGAGGAACCGCACCGACAGCCGCACCACGCGCTCCATCTCGTCCCAGTCGATCGACCACTCGCCCGCGTCGCCCTTGCGCGCGAACTTCGAGACGTTGAGCGAGCCCAGGTTGCACGCCTCGTTCGGCAGGAGCGGCTGCTCGCCGCACGGATTGGTCGCCTCGACCACGCCGATCGCGGGCGTCGGATTCGCCGGGCTCGCGTTGATGCGGTCGATGAACACCATGCCCGGATCGCCGGTGCGCCAGGCGGCGCGCACGATGCGGTCGAAGACCTCCTTCGCCAGGAGCCGGCCCGTGACCTCGCCCGAGTGCGGGTTGATCAGCTCGTACTCACCACCCGAGGCGAGCGCGTCCATGAAGCGATCGGTCGCCGCCACGGAGATGTTGAAGTTGGTGATGCCGCCGTCGAGCTTGCAGTCGATGAACTCGAGGATGTCCGGGTGGTCGACGCGGAGAATGCCCATGTTCGCGCCGCGGCGCGTGCCGCCCTGCTTCACCGCCTCGGTGGCGCTGTTGAAGACGCGCAGGAACGACACCGGGCCCGACGCGCGCCCTCCGGTCGACGCGACGATGTCGTCCTTCGGGCGCAGGCGCGAGAACGCGAAGCCGGTCCCGCCGCCGGACTTGTGGATGATGGCCGCGGCCTTCACCGAGTCGAAGATCTCTTCCATCGAGTCGCCGACCGGCAGCACGTAGCACGCGGAATACTGCAGGCCGTTGCCCTTGCCGGCATTCATCAAGGTCGGCGAGTTCGGCAGGAAGCTTCCCTCGATCATGATGTCGTAGAAGGCCTCGGCGATCTCCCGGACGGCCGCCTCGCTGCGCCCGTATCGCGCCTCGCCCCGCGCGATCGTGAGCGCCACACGCCAGCACATCTCCTCCGGGGTCTCGACGACCTCGCCCCCCTGCCTCGTGAGATAGCGCTCCCGGAGAACCCGCAAGGCAGGCTCGGTCCACTTGCCGACTTTCGCTGGGCGAGTCTCAGACAGCATGTCGAGGCCTCCTCATCAATGATAACCGCAGAATCCTTCCGGTCACTAGATCTTGTGGTGTGCGCGAATCTAGCACGCTGAATCTAGCGTCCGTCAAGAAAAAAGGTATCCACCGCGCATCCACCGATTGTCCACCGGCGAGTGCTCAACCACCGCCGACCCAGCGTGGTATTCTCTTGTGCCTATGTCCCGTCCTCGCGGAATCGCGGCGTTCACCCCGGTCGCCGTCTTCCTTTTCGGTGTTTTCACGAGCGGGGCGAGGGCACAGACGCCGACGCAGACGCCGCCACCCACACCCGCAGCGCCAACTCCCGGGGCGACGTCGACGCAGGTCGCGGGTCGACTGCTCACGCTCGACGAGTGCGTGGCGATCGCGCTCGAGGCGCAGCCGCGCGTGCAGGCGACGCTCGCCGACTATGCCGCAGCGCGCTATCGCGTGAATCAGGCGTTTTCCCCCTTGTTGCCGCAGCTGAGCGGAGTGGCCAGCGCGACGAGGAGCCACATTCCGGTCTTCGTCACCAACAACGCGGGCCAGAACATACCCACGACCCAGAGCCGAGACTTCAACGAGTCGTTCGTCGCCCAGGCGCAGCTCTCGCAGCTGCTCTTCGACTTCGGCAAGAACCTGGCGGCCACCGACGCGGCGCGGAAGCTCGCCGAGGTCGCCGTCGAGGACGTGGAGCTGCAGCGCCAGCTGATCTCGCTGACGGTGAAAGAGGCGTACACCAACACGCTCTTCAGTCAGCGTCTGATCCGCGTGCAGGAGCAGGCCGTCGAGCGCGCCGAGCTCAACCTGAGATCGGCGAAGGGCTTCTTCGACGTGGGCACCCGCCCCAAGTCCGACGTCGCCCGCGCCGAGGTCGATGTGGCCAACGCTCGCGTCGATCTGATCCGGGCGCGGAACGCGCTGCGCCAGGCGATCGTCGCGCTCAACACCGCGATGGCCATCGACGTCGACTCGCCGACCCAGATCGTCGACAACCTGATCTATCAGCCGACGACGTTGGATCGGCAGCAGCTCCGCGCCGACTCGCTCAAGCAGCGCCCGGAGTATCGTCAGGCCAAGCTGCGCTATGCCGCCTCGGAGGCCCTCGAGCGTCAGACCTTTCGGAACTTCTTTCCGGACGTGACCGGGACGGGCGCCTACGGAGGAGCACGGTCCACGTTCGACGCATCCTGGAGCGTCGGCCTGTCGTTGAACTGGACGCTCTTCGACGGCGGCAACCGGATCGCGCGCTACCAGGAGGCGCGGGCGAACGTCGAGGGCTCGCGGGCGCGGGTGAAGTCGACCGAGCTCGACATCATCCAGAACGTCGAGCAGGCCGAGATCGCGGTCGACGAAGCGCAGGAGCGCATCCAGGCCGCCCAGACCCTCGTGGCCTCCGCCCAGGAGAATTTCCGGCTGGCCCAGGGCCGCTTCGACGCCGGCGTCGGGACGATCCTCGAGCTCACCGACGCGCAGCTGGCCCTCACCCAAGCCCAGAACACCGAAAGCCAGGCCCTGGCCGACTACCGCATCGCGCTCGCGAGGCTGGATCGTGCCGTCGGTCGCCGCTGATTCCGAGGAAACAGTTCGCCCGACGCTGCGTCTAACAAGTTGATGAAGCGCGTCGTGTCCCTTGTCGTCGTCGCCGCGCTGGTCGGTGCGGCGGTCTGGGGCTATCTCTACGCGCAGAGCCGGGGCAGCGTGCCCAAGTTTCGGATGGCCCGCGTCGAACGGGGTCCCCTCACCGCCGCGGTTTCCGCCACCGGCAATCTCAACGCGGTCATCACCGTCCAGGTCGGCAGCCAGGTGTCCGGGCAGATCAAGGAGCTCCTGGTCGACTTCAACTCGCTCGTGAAGAAGGACCAGGTCATCGCGCGGATCGACCCTGACATCTTCGTGGCCAAGGTCAACCAGGCCAAAGCCGATCTCGACTCGGCCAAGGCGACGGTGCTCAACCAGGAAGCCCAGATCGAGCGCGCGCGCGCCGACGTCGAGAACGCGCGGGCGGCGCTCGCGGAGTCGAAGGCCCAGACGGCGAAGGCGCAGGTCGCGGTGACCGACGCCAAGCGCGACTTCGACCGCAAGACCGAGCTGTTCGCCCGCAAGCTCATCGCGCGCAGCGATCTCGACTCGTCCCAGGCCGCGCACGACTCCGCGATCGCGCAGGTCGAGTCGGCCAAGGCGCACGAGCAGGCGCTCGATTCGGCCATCCAGTCGGCGACCGCGCAGCTGCGCGTGGCGCAGGCCATGCTCGTCTCGGCGCGCGCGCAGGTCGAGCAGAAGAACGCCGCGCTCAAGCAGTCGCAGGTCGATCTCGATCACACGACGATCCAGGCGCCCGTCGACGGCGTCGTCGTCTCGCGCCAGGTCGACGTCGGCCAGACCGTCGCGGCGAGCCTGCAGGCGCCGGTCCTGTTCACGATCGCTCAGGACCTGACGAAGATGCAGGTCGAGACCAGCGTCGACGAGGCCGACATCGGCCGGCTCAAGCTCGACGACCGCGCCAACTTCACGGTCGACGCGTTTCCCGGCGAGACCTTCACCGGCACCGTGACGCAGATCCGCAAGGCGCCGCAGGTGGTCCAGAACGTCGTCACCTACACGGTGATCGTGGGCGTCGCGAACCCGTCCGGAAAGCTGATGCCGGGCATGACGGCGAACGTCAAGCTCGTCGTCGCGCAGAAGGCGAACGCCCTCAAGGTGCCCAACGCGGCACTCCGGTTCCGGCCGGCCGGCGTCGACGCGCCGGCGCCCCCGGGCCCGGCGGCCAACGCCGCCGCGGGTGGGCCGTCGGGCGGCGCAGCGGCGGGTGGACCGCCCTCGATCGAGCAGATTCGCGAGCGTCTGGTCAAGGGGCTCGGTCTGAGCGAGGAGCAGCAGCGCAAGCTCGAGCCGATTCTCCAGGAGGGGCGCGAGCAGCTGCGCGCGCTGCAGGGCCTGCCCGACGCCGAGCGCCGGCCCAAGGCCCAGAAGATTCGCGAGGCGCAGCGGGCGCGCATCCGCGAGCTCCTCACCGACGAGCAGAAGCCGCGCTACGAGGAGATGACCGCCGCCGCCGGTGAAGTCCGCAGCGGCGCCGCCGGGCGCGTCTGGGTCATCGGACCCGACGGCAAGCCCGCGGCCGTCACACTCACCCTCGGGCTCTCCGACGGCGCGTCGACAGAAGTGCTGCGCGGCGACGTGCGCGAGGGCCAGGACGTGATCGTCGGCACCGCGGGCGCGACCGGTCGCGGCAGCCAGCCCACGCAAGGCGCGCCGCGGCTCAGGCTCTAGCCGTGGGCGGCCCGATCATCGTCACCGAAGGGCTGACGAAGGATTACCACCTGGGCCCGCACACCGTGCACGCGCTGCGCGGCGTGTCCGTCACGATCGACCGCGGCGAGTTCGTGGCGGTCATGGGGCCGTCGGGCTCGGGCAAATCGACCTTCATGAACCTGCTGGGCTGCCTCGACACGCCGAGCGCCGGACGCTACGAGCTCGACGGCCAGGACGTGGCCGGCCTCTCGGCGGACGAGCTCGCCCGGATCCGCAACACCAAGATCGGGTTCGTCTTCCAGCAGTTCAACCTGCTGCCGAGAACGACGGCGCTCGAGAACGTCGAGCTGCCGCTGCTCTACGCCGCCCTCCCCGCGCGCGAGCGGCGCACGCGCGCGCGCGAGCGGCTCGCCGCGGTCGGTCTGGCCGACCGCGCCGGCCACCACCCGAGCCAGCTCTCGGGCGGGCAGCAGCAGCGCGTCGCGATCGCGAGGGCCCTCGTCAACGACCCGGCGGTGATCCTCGCCGACGAGCCGACCGGCAACCTCGACACGCGCACCAGCGTCGAGGTGCTGGCGCTCCTGCAGGGGCTCAATCGCGCCGGCCTGACGATCGTCCTGGTGACGCACGAGCCGGACATCGCGACATACGCGAGCCGCCACCTGATCTTCCGCGACGGTCGGCTCAGGACCGACGAGCGCGTGACGACGCCGGTCGATGCCGTCGCCGCGCTCACGGCCTTGCCCCGCGAGGACGAGGACGCGGCGTGAACATCTGGCAGAGTGTCCGGATCGCGGGGCGCGCTCTCCGGGTCAACAAGCTCCGGAGCGCCCTGACGATGCTCGGCATCATCATCGGCGTCAGTGCGGTGATCGCGATGGTCGGCGTGGGCTCGGGCGCCCAGGCCCGGGTCGCCGAGCAGATCCAGAGCCTCGGATCGAACCTGATCATCGTGCTCTCCGGCAGCACGAACAGCGCCGGCGTGCGGCTCGGCACCGGCAGCCAGCTCACGATCTCGGAGGAGGATGCCACCGCGATCGCGCGCGAGGTCCCGACCGTGCAGGCGGCGGCGCCCTCCGTACGCGGCAACGCGCAGGTCGTCTACGGCAACCTGAACTGGGCCACGCAGATCCAGGGTGTCACGCCCTCGTACTTCGAGGCGCGAGACTGGCCCGTCGACGAGGGGCGTCCGGTGACGCAGGAAGACGTGGACGGGGCGACCAAGGTCGCCCTCCTCGGCCAGACGACGGCGTTCAATCTCTTCGGCGAATCGGACGCGATGGGTCAGATCATCCGCATCAAGAAGGTGCCGTTCACGGTGATCGGTGTGCTGTCACGCAAGGGTCAGAACTCCTGGGGGCAGGATCAGGACGATCTCATCCTGGTTCCGCTCTCGACCGCCAAGAAGAAGGTCCTCGGCGTGAGCCAGGCCAACGCGCGCGCCGTCGGCTCGATCTCCATCAAGGTCCGGCCTGGAGAGGACATGACCGAGGCCGAGGACCAGATCCGCGGGCTCCTGCGCCAGCGCCATCGGCTACAGCCGTTCCAGGACGACGACTTCTGGCTCCGGAACCTCTCCGAGATCCTCCAGACGCAGGAAGAGTCGTCGCGCGTGATGACCTACCTGCTCGCCGCGATCGCGTCGGTGTCCCTGCTGGTCGGCGGCATCGGCATCATGAACATCATGCTGGTCTCGGTGACCGAGCGCACCCGCGAGATCGGTCTGCGCATGGCCGTCGGTGCCCGGCGCCGCCACATCCTGCTCCAGTTCCTGATCGAGGCGATCACCTTGTCGCTGATCGGCGGGCTCGTCGGCATCGCGCTCGGCGTCGCCGGCTCCGAGGCGATCAGCTACTTCGCCGAGTGGCGCACGCTGGTCGCTCCCGAGTCGATCGTGATCGCGTTCGGCTTCGCGGCGGCGATCGGGATCTTCTTCGGCTTCTACCCGGCGCGCAAAGCCTCGCGTCTGGACCCCATCGAAGCGCTCCGCTACGAATAGCCGCCGCAGAATACGGCGCTGCGGTGATCTCCTGCTATCGTGGAGGCGCGATGCCCCGCGCGCGCCGGCGCCGCCGTAAGACGAAGACTCGCAGGGCCACCCGGATCGTCCGGCGCGTCTTGCCCCGCAGCGCCCCCGCCAAGCGGCGGCCCGCACCGCGCGCCGCGCGACCGATCCGGATCGTCGTGCCGGAGCCGTCGCGCGCCGAGACCTTGCTCTTGACCCTCGCGAAGGATTTGGCCGGCACGCCGCTGGACCGCGCGCTGCGGACGATCGCCGACGCGTTCGTACCGGGCGCCGAGCTGCCGCGCGAGGTGTTCAACGCCTGGATCAAGACTCGCCGCGAGAAGACCGCATCGCTGGCCCTCAGCTGGGCCCGCGAGCAGCTGCGGCTCTCTCTCGAGGAGACGATCGCGCGCTCACCCAGAGGGCGCGCGTCGCTCGGCCTCGCCCCGGACACCCTCGCGTGGCTCCTGCTGGCCGCTTGCGAGGCCATCGCCCACGAGCCGCCGTCGGCTGTTCCCGACCGCGTCCGCGCCGTGCTCGAGCTCAGCGGTCACGCCGCGGCGAGCGGCTGAACGTCTCCAGCACCAGCACCGCCGCTCCGGCGAGCAGGGTCAGACCGTTGAGCTGGACCGACGCCCGGTGCGCGAGCGCGAAGGCGCTGTCGTCGCGCGCGCGCCGCGCCGACTCGGCGCGCGGCAGGACCACGATCGAGGCCCACAGCAAGAGACCGACCATGAGCGCGCAGAGCCCCACACCGGCGAGCGCGCGGCCGCGCGGGCGCCGGCCGGACACGGCCTGCACCGCCGCGGCGGTCAGCGCGATCGCGCAGAGCACCACGCCCCAGTCGTAGTAGCGCGGCAGGACCGCCGCGACCAGCTGGCCCGCCACGGCGCGGTCGATCACCCGGAACGCGAGCGGCGCGACCGCGAACGAGAAGAACGCGCTGATCGCGAGCCACCCCGCGATGCAGACGAAGACGAGCGTGCGCAGGATGTCCATCCCGCTCTCCTTTTAGGCGCCTCGGCGCATTTCAAGCGCCTCGGGGCACGGCTATCGCCGTCCGGCGGCCCGGTCCAGCTGGGCGAGCGCGATCCGGTAGTCTGCCAGCGCCTGCGCCTCGGTGTTCGAGGCCTGCGTGAGCGCCAGCTGCGCGTCGGTCAGCTCGAGGATCGTGCCGACGCCGACGTCGAAGCGTCCCTGGGCGAGCCGGAAGTTCTCCTGCGCCGAGGCGATGAGCACGTGCGCCGCCTGGATCCGCTCTTGCGCCGCTTCGACGGCGATCTCGGCCTGCTCGAGATTCTGGATCAAGGTGAGCTCCGCGACCTTGACCCGCGCGTTGGCAGCTCCGAGGTTGGCTTTCGCTTCGTCGAGGGCTGCGATGAGGTTGCCGCCGTCGAAGATGTTCCAGGTGAACGACAGCCCGAGTGACCACGTCTGGTTGAGCTCCAGCTGCGCACCGCCGTACGAGCCCGTGCCGCTGACGTTGGGCAGGAAATTCCGCGTCGCCACCTGCACGCTCGCCTGGGCGGCTGACGTTTGTAGCTTCGCCTGCCGGTACTCTGGGCTCTGCCGCAGCGCTTCGGCCCGCAGCGCGGCGCGGTCGAGCGTCAGCGGCTGGTACTCGAGGTTGTCCTTGATCTCGATCGGCGTATTGACGTCCAGGGCCAGCGCCGTGTTGAGCGCGACCCTCGCGGTCCGGAGCGCGTTGCGCGCGTTGATCAGGTCGACCTTCGCGTTGGCAACGTCGACCTCGGCGCGGACGACCGTGGACAGCGGCTGCGTGCCGACGTCGAGGAAGCCCTTCGCCGACGTCAGATTGAGCTCGGCGCGCTCCACCGCCTGCTCCTGCACGCGGATCAGCCGCTGGGCCAGCAGGATATTCGTGTACGCCTCCTTGACCGTGAGCGCGATCACCTGCCGCTGGACCTCGATGCCCTCGGCCGACACTTCCGCGAGCTTCCGGGCCACCTGCGTGGCGGCGAGGGTCTTGCCGAAATCGAAGAGCAGCTGCGAGAGCTGGACCTGCGCGAGGAACGTGTCGGCCGGCTGGCGGTCGACCTTCACGGCCGAGGTGCGGCCTCCTGTCGAAATCGTCGTGGGAATGATGACGCCGTGGCTGCGGGTCGCGCCGACCGAGCCCGTGAGCTGCGGAAGGAGCGGCGCGAATGCCTCGCGCACGCGCGCGCGCGCCGCCGCGTAGTCGTAGAGGGTCGCCTGGATCGATGGCTGGGCCTCGAGCGCGATCGCGATGCACTCGTCGAGCGTCAGGATCCGCGCCCCCACCGGCTGCGGGGCCGGGGCCGGCGCTGCCTGGGCGAGCGCGAGAGCGGGCAGGCTCGAGACGAGGAGGAACGCCAGGATCGGGACGCGCAGGATCGTCATTCGAATCCTCCTTGAATAGGTTCGCTCGTCGTCACGGATCACACGCGGCAGCGGGCGTGTGAGGGATCGGCGGTTACGCAGCAGCGAGCACGCGCTCGGCGAAGAGCTCGAGCATGCCGGTCGCCGGGAAATCGGCGAATCCGAGCATCAGATCGGTCGCGCCCGCCGCCGCGTATTCCGCGATGCGTGCGCGGATGCTCTCGGCGGAGCCGGTGAGCGCCGTCGCGAGAAGCGCGTCGCCCGGCGCGACCCTCCGCTCTGCGCAGAAGCGCCGCCGTGCCTCGTGCGCCTCGGCCTCGGTGCCGCCGAGCACCACGTCGAGCTCGACCGAGCGCCGGTAGTCCCACCACGGCCGCCCAGCCTCCTGGAGCAAGGTCCGTAGCCGGCCCCAGCGCGCGCCGAACGCGGCCGGCGTCACGTAAGAGGCCTCCCACCCGGCCGCGCGCCGCGCGGCGACGCCGAGCGCTGTCCGCCCCATCGCCGCGAGCCAGACCGGCGGCCCCGGCTTCTGAACCGGCCTCGGGTCGAGCCGCGCGCCGCGGAGCGTGTAGAAGCGGCCGTCGTGGTCGACCGGCTCGCCCGTCCACAGCCGCTCGAGGATCTCGATCGTCTCGGCGACCAGGGCGACGCGCGTGGGCGCATCGGGATACGCGATCGCGTGGCTCCGCCACGCGGCGGCGGCGGCTCCGTCCTCGGCGCCCACCGCGAGCCTCAGATCGAGGCGACCGCCCGATAGATGGTCGACGGTGACCGCGCGCTTGGCGAGCCATGACGGATGGTGAGACGACGGATCGAAGCAATATGTGACAGCCGGACCCAGCCGGGCGCGCCGGGCGACTCCGGCCAGCGCGCCCAGCATCGTCCAGCCGTCGAGCGTCCAGTCGAAGAGCCCGTCCCCGTACGTGATGCGCGCAAACCCGAGCTCGTCGGCGAGTCGCCAGTAGCGTTGCAGCGCGACGACGTCGGTCCCCCACGTCTGGACACCGAACGAGATCACGCATCGGAGGATCGCCGACGGTTCCGAGGGAGTCAAGATTGACGCGCCCGGTGCCTGACGATACAGTGCGCGGCGATGCGTGCGCTTCCGCTGCTGCTCGCCGCCACCGTGCTGGTCGCGGCCGCCACGGCATGGGCGCAGACGCCGGTCGAGGCCGCGCGCGCGCTCGTGGCCCGCTATCACGAGGATCCCGCGCGGCTCGACCGCGCCCGCGACCTGCTCGACGCGGCGCTCGCGTCGGAGCGGCGGGTCGAGACGATGGTGATGCTCTCGCACGTGCAGTTCCTGATCGGCGACGTGCGCGCCACGTCACTGGACGAGAAGCTCGCCGCCTACGATCGGGGCCGCGAGATCGGCCGGCGGGCGGTCGAGCTCGCGCCGAAGAGCCCCGACGCGCATCTCTGGTACGTGATCAACACCGCGCGCTGGGGCGAGACCAAGGGCGTGCTGCGCTCGCTCTTTCTCCTGCCGACGATCCGCGAGGAGCTCACGGTCCTGCTCGAGCTCGACCCGCGGTCGGTGCGCGCCCACGTCCTGGTGGGCAACGTCCTCCTGGAGGTACCGGGCTTCGCCGGCGGCGACCGCGCGAAGGCCGAGGAGCACTTCAAGAAGGCCCTCGAGATCGATCCGCGATTCACCAACGCACGCGTCGACCTCGCGCGTGTCTACATCGCCGACGCGCGCTACGCCGACGCGCGCCGCGAGCTCACGCGAGTCGTCAACGAGACCCGTCCGTCGGTCGTCGCCGACTGGACCGTGAAGGACGCGCCACGAGCCCGAAAGCTCCTCGAGTCCATCAAAGACCGAACCTAGCGATCGGCGCCGTGATCCGCCGGCTCCAGCGGAGCGCGCCGAGCTGGAACCCGACCGCGCTGGCGGCCCTCGCCGAGCGCGATCGCGATCCGTTCCGTGTCCTGATCGCGTGCATTCTCTCGCTGCGCACGCAGGACACGACCACCGGGCCGGCGTCGGATCGCCTGTTTGCGGTGGCCGCGACGCCGGAGGCGATGCTGAAGCTTCCTGCCCGGCGGATCGCGCAGCTCATCTATCCCGTCGGCTTCTATCGCACGAAGGCGCGCGTGATCCTCGGCATCTGCCGAGATCTCCTCGAGCGATTCGGCGGTCGCGTGCCCGACACGATCGACGAGCTCCTCACGCTCAACGGCGTCGGGCGCAAGACCGCCAACCTGGTCGTGACGATGGGCTACGGCAAGCCCGGCATCTGCGTCGACACGCACGTGCACCGGATCTCCAACCGGCTCGGCTACGTGAAGACGCGCAATCCCGAAGAGACGGAAATGGCGCTCCGCGGAAAGCTGCCGCGCCGCTACTGGATCGGCTACAACGACCTGCTCGTCTCGTTCGGCCAGAACATCTGCGTACCGATCTCGCCCCGCTGCTCGGTCTGCCCGGTCGCCACCCTCTGCCGCCGAGTCGGCGTCACCACCAGGCGCTGAGAGACCGAGGGAGATTGGCAACTCCGTCGAGGTGACCGATGCCTGCAGCCTCGAGCCCGGCCGCCAGCGCCCCGCGCTAGCGACCGAGCCGACGCCGCAAGCGCCGGAGCACGGCGAGGTTGCGCAGATCCGCAGAGGGCGCCGGCTCTTTGGGCGTTTCCAAAACCTTTGGAACGCGGGCAAAGCGGCGGTCGTTCAGCAGCAAGCGGAACGGCGTGAGGCCGAGCAGTCCCCGGCCGATATTCTCGTGGCGATCGAGGCCCGAGCCTAGCGGCGCCTTCGCGTCGTTCAGATGGAAGGCGAGCACCCGTCGGCGACCGACCGTCGCCTCGCACTCCGCCATGGCGCGGCGATAGCCCGCCGGTGTGCGGAGGTCGTATCCGGCCGCGAACAGATGACAGGTGTCGAGGCAGACGCCGAGGCGCTCCGGCTGGGCGGCGCGCTCCAGCAAGGTGGCCAGCTCGCCGAACGTCCGGCCGATGGTGTTCCCTGCCCCCGCGGTGTTCTCGAGAGCGACCTTGACGCGATAGCCCGCGGTGCGGGCCAGCGACTCGTCCAGCGCGGCGGTGATCCGCCCGAGCCCCAGCTCGAGGCCGGCGCCCATGTGCGAGCCGGGATGGATGACGACGCACGAGAGGCCAAGCGCTTCGGCGCGCTCGAGCTCGTCGGTGAAGGCGTCGACCGCCTGCGACCACAGCGCCGCGTTCGGGTTGCCGAGGTTGATGAGATAGCTCGAGTGAGCGAAGACGTGACGGATCGTGTGAGCCCGGCGCGCGGCCCGGAACTGGCGGACCTCGTCCGCCGCGAGGGGCTTCGCCGCCCACTGCCGCTGATTTTTCAGGAAGATCTGGACCGCGCCGCAGCCCAGCTCGCGGCCGCGCTCGAGGGCGAGGAAGAGCCCTCCCGCGATCGACATGTGGGCGCCGATCTCGTCGCGAGCTCGAGTCATGGCGGCCACGATAGCACTCTGCTATTCTGCGCCAATGAAACCCTTCACGGTCCCCTCAGCGTTCACGACGACCTTCACGCTCGAGTACGGCGTCCTGGAAGCCGACATGCGGCGGCTCTACGAGAACGCCAAGCGGGACCAGTGGAATGCCTCGAAGGACATTCCGTGGACCGATCCGTTTCCGTCGGACGGGCGCGTCATCGCCGACGAGCTGATCGACATCTACGGGAGCTCGCTCTGGGAGAGCCTCTCGGAGGCCGACCGCGTTGCGCTCAACCGCCGGATCGCCGCGTGGCGCCTCTCGGTGCTGATGCACGGCGAGCAGGGCGCGCTCCTGGCGTGCAGCCAGATGGTGGACATCGTGCAAGGCGCGGATCAGAAGTTCTTCCAGGCCACCCAGGTGCTGGACGAGGCGCGTCACAACGAGGTGCTGAGCCGCTACCTGACCGATCGCCTCGACGGCCTCACCTACCCGATGCCGGTGAACGAGAAGGACATCTTCGACTCGATCCTGTCCGAGAGCCGCTGGTACCTCAAGACGATCGCGCTGCAGCTGGTGGCGGAGACCTTCGCGGTCGCGCTGTTCAAGATGATGAGCGAGAGCGCGCGCGATCCGGTGCTCGGCGCGATCTGCCGGCGCATCCTCCAGGACGAGTCGCGTCACATGGGATTTGGGATGCTGTCGCTGCCGCGCGTGGTGAACGAGGCGTCCGAGACCGAGCGACGCGAGCTCGAAGACTACACCTGCTTCGCGCTCGAGAAGACGTTGACCGGGTTCTTTCCGCTCGAGGCCTACCAGGACGTGGGCTTCAGCCCGCGCCAGATCGACGAGGTCAAGCGCTACCGCCGCGAGATGGCCGCGGCCAACGACTATGCGCCGTTCCGCAAGTACTTCAAGAAGGACATGCACGGGGCGATGGTGCAAAACCTCGCCCGGCTCGGTCTCCTGACCGACCGCGTGCGGCCGCGGCTCGAGAAGCTCGGCATCAGCCTGCCGGCGGCGAGCTGACCGGCCCGACCAGCTCGCCGAGCCGCCGCGTGCGGTAGCGCCACATCGCCGCGATCTGACGCCGCACGAACACGCCGTGCGCCGCGCGTCCGAGCGGGCCCAGCGGCAATCGATACGTGATCCGGTCCTCCACCCACGTGCCTCCGCGCTCCTCGAGAAAACGGTGGCGGTGCTCCCAGCGCGCGTAGGGCCCGCGCACCTGGAC
>Ga0126369_10001038_pt1 | contig 18965 bp, 17 predicted proteins | sample PanSoiMetaPlot_1_FD_109646 | JGI IMG/M metagenome (GOLD analysis project Ga0126369, IMG submission 109646) | Tropical forest soil microbial communities from Panama - MetaG Plot_1 | ecosystem: Environmental > Terrestrial > Soil > Tropical forest > Bulk soil | place: Panama | collected 2016-02-17 | reverse complement strand
CGCTTATGCCGAGACGCATCCCGAACGGGCGACGGAATTGGTGCTGCGGGGCATCTTCCTGTGCCGGCCCAGAGAAATTAAGTGGTTCTACCAGGAGGGCTGCAGCTGGATATTTGCGGATGTTTGGGAAGAGTTTGTGAAAGTCATTCCCGAAGCTGAACGTGATGACATGGTGGCAGCGTATTACCGGCGTCTGACCAGCGCAGATGACCAGGTGCGCATCGCGGCGGCGCGCGCGTGGTCGATCTGGGAAGGCAGTACTTCGAAACTGTTTTTTGATCCGGCGTCGATTGAAAGGTTCGCCGATCCGGCATTTGCCGAGGCCTTCGCGCGCATCGAATGCCATTACTTTATGAATAACTGTTTCTTCCCCACCGAAAATTATCTGGTTGAGAACGTGGGGAAAATTCGGCACCTTCCCGGGGTGATTGTTCAGGGTCGTTACGACGTTGTCTGTCCCATGACGAGCGCCTGGGATTTACATCGAGCGTGGCCGGAAGCCGAATTGCACATCACGCCCGACGCCGGGCATTCGATCATGGAACCAGGGAATTTGAGCGCCCTGGTTGAGGCGACGGACAAGTTCCGGTAAGCAGCGCGAGCATCCTTGCGCGATCTTCATTAACCTGCCGGCAGGGATACCGGCGTACCGCAGGCAGGGATGGTCGTTCTCCATTCAGCGCTAATTTTTGACACTTTCCTTTGGGCTCGCGTAATATCGCCTCAAGTATGAATGCGCGAGTTCTAGTGCTGAATGCCTCGTTCGAACCCATTAACGTGTGTACGGAGCGGCGCGCGGTGGTGATGATTTTCAAAGGCGTGGCGCGCATGGAAGAGCACAACGGGCACATGTTGCACTCGCAGAGAATTGAGATGCACGCGCCGTCAGTGATTCGTCTGACGGAGTACCGGCACATCCCGTTTGAACGCCGATCGCTTTCGCGCAAGAACATTCTTTTGCGCGATCATTCATGCTGTCAGTACTGCGGCAAGCAGTTTGCGCCTTCGGAATTGACCCTGGACCATATCGTGCCGCGTTCGCGCGGCGGCGAGTCTTCATGGGACAATCTGGTCGCCTGCTGCAAGCGCTGCAATCATAAAAAGGGCAATCGTACGCCTGAAGAATCGAACATGGATCTGCTGCGCCGGCCCCGCGCCTTCTCGCTGCACGTAAACCGGCAAATCATGCGCTACATTGGCCGGGCGGATGAGACGTGGCGAAAATATTTGTTCTATGAATCGGATGGCCACAGCGAGTTGTGCGTGCGTGCCTGAGTTGATAGAAGGAGAACCCCTATGACTGTGTTGCTGTTCGCCATCGAGAGCCCGACGATAATTATTCTCGTCGTCGCGGCGATCTTTTTGCTGTTCGGTGGCAGCAAGTTGCCGCAGCTGGCCAAGGCCCTGGGCCAGAGCAAGAAAGCGTTCAAAGACGGTTTGGACGATGCCAGCCGCGAGGACCGCAGCGAGCGCTCAAAGCTCGAATCTGTTGATGATGAAGCGCTGTTTGAAGAAGCCCGCCGCCGGGCCCAACAGATGAAGACCGACGGGACCAAGAGGATCGAACGTTAGCTTCCAGGGCGCGCCGCCGCCCACGGCGCTGCCGGCGCACTCACAGATCATTGCACTCGCGGTTTTTTACCAATCACCAACGTCGCCTTTAACGTCAGCACAAACTCGCCGGCATGACGCTCTGCATCGATGATTCGCGTCAGCTCATCTCTCACTTTCTGCTGCGCGCCAGCGGGAATTGATTCCAGCCAGTTCGGCAACAGGAATTCGGTGATCAGCGGCGAGTTGAGAAACTCAGATCCCGAGGCGTAATCGAATTCTTCTATGGCAGTGAATGAAGTCACTTCGCCGAGACCCGCTGCTTCGCTCCATTTCTCCGCCTCAGAAACCGTGGGCAGGTCAGTGATCAAATGTTCCACGTCGGCGCCATGGTCAGCGACGCCCGCATTCAGGAGCGCTTCCCAATAAATCGAGAAGAATTCGCCGAAGCTCGACGCCGTCGGTAACCACCAGGCGACCGCAGCGCCGGGTTTGGCGACGCGTACAGCTTCACCGAGAATCTTTGGCAGGATGGCGGCGGTGATAAGAGAGTTGTTCGCCAGGACCAGGTCGAATTGATCGGCGGCGAACGACAGCGCCTGCGCGTCTTCGCGTTTAAATTCAGCTCGTTCATGAAGCGCCGCCGCTTTGGCGCGCGCCAGTTCGAGACACTCTTCATTTTGATCTGAACAGACCATTATCAGCTTTGGCCCACCGCGTTCCTGCAGCGCCAGCGCATGACTTCCGGTTCCCGATTCAAGGTAGAGCGCGCGGCCCTCCTTTGGCAGTTCGACGTGTGCGTCCACGATTTCCGCAAACCGCTCACCCCAATCAGTTGCGATGTACAGGTCGTGGAGGAAGGCCAGTTCTTTTTTCGTCTTCATAGATATTCGCGAGGACCGCAGCCGCTACGGGAACGGCAGAAGAAGCTATTCGGACTCCGGACTTCTGTCTGCTGACTCCTCGCCTTCAAAATAGATTCTCCCGCTCAACTTTTCGGGCAGACAGGACATCTCTTCTTTCGCCGCCACGTCGCTATGAACATAGCGATACTCGCGTCCATAACCGAGATGCTTCATCAGGGGCGTCGGCGCATTTCTCAGGTGCAGCGGCACCGGCTCATGAGACGTCTCGGCCGCGTCTTTATGGGCCGCCGAATACGCGCGCAGAACTGCATTGGATTTCGGGGCCCGCGCCAGATAGATCGTGACTTGCGTCAGGGGAAACAAACCTTCCGGCATACCTATTAACTGCACGATCTCGGCCGCGGCCGCCGCCTGCACCATCGCCTGCGGATCAGCCAGGCCAATGTCTTCCGACGCCAGGATACAAAGTCGACGAATTATAAAGACCGGATCCGCGCCGCCTTCGATCATCCGCGCCAGCCAGTAAAGCGAAGCATTCACATCCGAATTTCGCAGCGACTTAATGAGCGCGGAGATCAGGTTGTAGTGCTCTTCACCACCTTTATCGTACGCAAATTGCGCGCGCCCGAAGGCTTCCGTCAACGTGTCTGGCGTAAGCCTCCTCACTCCTTGTTCATCGGGTTCGATGGCCGCCACGGCTGCTTCCAGCGCCGCCAGGGCAACGCGGGCATCGCCGCCCGACATGTGCGCCAAGCGCGTGACTAACTCCTCCGAGACTTGGGGATGAAAACTGGCGAGCCCGCGCTCGGCATCTGCTAAGGCCCGGCGGACGATATGCGCGATCTCACCTTCGCCCAGTTGATTCAGCACCAGCACGCGCGAACGCGACAGCAAGGCGCTGATAACTTCAAACGAAGGATTCTCAGTTGTCGCCCCGATCAGCACCACCGTGCCGTCCTCAACTGCGGGCAGGAGAGCATCCTGCTGGGCTTTGTTGAAGCGATGGATTTCGTCAATGAACAGGATGGTGCGATGCCCGCGCTGCCGATTGAGCCGCGCTTCGCCAATCGCCGCGCGCAAGTCCTTGACGCCCGAAAAAACGGCCGAGAGCGCGATGAAGCGGGCGTTGGCTTTGTCGGCGAGCAATCGTGCAAGCGTGGTTTTGCCAGTGCCCGGCGGTCCCCAAAGGATCAACGAAGGCATGGTCGAGTTGCCTTCAATCAGACGGCGCAGCACGCGGCCTTCCCCGACGAGGTGTTCCTGCCCGATGAATTCGGCTAAAGTGCGCGGCCGCATGCGATCGGCGAGTGGCGCGGCCGTCTGCGAACGCGCATTTCGGTTTCCCGACTCCATCATCTCGGGAAATAGCGCGGTTGAACTCGTCTCCTGCATCGTTTGATAAGAGCCTATCACACTATGGTTTTGGTTTAGAGGCAACGGCGAGCGACTCTGCGCGCCCAAACGATAGATGGACCCGGGGGGTGGCTAAGCGCTCAAATATCCCGAGTTTGCGCGCGCGAAACCGTTTGCGGCAACGGAGACCTGGCGTCATAATGCAGCCCAACTTTCCCCGGAGGTTTGAATCGTGCGAAACATTACTTCGATTTCCAGACGCAGCTTTACCAGGCTGATCGGTGTCGGCGCTGCGACCGCGTTGGTCCATCCTGAGATCGCCTTATCAGCGGCAATCGCACCGGAATTATTGACTGCTCCCGGCACGCTGGTGCGGCTGAATTCGAACGAGAATCCGTACGGCCCGTCGGCGATGGCCCTGCGGGCGATGACCGACGCGTTCCCACTGGTGTGCCGTTATCCGGACGAATATGCGGACAATTTGATCGATGCGGTGGCGAAATTGAACCAGGTGACGCGCGAGCAGATAGTGCTGGGTGACGGTTCAGGCGAGATTTTGCAGGTATGCGCATCTGCGTTCACCGGACCGATGACCAACGATGCCAAGCCGGTCGAGCTTTCAAAGCCTACCCGGGGACCGGCGCTGACCTTTGTTCCGGGACGCGGCAAGTTGGTGGTGGCTGATCCTACCTATGAAGCGATAGTTAATCACGCTCGCGTAAATAGCGCCGAAGTCGTCAAGGTGCCGCTGAACAAAGCGTACGCCCACGATTTACCGAAGATGCTGGCCACCGCTGAAGAAGGATTGGTCTATATTTGTAACCCGAACAATCCGACCGCCAGCATTACTCCGAAGAATGATCTGCGCGAGTTCATCAGCAAGGCTCCGGCAAAAACGATGATTCTGGTTGACGAAGCATATTTTCATTACGCCGACAGCTCGGACTATGAGTCGGTGATTCCCCTGGTAAAAGATCATCCGAATCTGATCGTGGCGCGTACGTTTTCCAAGATCTACGGCATGGCGGGATTACGTTGCGGCTATTGTATCGCGCAGGCCGAAACCATTAGGCGGATGCGTCCGCACCTAACCTGGGACAGCGTCAACATCATGGCGCTCGCCGCGGCGACGGCCAGTCTCAATGACCCTGATCAAGTGCCGAAAGGGCGCCGCCTGAACACGCTGACGAGACAGTTTGTTTCCGATGAGATTAAGAAACTCGGTTTCGAACAGATTCCCTCGCAAGCCAACTTCATCATGTTCGATACGAAACAGCCGGTGCATCCGCTGATCGATTCCATGAACCAGCTCGGCGTGCGAGTCGGTCGCGCTTTCGCGGCTTTGCCCACCCACATGCGCGTGACGATTGGGAAGCAAAACGAGATGGAGACTTTCCTGAGCGCGTTCAAACAAACGATCGCCGGTGCTTCGACAACCACAACTCGTTAATTAGACATAATGATTTCGGCACAAATAGTGCGACGATCGGTGTGGCGACCGCTGTGGCAGCTTCCCCGAAGAATCGATTTAATCTTTTCCCTGACCAGGCGTGAATTGACCGCTCGCTATCGCGGCTCGACGCTGGGTTTCCTCTGGACCCTGTTGACGCCGATGGTGATGATTGCCATTTTTACGATCATCTTTGCCGGTATCTTCAAGGCCAGGTTTGGCGCGAGCAGTTCGCAATGGGATTACGCTCTCTACCTGTTTTGTGGCTTGCTGCCGTGGAACGCGTTTCAAGAGTCGGTCCAGCTTTCGACCACGACAATCGTCGGACACGCGAATCTGGTCAAGCGAGTGGTCTTCCCGCTCGAGACATTGCCCATTTCGCTCGCGCTGGCGGCCGCCTTCAATCAACTGTTCGGAACACTGGTCCTGATTGCGGCTGCCGGGCTGCTGCGCCGTGAGATCCATCCGACGCTGATCTATCTGCCGGCTATACTGCTTCCTCAGTTGATCGCCACCCTGGGCGCGTCGTGGCTGGTGGCGTCGCTGGGGGTTTTTGTGCGCGACATCGTGCAGGGAATCGGCCTGGTTTTGATGGCCTGGATGTATCTGACGCCGATTATCTATCCCGAATCGATCGTTCCTGAAGGCTATCGCCGCCTGATCAACCTGAACCCGTTTACCCCGCTGGTTCGCAACTATCGCCGGATAATTCTCGACGGTGTCGCTCCCGACTGGGCGGGTCTCGCCTACTTCCTCCTCTTCGCCGTGGTTTTATTTCTCTTCGGATACTGGTGGTTTGCGCGCACGCGCAAGAATTTTGCGGACGTGATTTAGTAGAAAACGGGCCGAAAATTCAGAGATTTGCATGTGTTAGTCTGAGCAAAACGTCGTTGACACATGTACGCGGGCATGTTAGTTTTGGAGGTGCCGCTCCGACGCGGTTAAAGTGCCGCTCCGAAGCGGTTAGAGTAACGAGCCGATATTCCTCTTGGCCGCCGACAGCGATCGTCATCGCGCGCGCGCCAAATTCACACCGCGAACTTCTCCAACATGGCCTTCGAAAAGGTAAAGACTCTGCGCACGGCTGAGAAACACCTGGAATTGGGTAAGATTCCGGCCGCGATTAAGGAATACTGTAAAGTCATTGAAGACGATCCGAATGACTTTACCACCCTGAATATTCTGGGAGACCTGCACGTCCGGGTGGGCAACCGGGCTGAGGCCATTTCATGTTTTCGGCGCATTGCCGATCATTATCGACAGCAGGAGTTCGCGCTGAAGGCGATCGCCATGTTCAAGAAGATCGATCGGTTGCAGCCGAACGACATTGACATCGCCACGTGTCTCGCCGAACTTTATGCGCAACAGGAATTAGTCGTCGAAGCGCGGGCTCATTACCTGACCGTCGCCAACGCGCATGCCAAATCGGGCGCGACGCAAGCAGGTCTCGAGATACTGTCAAAGATTGCAGATCTTGATCCACAGAATACCGTTATTCGCTTGAAGCTTGCTGAAGGCTATCAGCGAGAAGGGATGACGAGCGAAGCTGCCGCGGCTTTCACAGAAGCCGGGAATAATCTGTATGGACGTGGTGCGCTCGACGAGGCTTTGGACGCGTTCAACCGATCGCTCGAAATCCAGCCGGTCGATCTGCCGACACTGAATGGCTTGTTGTCAGTGCATGCGGCGCGCGGTACGGCTGACGAAGCGGCCGAGATAATCGCGCGCGCTTCGAGCGAAAGGCCTGACGACTGGCACCTGTTGTCTTTGCTGGTGGGTGCGTACATTCAGGCGGACGATCCGGAACGCGCGGAAGAGGCCACTGCCGAGCTAATCGAAAAGGATTCATCAGGGTACCTGCGGTTTGTAGAGGTTGCCCGATCGTATTTGTCGCTTGATAAGCTCGACGCGGCCGTCGCTACGGTTGGGCGCATCGCCGAGCAATTGCTGAGTGATCGCGAAGACAAGCAGTTGCTTGATCTGATAAACGAATTTCTTACGCGTGACGCTGACAATGTGCAGGCACTTCGCCTGCTGGTTCGCGTCCATTGGTGGCAACGCGATGTGGAAAGCCTGCGGGGCGCGCTGGAGCGAATGGCTGAAGCAGCGCAGGCCGCGGGTCTTGATGAAGACGAACGCTATGCCTTAACGCAACTGACGCGTTTAGCTCCGGAGATATCAGAATTTGCCGATCGCCTGGAGCAGCTGGGTGGGGCCACTGAGGAGGCTGCCGCGGAACTTCTTCCTGAGGCCGAAAATGCAGCCGCCGATGGTCGCACCGGAGCGGCAAGCGGCTTCGGCGAATTTGTGATTGAGTCGGACACCGAAGCGTCAACCGATGAGACTACTTTCGAATGGAATACGGTCGGCGAGGAATCCGAAGCTCCTGACTCGGCGCAAAGTGAACTGGATATCGAACGAGGCTTCAGTTTTGAAGCGGTCGTCGCGGAAGAGCTTTCCGATGCGAAGGATCTGAACGGCGTTCAGGATGAAGAACGCAAGATCGCCATGCGGGCGCAGGAATTGGAAAGCGTTGACTTCTACATCGCCCAGGGTTACGCGGACATTGCGATTGATACTCTTAATCTGCTCGAAAGCCAGTTCGGGACGCATCCGGACATCGAGGCTCGCCGGCGGCAACTCACCCACGGCGGCGAAAGCCCGGCGGTCCTGTTGTCGCTTGAACCCGAAGCTGAACCGCGGGCGGCTGTTCCGGCAGCGGAATTTTCGTTTGCGCCAGAGAACGTCGATTTCACCATGCCGGCGGCGGAGGAACCGAAGGCCAAGACGCCCGCCGCTCCGGCCATCGATGCGGGGCTGGCTGAAATCTTCGAGGAGTATCGGGTCTCTGCCGAATCGGAATCAAACGGCAACGGCGACTACGAAACGCATTACAATCTGGGTCTGGCGTATCAAGAGATGGATTTGTTCGAAGAGGCCCTGGAAGAATTTCAGATGGCCGTGGGGCTGGTATCTCCTGAAGACGGCACCGCCCGTTACTTACAATGCTGCAACCTGCTGGGGCACTGCTTTATGAATAAGGGCGTTCCGCGGTTGGCCGTGAAATGGTTCAACAAAGGATTGAATGCGCCGAATACCTCGGCCGATGAGCGACAGGCACTGCGTTTCGATTTGGCGGCCGCCTATGAACAGGCCGGTGATTTGGACCAGGCAAAGAACCTTTTTACCGAAATCTACGGAGTCAACGTTTCCTACCGCGGCGTCAACGAGCGTCTGAAAGCCCTCGAATCCCGCATGGCCTGACGACCGGCACAGACTTCAGTCTGTGCTCCTCCCTTTCAGCAAATTCCGGACTGAGGTCTGCAGACTCACCACGAAGCTGAGAAAGACCGGGCTTTGTGGTATTTTTGTTTCCAGGGAACCCGCTTAATGTGGTCGCGACTAACGGTAATTTTCTACATTATTCTTTGCCTTGAGATCGGGGCGGTGCTGACGTTCCTGCCTTGGGTGTCTCATGGGTTTTTGAACCTGAGCGATTGGGGAAATAACTATTTCCTGCTGCTGGCGTCACGAAAGCTGGGGTTCGGCCTGCAACGGTTTGTCGCTTCGGGTTGGATTCGGGGCGCGGTTTCGGGCCTCGGCATTCTGAACCTCGGCATGGGTTTGTGGGAGTTGATCAATTTTCGCCGCACGGTCCATGCGCTGGATGAAGGGCGGATGTATGTGGAAAGCTCGCGCCCGGGTCCTGTAGTCAATGCCGTTCAGCCTGTCCAGACCGATCCTTTATCTGATTACCCGCGGCGCAACCAGTGAAGCCACGACCGCGGCCTCGCCGGAATTCGCTCAAATCCTCGATCAAGTTTCTGCCGCCACAAGTGCCGGCATCGATCTGATCCAAATCAGAGAAAAACAACTCACCGCGGGCGTGCTCTTCGACCTGGTTGGGCAAGCGGTCAAACGGACGCGCGGCACAGCTACGCGTGTGCTGGTTAACGATCGCGCGGATATCGCCGCCGGCGCCGGCGCTGACGGCGTTCATCTGACGACGCAATCGTTGAGCGCCGCTACGGTGCGAGCAATCTTCGGCCGGCACTTTGTAATTGGAGTGTCAACGCATGCGTTGAACGAGGCTCTTTTGGCGCGCGATGGCGGCGCAGATTTCGCGGTCTTTGGACCGGTGTTTCAAACGAAGTCCAAAGAACTCTTCGGCGAGCCTCAAGGCCTGGAGACTCTATCGCAGGTAGCTGCCACACTCTCAGGTTTCCCCATCATTGCGCTTGGCGGAGTCTCCGCCGCGAATGCGGGTGACTGTCTTGCGGCAGGAGCGCAGGGAATCGCTGGTATCGGGTTATTCGCCGAAACCGCGAACTTCGACAGCGTATGCAGTATGATTCGCCGATCCGAAAGGAGCGCGCATCATGAAGTCTGAGTTTACGAACCCCAACTGCTGGCGCGAGAACTCGAGAAACCTCAGCGGCCGAAGATGCCGCAGATTCCCAGTTCGTCAGTGAACACTTTGATCGTCGCCTCTACGCGCTAAAGTGATAAACGGTTCTGAAGTTGTGTTGACGATTGCCGGCTTCGACCCCTCGGGCGGCGCCGGGGTCCTGGTCGACGTGAGAACGATCGTCGCTTTCGGTTGTCATCCGGTCGCGGCGATGACTTCATTGACCTTTCAGAACAGTGGCGGCGTGTTTGGGGCGACACATGAAAGCGCCAAATCTCTCCGCGCCCAAATCGTTCCGGTTGTGGAAGAGCGCAAAGTTGCAGCAGTGAAAATCGGGATGCTGCCCACGTCCGAATTGATTCTGGAAGTGGCGTGCCTGATCCGCGAAGGCCGTCTGCCCGCTCCGGTTATCGATCCGGTGCTCAAGTCGTCTTCCGGTTACGAACTAATTGAAAGCGATGCGCTGGAGATCCTCACCCGCGAATTGCTGCCGCTGGCGCGCGTGATCACTCCTAACATCCCTGAGAGTGAGACGCTGACTGCCTTGACGGTTTCCGACGAGGAGTCGATGCGAGCGGTCGCCGACCGCCTGCGAGCGATGGGAGCGCATGCCGTGCTCATTAAAGGCGGGCACCGAAAACAGTCAGGAGTCGGAGGTCCAGGATCAGAAAAGGCACAGGCCACCGACATCCTCGATGACGCAGGGGACGTTCATGTGTTTCGCGGTGAATGGATCGAGGCCCTGCCGGTTCGGGGAACGGGGTGCATGTTGTCGTCGGCAATTGCCGCCGGATTAGCAAAGGGTGAGGACCTGCCGCAAGCGGTAGCAGCGGCGAAAGAATTCGTCGCCGCTGAAATTCGCAAATCAAAACTCAAAACCCAAAGCTGAAATTATTCCACCGTCACCTTTTCCATCTTTACTTCCGACATTGGCCGATCACTCTGGTCAGTCTGGGAGGTGGCGATTGCGTTCACTACCTCCTCGCCTTCGGTGACGCGGCCGAAGATCGTGTAGCTCGGCGGCAGCGGATAATCGACGTGCATGATGAAAAATTGCGAGCCGTTCGTATTGGGTCCGGCATTGGCCATGGCCACCGTGCCGGCTTTGTAGCCGCGCCGGTAGACTTCTGATGAGGGATTGATCTCATCGGCAAATCGACCGCCCCACGCCGATGCGCCGCCGCGTCCGGTGCCGGTCGGGTCTCCTCCCTGGATCATGAAACCGTTGATGACGCGATGGAAAATCACGCCATCGTAATAACCTTTCTCAGCCAGCAGGCGAAAATTCTCGGTGGTTTTCGGCGCGTCTGTCTCCAGCAGTTCAAATTTGATGGTGCCCTTGTTGGTTTGAATGGTCGCAGTGCGATTCGGCATTTGTCTCTCCTGATTGTCGTGGAATGAAGCAAGCTTTAAATGGCTAAATGACAAATGTCAAATGGCCAATGGCCAATACGGTTTCGCCGCATGCGGCCATCTCTCCAGTCTCCACTGCGCCACCTGTCTTCCGTCGCGGTCGGGCTTGCGGAGACTGTCGGATTCCGGCTCCACCTGACGCAATCACCCGCAAGACGTTATTATGTTTGGCCCTGCAATCTTAGCCAGAAAGGCTGAAAACAATGAATGTTACTCATCTGGAGTGCGGCGCGTGCGGTCTGCGCCACGAGGCACAACGCTTGCACAATCTCTGCACTCAATGCGGCAAGCCGCTGCTGGTTCGCTACGATTTTGAAACTGCCGCGAGGTCTTTGACAAAGGACTCTTTGAAAGGTCGCCAGCCCGATTTGTGGCGTTACCGGGAAGTGCTGCCCGTGTCCGACGAGGCAAACATTGTCAGCCTCGGCGAGGGATTCACGCCGTTGCTGCATGCGTCGCGGCTGGGATCGCAGATTGGTCTGCCGCAACTTTTTATCAAAGACGAGGGCCAGAATCCGACGCAAAGCTTCAAAGCGCGCGGGATGACCGCGGCGGTCTCGATGGCCAGGGAACTCGGCGTGAAGAAATTGGCGGTGCCCTCGGCGGGTAACGCAGCCGGCGCCCTGGCGGCTTATGCCGCGCGCGCCGGAATGGAAGCGCACATCTTTATGCCGAAAGACACGCCGCGAGCAAACGTGATCGAATGTGAGCAGACCGGCGCCCACGTAACTTTGATGGATGGATTGATTACTGACTGTGGCGCTGAAGTCGGCCGGCGCAAAGAAGCCGAGGGCTGGTTCGACGTTTCGACTTTGAAAGAACCGTATCGCATCGAGGGCAAGAAGACGATGGGCTATGAGCTGGCCGAGCAGTTCGACTGGCAATTGCCGGACGTGGTCATCTATCCGACCGGCGGCGGCACGGGCTTGATCGGAATGTGGAAGGCCTTTGATGAGATGGAGCAGATGGGTTGGATTGGATCGCAGCGGCCGCGGATGGTGACCGTGCAGGCAAGTGGTTGCGCGCCGATTGTGCGCGCGTTCGAAAAGGGAGAGCGTTTCGCCGCGGAATTTGAAAATGCGCACACCACGGCTTCGGGCCTGCGGGTGCCGAAAGCAATTGGTGACTTTTTGATCATTGATGCCCTGCGCGCCTCAGGTGGAACGGCGGTGGCAGTCACCGATGATGAGTTGATTGCGGCCACCCGCGAGATTGGCGCTGCGGAAGGCGTGTTCTGCGCGCCTGAAGGAGCGGCCTGTTTGCCGGCGCTCAAAAAATTGATGCAGGACGGAGCGGTGAAAGCGGACGAAAGGGTAGTCCTTTTCAACACCGGAAGTGGGGTGAAGTACCTCGAGAGTTTTTCCACGTAACGCTCGGTCGGGATCATCAACGGCGAGCGGAGGAGGACGCGATGTTACGCAAACTGTGCTCGCCGATGATCGTGCTGATGCTGTTGTCCGCAACAGCTTTCGCGCAAAAGGCAGGCTCAAACTGGAGTGACGTTGAGAGCCTGAAGAATGGAACAAAGGTAGTGGTCAACACCAAGAACGGCCGTGAGTTCGTGGGCACGAAGCGGCAGGCCACCGACGATACCGTGTTCATTGAGACAAAGTTCGCCGTCCAGGGTAACCGCACGATTAGTCTGGGCCGGGACGAAGTAGCGAGTGTCAGCAAGATCAAGTCGAGGTGGATGCCTCCCCTGGTTGGGTTGGGTATCGGTCTCGCCGCCGGCATCGCCATCGGCAGCGGCGCCGATCATCCTTACAGTGACGATCCGGGCCTGGGTAAAGTGGTCGGCGGCGCGCTCGGCGGCGCAATAGGTCTGCTCTCGGGGTCTCTCTTGTCGCGCAAGCCGGGGACAAAAACGATTTACGTTGCGCCATAATTTTCGTAGTAGGACAAGGCAGTTATGAAACGAGTTCGATTTTTACTTTTGGGTTTGCTTATTTTGCTGGGCGTAACCTCGCCGGCGCTGGCCCAGCAGCCATGGCTCACGGAAACTGAGCGCACCAGGTTCGAGCAATTGCGCATCGCCGGCTCTGAAGGCTTGTTCAATCTTGATTACGCGGCCGCACGGAAAAACTTCAAAGAGATGGCCGAGGCCTTCCCGAATTATCCGGCCGGGCCGCAGTTTCTGGCTGATACGTTGTGGACGGAAACCCTCTACGAGACGCGGAAGTTGCAATCATCGCTCTACGGCAGCGATTCGTTTTATGCCGAAGGCGAAGATAAAGCCGATCCCAAAGTGGTCGATCAATTTCGTACGCTCACCAGGCAGGCGCGTCTGTTAACCGAGGCGCGTCTGAAGCAGTTTCCGAAAGATCCGGAAGCGCTCTACTTTCTCGGGGCGATCGAAGGATTGAAAGCTTCGTTTGAAGAGGCGGTCGAACGCCGCCATATCGCCGCCTTGAAGGACGGCTCAGACGCAGTCGATAAGCATCGCCAGGTGCTTAAACTCGATCCGAACTATCGCGACGCGGAATTGTCTATTGGTTTGTACGACTATACGGTGGGCGCGTTGCCGTTGCCGATAAAAATTGGCGCCGGGTTGTTTGGCTTTCACGGTTCCAAGAAGCGCGGACTGGCAACGCTTGAACGCGTGGCCAAAGAGGGCAAATGGGTCCACGATGAAGCGAAGACGCTGCTCATCGTTTTATACACTCGCGAGAAACGATTTGCAGAAGCGGCTGCCCTGGCGAAGGAATTGGCGGCGAAGTATCCGCGAAATTATTTGTGCCGGTTGGAGGCCGCCGATGCGCTGGTTTCGCAGGCTGCCATGGAACGGGAGGCCAATCATACGACTACCCTGAGTCCCGCTGAGACGGAAGCGTTTGAGACCTTCGAGACGTTGTTGAAAGACAAGTCGATTCGCGACACAACCTCGCGAGCGCTCGATCTGATTCATTTCAAATATGGTGAAGCGTTGTTGACGTCCGGCCTGTATGAACGCGCCGCCAAAGAATTCGTCGCGTCTTCAGAAGCGCCGGGCGCCTGGCAGGGGCTGGCCACGATGGCCCACTTGTACGCGGCGCAATCACTGGATTTGGCGGGCAAACGCAACGATGCCTTGATTCAATATCGCGTTGTGCTGGCGCGGCCGGATGTTTATGACGCGCACGATCAGGCGCAGTCCGGATTGAAGGAAGTGTATAAGAAAAAGTTGACTTAGATAGTCCGCGGTCCAAGAGTCCAAAGTCCAGATTCCAAAGAGCGGGCATTGGATGTTGGACGTAACGTTGGCCGTTGGACCATTGACGAGTACGTGACGGCGCGGGCGTTACGCCCGCCAAGCCTATGAGATTTCCCATTGCGATCCTGATTCTGTTTCTTGCCTTCGCTGCGCCGGTGTTCTCGCAAACGGCGGAATTTCAGTCTCTACTTGAGAAGGCGCGGGATGGTGACCGGGCGGCCCAGAATGACGTGGGCATCGCCTATTCAGAGGCGCAAGGGGTCAAGCCTAATCAGAAGAAAGCTGTCTATTGGTTTCGCCAGAGCGCGGAGCAGGGCGGGGTTTATGGCGCTTGCAATCTTGGGCTGCATTACCGGATGGGATGGGGCGTCGACCGGAATGTCACGCTGATGTGGAAATATGTTTTTGCGGCCCACGCCCTCGATGGTCTCAACTGCAATCCCGGAGATGTCCCGCGAAAATTGAGAAGACCTCGCTCAATGGAGCGCGGTTGGAATCTGGCCGTGGCCTGGCTGCGAGCGCATCCGGACTTCAAGAATCATTTCGGTGATCAGCCATGGATGTCGGACAAGAACGAATATCCGATCACCGTACGCGAGTATGGCGTATCAATTCAATTGCCTTACAGAGAAACGGGGAAACAGACGAGGCGCAGGTAAGATCATTAAGTCGCCGGACTAAAGGTTCCTTACCTTGGTAGTCTCCTTCTCAAACACCAGGCCCAGCGTCTTGTAAATCAATTTCGCACAAAGAAACGCCGAAGCATTTTGCCCCTCAACATACGCATACTCGGTGAGGTCCATGCCGACAATATTTTTCTTCCGCGCCAGCGTGCGAATCAATCCAATCGTTTCATACCAGCCAAGCCCGCCTGGTTCCGGAGTCCCGGTTGCTGAGACGAGTGACGGATCGAGCCCGTCGATGTCAATAGTCAGATAGACATTGTCAGTCAGTCCTTCGACCGCATCTTCCCACCAGTCGTTCCGGCCCACAATGTCCTTGGCCCAGAATATGCGGGTCGGCAGTTGATCGACTACGCGCGCCTCATCCACCGAGATGGAACGAATCCCCACCTGCACCGCGGGGATGCGCATGTCCTTCACCACCCGCGCCATAATCGAAGCGTGCGAATGAGGTGTGCCGTCGTAGGTGTCACGCAGATCGGCGTGGGCATCGATCTGCAAAACCGAAATGTCCGGATACTGTTCGGCGTGCGCCCGAATGACCGGAGCGCTGACTGAATGCTCGCCGCCAATCATGGTCACGAATTTTCCGCTGGATACTAATTCCTTTGCGCGGTCATAAAGCGAATTCATCATGCGCTCTGGCGGATCGAGTGAAGGGGACTCAGCGACGGTGTGAATGCCGAGTTTATAAATCTCGGCATCAGTCTCTTCGTCATATAGTTCCATGTTGCGCGACGCGTCGATGATGGCCATGGCGCCTTGCCCGGTGCCTCCGCCGTACGAAACTGTGCCTTCGTAACTGACCGGCCAGATCAGGATGCGCGCCGGCGCAAAGCTGGAAAATTCTTCTTCGGCGATACCGCCGAAGTTCATGGGCAACTGTTCAGATTCAGACATGCGCCCAGTTTACCAGAGCGGAAGTGTTGCCAGGCACCTCTGAAAAAGGAGTGAGTGCGATTAGTTCAGAACCGCCTGTGGTAGCGGGCGGACCAATTCTGTGCGGTCAGGTTCGTTCGCGGACGATCAGACCCGCTCGCTTACCGCAGGCGGTTCTGACAAACGCGGGTCTTCGTCTAAGGCACGTCGATAATCAGGTCTTTGCCGCCGAAGGTGAAGCTGGGCCGGCGGCGTCCTTTCATATACTTCGCGGCCGTTTGCGATAGCGCGGTAATGATGATTGGCAGCGCAATGGTCGCGTCGCAGTTGACGTAGGCGGTCAAGGCGCTGCGGCCGAGCTTGCCGTACACGAGCGACTCGTCGAATGAGACGGCGCTGGAACGACCCCCGGGGTGCGGCGCGTCAGCAGAGAATTGGATGGCGTATTTATGCCCGTGGACCTGCTGATGAAAAATGTTTGCCGACATTTCGGTTTGGCGAATGAAACTCTTGGTGATGCCGCCACCGATGTAGATCACACCCGAGACCCGCGCGCGAATCGCGATCTGGGCCATGTCCAGAACGTCCTGTTCGATGTCGAATTGAAAGTTGTTCTTCTTTTCAAAGCGGGACCCGGCGATGCCCACCGCAACTCCGCTGTCCATGATGCCGGGACAGAAAACCGGTACTCGGGATTTATAGGCCGCGGTGAGAATGCCATCCTCTGAGGCAATCTCTGCCAGTTCGCGACCCAACAGGTGCAGAAACTCGCGGGTGGAATAAGGCCTGGTCTGATCGAGTTGGCTGGCGAAGCCGCCCACCCATTCTTCGGCCTCGTGGTATTCCTCTTCGCTGGCGAGCAGGTCCCACATCCGATTGATCTGCGACGCTTCGAGTTCGGCGTCGGTCATGTTCGGGTGGGCCTGGAAATGATGACGGCCGAGCGTCTCATGCAGATCGTGAAAGATCATTGAGCCCGATAATACGAGCACGTCAACGAAGCGGTTCTTCACCACATAGGCCAGGAGCCTGCGCATGCCGGCCGGGATCAAAGGTCCCGAACCAGTCATGATGATGGTGGTATTGTCGCCCAGCATGTCCAGCCAGATGCGGTGCGATTCCGCCAATTGCCGCCCGCCGAATCCAGTGCCCTCCATTTTTTCGAGCAGTCCGGCTACGGATCGGTCTCGATCCACCTGAACCGGTCGTGTCGGGATTGTCAGATACTTGCTCGGTTTCGGTTTTCGCTGTGTCACCATAAATTGTCTGTTCCTTTTATCAAGCAGCGGCTTGTCGGGGGGCCGGGCTGTAAACGATAAGATAATTACACTTGCGGCATTCAATAATCATGGACGACGCCGACCCCGCATTTGGTTACCATTAACTGCGATGTAGGTATAAGCGTCGTAACGCGACTCGTAGAAATTCACCAGCTCTGCGCCTTCGGCCTCGCTTAACTCGCCATCCTTTATTCGTTGCGTTACCTGCCGGCGGAACCCGTCATGCAGCAGGCCGCGTTCGTAACGCGCCCGGCCGGCAGCTTCTCCCACGGTCGTGCCGCGAATCACTTTCTTAATCAGGTAACCCTCATCGTCGATGTGAATCTGCGCCTCGTTGGGCGCGCCGAACAGGTTGTGATTGTTCCCCATTACTTCCTGGTAAGCGCCCACCAGCATGAAGGCGAGATAATACGGCTCGTGCGGATCGATCTTATGCAGCTCGAGCACCTGCTTCACATCATGCAGGTCCACGAATTTGTCGACCACGCCGTCTGAGTCGCAGGTAATGTCGCACAAGGTGGCGAATTCAGTCGGGGGTTTGTTAAGACTCTGAATCGGGACGATAGGGAACAATTGATCGAGCGCCCAATGATCCGGCACCGACCGAAATACCGAGAAGTTAGCCAAATACTTGGCGCACAGGAGCCGGCGCAATTCGCCGAATTCTTCGGGCACATACTTCGAATGTTGCGCGTAGCGATCGGCGCTTTCGCAAACGTCCCAAAAGAGCACTTCGCCCTTGGCGCGATCTTCGAGCGAGATCAGACCGAGATTGAATAGGGTGAACAGTTCTTCCCGATGCTCGAGGGCATCGTGATAGTACTCCCGGTAATTCTTAATCGTGATGGCTTCGCGCAACTCGCCCAGTTCGATGACGACTTGCGGATCGTCTTCGTCGATTTCGATCGGGGTGATGTCTTCGACCACGGTTTCGATCTCTTCGAGCACGTTGGTCACCAGAATTGCGTGATAAGCAGAGAGAAAGCGGCCCGATTCCTGGATGATGGTCGGATGGGGGACGTTCTCGTCGTCGCAAACCTGCTTGATGGTGTAGATGACGTCGTTGGCGAACTCCTGCGCCGTGTAGTTGGCCGAAGAATCAAAAGCGGTCTTCGAGCCGTCATAATCGACCGCCATGCCGCCGCCGACATCCAGCAGTTCGATGGGCGCTTTCATCTGCTGGACCTTGGCATAGACCCGCGCGGCTTCCTTCATCGCATTCTTGATGCGCTTGATGTCGGTAAGCTGCGAGCCGATGTGAAAGTGCAGCAGCCGCAGCATTTCGATGCGGCCGGCCTCTTTCAAGCGGTTGATTACTTCCAGCAGTTCGGTGGTGGTCAGGCCAAACTTGGCGGCCTCGCCTCCCGATTTCTCCCAACGCCCGGAGCCCTTCGAGTAAAGCTTCACGCGCATGCCAATCATTGGCGAGTTGCCTTCGTGAGTCTCGGCGATGCGCAGGATATGATCCAATTCACTCAATTTCTCGACCACAATCACGACGCGCTTGCCGGACTTGGCGCAGGCGAAAGCGAGTTCGATGAATTCCTGATCCTTAAATCCGTTCAGCACCAGCAGACTGTCGGCAGTTTGCTCGAGGGCCATGGCCGCGTACAACTCGGCTTTCGAGCCTGCTTCCAGCCCAAAGTCGTAGCGCGATCCTTCGCGCAGATATTCCTCGACCACGCAACGCTGCTGGTTCACCTTCATCGGATAGACGCACATGTGGGCGCCCTGATAATCGAACTCGCGAATTGATTTGCTGAAGGCTCGTTGAAGCTTCCGTACCTGGGCGGCGACCAGTTGCGGAAAACGCAGCAACAGCGGCGCGGTAATGCCACGGCGCGAAAGGTCCTCGACGATCTCCTTCAGGTCGGCCGAACGCGCGTCGCCTT
>Ga0126369_10001037_pt1 | contig 18966 bp, 18 predicted proteins | sample PanSoiMetaPlot_1_FD_109646 | JGI IMG/M metagenome (GOLD analysis project Ga0126369, IMG submission 109646) | Tropical forest soil microbial communities from Panama - MetaG Plot_1 | ecosystem: Environmental > Terrestrial > Soil > Tropical forest > Bulk soil | place: Panama | collected 2016-02-17 | reverse complement strand
CTTCCGCTGCGCGTTCTTTTCCGCGGTCATCCACGAAACTGCCTTCGGGTCTGCCTGCGGTATGGGGGCGTTCAGCGCTTTCAGCTTCACTTTCGCTTGCGGAACGAGCGGCGAGAGTGGGTATTCCCTCACGAGCCTTGCGTAGTAAGGAGCCGCCAGTTCCTTCTTTTCCGTGCCTTCCCAGATGTTCCCCAGCATCCACAGCGCCTTATCTGCCTTGCTGTACAACGGATAGCGGTTTACCAGCGTAGCCAGCCTCGAAGCCGCGGCTCGTTTGTCGCCTCGCGTGGTGTAATAAAAATTGCCAATGCGAAAATCGCCTTCCGCCAGCACTTCCTGCACTTCGCGCAAATGCTGGGCAGCCTTATCGCCTAGCGGATCATTCGGGTACTTTTGCAAAAATGTCTGGAACGCGTCTTCCGCTTCGCGGGCCTGCGTGCGGTCGCGGTCCGGCTTTTCCATCTGCCGGAAATGCGCCATCGCGACTTGCAATTGTGCGTACGCCGCCTCTGGCAACATGGGGAAAAACACGCCAAAATCCATGTAAGCTTGAATGGCCTGCGTGGTGTTCGCTGTCCCGCCTTCTCTGTAATACGAATCGGCAATCGCCAGCTTGGCCTTCGCCAGATACTCGCTGTCCGGGTAAGTATTGATCAGCGTTTGCAGGTTTAGCCGGCCGACTTCATGCCGCCCGTGCTTGATGTCCTCCATCGCCTTGTCGTAGAGAATCTTGTCCGGCTCCGCGTTGTTATCCGCGCTCGTGGACTTATTGATCTTCTTCTTGTGCCGCAGGGGCCACTGTGCATGGCTGGGAGCAGCGCTCAGCACGAGCAATCCTGCTGCCAAAGTCACGATCGTCAGCCATTTGGCGCCAGCGCCGGAAAAGGGAATGCGCACTCCGCACCTCTCTTGCAAATCTAAGATTTACCCCACAACAGACCGAGAAAACCCTGCGCGCCCGCAGGACTCCCAGTTTAACTGTCCAATTATACCTGAACGAAGGGCCAGGTTGAGTCACTTCTTTGCAACTCCCGGGTAGGCCCTGCCCGGCTGTCCCAATCCTTCTGATGCTGGTGCCGCCTCCTGGGGGTTGCCTCGCGCTTTGCCCGTCTTTCGCCTACTCTTTGAACTTCTTGCTCGGAGTCGCCTGCTTGGCCCTTTGCAACTCAAGGATGTCTGCCCCCGTATCGGAACTCCCCAACAGCCACTTGCTGAAGAAGTCACCACGCGCCGCGATGACATAGCTGTTGATGGGCATGTAGCTATGCCGCATCCCCGGAAACACCAACATCTCGAATCGCTTGTTCGCCTTGATCAGCGTATCTGCCAAACGCATCGTGTTGACCATGCTTACGTTGTCGTCCATGTCTCCGGTAGTCAGCATCAGATGCCCCTTCAAGTTTTTCGCCAATTCGGAGTTCTTGTCGATTTCGTAGAAAAACTTCTCCGTTCCGTCTTTTTGCGTCTCTTCCCGCACGCCATGGTATTTCTCGCTCCAAGTATTGTTGTACACGTTGTTGTCCTGGTTTCCTGATTCCGACCATCCTGCCCGGTAAAAATCCGGGTATTGCAGCATTGCCGCCGCGGTCATGAATCCGCCCCCGGAGTGGCCCCACATACCCACGCGGCTCAGATCCATGTAAGTATGCGTGGCCGCCAGGCGTTCCAAAGCAACTTTCTTATCCGGTAAGCCGTAATCGCGCAAATTTCCGTACCCATAGCTGTCGTACCATTTGTCGCGCTGCGGGCTTCCGCCGCGGTTGCCTACCTCGACGACGATGAATCCCAGTTGCGCCAGCGGTACGTTGGGGCTTTTCGGCGAAAACGCTTTGGTCACCTGTTCCACCTGCGGCCCCGGATACACAAACTCGATTACCGGATACTTCCGGCTCGCATCAAAATCAAACGGCTTGTAAATCACGCCATAAAGATCGGTCACGCCGTCATCCGCTTTTACTTTGAACGTCTCGGGATACTTGAATCCCGCGGCCGCCAATTGCGATACGTCGGTGGTCTCCAGTTCATTGAGCGCCAATCCCTGTCCATCCAGCAGCACGGACTTCGGCGCTGTGTCCACACGCGAATACGAGTCCACGAAGTATCTCCCTGAATCCGGCCAGCTCAACGCGTGGGTGAAATTTCCGGGCGTCAGTAGTTTCAATCCGTTCCCGTCCAGGCCCACGCGATACAAGTGTGTGTAGTAAGGATCTTCTCCGGTCTCCCGTCCGTTGGCCGTGAAGTAAAGCGCTCGCGTCTTGTCGTCCACTGAAACAGGTTGGTCCGTCACGTATTCGCCCGAAGTGATTTGGTTCTTCAGCTTTCCCGTCCCGTCATACAAATAAAAGTGCCCCCAGCCGTCCCGCTCCGACCACCACACCATTTCCTTCCCGTTTTCCACCAGCCGCACCGGTTTTTGCGTCATCCACACGTTTGACCGCTCGTCGATCAGCTTTTGCACTTTGCCCGTGGTGCTGTCCGCTACGTCCACTTGCACCTGCCGGAAATCGCGGCTCCGGCTCGTGAAATACAGTTTGTCCGAAGTGTCCGCCACCCACTTGGGGTTCTGACGATTGAGCGGGGCCGGGTTTAGCCGGTTTTCCTCTTGTTCGTCTCGCTGCTCCTCCCGGTCGCGCTCCGTCTGCGCGGCATCTTCAATCGTCAGCGTTTCATCTGCAAAACTCTTCGGCTGCACCACCACCCGCTGTTTGCTGGCCACGTCAAAGATATTGATTTCGTCGATCGGGACGTTCGACTCGCCCGGCAACGGATAGCTGCGGCTCTCGAGCACTGGCCGTGGATTGGTCAGCGAATGAATCACCCAATAGTCGCCCACCTTGCGGTCGTCATTTCGCTCCAGCGCAAACTTTTTGGAATCTTTCGCCCAGTGAATCGTCACCGCGGGCGTGCGTTGCCCCGTTTTGTTGGTGTCGCCCTTGTCTTGTTTCTTCAGTTGCTCTTCCTGTTCCGGCAGCAGCACGCGGGCATAGCTGTATTTCTCCACGCCGTCTGTCGTCAGTTGCGTTTCCACCACGCTCGTATCGCCCGGCTTTTTCAACGCCTTTGCATAGTTCTCCGCGTCCATCTCGTAGAGGTTGTATCCCCGCGCAAATACCACGGTCTTTTCGTCCGGCGAAACCGAAGCCCACATGGGCTTCCTTTTCGGCGCTTCATAATTGTCCAGCCGCGCTAGTTTTCCCGTGGCGATGTCGTATTCAAAATAGATCGTGCGCGTATCTTCCGGTTTCTCTCCGGCCACGCCCGCTGTAGCTCCTTGGCTCTGCTGCTCGCCCTGCTTCATTTCTCCTTCTTTCTCTTTACCTTGCTCCTCCACATCTTCCTGGCTCTTTTCCTTCTTCGGTTCGTTCGGCACCACCGCGTTCTTTCGAATTTCCACCTCAAAGCGCATCTTTGCGTCTTTGTCCACGAGCTTCAGCCGCTTGATCGGCAGATGCTGCGCGTCATATGGAAAATTCGTCAGTCTCGAGAGTTCCGCGGCAACCTTGGCATTGTCCCAGAGTGGATTCTTCGACCTCTTCACCGGGTCTACCACGTAATACCGCGTGCCCTCCGTCGTCTGATAGCTGTACCAGAATCGGTCCGACGCAGTGAACCAGTGGGGTGTGACAGCCAAATCAAACACCAGCTTGTTAACGGCATCTGGCAGAAAACGCTCCTCGAGCGCATAGTTTGGCGTCATGCGCGCCGTCCCATCAGCCGAACCGCCGTCTCCCCCGGTCCCCGGCGAAGTACCACCCGGACCAGCCCACGCCCGCACCACCAGCAAACTCGCCGCCACCATACACGCGTAGACCAACCGCGTAATCCGCTTCGGATTTGCTGCTCTCATCGGCGATATTCCTCCACTTCGACACACTCTCCCCATCCAAAGGCCGCACATTATAGACCGATTCACCACCGAGGGTGTTTCATACTGGTGCTTTCCGCGTCTTTGGCGACCGCATTCCTCAAGCCACAAAGCCTTCTCTGGCAAGGAATATTTCTGGCTTTAGGCTGGTTCTCAGAAACAAAGCCATGGTGTATTGCGTTTAAGCTTAGAGGATCAATGGGACAATTCTTATGATGAAACGCGCGCTGATCGTGGGTTTGCTTCTAATAGCCGCCGCTGCCGCTCCTCCGCTCGCCCATCAAGTGCACAAAGCCCGCGGCGTCGCCCGCATGTCTCTCAAAGTCGGTGACGTCGCCCCGGACTTCACGCTTCTCTCTAACGATTGGAAAACCGTCAAGCTCAGCGATTATCGCGGCAAGAAAAACGTCTTCCTCGCCGTTTACGTCCTGGCCTTTTCCGAAGGCTGCACCGCGCAAATGCGCGCCGTCCAGGCCGGCATTGACTCCGGCCGCATCGCCACGGAAGAAACCGCCGTCTTCGGTGTCAGCATGGACAGTCCCGCGGCCAACGCCGCTTTCGCCGACCAGAACAACCTGCATTTTCCTTTGCTCAGCGACATGAACCGCAAGATGCTCACCTCTTACGGCATCCTGAAAACCTACAGCGTCGAAAACGAAGACTATCAGTGGGCTCTCCGCGCCAACATCGTCATCGATAAGCAGGGCATCATCCGCCTGATCGACGAAGGCGACAACGCCGTCGACCCCAACACCGCTCTCACGCTCTGCACCACCCTCCACAAGCAACCCTCCGACTAGCTCGGCATCGCCCTACAGTTGCTGGGGCGAGGATCGATGGAGTGCGGCAGCCCTGTTGCCGCTTTCTCCTTGCTACCTCACGCAAGACATTCCGCAGGCTTTGTTGTGGCTCGCTCGCCATTGCGCCTCTGTAGAGGCCGGGCCAGCCCGGCTTGGTGGTTTTGCCTTCGCACCCAGCCTCGCCATGCTATGATCCGCACCCAGGGATGCACGCCCAATGAAACACGGGCTCGCCTTCTTTCTGTTTCTTGTTTCCGCTTCTCTCTGCTCCTCGGAAGAGACGAAATCCTTCCGCGACCTCCAGTGGAAATTCCCCCGTGTGCGCACGGCATCGGCAGAAAAAGACGCCCTTCTACGCGAACGGTTTCAGGCGAAGGGTCTTCCCTATCCCCCACACTCCATTTTGCTTCGAGCCTTTAAAAGAGAGGCCGTCCTTGAACTTTGGGCCACGACGGCGGCGGACCAGCCCTACGTTCTCGTTCGCGACTACCGCATCTGCACTTCCTCCGGCGTCCTCGGCCCAAAGCGCCGCTTTGGCGACGAACAAGTCCCCGAGGGCTTTTACGAACTCGACTGGTTCAATCCCCAAAGCAATTTCTTCCTGAGTATGCACATCAATTATCCGAACACTTCAGACCGTATTTTCGGCTATAAACCAAATTTGGGCGGCGACATTTTCCTTCATGGAAATTGCGCCTCCATCGGCTGCATCCCCATAACCGACGACGGCATCAAAGAAGTCTACTGGCTCGCCGTTCTCGTCCACAGCGCAGGACAGCAACATCTCCCGATCGAAATTTTTCCGGCACGCCTGACCGACGACGGCCTGAGATCGCTGGCAGCCACGCATCGCAATCAATCAGACCTCATTGTTTTCTGGAGTAACCTCAAGGAAGGCTTCGATTTCTTCGAGAATGGCCACCGCGCGCCCCGCGTCACGACGCGCCGTGACGGCTCCTACGCTTTCTCTCAAAACGAGAGATGAATGAAACACAACTGAGTGCATGGTGGCGCAAGCTAAAAAAGGGACGGGACTAGCGCATGGAGACACTCAGACCGATTCACAGGAAGGACGAATGAGAAACGCGGAAAGAAACCCCTAAGCGCTGGGGCCATTTCGTTCTTTGCCCGCCGAGGTTTGCGCCAGCGGCAAAACCTCATAGCAGTCAAACGCCACGCCTACGCAAATCGCTCCCTGCGGAGAATGATTCGGCTGGACGTGCACCACATGGCCCGTGCACCGCCATTCCGAAGGCGCTCTCTTACTGACTTCCTCCGGCATCTCAAACGTGAGCTGCACCGGCGAACCCTTTTGCAGTGACAAGTGCGTCGCAAAATAGATCCCGCGCGGCGAGAGGTTCAACGATTCTGCCCACTGCTCGGGCGCACTGGATTTCGGGACGCGAACGCGGAGCGGGAGCTTGACATTCACTCGGACGGCCAACCGCCGTTCGGCTCTAGGCATTTGAAACGGAAGCACAACGCCTCCCTGCAATCCCCACAAAATACGGGAGATCCACGCGCCCTCGAATGCTAGGGGAAACACCTTGTTCCGCATTGAGGTATTCACCCTATGGCAGGACTAGGTTGAAGTCGTGTGTTCTCCGCGGACCTGATTAGGCATTAAAGACAGAGGATCAATGCGCTCTGCGGGTTGGCCAGAGGTGTCTCTTGCTGTCAGCTGTGAGTTTTGGACTCTCAACTAATTCGAGGTTCCGGTCGCGGCGTAGGCGTCCTTCGCGGCATCGCCGTACAGGTGCAGGAGCTGCGAAGCGCGTTTCAGCAAATCCGAAGGCATGTCTCCCGGCTGATAGTCCACCCAACCCGTGGTGTACGCCAGGGAGATTCTTTTCCCGGCGCATTCCAGGTCCATCGAACCCATGCGATTAAGCACCTGGGTCACTTCACCGACGTTGCACTTTGGCAGCACCAGCACAAAGTCGTCATTGGCCAGACGCACCGCATAATCCGACCCGCGACTCACTTCCTTCAGCCGCCTGGCAAACTCCTTCAGCGCCTGATCCACTGCGGTCTTCCCGTATTGGTGGGTCAGATCGGCCAAGTCTTCCAGGTGAATGGTGGCCAAGCTCAACGCCGAATTCTGCCTCTTTGCGCGCGCAATCTCTTTTCCGAGGTGCAGCAGCGCCGAAGTGCGCGTGTACAGGCCCGTTACCGCGTCGATTGCCGCGGACTCATCTATCTCGGCTCCGTTTTCCTCCGCTCCACCACCAGGCGCAGTGGCCTCCCTGCGCAATTTCCGTAGCGACCGCTGCCGGTACAGCATCCAGCCGTTGGAAAGGAGGAGCAGACACAAAATTCCCCAGCGCGCCTGCTCGGGTGTCAATTCGTAGAAGTGCTCTTTATGCCGGAAAAGCCGTGAAAACGCGGTGAGAACCAAAGTTGTTGCGCAAAGGAGCGTCACGGTCAGCGCGGAGAACCACAGCCACCATTCGCGCCTGCCCAGTTGTTTTAGATCAATTCCTACCGCATGCCCATAGTAGCTCGCAGGCCCTTCCAGCGGGGAGGGTTTGGCACTTATGCTCTGGCGGTTTCCAAGTTTGGATGACATGTTTGGTCAGAGGTCAAACCGGCCGAACCTAGCATCACTCTAGGACGCTGCCGTAAAGGGAGGCAACCTCAAAAAGGTACAGGCCCTTTCTTTTCAGGAACCTGCACCAAGGTACTGCTTGGGAAATACCCGCGGAGCTTGGAAGCAGTTTAGGCGGATTCTAGCCGCGAATCGTGCGCGCCAGGTTCAGTGCCCAAGTTGCGAAGGCGTGCCAAGCAGCCGTTTCGCCCAATGGCACTCGCACGCGCTGAACGAGAATCAGAAACGCGCTGGCCCAGATCGTTACGCGATGGAATTTTCCGTTGGTCCACAGGTCGTACACCAGCAACATCAGCAGGAATCCATAGGTGCACAATTCTGCGGCCCAGATCGGGTGGTGCTGGATGAACCCGACCGGCCAGCGCGCTACGGCCGCGATCGTCAGGCCGGTAGTGGCCACCAGAATCAGCCGCTTGTGCGCCAGGGGATTGCGCCTTGCCCGGAATGCGAAATAAATCAGCGTCCCAAAGATCAGCATATCCGTGAGCGGGATAATGTAGAACGTTAGGGGGTCCGGGCCAGGAGGAGGCACTGACGCGGCCGACTCTCTCCGCAGCAAATCAGTGGCCGCCAATATGCCAAGAATGACCATGACACATGCCAAACTGAATCCCACTAGCCCCAGCTTGCGATGCACATCAACGCGATTCGCTGCCACGAGAGAGGTTTGCGCGATCAAAAGCAGAATCCACGACGAAAACGCTGCGCCATGCGCGTGGATGAGCCAGTTTGGCAGCGGCGCCGCGAACACGCCCGCGAGAAAGTACGAGCGCGCAAAGCCGACAAACACGGTGGCCAGCATCAGCAGCGCCATGCCCGGAAAGAAGTACTTGTCCAGGCGCGATTCCCGGGATTCGCACACGGCAGTTGCCATCACTCCTCCCGATCCGTTCTTGGATTTGTGGCTTTCCGCAGGGCCTGAGAATGTCCGCATTTTACATGATTTGAAGAAGAAGGGTTTGGTGCGAGCCACAACGACGTGGAGGATTTGCGACCCTCTACGCTGCCGGCGCGCCTTACTTTTTGTTTACGGCTTACTTGGGAGCTTGCCGGATCTCGTCCAATCCTCGGTGGGGGGATACAGCTCCAGTCCGATTTCGTAAGAGCCGTCTTCGCGTGTTTCGCAGTGCGCCACGCGGCCACGCGACGGGAGGCTCCCGCGAATCGGTTGGAGAACCAGGTCGCGGTTCGTTTCCCAAAGGTTCTTGCTCACGACGCGCGCGCCATGGCAACTTACGTCAATCGTGGAGGTAATTTCGAACGCGCCGGTCGCGGGATCCGACAGCTTCACGAACATCTTGAACGAAATGCGGCTTTCCGCGCGTCGCAGAAGGGGAGCGTCCACGAACGTGTTCCTGCACAACTGTATTTTCGGGGAAAAAGAAGGCGGGGCCGCTTTCACCGACATTTATCCACCAGTTAGCACAGCGAGTCAATAGTACTTGAGTACTCGGCGCCGACTTTCTCTCACCCGCGATGCATTGCAAATTTGGGGTAGACCGCTTGTCCTGCTGCTCGACCGGCGGCTATCGGATTCTGAGATTTCCCGAGGGATAGACATTCGCCACTGGCACAGGTCGTCAGCAGTTCAAACGGAACAAGCGTGAAATACTTTCATTGACTCGTACCCGTATTCACCCTGATATAGAATCCACGGCAACCCCGCGGCCCCACGACAGGTCAACGAGAGGATTATTCTTGTGCAATCTGAGCGTCCACGTGCACGCCGTTATCCCTTTGCAGCCAGCATTGAAATGACCGATGTGGAGTCGGAGACCCAGGTTGTCGAACAAACCTGCGACTTGAGCCTGTTTGGGTGCGGCGTGAGTACGCAGAAGCCGCTGCCAGCCGGTGTCCGGATCCTGATCAGGATTCAGCACGCGGGAGCACACTTTGCGGCTTTGGGCAAGGTGGCCCACTCCGGACACAGCACGCGCATGGGGGTTGTGTTCACCAAGATTGAGCCGAATCAACAATTGGTTTTGGAAAAGTGGGTTGCCGAACTCCGGGAAGCGCGCGGTGTAAAGCCAGTGAAAGCGTAGACAGCGTGCTCGCTTTTGATCCCAGCAATCAATTGGCGACCGTGAGTTCGATGGTGGCGGAGGCGGCAACTTTGGCGCCGGCCATGGGGGACTGGTCAATCACGGAGCCGTGAGGCCACTGTGGAGCTCCAACATAATTCACTTTGCGGCGCAGCTGCGCTTGATCCAGACGGCGTTGCGCGTCACCTTCGCTCAGTCCCACAAGGTGGGGCATCACGTAAGAAGCTTCTTTCGCGCCTTGCGAGATGAGCACGTCCACACGAGGCGTTGCGGCGCCTGCGCCAGGCTTGGGATTCTGCAGCACGATGGCGTCGGCGGGGTGCTCCGGCATGTTTACGGCAGAGACTTCGCCGACTTGCAGGCCTTGGCGGAGCAATTCGACTCTTGAGGCGCGAAGGGAATTGCCTTCGAGCATAGGAATTCGCAGCTGGCGCTGGCCGAGGGAAAGAACGACGTGGGCTTGCTGCGAAACTTTCATGAGCAAGCCGGCGGTGGGCGTCTGACGAAGGACAACGTTAATGTGCTGGTCGCTGTAGATGCGGTCGGCGACGCGCAGCACCAAGCCGCGCGACTGCAGCATCTTGCTTGCTTCGGAGACGTTCTTGCCGACAAGGTTGGGCATGGTGACTTCGCGGCCGTGGATGGCAATGCGCATCGCGGTGATGGCGCTGAGGAACGCCGCGGACGCCAGTATAAAAACGAGCAGCGTCATACGGGTGAGCCATTCGAGACGCTCTTTCAGGGTCATGGTCAAGGTACTATTTCTTGGATAGCGGTGGAGTGGGATACTCGGGCAGTTTGTCTTTACTGGTGTCGGCCCGCTTCACTTCCAATTCGTCGAACAGTAGCGAAGGGCTGATGACCGTGGTGGGCACGCCGCCGGGGCGATTGCTGACCAAGGGATCGTTGCCCGCGGCGATCACCGCCGTGCGCAGAGCACGCGTATCCAGTTCGTTGAACACGGCGCCCCGTACCAGTTCTTCGTGGCCATCGCTCGCGTAAACGCGATAGAGCAAACGCGGCGTGTTTCCCGGCTGCCCGAGCGTTTCGACGCGATAGCCATAGGGTTTGCCCTGTTCCTTCACCATATCGATGACTTTCTTTTTCAAATCTTCGGGTGCTTGCGCCTCGGAGCTTTTGAGCAGCAGCACGCCGAGATTCGGGCCGGCGGCCATGCCCGCGCCGGCGCGGCCATGACCGTTCGAGGCAGGAAAATCGCGCAGCGGCTGCCGCCCGATGAGGTAATTGGTGAGCGTGCCGTTTTCGATGGTGTTGACGGGCTGGGCTCTTACACCTTCGCTATCGAATATGTAGCTGCCCACAAGGCTCTTGCCCTGAAAATCTTTCAGCGTGGGATCGTCCAGCACCGAAAGAAAATTCGGGAGTACCCGCGCTTTGTAGCTGGTAGCAAACGCGCCGGTGGTGCGGTTCGGGCGGCCGAGGGCCGGCTTGCGGCCGACCACGTTTTGCCCGATCAAGGAGGCGACGATATCGTCGGCGGCATCGGCGGAAAACAGAACCGGGCCGCGATATTCTTCTTCGACAATGGGCGCCTGGCGAAGAGCGACGATGGTATCGAGCATGCTCCTCGCGTTGGCCATCAGCGCGTCGTGGGAGGGCAGTTCTTCCATCCGCGCAACGACGTAAGCAGGGCTGCGGCCGAGGCGCATTCCATCTGCGGCTTGCGCGGCACCATTCAGCTGCACGGAGTAAGTCGTCTTCCCGCATCGCGTGACCGTGCCTTCGGTGTTGACAAGATACTCGTTGACGGCAGAGAAGCGCGCGGAAGCGGTCACCGACTGGACGTCGGGATACTGACGATAGAGATTGGTGACGTCCTCGAGGGTTTTCTTCCACGAAGCCTCGTCGATCTTGGCCGAGACAGTGGGGTCAACCGCGATTAACTGTGGCGTCTTGGCGAAATCGTCGACGGGATTGGAGTCGGCGCTGAAGCGCTTGAGTTCAGCTTGCTTTTCGGCGAGCGCCTGGCCGGCGGCCTTGTAGGCATCGTCGGTGGCGAGCCAGATTTGATGGCGAAGCGCGATGGGATCATTGTCGAGCGGAAGTATGGTGGATTCGCCTTCGCCCCGCGCGTAGAAGCTGTCTTGTCTGTAATCACCGATGCGCACGACCACGCGCAGGACGCGATAGTGCCCGCGCTGACTCTCGCGCACGGCGCCGAAAGCGGCTTCTGCGGAGAAGTCGTCCACCTCGTTGACGCGGTACTCGATGAAATACGGGGGCTGGACCTGATCCATTTTGAGCTGCGCCTTCGAACGGTCGAGTTCCGTGAGCAGCGCTTCGAGCAAGCCGTCGCCTTTGGCGGCTGCGTGAGCGGCAGCCATCGCGGGACCGGGCACGGGCTGGGAATCGCTGGAAACGGCGCGCGGCGAGGGAACGCTCAGCGTGATCGCGATGGCAAGAAGGAATGCGAATCTGCGGTGAAGTGTGCGGGCGCTCATGGCTTCACCTCGGCTTTGGTCTGCGAAGCGGTTTTTGATGGAGTTGCGTGGTCTTCGAAGCCGGGGGGAGGTAACAGCGGCGGGCGTTCGTGCTGGTGCGCGCGCTTTTGCACTTCCATTTCGGAAAAGAGCATCGAAGGGGCAACGGCGGCCACGGGTACCTGGCCGCTCTCCGCGCCACACACGCCGTTAAAGACGTGCGGCTGGTCACCGGTGGTAAGAATACGCGTGAGCGCTGCGAGGGGCGTGCCGACAATGTCCACGCCGCGCACCAATTCGTCCGGGCGGCCGTCGGCGTAAACCTTGTAAACCATCACCGGAAGCACCTGAAACGCTTGCGGCAACTGTCGCGTGGTGATGGTGAAGCCGCCCTGAATGTCGTCGAAATACAACCCATAAGGCTTCCCCTGCTTTTTTACTTCGTCAATGAGTTTTTGCCGCATCTGTCCATCCGGCACGGTTTGCGTTGAGGTAACAATTAAATTCCCCTGGCGGCCTGTGGGCATGAGGCCCGGTTGGTTGCGGCCATGGCCATTCGAAACGCTGAAATTCTTGATGGGCATGCGCGACATCAGGAAGTTCTTGAGGATGCCATCTTTGATGACGTCGACATGCTGGGCGGGGGAGCCTTCGTTGTCATAGTCATAGGCGCCGGCGAGTTTCACGCCTGCAATTTCGTGAATGGTGGGGTCGTCCACGACGCTGAGGAATTTTGGCAGAACTTCCTGCCCGATTTTCTTGGTGAAAGTCTGACCTTCTTCTTCGTCGCGCTGGCGGTGGCCTTCCAGGCGATGGCCGAGCACTTCGTGAAAAAACACTGCGGCGGCGCGGCCGCTAAGCAGGGCGGGGCCGTCGTAGGGTTCAGCCACCGGAGCTTTGCGGAGAGCGCTGAGGTCGGCGGCCATTGTCTCGATTTTCTCAGCGAGTTCGCTTTCGCCGGGAAGGTCCTTGGCGTTAGGAGCTTGAAAGGTCTCGACGCGCAGGAGATCCATGCCATCATCGGCTCGAGTCTGCGCTTCCATGATGAGTCTTGTGGAGGAACTGGGTGAAACGAGCGTGGTGCCCTCATTCGAAACCATACGCGAATTGGAATTCGCGGATTGCATCACGACGGTGGCGAAATAAACGTCGGGATACTTGCGAAAGGTGGCGGAGAGGCGCTTGATTTCGCTTTCCCAAGCCGTGCGATCGAACGTCGTGACCGACGCTTCGGCGATGTGCGTTTCGGGCTTCTCTTTAGAAAAATCTGGAGACTTGTCTTCTTCTTCTGCGCGGACGGCCGTGTTTGTGCGAACGTTCATCAAAGAGGGAACGGCGCGCTTGTATTCGCGGTCGGTCAGCTCCCACAGAACGCGGGCGATGGCGTCCGAATCGTTGCCGATGGGGAGAGTCCCGGAAGTGACGCCGCTCGAGCGACTCTGGCCGTGCGTGTTGTCAAGGTCGGGAGAACCAACGCGCATGGTGACGTCGGCAAAGCGCCGGTGCACGTTGTTGCTGCCAAGCAGGCTGCCATAAGCTCCGGCAAGCACCACGAAGTCCTGATCATAGACGGTGTAGCTGAGGTAGTAGGGAGGCTGCTCGGTTTTGCCGAGTTCGGAGCTGGCGCGCGCCAGCTCCATTTGCATGGCTCTTAGGACGAGGTCGTTAGTCGAAACGGGTGTGGGAGCGATGGCGGGTTTGTCGCCCGCGGCGGCCGCAAATGGCAGGAGCGCGAGTTGGGTCGCGAGAAAGCAGGCAGCGGCAACGCGCAGAAGTTCGGGTCCGCGGGTGAATGCCAGCCCGCGATGTTTTGAGGCTTTAGAGATATGCATGTAAGAATGGACTCCCATACGACGGTCAACAAACGGCAAAACAATTGGTCCCAGTCGCCAAAGTAACGAAGAATTCGAGTATGCCTTAGTGTTTTGACGTGCGCAAATCAGGTCAGTCTCGATGTGTCTTCGCAACCGATTGGAGCTGACCAAAGGTAATATGACCATGACATTATGACCATAGCCATAAGGCGGATGAGATGAAGAAAATTGGAACAGGTGCGTTCAAGGCCAATTGCCTGGCGATCATGGCCGAGGTGCAAACCAAGCGTGAGACAGTCGTAATTACGAAACGCGGGAAGCCCGTGGCAAAACTTGTCCCCGTAAAGCCCGACACGGATGATATTTACAATTTCTTTGCCGGGCAGGGCCTACCTAACCGGTGATGTCGTGTCGCCAGCCCTTACGCAGGAAGAATGGGGCAACTTGGTGTGATCCTGGTAGACACGCAAGTCGTGCTGTGGCTCGCGTTTGATCTGGGCCGGCTGTCCAAAGATGCGCGGAAGGCTATCGACGATGCTCGAAAGAACCGAGACGGCTTGGGAATCTCAGACATCACGCTTCTGGAAATCGCAACTCTTGCGAGTAAAGGCCGGATACGCCTGAGCAGTACGCTCGAGACCTTCCTGCAAGAGGTCGAAGCACGCTTCACCGTTTTACCGATAAGCGGTCGAGCCTGCGCGCGCAGTCAGGCATTTCCGCCGTCGTATCCCGAAGACGCCGCCGACCGCGAGATACGCAGGTCCAAGCTGGTTAAGACCATCTGGTGAACAAACCCAAATTTGCTATCTCCCCCACGAAAATCAGGCGGTTCCGAAGCGTTCGCCGGGCTTGAGGTGGGCGCCGCTGGCGAATTCGGGGGCGCTGATTTGTTTGCGGCCTTCGAGTTTGACGGTTTGCAGGCGCAAAAGAGTTCCGTTGCCACAGACAACAAACCAGTCGTTTTTTGAGCCTAGGAGTGTGCCGGGAGCGGAGTGCGCAGCGGTGAAGAAAGGGCTGCTGCCGTCGTCTGCATGCCGAAAGTCTGCCGTTAAGGACTCGGCCCACAGGTGGCAGGTTTGGCCGCGGAAGGTTGAGAAGGCGCCGGGCCAGGGGGCGAAACCGCGCATGCGGTTGTAGTTTTCTTGCGCGGTGCGGTTCCAATCAATACGGCCATCTTCCTTCTTGAGGATGGGAGCGACGGTGGCTTCAGCGTGGTTCTGTGGCTGCGGAATAATTGAGCCAGCAGCTAGTCCCCGCAGAGTTTCTTCCATGAGCGGCGCACCGGCCTCGGACATGCGCGCGGCCAGTTCAGGAGCGGTTTCGTCTAGGCCGATTTCCATTTCGCGCTGGAGGAGAATGTCTCCGGTGTCCATGCCCGCGTCAATGCGCATGGTTGTGAGGCCGGTGCGTGTCTCGCCATTCACGATGGGCCAATTAATGGGAGCGGCACCGCGATACCTCGGAAGCAGGGAAGCATGGAGGTTGATCCAGCCGTGCTTGGGAATCGAAAGAAGCCGAGCGGGAATAATCTGTCCATAAGCGATAATGACGATGACGTCGGGAGCGTGCTTCTCGAGCAGTTGCTGGACTTCGTGCGTGCGAATTTTTTCCGGCTGATGCACGGGGAGGCGGGCGGCGAGCGCGGCTACCTTCACAGCCGAAACGGAAAGTTGCTGGCCACGGCCACGCGGACGGTCGGGCTGCGTGATTACCGCAATAACCTCGAAATCGGATTTGCCGAGGAGATGCTTCAGCGTGGCAACCGCGAATTGGGGGGTACCACAGAAGATTAAGCGCATGAGAGCACAGTCACGTGCTCCAGATTACCACTCGCCCTGTTTGCGCAGTTTTTTGATTTTGCGCCTGATCATGTCGCGCTTTAACATGCCTAGATGTTGCAGGAACAAAATGCCATTGAGGTGGTCGATTTCGTGGCAGAACGCGCGCGCGAGGAGGTTCTCACCGCGAATTTCGAACGGTTCACCCTTCACGTTCTGTGCTTGGACGGTGACAAACTGCGGCCGCACAACGTACCCGCGGAATCCGGGAATGGAGAGACAACCTTCTTCTTCGCGCACTTCACCTTCGGCATGAGTTACCTCGGGGTTCGCAAGAACAATTTTCCCTTCCGGATTTTTTCCGCCGGTCACGTCGACTACCGCAAAGCGCATGCTCTTTCCGATTTGCGGAGCAGCCAGCCCTACGCCTTGCGCCGCGTACATGGAAGCGAACATGTCTTCGGCAAGCTCTTCGAGTTCCGCGTCAAATTCTTTTACCAGCGCGCCCGGCTTTTCGAGGATAGGATCGCCGTACTTGACGATAGGATAGATTTTCCTTGGCGGCGACGACACCGGTGGCGTGTCCGTGGCGGTGGCCGCAAGTGCTTTAGAAGTCGTCGACTTGTCGGACATAGTTGTCGAAATTCCGCCGCATTTCTGGCAGTGAGTCTCCCCCAAATTTTTGCAGAAAAGTATCCGCCAACACAAGAGCAACCATGGCTTCGCCTGCGACCGCTCCGGCGGGGACCACGCACCAATCAGACCGCTCATAAGCGGCCTGCACGGGTTCTTTGGTGACCAGGTTGGCGGTGTGCAGCGGCTTGCGCAGCGTGGAGATGGGCTTCAGGTACCCGCGGACCACAATGTCTTCGCCATTGCTGATGCCGCCTTCGAGGCCGCCCGCACGGTTGGTAAAGCGGCGAAAGCGGTGCGCCGCCTTGTCGTAAGAAATTTCGTCCTGCACATCACTTCCATGAGAAGCGGCGATGGATACGCCCTCACCGATTTCGACGGCCTTCACCGCTTGCACGCTCATCAGCGCCTGTGCCAGGCGGCCATCGAGTTTTTCATCCCACTGGGCGTGGCTGCCGAGGCCGGGCGGAACATGGTGCACAACAATTTCGAAAATCCCCCCAACGGTGTCGTTCGCTTTCAGAGCCGCATCGACTTCCTCCATCATTTTTTCCTGAAGGGCGGCATCGGTGCAGCGCAGCGGCGAATCCAAGTCGGCGCTGACGGCGCGGGTTTTTTTCCAGGGGGCGGAGTGCTCCATGCGAACGTGTCCTACTTGAATGGTGTGACTCGCGATTTCCGTGCCAAATTCCCTGAGAAGGATTTTGGCAAACGCCCCTGCGGCGACCCGAGCGGCGGTTTCGCGCGCGGAAGCACGCTCGAGGATGTATCGGGCGTCGTGATAATTGAATTTCAGCGAACCGGCCAGGTCGGCGTGGCCCGGTCGCGGCGCGACTAGCTTCTTTGCACCAGGATCGTCTTCGGCCGGCTCGACGGGAAGAATCTTCTCCCAATTCGCCCAATCCCGATTCTCGATGCGCAATGCGATGGGCGCACCGATGGTCTTACCGTGGCGAACGCCGGCAAAAATCTCTGCCTTATCTTTCTCGATTTTCTGGCGCCCGCCGCGTCCGTAGCCAAGCTGGCGGCGGTGCAGCTCATTATTGATGAACTTGAGATCAATGGGAAGTTGGGCAGGAAGGCCGGAAATGTAGGCGAAAAGCGCTTGGCCATGCGATTCACCGGCTGTGTAGAACTTCAGCATCCGCGCCCCTATCTCCGCGTGTCCTTTTCGAAATACAAATCAGCAGGAAGGGACAGTGTAGCTAGGGCCAAGGTCTCCGTCCAGTTGGAGAGCACACCAAGGCCAAACTTGAGGTCAACCCGTTAGAAATTGCAGCTAAGATGTAACGATGTCGAGAGTCATTGTTGCCATTGGCGGCGGCGACATAAGAACGAGGGGCACCGCCCTCATTGACCGGGAAATCATTCGGCTCTCGCGCAAGAAACATCCGAAGCTTCTTTTTATTCCGACAGCAAGCTTAGATTCCGATCGGTACTGGAAACACGTGCACGAATACTTCGGACGATTCCTCAAATGCAAGACGGACGCGCTATTCCTAATTAAAGAACAGCCATCTAGAGGGCAAATCCGGAGGAAAATCCTGGCAGCCGATATCATTTATGTCGGCGGCGGAAACACACTGCGAATGATGCGCGTTTGGCGCCGTTTGGGTGTCCATAAGATCCTCAAATTGGCCTATAGGAGCGGAGTTGTTCTTTCTGGCATCAGTGCGGGCGCGATCTGCTGGTTTGATTCCGGACATTCCGATTCGATGTCCTTTTACAACCCGCAAAGGTGGAGATACATAAACGTAAAGGGCCTCGGGTTCATACCGGGAATCCACTGCCCTCACTACAACAGCATGACTCGGGGGATTCCTAGAAGAAAATATTTCCGAGAAATGATTCGGAGAACCGGTGGAATCGGAATAGCCATTGAGAACAACTGTGCCATCGAATTCCTGGACGATCGCTTCTATAGAGTAATCGGGTCCAAGAGCTACTCGCAGGCTTACCAAGTATGTAAGCGGGGCTCTGACGTGATTGCCAACCGGATTCGCAGGGAGAAAGAATTCAGGCCCATTGCACAAATCAGCCGACGAAACTCACAATGACCAAAGGTGACATGCTGTTGCTCTTTAAGTACGACCGCTGGGCGAACAACAGGGTTTTGCAAGCGGCCGGCACCCTTACCGTTGAGCAGTTCACGCGGGATCTGGGCGGTAGTTTTCGTTCGGTGCGGGACGCGCTGGTGCACATTGTTGGTGGCGAGTGGGGCTGGCTTACCTATTGGAAAGAGCCGAACCACGGCCCCGCATTCCTAGCGGAGCTGCGGGATCGCCACGACGGGCGCTTTCGTCCGGACGCGTTTCCCAACATCGAGGCAGTACGCCTGAAGTGGACGGAGGTCGAAAAAGAACAAACCGAATTTCTCAATCTCCTTACAGACGAGGCATTAAAGAGAATGTTCCCTGTTCGCAAGACGCAGCTATGCCTGGCGCACTTGATGCAGCATCTCGCGAACCATTCCACTTACCATCGAGGTCAAGTCGCGCTGATGATACGACAGCTTGGCGCGGAGCCCGTTGCCACGGACTTTCACGTGTTCCTCGCGGAAGACGGGAGGAGTCAGCCCTAGGTCAGCGTACGGTTTCTTTCTACTGGCTGGGGAGCAAGCAGGTTCTCAGCGGAGCAGGCCGTCAAAGAAGACGATGTCGGCATCACCTTCACCCACAGCAGCAAAAATGAACCTATTGTCAGGGGACCACGCAACGTGGCGGGCGATAAACGTCCGCCGCTCTCCGAAATCCGTTACGGCATGCATCGTCCCATCGGCTGTGGACAAGAGCCAGAGATTCGTTCCAAATGTGTCGTTCAATGTGAGCGCCAGCCACTTGCCGTTGGGAGAAAGGACCGGGTGTAGTCCCTGCCAAGCCGGAACGCGATGGCCCGAGATCGGCGCAAGGAGCCGGGACGGAGCCGAGTCCGGCTGTGCCGCCCGGATTTCGTAGTCCCAAAGGCCATTAATAGGTTCCAGGAGCT
>Ga0126369_10001036_pt1 | contig 18967 bp, 13 predicted proteins | sample PanSoiMetaPlot_1_FD_109646 | JGI IMG/M metagenome (GOLD analysis project Ga0126369, IMG submission 109646) | Tropical forest soil microbial communities from Panama - MetaG Plot_1 | ecosystem: Environmental > Terrestrial > Soil > Tropical forest > Bulk soil | place: Panama | collected 2016-02-17 | reverse complement strand
TCTGTCGGCATTCATCGGGCTTGCGCCCGAGCACAAGCTGCGCGTCGTGGCGCCCGATGTGGGCGGCGGATTCGGATCGAAGATCTTCATCTATCCGGAGGAGACCGTCTGCCTGTGGGCAGCGCGTCGGCTCGGCGTACCGGTGAAATGGACCTCCGACCGCCGGGAGAGTTTTCTCACCGACGCCCACGGTCGCGATCACGTCACCCACGCCGAAATGGCGTTCGACGGTAATCAGAAGATCGTTGGACTGCGCGTGAAGACCATCGCCAATCTCGGCGCCTACATGTCGACCTTCTCGTCGAGTGTGCCGACCTACCTCTATGCGACGCTGCTCTCCGGTCAGTACGACATTCCGGCCATCTATGCGGAGGTCGACGCGGTCTACACCAACACCGCGCCGGTCGACGCCTACAGGGGCGCGGGACGACCGGAAGCAACCTATGTGCTGGAACGCCTGATGGATGTCGCGGCGAGCCGCTTGGGCGTCGGCCCTGCGGAGCTTCGGCAAAAGAATTTCATCCGCAGCTTCCCGCACCAGACGCCGGTGATCATGACCTATGACACCGGTGACTATGAAGCGAGCCTTGATGCCGCGCTCAAGGCTGCGCGATACAGTGAATTCCCTGCCCGCCGCAGCGAGGCGAGTGCAGGGGGCAAATTACGAGGCATCGGCCTCTCCTGCTACATCGAAGCATGCGGCATCGCGCCAAGCCAGGCGGTCGGATCACTGGGAGCCGGCGTCGGCTTGTGGGAGTCGGCCGAGGTCCGGGTCAATCCGGTCGGAACCATTGAAGTGCTGACCGGCTGTCATAGCCATGGTCAGGGACACGAAACCACCTTCGCGCAGCTCGTCGCCGAACGCTTCGGCGTCCCGATCGACCAGGTCAGCATCGTTCACGGCGATACCGACAAGGTCCAGTTCGGGATGGGAACCTACGGTTCGCGCTCCGGCGCCGTGGGCATGTCGGCGATCAACAAGGCCCTGGAGCGGGTCGAGGCCAAGGCCAAGCGCATCGCCGCGCATCTCATGGAAGCGGCCGAATCCGATGTTGAGCTTGCCAATGGCGAGTTTGTCGTCGTGGGGACCGACAAGAAGATCGCCTTCGCCAATGTCGCGCTCGCCGCGTACACGGCCCACAACCTTCCGGCCGGAACCGAGCCGGGCCTGAAGGAAGGCGCGTTCTACGATCCCCAAAACTTCACGTTTCCGGCCGGTACCTATGTCTGCGAGGTCGAAGTGGATCCGAAGACTGGCGAGGTCACGATCATCCAGTTCACGGCTGCCGACGACTTTGGCACGGTCATCAATCCAATGATCGTCGAAGGCCAGGTGCACGGTGGTCTCGCGCAAGGGATCGGCCAGGCGCTGCTTGAGGGGTGCAGGTACGACACGGACAGCGGACAGCTCATGACCGCGACCTTCATGGATTACGCGATGCCGCGGGCGCGTGATCTCGTGTCGTTTTCCGTCAGTACGACGGTGACGCCCTGCAAGACCAATCCCTTGGGAGTGAAAGGTTGCGGGGAAGCCGGCGCAATCGGTTCGCCTGCTGCCGTCATCAACGCCATCACCAATGCACTTGGGATTGAGCGGCTCGATATGCCGGCCACTGCACAGCGGGTTTGGCAGGCCACGCGCGCGCATTGAACGCCCGCAGCGGCCGATTAGGGGGAACGCACAATGTACCAGACAACCTATGTCCGGGCCGGCAGCGTTGCCGAGGCCCAGCACCTGCTTAGTGATCATCCGGAGGCAAAGCTGCTTTCAGGTGGACAGACTCTGGTCCCCACGCTCAGGCAGCGGCTCGCGCGTCCCAGCCATCTGATCGATATCTCGCATCTTGCGGACCTGCGCGGTATCTCCCTGGAAGGTGATCAGGTGGTGATCGGCGCCACGACTACGCACGCGGAGGTGGCGGCAAACGATGTTGTCCGGCAGAGAATCCCCGGTCTCGCACAGCTCGCTGGCCTCATAGGCGATCCACCGGTGCGCCACCTCGGCACGATCGGCGGCTCGATCGCCAACAATGACCCGGCCGCCGATTATCCGGCCGCCGTGCTTGCTTTAAAGGCGGCAGTCCACACGTCGGAGCGCACGATCGGCGCCGATAATTTCTTCACCGGCCTGTTTGAAACGGGGCTCGATCCCGGAGAGATCATCGTGCGAGTCTCGTTTCCTGTTCCACAGAAGTCCGGTTACGAGAAATTCCACCAGAGCGCTTCGCGCTTTGCGCTGGTCGGTGTGTTCGTGGCGGTCCTCGCGGATGGTTCGGTTCGCGTCGCCGTTACGGGCGCTGGTCCTTGCGTCTTTCGGGCGGCTTCAATAGAGGCATCGCTCGCCAACAATTTCGCTGCCGAGGCCGCCGAATCCGCCTCTATCAGCGCTGAGGGATTGAATTCGGATATACATGGATCAGCGGAGTACCGCGCCCATCTCGTCCCGGTTCTGGCGGGGCGAGCAGTCAGCGGCGCACGGTAGTCGCTCGGTTCAGCCAATCTGAAGTGATCGGACCGTAACGAGGCGATAGCAATGGGACTCGTACCGACGGAAAATGATGTAGGGGCGACCCTTGTGGTTGCCCCGTTGCGGGATGCAACGTAGGGCGACCACAAGGGTCGCCCCTTTGGCGCTAACTTAACGCTGTGCTGTGCCGCTGGGACTCCCTCCCCCTTGTGGGGGAGGGTCGTGCCACGCGGCACAGCCTTGCTCCCTTCCTCGACCCCCACCCCCACCCCTCCCCACAAGGGGGAGGGGAGGAGTTCGCGGCGCCGTTGCAGCGTAAGTTAGCGCAAATGAGGGTCGCCCATACAGCGGGCGATGTTGGAGGATGCTGCTTGTGGGGCCCCTCCGTTATCATTTGGTCGATGCCCCAAATCCATCAGATTGGCTGAAGCGATCGACTAGAATGCTTCTCAATTGGACTGACTACACCGCTGTCATTGCCGGGCTTGTCCGGGCAATCTAATATCCTCGGCGGTGTTGATGGACCGTCGATCCCCGAATCAGTCGGCGGATGGGGTGGCGATAGCATAGCGGGGGCATCCCCAGCACTGAGCGAGAAGTCTCATGGATATGACCGGAACCCAGCACATCGAAGCGCCGCGCGACGTCGTGTGGGCGGCGCTCAACGATGTCGAAGTCTTGAAGCAATCGATCCCCGGTTGCCAGTCGATCGAGAAGGTCTCTGATACCGAGATGAACGCCAAGGTGACCCTCAAGGTCGGTCCTGTGAAGGCCACTTTCGCCGGCAAGGTAACATTGTCCGATCTCGATCCTCCCAACGGCTACACAATCACTGGCGAGGGATCAGGCGGTGCTGCGGGCTTTGCCAAGGGCAGCGCCCTGGTCCGCCTGGTGGAGGACGCCGGCGCGACCAACCTCAACTACGAGGTGAAAGCGCAGATCGGCGGCAAGCTTGCCCAACTGGGCTCACGGCTTATCGACGCCACCTCGAAAAAGCTCGCCGCTGAGTTTTTCGAGAAGTTCAGTGAGGCGGTTGCACCGACACAGGAGACCGAGGCGTCCGAAGCCGCCCCACCGGAGAAGAAAAAGGGCTGGTTCCGCAAATTGATCAAGAAATAGCTCGACGCGCTGGACTGCTCATATTTGCGCGAACGCGGTGCCGTTGTCGTCGTGCGCGATTCAAAAAAATACTGACAGCATCCGCGCGGGATATCGGAGGGGGCCGCATGCGATCACGTTTCCAAGCAGCCCGTTGCCCGGCGCCGGAAACTTTGGCACGGTCGACCGTCAGATAGCCGACCGTGGCCGCGCTATGGCCGCGGATTAGCCTTGTGCTGCAGGGCCTCTCGTAAAGCCATTGTATATTGCTCTAACTGAGCGACAGTATTCCGCAATCTGCAATTCTCTTCTTCTAGGAATGCCAGCAAGCTAATTGGCTGACACTCGGATTTTCCGTGGTGCTGTTGTGTTCTTGGCTCTACGTTCTTAGTTTTTAACACGGATATCGCACTCATGGCAGCCTCCTACTTTGCCTTTTACTTTGCTACGCAGCATTGCTTTTTACTACGGCTCTCAACTACTTTCTTCACACGCTAACACTACTGCCTACAGTCCAGTGCTAACGCTACTCGCTACAGTCAGGTATTGTGCGCTATCTCCTGAGTCCAAAGATTAACGGGATGGGTTAAGGCCATCTTAACCTTGACGTTGTGATGACGTTTCATCAGATGGTTGAATCCAGAACTTGGATGGATTTCGTGACAGGTGGGAAAAACATAACGAATACTACAGCGGTAGTCGAATGCTCCAACAACCCATAGATTGCGAATCGAGACATAACAACCTCTGCGCTATCCGCGTCGGCAGAGCTGCCGCGCCCCGCAGGCCAAGGCCAGTCCACGCTGCAAAAAAATGAAGTTCCAGCGAGCACGGCGATCCAAAATCGCAAATCCTGACTCAGAAATCGCAAGGCCTGACTTGGAAAGAGGCCCGCAAACAGAGCCTTTCGCGGTCCGCGCGCAGTCACATCAACCCCCCTCTCCTATTGTCGGCAAATTGTCAGGTTCAGTATGGTACCATGTTGATCCGCGAAGGGATGCGTAGGTCTGAATCTCGACCCTCAGCGTTGAACCACAGGTAGAGAGCGCAAACAATCGTACAAAGGTCGGTTTTTGCTCAAAGTTTAGCCGCAGCTTCCATTTGTAGCCAAATGCCTCGGTTTGCATTTAAGATCAGCTACATTGCTTGAACTTGCATGGCTCGGACGATCCTAAAAGTTGGCCGCTCTTGCCAACCTGCGCAGCGCCAGCAAGGAAATCGCGCTTCTTCGAGAACTCATCCGGGAGTCGTGCCAGTCGGTTCGTGCCGTTCGACCTCGGCGAGGTCGACAAGATCCAGCCATTTCGTCGCCGGATTGCGTAAGAGCTTCGGGCCAATCTATGGGCTGGTGAACAATGCCGCTTTGGCTACCGACTGTGCCCTGTCGCTGAGGCCGAATTCCAAAATTGCGGAACTGGTGCACACCTTTTGCCAAAGCTTACGAATGTGCCCTGGCCTCACGTGCTGTGAGCAGCCCGTAGTCGCTGCTTTGCCGTGCTTTCGTTTGGTGACCCTGTTTCAGGTGTAATGGATTTACCTGAACCGAATTCTTTTTCTACCAACTGCCTGATATCATCTTCCAAAGAGGCGATGTTCACATTTGGAAGCCCTGTCATGGTACGTTCCTTATGGATACGCACCCCAGCAACGTCATGCTGCACTTTTTGGTGACGAACGGAAGCATGCAAAGGTTAAGGCAACCCACCGGCCCCGCCACCATCAAGGAGACGGCCATGGGTGGGCGAAGATCATTAGGCTGCCCATAGTCGTGATACATTGCCAATGCGGATTCGACCTGTGAGGGTGCCGTGTCCCCCCCTCAATGGCCTTGGCATCTATGGTGTCGCCAATCACCGCTTCAACGAGCCGGCGGTTCACTTCAGTTGGACGCTGCGGTGCGCGGTTAAATCCCTCAACTATCTGGGCCGGGTCCAAGCGAAAGTTTCCCGGAAAAACCTGATCTGATATCCAATATTGCCTTCTTCTAAAGAGACCGGCGTCTTTTGGCTCAATGACATGGTTGCGCTTCGATAGGCGAAAAACGCCGTGCCGATCGCCATCGAACCGAACCCACCGCGTCGTCAAATCGTTTACCACCCGCTCAGTGATGCAGGAGCGAGCGGTTGCGGCATTGGAAATCTGGGCAAGCAGTGCGCTCAGTTCAACGTCGCGATTCGCCGTCAGTCCCTGACCACTGCGCGACATCGCCGACTGCCCGGGTCGGGTGGTGAACATTACCGCGACAAGAACAAGAGCAACCGGAGGAGCGTTGCAAGGGCGTGTACTTCATTCGGAGGGGCCGGTGCCTGTCTTAGTTGAGAAATATCCATTGAGCGATGTGACCCCCGCGTTCCCTCAAAGCGGACGCAATATAGCGTCGAAAAAACGTCATGGAGATCAGTCGAAATATCTCAACATTGGGCTCATCAACAATATGCCGGATGCCGCTATGGAAGCCACGGCAAGGCAGTTCGTTCAACTGCTGGGAGCGGCAGCCGATGGGATCGTCATCCGCTTGAAGCTGTTCTCAATGCCCGGAATACCTTGCAGCCAATGGCGACGTGAGCATCTCAGCACCTACTATTCGAAATTTCATAGTCTTTGGGACAGTCGCCTCGATGCCTTGATCGTAACGGGCACTGAGCCGCGGGCCGCCGACCTCAGGGATGAACCGTATTGGAAATGCCTTACGGAAATTATCGAGTGGGCGGAAGAAAATACGATCGCGACGGTGTGGTCTTGCCTCGCAGCCCACGCGGCTGTGTTGCATCTCGATGGCATCAGGCGGGCGTCCCTTGCCGAGAAATGCTTTGGTCTATTTCAGCATAAAAAAGTACAAGACAGTCGGCTGTTGCGAGGACTGCCTGCTCGTATTTCAACCCCGCATTCCCGTTGGAACGAAATACCGGAGGACGCTCTCGCCTCGTCCGGGTACCGCGTTCTCACCAAATCGGCCGCAGCGGGAGTCGACATGTTCGTGAAAGAGGGAAAGAGCCTCTTTGTATTTTTCCAGGGGCATCCCGAATACGACGCCGACACCCTGGCCCGCGAATATAGACGCGATGCCGGACGGTTTTTGCGCAGTGAGCGGCCCAATTATCCGCTCATGCCGAAAGGCTATTTCGACAAGCAGACAGCAGACATGCTCGAAGCGTTCCACGCGCGTGCCCTCTTGGACCGCCGCGACGAAATGCTGTCCGAGTTCCCAATCGCAATGACAGCCCGCACTCTGTCGAACACCTGGCAATCACAAGCGTCGTGCGCATGCCGCAATTGGCTGAGTTACGTTGTCGAGCATAAGGCGTCGAGACTCAATATGGCCCGTTCAGGTACGATATGCCTGGAGAGCATCAGCTGACGAAGCCCGGCAGGGCGCGATCGGAATCCATTGTCATCAAGTCAGCGGATACGAAACCAGACATGAGCACGGCGCTCGATTCCTGCGCACTTGGCCCGCTCACGTCGCCACCTTCTCCGAGTTGCCGGCTGCGCGTGCGTGAGATCACCAGGGCCGATCACGACCGGTAGATTAAGGATGGGGCCCGATTTGCCCGACCGCTGGGACGATTCCTGCTGTTGCGGGGAAAGCTTGTCATCAGCATAGACTCCAACGGCCCGATTGCCGGATTGATAGGCACGTATATCGAGGGAAAAATCACCTCGGTCTTTAAGGGGCCGCACCGCGCCGTCTGGGCGACATCTCCTATACGCAAGCCGCAATGTTTCCTTGGCCCTGGGCGGCCGGTGCCAACCCGTCAGCGCTATGATTCTCGGAGGTCATGGCCGGGCCTGTCCCGGCCCCTGATTATTGTGCTCCGAGCCTTAAGTTTTCGCGGTCGCCGGGACAGACCCGGCGACGACACCGGCATGTGATCGAAGCGGCTGAAATCCGCTATAGCTGCATCTGGCCCTTCCGGATGCGATCATATAGCTCCCGGTCCATCGCAACATAGGCGCCGCGATCAGGGTCATTCACGTAGAGCGCATCCGGACACCTGTCCGGATCGTATCCGTCTGCATCTCGCCGCTTCAACTGCTTGAAGGTTGGCGTAACGTCGATCTCCTTGCGAATCAGCAACAAGACCGGGTGGGCATATTTGGGCAGGTGCCGCGCAAGATGCTCACGAAACGCGCAAAAATCGATTGCGCTGGAGCACACGATTTCGGCCATGCCGGCGCGTCCGTCGGCGCCGGGTACCGCCACGCCATACACGTTGGCATCCACGATACCGTGAAATGCCGTGATGGCGGCCGCCACTTCCGACGTCGCGACATTTTCGCCCTTCCAGCGGAACGTATCGCCGATGCGGTCGACGAAATAGTAAAAGCCGCCATAGTCCCGGCGCATGAGATCGCCGGTGCGAAACCAGGCATCGCCACGCGCGAACACGTCGCGCAAAATCTTTTTTTCAGTTGCCTCGCGATCCGTATAGCCGTCGAAACGGGCGTCGTCGGAAATCCGCCCGATGGCCTCGCCGGTCTCGTTCGCAGCGCAGCCGATGCAGAACCCGTTTTTGTCGCGCAGGATCTCATTGCATTCGATGTCGAACCTTACCAGAGCGAGAGCGGGGCGGTGCGCAATGAACGGCGCCATGCGACCGATGGCCCCTGGTCGGCCTTCGACATTGAACAGAGACACGTTGGCTTCGGTTGCCCCATAGAACTCGAGAATCTGCGGGATGTGAAATCGCTGCCGGAACGCCTCCCAGATGTCGCCGCGTAGCCCATTACCGCAGCACAGCCGCAGACGGTGCTGCGTTTCGTGGTGGTGCGTGGGCGCACGCAGGAGATAGCGACACAATTCGCCAATGTATTGGAACAGCGTGCAGTCGAAACGCACGACGTCTTCCCAAAAGCGGCTGGCTGAGAATTTTTCTCGGATCACCACCGAACCACCGACGACCAATACCGCGCCAGTCGCAACTGCGCCGCCCACGCTGTGATACATCGGCAGGCAGTTGTACATGCAGTCGGCCGGTCCGGTCTCCATCATCCCGGCAAACCAGTGGGTCCATATCATCAGCCTGTAATGGCTGATTTTTGCTGCCTTAGGCAGGCCCGTCGTGCCCGATGTGTACACATAGAGCGCGAGGTCATCGATGCTGGGAGGGGAGCTTTCATGCCCAGTGAGCGGAGCACCTGGAAAATTTGCGATCTCGGCCGCCACATCCGGATAATGCGGCGGACCCGCGCCATGCGACCAGATCATTGCGGATGTAGCGAGGAACGGGCGTGCATTTTCGAGGATTTCGGTCCGATCCGACGCCACGATGATGTGCTTTGGAGCCACGACGTCAACGCAGTGAGCCAACGACATGGCCACAAGATTGGTGTTAAGAAGCGCGACCACGCCGCCGATTCGGGTGATGCCGAGCCAGATCGCCATGTATTCTGGCCTGTTCGTCATCAGCAGGCAGACCGTATCGCCTGCCTGAACATCGTGCGCCCGTGCCCACCGGGCATAGCGGTTAGCGCGTTCGTTCAGCGCGTAAAAGCTCAGGCTTTCGCCATCTGCCAGCAGGGCCGGTGAATCGCCAAATTTTCCCGCTAATTCTTCAATCACAGACGGAAAGGTGCGCCAGCGCGCCTTGGCGATCGGCGCTGTCAGTTCCAAGGCGCGCAACCACGCCCGCGACGCGCGCTTATCACGTGGCGCCGCTGTTTCGGTCTTGTCGGTATGACCCGCCATCATCGACCCGAATTCCCATATAACATACCGCCTCGCCTGGCATAACATTTTAATGTTAGTTTATCGCACGGCTCGACATCGCAATGGCAACTCTATGACGTCGTCAAGCCATCAGGTATCCGAGAACTGCCTCGCTTTTGCAAGGACTTGATGCACGAACATGATGACCTAAACAGCTGACAATGGGCTTAACGGTTAAGGGTGTCTTATGGAAATTCTGGCATCCGTATTGTCGATCGCTGTCCCAACAATTAGAAAAGGTCCCCATGATCTGCCGCGATCGTCAACAGCGCGGCGTTTCGGAACTTCGCAATGTCGGTTACAGGCGCGCGAAAGCATCCCCGCCGCGTCTGCCATCTCACACGATCGAGGCAAAATGGCGCGCGTCCAGGAGAGGTCATGAGAAGCGAGACTATCGCCATTCACGGCGGTTACGAAGCCGATCCCACGACTCACGCGGTGGCGGTTCCGATCTATCAGACTGTCGCCTACACATTCGACACCACCGAGCACAGCGCTGCCTTGTTCAATCTCGAAATCGAAGGTTTCCGCTATAGCCGGATCAATAATCCAACTGTCGACGTGCTGGATCGGCGGGTGGCGGCATTGGAGGGCGGCGTAGAAGCCCTGTGCGTCAGCACCGGCCAGGCTGCGCTGAACTATGCGTTGGCGAACCTCACGGATCTCGGTTGCAACATCGTCTCGGTCCCGCAACTCTATGGCACGACGCACACGCTGTTCGGACATGTCTTTCCACGCCAGGGCGTGACCGCCCGATTCGCGGCCGGCGACGGGCCGGACGACATTGAAAAGCTGATCGATGACCGCACGCGCGCGGTGTTCTGCGAAACCGTGGGCAATCCTGCCGGGAACATCTGCGATGTCGAAGCGCTGGCAGATGTCGCCCACAGGCACGGCGTCCCATTGGTCGTCGATAATACGGTCGCAACGCCGATTCTGATGAAGCCGATCGACTTTGGCGCCGATATCGTGGTTCACTCGCTCACCAAATTCATGGGCGGGCACGGTACGACGCTCGGCGGCGCCATCGTGGACAGCGGCAAATTCCCCTGGAAACAGCATGCCAAGCGCTTCCCGATGTTCAACGAACCCGATGCGTCCTATCACGGGCTCGTTTATACCGACCACTTCGGCGAGGCCGCCTACATCGCCCGTTGCCGCAGTGTCTATCAGCGCACGACCGGATCGGTGCTGTCGCCGCTTTCCGCCTTCCTGTTGCTGCAAGGCATCGAGACGGTGGCGCTGCGCGTCGAGCGTCATATCGAGAACGGGCGTCGCGTCGCTGAATTTCTGCGCGTCGACCCGCGCGTCGAATGGGTGAATTACGCCGGGTTCTCCGATAATCCGTATTACGGCCTGGCGCAAAAATATCTCGGCGGCCGGGCATGTTCACTCCTCACCTTCGGGGTCAAGGGCGGGTTTGAAGCCGGAACGAAGTTTTACGACGCCCTCAAGCTGGTCAAACGTCTGGTCAATATGGGTGACGCAAAAACGCTCGCTTGCCATCCGGCTTCCACGACGCACCGGCAAATGTCTGCAGAGGAGCAGCGCAATGCCGGCGTTCGTCCGGAGATGATCCGGCTGAGCATCGGCATCGAACACGTCAATGACATCATCGAGGACATCGACCAGGCGCTGGCCGCTGCGCAATCCGAACCGCTCACCATGGTGGCGGCGCAGTAACAAGTCATTTGCGCTGTGTTCCCGGATTGAGGACGCAGTGTCGGAATCTCGACACGAGCACTTTGCTGGTCGGTCGATGCTGCCTAGTTCAGCGTTTTTGAATTTCGAATCATATGCAGAATATGGATCCCGGGCTCGCCGCTTCACGGCGCGCCTGAATGACGCGGCATATGATTCGAAATTCAAAAACGCTGAACGTCAACGTCGGGCGATCGCGGCGTACTGGGTGTAGGCTGGTCGACAAACGAACCGTGACAGACACTTTTGAAAGCGTTCGTTGACGATAATTATTATGTTGGTCACCACCTCGTCTTGCCCGCAGCACAAAGCGTAATTATAACGATGTGAACATAACCAAAAAGGTTCGTTTCGATGTCGGTAAAGTTAACCGTGATCTCGGAAATCGAACAGATCGCCGAACAACATCAGAAGACGCTTGCACCGCTGACCGACGACTCGATTCTGATGAATACGGGGCTCGATTCGCTTTGCTTTGCGGTCCTGGTGGCGCGGCTGGAAGACCGCCTCGGCGTCGATCCATTCTCTGAGTCCGACGATATCAGCCTTCCGGTGACCCTCGCTGATTTCGTGCGGGTCTACGAAAATGCTGCACGCTGAAGCAGCGCGGCTGCGACATTATCTCGATCGGCCGCATTCGGAAGACCGATTTTTCCTGGGTGCAAACAGCAGTGTCGCGTTCGCCGATCTTCGCGGCGGGACGAGCCTTGGTGGTCGATTGCATGAGCTTGCCGGGCGGTCGGTCCTGCTTGCGACGCATGACCAGCTCGCCGCCGCTCTCGCGCTCATCGAACTGGATGGTGTAGCCCGCCGGATCGTACTGTGCCCCCCCGATTTGGCAGCCGGACACCTTTCGGAAATAGCAGCCAACTCAGAGGCCGACGCGATTGTTTCGGATCGCGGTGCCGCCGACTTCGCGGCGCTCGGAATCTCACTTTATATCGAAGCTGACGCCATTATCCGGCCCGCCACTGTGCAGACCGGGAACCGCCCCACTACGTGGTCGCTGCTTACGTCCGGAACCACCGGCGCGCCCAAGCTGGTCAGCCACGATATCGCGAGCCTCTCGGCGCCGATCAAGCGTGGCGCCCGGGCGCCGGTATGGGGCACATTTTATGACATCCGCCGTTATGGCGGCCTGCAAATCTTCTTCCGCGCCCTCATCGGCGGCGGTTCGCTCATCTTGTCGAGCTGCGGAGAGACGGTTGCCGATCATCTCCAGCGCCTCACGAAACACGAGGTGACACATCTTTCAGGCACGCCGTCGCATTGGCGGCGCGCGCTCATGAGTCCTGCCATACGGGCGATTAGGCCTGGTTATGTGCGGCTGTCAGGCGAAATCGCCGATCAAGCGATCTTGGACAATTTGCGCGCCTTCTTTGCGCACGCAAGCGTCGGCCACGCCTATGCCTCCACCGAGGCCGGCGTCGGCTTCGAGGTCGATGACGGTCTCGCGGGTTTTCCGGCAAAACTCCTTGCCGTTGGGCAGGGCGATGTCGACATCAAAATCGAGGGCGGTTCGCTGCGGTTGCGCTCCGCGCGCACCGCTTCAGGTTACATGGGCCGCGACGCCCCGGCATTACTGGACGCCGACGGTTTCGTCGATACGGGCGACATGGTGGAACTGCGAGGCGACCGCTACCACTTCGTCGGGCGCAAGGGCGGCATCATCAATGTGGGCGGTCAGAAAGTACATCCGGAGGAGGTTGAAGCGGCCATCAACCGTCATCCGGCCGTCTGGGCCTCGCTCGTACGCGCCCGCAAGAATCCCATTACCGGCGCAGTCGTGGCGGCCGACGTAGTGCTGAAGGATACGTCGATCCAAGGCGATGGCATGGCTGCTCAGACCGAGCGTGAAATCATCGAGCTGTGCCGGCAGAACATCGCGCCGCACAAGGTGCCGGCGGTGATTCGTTTCGTTCCGACTTTGAACGTTTCAGATTCCGGCAAGCTTTTGCGTCACGGTCGCGCGTAATGCGCAATGTGGTCATCACCGGCGGCAGCCGCGGCCTCGGTCTGGCCATTGCCAAGAAGCTCGCCGCGGCGGGATATTGCGCCATCGCGGTCGCGCGCAAGGAAACCCCGCAGCTTACCGCCGCGATCGCAGAGATCTCGGCGGAGAGTCATGCCGTTCGGTTCGTTCCGTTCGATCTCGGCGAGCTCGACAAGATCCAGCCATTCGTCGCCGCGTTGCGCAAGAGCTTCGGGCCGATCTACGGACTGGTGAACAATGCCGCGCTCGGCACTGACGGTGCCCTGTCGCTGATGTCGAATTCCAAGATTGCGGAGTTGGTGCATCTCAACACGCTGTCGCCGATCATTCTCACCAAATACGTGGTGCGCGCCATGATGGCGGACGGGGGCGGCCGCGTCGTCAATGTGGCGTCGATCGTAGCCTTCACGGGCTACAGCGGGCTTTCGGTCTACAGCGCCACCAAGGCTTCGATGCTCGGCTTCACCCGTTCGCTCGCCCGCGAGGTCGGGCGCATGGGCGTCAACGTCAACGCGGTCGCGCCCGGCTTCCTCGACACCGAAATGACTCAGGGCATGGCGGACGACCAGCGCGCCAAGGTGGCCCGCCGCAGCGCGCTGCAGCGGCTTCCGGCCGTGGAAGACGTCGTGAATGCGGTCGAGTTCCTGCTCGGCGACGGCGCCCGCAGTATCACCGGAACGGTGTTGACCGTCGACGCGGGCAGCACGGCTTAGAACGCAAATCGCGTAGTGGGTTGCTCGCTTGTTCACACATAGAGCCTGCCCGTAAGGGCCGGCGTGTTAAGCCTCGCGCAAAGTCTCGCCCCGAAATCTTCGCCTCGACGTGCCTTCGCGCAGTTCTGAGAGCGCGTGACGGCTGATCTGCCAGCCACCGGAAATGCTGAGCGCGGCCATGATCGCGGCAACGATCACGTCCGGCCAGCCGGTACCAGTCCCAAATACGTCGGCCGCGGCAAGCATCACGGCGAGGTTGCCAATGACGTCGTACCGGGAGCATATCCAGGCCGACCGCATATTCGCATCGCCGACCCTGAAACGATAAAGCAGGAGCGCAACGGAGCCGTTGGTAAGCAACCCAATCACACCGACAATGCCCATGAACTCGACGTTGGGGAGGGTACCTTGGTAAGCGTGGAGCACCGTCGTTCCCATCACCCAAAGTCCAAGTGCAAACAGAGTAACGCCTTTGAAGAGGGCAGCGCGGGCGCGCCAAGTGAGCGCCATACCGCTCACACCAAGACTGATGGCGTAGTTTGCGGAATCACCAAAAAAGTCTAGCGAATCCGCCTGGAGAGAGCTGGAACTGGCCGCGACACCGGCGCCGACCTCGGCAATGAACATCACAGCGTTAGCGACGAGCGCAACCCAGAGCGTGCGCATCCATGCCGGACTGTCTGGCGCGATAGGCGCGGAGTAACCATGATCGCAGCAGCCGCTCATCGGAAAAACCTGTTGTATCAACGGGCGGCGGGGCGTCACATGCAGCTTGTAACCGCTACAGGGTTAATGCCCATGACATCGCCGGGATTGTGCGCCCCCCTTCAATGGCCGTCGACGCACAACCTACCGGTCACCTTCGTGATGGACTGTTCTACCCTCGCGGCGCGCAGCGACGTAATCCGCCAACGTTACGTAGTAGGCGCTTGCTTTCAACAGAGCCACTTGCTCGGCTGGATCGTGTACCTTTTCGGCCGCTTCCGTGCAGGCTCGAGCTTTGTTGAGATACTCAATCCGCGTGCTCATGTCTCAGAACCGAAACAACTAAACCGTTCCGTGAACTTAGCACATGTCAACATTGGCCAAACTGGCCACAAGTCCAAGACCTAAGTCCAGGGTCGGGGTTCTGCCAGGTTGACAAAAGCAAGGCAGCACCGCTTTGCGCCACCTGCGCGCCCCCGTGTTGCCACGCGCGAAATGAATCCTGCGAAGTCATGAAACGACGCTACTCCGTCGGCATCCGGCTCACGATATCAAGCGGATAAACTCGTGCGCTTGCCGGTGACGGACCGGATTTCGTTTGACTGGTACAATTGTGGGGCGCTGGGGGCGGACAGGACTCCGTAATGACCGCGGACGCGAGCATGCCGGCCCGCATCAAGCGTATCCTTGTTGCCAACCGGAGCGAGATCGCCATTCGGGTGTTTCGGGCCGCTTCCGAGCTCGGACTTCAGACCCTCGCCATCTATGCGGAAGAGGACAAGCTCTCGTTGCACAGATTCAAGGCAGACGAGGCCTATCGGGTGGGGCGGGGCGCGGTGGGAGAATTGCAGCTCGGTCCGCTCGAATCCTACCTTTCGATCGACGAGATCATGCGTGTTGCCCGGTCGGCGAGAGTCGACGCGATCCATCCCGGATACGGATTTCTGTCAGAGAGCCCGGAATTCGCGGAGGCCTGCGCGGCGAACGGCATCGTCTTCATCGGACCGAAGCCCCAAACGATGCGCGCGCTCGGCAACAAGCTCGCTGCGCGTAATCTTGCCGTATCGGTCGGCGTGCCGGTGATGCCGGCCACCGATCCGCTGCCGGATGACGCGGGGGAAGTCAAGCGCCTCGCCCGCGAGATCGGATATCCGGTGATGCTCAAGGCATCCTGGGGCGGCGGCGGGCGCGGCATGCGTCCGATCGAAAATGAGGAGAGGCTCGTTGACGCCGTACATACGGCCAGGCGCGAGGCGAAGTCCGCGTTCGGCAAGGATGATGTCTATCTGGAGAAGCTCGTCCGGCACGCGCGCCATGTTGAAGTGCAAATCCTCGGCGATACGTACGGCAACCTGGTTCATCTTTTCGAGCGGGACTGCTCGATCCAGCGGCGCCACCAGAAGGTCATCGAACGTGCGCCGGCGCCCTATCTTGACGAGCGAACCCGTCAAGCGCTTTGCGACGCGGCGCTCGCGATCGGCAGGGCTGCGGATTATGTCGGCGCCGGCACGGTCGAGTTCCTGATGGACGCCAATACCGGCGCCTTCTATTTCATAGAGGTCAATCCGCGCATCCAGGTGGAACATACCGTCACCGAGCAGGTGACCGGGCTTGATATCGTCAAAGCACAGATCAGGATTCACCAGGGTGGGCGCCTCGGCCACGTCGAGGAAACCGGCATTCCCACGCAGGATCGGATCGCGCTCAACGGCCACGCCCTCCAGTGCAGGATTACGACCGAGAATCCGGAAGACAACTTCATTCCCGACTATGGACGGATCACCGCCTATCGCGGCGCTTTCGGCTTCGGCATTCGCGTCGACGGCGGGACGGCCTATTCGGGCGCCGTCGTCACGCGCTACTACGACCCGCTGTTGGAGAAGGTGACGGCGTGGGCGCCATCCCCAGCCGAGGTCATCGCGCGAATGGACCGCGCGCTGAGGGAATATCGCATCCGCGGCGTTGCCACCAACCTGACCTTCCTTGAGGCGGTGCTCAATCACCCGAAGTTCCGGACGAGCGCATACACGACTCGCTTCATCGACGAGACACCGGAGCTTTTTGCCACGCCGAAGCGCCGCGACCGCGCGACCAAATTGCTGACCTACATCGCCGACGTTACTGTCAACGGTCATCCGGAGACCAAGGGACGGGCACGGCCACCGGCGCAGGCCCGCACGCCGGAACCGCCGGTCTTTTGCGGCGAAGCACCCGTTGCCCTCCCTCCCTACCCTCCTCTGCACGGGGGGGAGGGTAAGGAGGGAGCCGTGCCGAAATCACGGTTTGTGCCGCCCGGCGTCAAGCAGCATTTCGATCGAAGCGGGCCCGAAAAATTTGCGGCCTGGATGCGCGACGAGAAGCGTGTGCTGGTCACCGACACGACCATGCGCGATGCCCATCAGTCGCTGCTCGCGACGCGCATGCGGACCTATGACATTGCGGGGGTTGCGGAGTCCTACGCCACGGGACTGCCGCAGCTCCTTTCGCTTGAATGCTGGGGCGGAGCGACCTTCGACGTAGCCATGCGTTTCCTGTCGGAGGATCCCTGGGAGCGTCTGGCACTGGTGCGCGAGAGCGTCCCGAACATCCTGATCCAGATGCTTCTGCGCGGCGCGAATGGCGTCGGCTACACGAACTATCCGGACAACGTCGTGCGCTATTTCGTGCGGCAGGCGGCAAATGCCGGAGTCGATGTTTTTCGCATCTTCGACTGCCTGAACTGGATCGAGAACATGCGCGTCGCCATCGACGCGGTCGGGAATGCCGACAAGCTTGCCGAGGGCGCCATCTGCTATACGGGCGACATCCTCGATCCCCACCGGGCGAAATATTCCCTCAGCTACTACCTTGCGGTCGCCAAAGAAGTAGAAAAGTCGGGCTGTCATATTCTCGGCCTGAAGGACATGGCGGGTCTCCTGAAACCCGCCGCGGCGCGGGTTCTGATCAAGGCACTGAAGCAAGAGTGCGGGCTGCCCATTCACCTCCACACCCATGATACATCGGGAATATCAGCCGCCACCGTCCTTGCTGCCGTCGAAGCCGGAGTCGATGCGGTCGATGCCGCGATGGATTCGATGTCCGGCGCGACGTCACAGCCTTGCCTTGGCTCGCTGGTCGAAGCGCTCCGGGACACCCAGCGGGACACGGGCCTTGATCCGGAGGCAATCCGCCTCATCAGCTTTTATTGGGAGGCGGCACGCACACAGTACGCTGCCTTCGAGAGCGATCTGAAGTCGGGTGCTTCAGAGGTCTATCTGCACGAAATGCCGGGCGGACAGTTCACCAATCTCAAGGAGCAGGCGCGCGCTGTCGGCCTCGAGACACGCTGGCATGAGGTCGCGAAGGCCTACCGCGCTGCCAATGACCTGTTCGGCGACATCGTCAAGGTCACGCCATCGTCCAAAGTGGTCGGCGACATGGCTCTGATGATGGTGGCGCAGGGACTGACTCCGGCCGATGTCGTCGATCCCCGGTGCGAGATCTCGTTTCCTGCCTCGGTGGTCGAGATGCTGCGCGGCGACCTCGGTCAGCCGCCGGGCGGCTGGCCGCAGGCACTGCAGAGGAAGGTGCTGAAGGGCGACAAACCGTCGATCGCGCGCCCCGGCTTCCTGCTCAAGGATGCCGACCTCGTGGCCGAACGCGCGAGCGCCGAGAAGCGTTTGGGACGACGTATCGATGACCGGGAACTCGCATCTTTTCTGACGTACCCAAAAGTCTTCACGGATTTCGCGGCAGCCGAAGACAAGTACGGGCCGGTCTCCGTTCTGCCGACGCCGATCTATTTTTATGGGATGCAGGCCGGGGAAGAGACGAGCGTCGCCATCGAGAAGGGCAAGTCGCTGGTGATACGCCTCCAGGCCGTCGGTGAAACCGACGAGGAGGGTCAGGTTCGTGTCTTCTTCGAGCTCAACGGCCAACCCCGTATGGTGAAGGTGCCGAACCGCGCCGTGGCGTCCTCACGGCCGGAGCGCCGCAAGGCCGAGGAGGGAAATGACGCCCACGTGGCGGCTCCGATGCCCGGAGCGATCGCAACCGTCGCGGTAAAGCCGGGCCAGCAGGTCAAAGCCGGCGACGTGCTGCTCACCATCGAAGCCATGAAGATGGAGACGGCGCTGCACGCGCTGCGGGACAGCACGGTGAGCGAGGTTCTCGTCGCGCCGGGCCAGCCGGTCGACGCCAAGGATTTGTTGGTTGTTTTGCAGCACTGATCGTTTCGAATCACGTTGCGCGACCTCGTAGGGTGGGCAACGCGCCCTGGCGCAACGATGAAAAATGTGGCACGGCGTACCGGCGCGTTGCCCACGCGGTCGGGTCTTGAGGTGCGACCGGTGGGCAAAATTGCGCTCGGCTTTGCGCAATTATGACCGCCGTGCCAGGCAATTTTGCCCACCCTACGGGGGCGAAGGATCATCATGGGTAAAGGACGGCTCGAAGCGTTCACCGATGGCGTCATCGCCATCATCATCACCATCATGGTGCTGGAGATGAAGGTGCCGCACGGCACCGATTGGGCGACCTTGTCGGAAAGCGTGCCAGTGCTGTCGGCCTACGTGCTGAGCTACGTCAATGTCGGCATTTTC
>Ga0126369_10001035_pt1 | contig 18970 bp, 16 predicted proteins | sample PanSoiMetaPlot_1_FD_109646 | JGI IMG/M metagenome (GOLD analysis project Ga0126369, IMG submission 109646) | Tropical forest soil microbial communities from Panama - MetaG Plot_1 | ecosystem: Environmental > Terrestrial > Soil > Tropical forest > Bulk soil | place: Panama | collected 2016-02-17 | reverse complement strand
GCAGCGCCTCGATCCGCTCCGCCGGCCAATCGGACAGGTTCGCCAGCGTGCGGTTCTTCACCTTGGCGCCGTCACGGTAACTCTCCCGCAGTAGAATGGCGGGGCGGGAGCTTCGGTTCGGCAAGACAGCAACGTACCTGCGTAGCTTGAATCAAACCGAATTCAGCGAGTCAAGGGCTATTCGAAAAATGTTATGACTACATAATTAGCCCGCCCCCAATAAAAACAACCGCTTAGCTCAAAGCTGGGGAAAGTTCGGTATAGGTGAGGAATTGTCCGAACTCGACCGCTCCCGTGTTATCGGCACGTCGAAATCGGCGACGCGAACGAGGACCTTCGCGTTCACATTCGGCATCGCATTCACGCTCCTCTATACGGTCTACGAACGGCTCAATTGGCCGCTCTTCACTTGGCAGCCGGCAGTTGGCAAGATGTATTTCTGGTTGCACCGACCTCTGAGTGGGGAAGGTCCGCCGATGTATTGGTATGGCTGGATCGCACTCGCCATCCTCAGCGCGCTTGTGGTCGGCTGGGTCGCCACGATTATTCCCAGTCGGTGGCTCTACCGGGCGACCATTTTCTGCTGTGCCCTAGCTGCGCTCTGGCCGGCCTGCCTTGCGGCGCTGAGGATTTACATCGCGGATTGGGCCACCTTCGATGCCGACTTCCTGAACTCGGTTTGGGTGGCGGCAATTCCAGCGTTTGCAGCCACAGCAGCCGTTACCTACTTCATCTCCGCCCGGTTCACGGAACGCATGTGGACGAGCTGGTTGTTGATCGTGCCGATCGGCGGACTCATCGTCCTCGGCAACTCGTTGCTAATATACTTTGTGCGATAGCACATTTAAGGCGATGCGATCCGGCGCCTGAGCTAGCCAGGCAAGGGCAGCGACTTGGGCAACTCCCCGCAGCTAAAACTGTCTTAAAACGAAGTCAGTAAATATCATGCGTATGAAACGATACCAAACTGTGGCATCCGCGATTCCAAACTAATCACGCGAAACTACCTCGCCCCCGGGAAAGCATGGCTATGCCAAGAATGCTCCGTTTCCGCGCTACTGTTCTACTGTTGGCTGCCGCCGTGCCTTTAACGAGCGCCAGTCACGCAGCCGACAGCGTACCCACCCTACGGCAAATCGCCAGCATTGAATTGCCAGGACCGCCAGGAAAGCGGTTCGACATCTCGTGATCGACTACGACGATGACTGGTTGTTTTCTGCTCATTTGGCGGCAGGTCGGACATACGTCATCGACCTCAAAAGCAACCAAGTGCTGCATACGGTGACGGACACGCCAGGAGCCGAAGGGCTCGAATACGTGCCGGACGAACGTAAGGTCTACACGTCGAATGCTGCTGATAATACGGTCGGGGTTATCGATCTCAACACGATGAAAGTCGTTCGCAAAATCCCTACGGAGAGCAAGCCCGACGGCAACACGTACGCGGCCCCACACCATAAACTCTATGTCTCCGATGAGCGCGCAAAGGCTGTAGCCGTGGTCGACGTGGGCACCGATACCATCTTGACGACCCTGCACTTTGGTAGCGAAACGGGTGTACCGCTCTATGACCCGATCGCCAAACGGGTCTACGTTAACCTACAAGACCTCAACGAGCTTGCGGTCATTGATCCGGCGACAGATCAAGTGGTTGGCTACTACCCGATCGAAGGATGCGCCGGAAATCACGGCATGGCGCTCGACGTGGAGCACCGGCGCGCCTTCCTTCCCTGTCAAGGCAACGACCGTCTTGCGGTGTTCGATCTCGATGCCAACAAAGCGATCGCTACAATGCCGTTGGCCCCTGGTTCGGACGTTGTACAATTCGATCCTGGCCTCGGACGCATATACGTTGGCTGCTCGAGCGGGGCGATCTCCGTATTTCAGGAGGACGATCGTGATCACTTCCAGAAGCTGACCGACTTACCAGTTCAGCGTCGCGTACACAGTCTCGCGGTCGATGTGCGAACGCATCGCGTGTATGCGCCCGAACAAGAAGAGGATGGGCATGGCGTTGCACGAATGCTGATTTTTGAAGCAGTAAAGGCATCCAAGGCAGGGGAACCGTAGCCGCGTGATCGGCAAGCAGGTGCAGAGCGCGTTGCAGTCGTAGCCAGATGGGAGATGGATAATGCGATCCATTGCGATTCTGTCAGTGCTGGTTGCTACTCTCAGTACCAACACCGGGGCGCGAGCTCAGCAAACCAAGGACTGCAAATTATGCCGCGAGTATCAGCAGGCCTGCCTGAAAAATCATACGCGGGATACTTGCAATAATGAATATAATATCTGCATGAAGTATTGCGGTAAGAAATAGCGTGACTGATGCACTTTGCGGCTGCGTCTTGGTTAAGCAGAACGTACCTTCCACGAAAGAGCTCGCCGGGCGACGCCTATGCTACTTTCACTTCCTCCGCAGCCCGCAGACCGCCTCATATCTCGTCCGCGAGATCAGCTCCGCAGGGAGTTCCTCATCCGTCCGCTTGAGCGTGTGCGGGCATTCGAAATTGGGAAACGCATCACGAAAACCGACCTGAGACAGGTTACTAAGCCGGCAGATTTCCATTGACGTAGTGCTTGACTGAGGTTCGTTACACTTCCACGAGAGCCAAAATCCCATGATGAGCTGGTGAAAACACGTAGAGGTTTCCGGCGGAACAAGCGCCTGTGCGCGGATTGATGGACTCGACCAGCCCCGGATTGCCAATTGCGACATGCACAAGGCCGCTGGCGGGATTGAAGAAAGTCGCGTCTGGGACTCCTGACAGCGGCCACTCGCCACGAACTTCTCCGGCGAGCGTTTCGAGCTCTACAAGGGCGCCGCCGTCGCAGGCGACGTAGAGCCGATTCGGCATGTGATCAAAGTCAATTCCGTGCGCCCCAACTGATGGAAGCTTCCAGCGTTGAACCTCCTCGAGTTCGGGCAACAGCGCAACCAAGACCATCGAGAGCTCTCGGATTGCAAGAAACACTCGCGCGCCAGCCACCTCCGTCACGCACCATCGTGGTTGCCCAGGGAGATCGATTACCCACCGCCGGTGACTTTCAAGATCTAGAACTTGGAGCACGGGAGCGTGGCTTTGGTCGCCAATACAGGCGACCAACTGCCAGCTTCTGACGCGAAACGATTGCGACACCGTTCGGCCGCGAGCCAGTATCAAACGCCGCCCGCGTTTCCAATGTATGAGCGTCGATCCAAGCCAATCCGGCAGCCCCGCGATTGGTTACGAGGATTTGGCCTTCGGCGGCGACGACGCCCGCCGCTTCTGGAAAGCCCTGCAGTGTTGTGAGATGGCGGCTGGTATCGTGATCGATCACCTCGATGCGGTCCCGAGAAGTATGTGCCACAAAAACGCGGCGGCTACTCGGCTCGAAGGTTCCATGGTCGAACAAAGTGCTAGTCGAATCAGGGATATCGATGACGCCCACTGCCTTAAACGACATAACCGTTCTCTTGGGATTGTGGTCCCAAACGCACACATTGCGGTCGAATCAAAAAAAATCGGCGATAGTTCGCGCTCGCCGTGGTTCCGTTGGCGTCAATCGCGAAATCGAGTTAACGAGCTCCCAGGTTCTTGCTCTCGGGGCCGACAATAAAGAGCGGCGGCATCTTGCCCCGGGAATTCCCCGCGGAAACTCGATGTAGACCTTCCTGCCGTCATCGAAGACGGTGGAAAGGCGCCAGGGCGAATTGTCGCTCTCGGACGAAGTAGCGGAAAACAGGCAGCACGGCTCGTTCAACGGCGAGGTGCCGGCACGCCTTCATCCAACGGTCATTTGGGTGACAATCCGAAGGGACAGTACTAAAATCGCGATCGCTGCAATCCAGGAGCCCAGCACGCGCGATACTATCAGTTGGGCTTTGCCCCGTAAGCGAAACGATAGCGCGGACACCGCTGCGACTGCAGCGGCGGCTCCCAGGCCGCTACCAATTAGCATCCGGAAGGCCTCCTCATTCGAAGCTACCTCGGGTCGGGAATCAAGCGCCGCCGCCAACCCGGCCAGCGCTGCCAAAGTCCAGCCGAGCGGCGGCGGCGCCCAGGCGGCGGCGATCAGCAGGCCGAGGACGCCGGTTGCGACCAGCAGGACATCCGCCGCCAGCGTCTCGCCGAGGGCAAACGCTGATGCCACAAGCCCGCACGTCATTGCGGTGATGAAGATCAATAACCCGATGCGCCGCTGAATCCATGGCTGCTGTCCCAGGACGAGCCCGAGGGCCAGCACGCTCATCCCGTGCTCGGGAATAAGCAGAGCATGAAGAATGCCGCCAAACACCCCGCCGATGCCCATGATTGGCGAATGCGCAGAAGCTGGTGTCGCGGTCGCTAGAATACCCACGGTACATAGGATCGCGAGTTGCCTGTTCATATGACACCGGTCAGGAAAGCGACTCCGATCAGCGCAATAATTCCGCCAGCTGCCTGCACCGCAATACGTCCGGCAGGCCATTGAGAGAGTGCCCCGAATGCAATGCCGCTGAGGTGAAGCATTCCGGTGGCAACAACAAAGCCCATGGAAAAGGCGATTGCGTCGGCCCCGACTGGAAGTTCGACGCCGTGCGCATAGCCGTGGAAAACAGCAAATGCGCCGACCAGCACTGCCGCGATCCATAATGGCGGTCTCGCGGCGAGCGCAACCATCGCACCTAATGCAATCGCCGAAATGGCGATTCCTGTTTCAACGCCGGAAAGCGGTACACCAAGCACGCCCAGAGCACCCGCGACCGCCATAACCAGGGGGAACACGACCGGCAAAAGCCAGATTGCCGGTGCCCCTAAAAACGCCCCCCAAAGCCCGACCGCAACCATCGCGACTACATGGTCAAGACCGAAGATCGGGTGCGTAAATCCGCCCAGAAAATCGATCGCTTCGCCCTTCTCGGAATGCGCAAAGGCGGGAATGCTCGTCAGTGTCCACGCGAGAAGAACGCTTAGCGTCGAAAACCACCGGAGTCTCATAACCATCAGCTGCTCAAATGGTGCTGTCCTAACCTTCATGCGGCCCCCTAGTCAGTGGTGAATCTTGCCTGCAATGTATGGCCTGGTATCTTCGCCGAGAGCACTACGCGGGCTTTGGAACCGAGCGGCGTTGGAAGGTGTCCGACAAACATGTTGGGCTCCGACGGCGATAGATTCACAGCGCTTGTCTTGCCGCCATCCTGAATTACGGCACGAGCGCTAAATCCCTTGGTTGGCGTCGGGCTCTTGCCGTCGTCTTCCAGGATGTAGAAGATAATCTCTTGTCCCTTGCTCACAAATTCGATCGGATGTCCCTCCATGACCACAACATCGCCGCCGTTTTCACCCTTTGTCGCGCTTTGAGCCGTCGCCGCAAACGCAACGCAGACCAAAGCCAGCGCGATCGGTTCACTCCTCAGCATGCAGCTCTCTTTCGTCAGTAGACTTCCGCGGGTGCAAGGGCATCGGTGTGGGAAGCCGATAGCCGTTCAACCGTCTTTTGGCCAAAGGCGAAAAATAGAGTTGGAGTGACAATTGCGTCCAGCAGGGTAGAGCTCAACAACCCACCGAAGATGGTTACGGCCACTGGATGCAGGATCTCACGTCCCGGCTCGCCTGCGTCGCGAAGTAACGGAGTCAACGCAAGTCCAGCCGATAACGCGGTGAGCAGCACCGGTGCGAACCGTTCGAGACTGCCGCGCATGACGAGCTCCGATCCCAATTTTGTGCCTTCGTGAATTGCGAGATTGATGTACCGGCTGATTTTCAAGATGCCGTTACGCGTACTGATACCTGCGAGTGTGACAAATCCCATCATGCTCGCGACCGAGAGAGGCAGGCCGCTGATCCACAGCGCAACGACGCTGCCGATCAGCGCCAGTGGAATGTTGCCCATAATGATCAAGGCAAGCAGTGCCGACCGATAGCGGCTTTGGAGCAACAGGAAGATCAACAGGATCGATGCGAGAGCTAGAATGCCAATATGCAGTGCCGCGTCTTCGTAAGCCTGATAGGTGCCTTCGAGCGTGGCGCTATATCCCTGCGGCCAAGATGTCTGCGCAAGGACATCGCGGATTTCGGCGACGATCTGAGCGCGATCCCGCGATCCATCGGTGTTGGCGTAGACTGCGATGCGCCGCCGACCGTTCTCGCGAAGTATCTGATTGGGGCCGTCCGCCTCTTCGATACTGGCAATACGCCGGAGCGGTACATGACCGGACGGCGTATCGATGAGAAGATCGGCCAGCCCTGTCGCGGATCTGTCGACATCGGATAAGCGAATGACGACATCAAAGCGGCGATTCCCTTCGGTGATGACCTGAGAGACCGTCCGGCCATTGGACATGTCTTCAAGCGCTTTGGTCAAAACGGCGGGCGTGACGCCATACAGCTTTGCGCGCTCGGGATCAGGCTCTACCCGCAGCTGTGGGATGCGATTTTGTTTTTCAACCTGGAGATCGGCGAGGCCGTTTACGGACGATAATTTTGACCGCAGCGTCTCAGCCAAGTTGCGCAGCGTGTCGAGGTCGTCACCAAAAATCTTGAGTGCGATTTCCGCGCGAATACCGGAAAGCATATGATCCATCCGGTGCGCGATTGGCTGTCCCACGCTGATGGACGCAGGCAAGACGGCAAGGCGGGACCGCACATCTGCCAACACTTCCTCGCGGGTTCGGGATGATGGCTTGAGATCGACATCGATCTCGCTGAAATGAACGCCCTCGGCGTGTTCGTCCAGTTCGGCACGCCCGGTGCGACGGCCGACGGAAGCAACCTCGGGAACGCTCATCAGCAAGCGTTCAGCAATGAGTCCAAGGCGATCGGACTCGCGGAGCGATATTCCGGGATTGTATTGGAGGCTGACGTCCAGGGTGCCTTCATTGAACGGCGGCAAAAAGGTACGCGGTAAGAAAACGGCGCTGCTGCCTACGACCACGACGGCAATTGCCGACACTGCCAAGATCAAATTGCGGTGATGCATGCACCGCGACAAGACAGCCGCGTAGGTCTGCTTGAGATACCGCAGAAGAACGCCGTCATTTCCCCAACTGCGGCGCTTTGCGAATAGGTAGTAGGACAGCACCGGCGTCAGGGTAATTGAAACCAGCAGACTCCCCGAGATCGACACGACGTAGGCTATGCCCAACGGAGCGAACAGCCGGCCTTCGAGGCCCGACATCGCAAACAAAGGAAGGAAGACCAGAACGATCACAATGGTGGCGTACAGAACTCCGGAGCGAACTTCCTGGCTGGCCTCGGCGATCACCTGCAAAATCGGACGCGCATCGCGGCGCAGGCGATTTTCGCGCAGGCGACGCAAAATATTCTCAACATCCACCACAGCATCGTCGACGAGTTCGCCAACCGCAATGGCGAGACCCCCGAGCGTCATCGTATTGATGGTGAGCCCCAGTGTTTGAAAAACAATAAAGGTGATCAAAAACGATAACGGAATGGCCGTCAGCGAAATAAGGGTCGCCCGCACATTCATCAAAAAGGCAATCAGAACAACTGCAACGACAACGGCTGCCTCGCCGAGCGCTCGTTTCAGGCTGCCAATGGAAGCCTCTATAAAGTTCGCTTGACGAAATTGGATGTTGGTTACCGAGATGCCCGGTGACAGAGTCTTCTGAATAGCCTGGAGAGCCGCCTCGATTTGCGCGGTCAGTCCCACCGTATCTGCGTGGGGCTGCTTTTGAACGGAAAGGATGACGGCCGGTTTTCCACGGTATCCGGCTTCGCCACGCTTAACTCGCGCGGCAAAGTCCACGTCCGCCACCTGGCGCAACAGAACCGGCTGCCCCTGACGATAAGCCACCGCAGTCTCGCGCAGGTCTTCAAGGCGCCTGCTCACACCAATATTGCGAATCAGATACTCACTACCTTGCTGATCGACAAATCCACCGCCGGTGTTGGTGCCGAAACGTGTGACGGCGGTTTCGATCTGGTCATACGCGACACTGAGCGCCTGCATCAGCGCTGGCCGCGGCACGACCCGATATTGACGCACTTCGCCGCCGATTGGGATCACCTGGGCGACCCCAGGAATACTCAGCAGCTGCGGACGAACTACGAAATCCGCGATCTCTCGTACCTGCATGGGCGGCGCTGTATCGCTTGTCATGGCGATAAGCATGATTTCGCCCATGATCGAGGTAATAGGCCCCATCTGAGGAGTCGCCCCGCGCGGAAGTTGCTCTCTGACCAGCGCCAGGCGTTCGGATACCAGTTGACGATTCCGGAAAATGTCCGTGCCCCAGTCGAATTCGACATAGATGATTGACAAGCCAGCGCTCGACACCGAGCGGACGCGCGTTACCCCCGGCAACCCGTTCATGATGCGTTCGACTGGAAACGAGACAAGCTGCTCGACTTCCTGCGGCGCGAGGCCTTCCGCCTCGGTCATCAACGTGACCACCGGCTGGCTGAGGTCGGGAAAGACGTCGACCGGTATGCGCGGCAGAACCAGCGAGCCGTATGCGACCAGGATCAGCGCGCCGGCCAATACGATCAGCCGATAGTGCAAACTTGTAGAGACCAGGCGACTGAACACTGACGTGTGCCCTAACGGATCTGATTGATCAGCTCAGCACCGTGGATCACGATGCGCTCGTGATCAGCGATTCCAGCTGTGAGGAGTAAGTGGGTTGCGTCGAACGGCTCGGTACGGACCGGACGTGGCTCGAAGTACTCAGGTTCGACGTGACGCCAGACGATAGCCTCGCCGTTCGTGCCGCGCACAACGGCGCCCCGTTCGACGATAATACCCGTCGTGGTCCCCCCGCGCTGGGCCGAGACGGTAACGGGTTGGCCGACCCTGACCATGGATGGCGGATCGACAATTGCGAACTGCAACACAGTTGCTTGCTGTTGAAGCGCCCGGCTCCATCCTTGGAAGTCAAGCTTCATCGCACTGCTGCCGCCGACGACTGCTGTCGCGGCTTCAAGGCTTGCCGGGTCATCGTCGCCATAGTCATACGCCTCGATCCAAAGGGAATCCGGATCGACGATCTGAAACAACACGTCCTGCGCCTGCACGACTTGGCCCGCGACGACACGCGCTGTTGCGACCACGCCGTCGGTGGGCGCACGGAGGACCTCCGGTGCAATACGCGTCTCTCGGACGACTTCCCGTCGCCGGTAAAGCCCGGCCAGTTCCGCCTCTGTCTCTATGACAAGCGATTGCGGCACGACTTGTCGTTCCGCCATTGGCCGCAACCGCTTGAGCTTTGCTTCCGCCACAGCGATCATCTGTTCTAGTTCACCAACGCGTTCGGAAATGGTAGTTCGGTCGGCCATGGGCAGTGGCGGCTCAACCGAGGCCAACACTTCACCTTTGGCAACTGCTTGCCCAAGCCTGGGAAGGCCGTGCTCTGGCGGAATCACGCGTCCGCCGTTGATGCTTTGGACGACGCCGCTTCGATTGGGATTGGTGATGACGCGACCGATCAATGTCACGCTCTTTGGCAGCGTTTCCGATTTTGTAACGGCCGTACGCACATCAAGAATGCGCTGAGTGGGTTTCGGCACAAACACCTTACCATCTGGCAAGCGCTGAGCGGTATCGCCCGACAATACGAATCTTCTTGGGTTATCCTCCGGGCTATGTCCTTCGTGTGCACGGGCCAGCGGCATTATTGCGAGGACGGACGCGGCCACCACAAGAATCGGCAGCGCATGGGCTCTGCTGCGGCGTAGCGCGATGCCTAACGCGAGTCCCATCAGCAGCGTCAAGGACAGAAGCATCAAATGATCTTCAGTGCCGTGCCTCAGATAAGAGGCCGTCTGGGCGTACCACGGTGTGGAGCTATTAGCGCCGTTCGCCGGCGGAACGTTGCCTAGAAACAACTTGCCGATCAGAAGATCGTCGGCTTCCGGCTCTTTGACATCGAACACGAGTTCGATAAGCCCGCGCCCACCGAATTGACTTGAGACGACGACGTAAGTTCCATCGCTCGTAGGCGCTGCTACTGCGGCCTCCTCGTTGATCATAACCGTGATGTTAGCGTCAGTTACAGGTGCATTGTCCCGGAAACGATCCAGATAGATCGTCAGACGCGGGCCATCCAAAATGGCAACGAGTTCGTATATCTCCGAACCTGCAACGAGCCGCGGCAGGCCTGCCGACGCCGACGTACCCCGCGCGAGTTCCGGATCGTGGCCGTCGTGGGCGTGTGCAAGAGGTACGGGTTCCCAAAACAGCAACACGGTGAGAACGGTCACAGCAAAGCAGCGTGCGCCGGCGAGCGCAAGGCCAACGCCAAATCGGGCAAAGGGCAACCTCACAGGCAACTCATTTTTGGCTAGGCGTGACCGGCGACCAGGACGTCATGAGATGCAGCTCCTAAAGATAACGGGAGATCGCCTTGAATTCGCTTACAACCGATGCCGAGGCGCCGCCCTTGCCGTTCGCTGCAGCATCGAGGCAGTGGTCCACGTGGTCGTGAATGAGCTGTCGTCTCGCCTCGCTAATAGCTTTCTCGACAGCGTATAGCTGCTGCGCCAGGTCGACGCATTTTCGACCTTCATCGAACATCGTAATCACGCGGCGAATATGCCCCTCCGCCCGCTGAAGGCGTTTGACGATGTTCGGGTGAGATTGATGCACATCTGCTCTTGACATGCGAATGTTCTATCCTACCCGGGGGGATACGCCAAGCAGGTCAAGTAACATCCAATTTTTATTATCTACAACAGTGACTTACATGATTTCATTCTGGGAAAATAATCTGTACCCTAGGTAAGTATCAGTTTGCGATTGCGCCGTCGCGGTGCCTCATCAACCGCACCTCAGATGGGTCTGGAGGACACGCGGATGAGACTTGAAAGGATGGACCGGCAGCCCAAAAGCGGCAACGATCATGCATCGTGAAAATGGCTGATCTCAGGGAAATGGTCGACTCAAAGGCGTGGGCGGCCGCGAACAGTGAAGTTAGACCAGCGATGATCTCCGCCCGTGATCGTCGCTCGCAAGGCCGCGCCGATTCATTCGGCGGCGGCGCAGAGGCCGGCTTTGTGGCATGGCAGGTTTTGGGAGACTACGGTGGGAGTTGGCGGCTATGACGGCCGGTAGCCCCCACGGCCCATGGCGGCTCAGTAATAGCCCCGCCCTGGCGATCGCCTTCCCCAATGTCGCCTTCGTCACGCTCGGCCTGCCTCCTCTCGTGCTCCGCAAACCGAATAATCCACCCCAACCGCCGTATACGGACCCGTACGTACGGTGGTGTGGGAGGGGCGACGCCGTAAGGCGTCCTCCTATCCTGATTGCCCCGGCGATATCTTGGAACAATTGCGCCATCGCATTGATGGGCTCGGTAATTGCCGGACGCCGTTCGGATACATTTTCGATGAGAAAGTCGCCGAGATCGCGGAACGGGTTGTACCCGGTTCGTTTCAAGGCTGCGAATTTGCAGATATCTTCGCCCACCGCGCGAACGCTATCTCGGGTTTCTAGCTTGCCTTGATTCTGGAGGGTCTTGAGATATGCAACCACCCTCTCGATAGTAATGTCGCCGATTATGGAGCTGCCGAATTTGGTCCTTGAGGTAGCCGACAAACTGGCGCTTGCCCTTCATCGTGCGTTCGCCACACTCGGCCTCCTGCTTGGCAAACCGTTCATCGGCCCATGATGCGAAGGGTCGGGCGGTTGCCTTCTCGCGCCTTTCCTCTTTCCTGGCAACGCCGGGATCGATGCCCCTGGTGAAGATGTTGGACTTTGCTGCTTGCTCTTGTGGAGTTCGGCGCCCAGGTGAACCGGATTTGCTAATCGTTGGACCAGGTTTTTCACTATAGGTGCCCCCCCAGCGGATTTCGTCTCGACTGAAATCATAAAAATCCTCCGGCAACCCAGTCACCCGCGTTCCATTGATTCATAACGTTAAGAATATGTGTGGCCAGTTGGCAACATTGAATTATTATTCGGCGGAAAATTCAATTATTGGGTTGATTATGAAACGGGCCCCGACATAGCTGGCCTGCGGGCTCGCAGATTCGACTCGCTACCGGATCACATTGGCAACTCTTGGCCGCCCGCACCGTTTGGCAAAGCCAGAGGAGCTGCGCATGAGCCGGACTTGTGCTTCGACTTACATAAGCAAAATGTGGGACAGCGGCTGGCGGGCACAAACACTCGTTGCCGGCACAATGCTCGTCGCCTTCGGTCTAGTACCCAAGGCCGCTTTCGCGGATGAGGGGGGCGTCAGCTTTTGGCTGCCCGGCCTTTACGGAAGCCTGGCGGCGGTGCCCGCTTCGGCGCCGGGATGGGCATTCGGTACATTCTTTTATAATACCTCGGTGCATGCTGGGGCCGATGTCGCCGCCGCCCGCGAGATCACCATTGGCAGGTTCAATCCGACACTGAACGTGAACCTGTCTGCGAGTGTGAACTCCGACGTTCCTCTTCTCTGGATCAATCCGAGCTACGTGTTCGCGTCTCCGGTCCTGGGCGGACAGCTCTCGGTGGGAATGGGCGGACTGGTCGGTTATTCAAGAACTTCGCTGTCCGGCACGGTGACGGCTACGATTCCGCCATTCAGCTTCGTACGGTCCGACAGCATCACCGATACGGTGACCGGCGTCGGCGACCTTTATCCACAAGCCTCGCTGAAGTGGCACGAGGGCGTCAACAATTTCATGATCTACGGAACCGGAGACATCCCGGTCGGTACCTACAGCTCGACCAGCCTGGCCAATCTCGGCATCGGGCACGGCGCCGCCGACGGCGGGTTCGGCTATACATACCTGGACGCGGCGACCGGGCATGAATTCTCAGCCGTCGCGGGGTTTACCTATAATTTCACGAACCCGAGCACCAATTACAAGAACGGCGTCGACTTTCATCTCGACTGGGGCGCGTCGCAGTTCCTGTCCAAGCAGGTACTCGTCGGGCTGGTCGGCTACTTCTACGACCAGGTTACGGGTGACAGCGGTTCGGGCGACAGGGTTGGCCCATTCGAGTCGCGTGTCATCGGCGTCGGGCCGCAAATCGGATACCTTTTTCCGATCGGAGACATGCAGGGATACGTGAACCTGAAAGCCTACGGCGAGTTCGACGCCCATGACCGACCGTCCGGCGTCAACGTGTGGCTCACCTTCGCGATCTCGCCGGCGGCGCCTCCGGCAGCTACCCCGACACCCATGTACCGGAAATAATCCTCGGCACGGCCATGCGGAGCTGAGGCTTGGGTGTCAAAGCTGGGGATTGACATAAGCACGGTGCAACGTGAAAGGGATTTGCGCCATGAACGGAATTTGGAAACAATGTGCCGCAGCACTCTTGCTGATCGCTTCGTCGAGCGCATTTGCTGCTGATATGCCGGTGAAGGCGGCTCCGGCCCTGACGCCGGCCTACAACTGGACTGGATTCTATATCGGGGCAAATATTGGCGGCGCATGGGCCAACGGGGATTTGACAGATAACTTCTCCGGTGTGACCTTCACCAACACCAATGCCGGAGTGATCGGTGGCGGTCAGATCGGATATAATTGGCAAGTCTCACCCCAATTTGTTCTCGGCGTCGAAGGGATGTTCGACGGGACGTCGATCAGCAATTCGGGCGATACGCTGACCATCTTTAACGGCGACGTTCTCCAAGGCAGCGTGAAATCCGATTGGATTGCGACGGTTGCCGCACGTTTCGGCTACGCGGCGAACAACCTGCTGTTCTACGGCAAGGCAGGCGGCGGTTGGGTACAGACTAGCGCGACGGTGACCGACCTGACGACCGGCTTTTCGCTCAGCGGCTCCCACACCAATAGCGGATGGCTGGTCGGCGCGGGCGCCGAATACGGCCTAACCCCCAACTGGACCATGAAACTTGAATACGACTTTCTCGGGCTCGGCGATCGGACCACAGACGCCAGCATTCTTTTTACTGGGGACACGGTTACCTTGAAGCGTCAGATCAACATGTTCATGGTCGGGATGAACTACAAGTTCTGAGCTTTTGCCCGCCAGTCGAGAGGGCTCGGCGGCTTCCCGCCAGCGACCATGTTCCAGCGCGCGGACTGTAGAGCATAGGGTTGCTGGCCCAGTAGCCGACATTGTCTCGGCAGGCGCAGGAGTGATCAGTTGACCCGTTCGAGGTCGGGCATTTTGAACGTCTTGTTCCAGAAAGCTTCGTCGGGAGCGTACAGCCGGAGCCAAAGGTATAGCTCCTTACTCATCGTCGGTATCCAGTTGGACTCCAAATTGGCGGGCGCTTTCGGCCCGACGTAGACATCGACGCCGCCGTCGGCGTTGAGTTTCATTTGATCCAAGTTGAACGAACCGAGACCCGCGCGATCCAACGGGTTGTTGACGAAGGCCCACGTCGCCCGGTCGTACATCGTCAGCGACCAGAATTGCCTGGCCGGAACGTCCTTCGGCACCCTGAGACTGTAGGTCTTTCCGGCTTCTAAAGGCCGCCCGTTGCTATCAGCTATTGGCGCGAGATACACCGTGCCGGCGCGATCCGTCAGCACTTTTGGGTAGAACGTGAAAAAGAATCAAGCCGCCGCGCGCTTGTCGATTTCGACCGCGTTGCCGTTGACGAAGTCAAATCCGCGTTGCGCGTCGGGCACCATCACGAAACTCCAGTGCCGATCGGGCCAATAAAGGTTTGACGCAAAGAGCTCCGTGTCGAGGTTCTGCATGTAGTAGTAGGCGTCGACCACACCCTTCTCCATGGCCGCCTTGTACTTCTCGGGCGGATTGAAGGGCTTGCCACGCTCGATGCCTACCGTCGCCAACATGCCCATCATCACCTTGTCGCGCGGTTGCACCGGCTCGACGCTGACGATGTCGTAGATGTCGTTGAGCGTCCGGATGTCGTAGAACGGCAGCGTATGCAGCGGATAAGGGCGGCCATCGACAAAGCGGGTCTCGGGCGGGTTGGCTGCTTGCGATAGCGGATAAAGCTTCATCGTCTTGCTGTAGGCGTAGGCGTCGGCCGATGTCGCGCCTTCAAGTTGGATCGAGCGGAACGCAAAAACGATGCGGTAGCCGCTCGATCGGATGACGATGTATCCGTCGGGAATAGGTTCGTTATAGCCGGGCGGGACAAACAGATATTTGCCACCTTCGCCTTTGTCTGCGCCGCTTGGCCCGACATCGGCAATCGTCGCCTGCCAGGCATCAACGACCTGACCATAGAGAACCGCCTTGGGGGTCTTTGCCGGAACCTCCAGCACGACCGGCCCATTGCGAAGGTCGGACGTGCCGGCGATGTATGGTGTCACCTGATTGCCGGTGATCACCTCGTGAAATGTGTGCAGTGGCCCGGAGTAGGCGTCGATGGCATTGTCTGCCATTCCAGGCTGCTCCAGCAGTCCGACGCGCAGCCGATAAATCGCCACGGCGGGCATAGCCCACAACACGGCCTCGAATGTGCGGTGATAAGCCGCCTGTGCGCCGAGATCGCTTACCGATTGGTTGGCGCCGGGCGGCGGCTGGCCACCGAGAGGTTCCTGGGCGCCGGCGATCGAAACAGCGGACAGCATCCCCATGGCCAAGGCGAGAGTTAGCCCATTTGCGTTCGCGATAGCGCGTCTCATGGCGTCATTCCCTGAAACATTCGCTCAATCAGCTATTGTACGCGCCTGACCGGCGGCGGATTCCATTTGCCCGTCAACGCTTCCGACTTCGGGGCGTAGACGCGCATGGTCAGGTTGAACGGGCCGTTCGGAGCCGGTAGCCAGTTGGCTTCCTTGTCCGCACCGGGACTCTCGTTTTGGAAATAAAGGTCGAGCGAGCCGTCTGCGTTGTACTTGAACGGCATCCAGCTGCTGACGGCAAACCGATTTAGGGGGTTTGCCATCTGGAAGCCCTCAGTGTCATAAAGGGTGACTGACCAAAACGCATTTGCTGGCGGCGTATCTCTCTTGTTGAAGTGGAGCGTGTATTTGTTTGCTCCGTTGAGTGGCTTACCCGTGTCGTCGCCGAGATTGATCGGATATATGGCATCCTCCGGCAGGTTGGCGCCGAGCCCAACCTGGGCGACAATAGCGCGCTTCAGGTAGTAGTTGCCATAGACGCCCATGGTATCGGTGTTCATCGACCAGCCGTTCACCACGCGCGCAAGCGTCGGCAGCTTCCATACCATCAGTTTCTGCGCCTCCTCCGGAACGCTAGCCAAGGCGTTACGAATGGCGGGGTCAGCCTTGTCCATGTCAAAGCTTTTGCCGGGCTCGATGCCGATCTTCTTTAGCTGCGCGATGATCGGCTCGTCGGTGATGTGCGGCGGGTTGACCTTGAGTAGCTCAACAGCGTAGGCGAAGAATTTGCCGGCGGGCATGGTATCGACCTGCGTTTTGGGCGGCGTCTTCATGTCGACGCTCGGATCAATCTTCACCTCGACCGGCTTAGCCGGCTTGCCCCACTGCGACAACGGAGTGACTTTGTAACCCGCTTGTATCTTGTGAACTGCGTCGTAGTCTTGCGGCCCGTCCGTCTTCGTCCGTCCGATGATCCACACATAGGGGGTCGGCGCGCTGATGCGCGCCATCCCGGAAGGAACGGCCCCGCTCCAGCCCGGCGGGGTCACCAAAAAATTGCCTGCCTGCGTGCCCGTAGTGCGCGAGCCAGGCGACGCAAAAACGTCAGTCCACATGTCAAGCATGGGCAGGAGATAGAAGCGACCGCCAGTGTCCGGCGCCGAAACGACCATCGGCTCAGTGGTCATGTCGAGCCAGGCGATTGAATACAGGGTGTCGAAGTTTATGCGCACCACCAGCTTCAGATCAGCGGGAGGATACGACGGCACGCTCGTAAACACATTCATCGGCCCCTTGCCGAATTCCTTGCCGGGCTCGATGTTGGTCGACTGCTTTCGCGTCAGGTCCATTAAGATCAGCGGATAAAAGTAGAGATAGGCATCGACACCAATTGCATGTGCTTCTTGCTCAGAAGTCGGGACTTGCGCGGCCGCTCCAGCGGGGAACGCTAACATGGCCAACAAGCCGGCGCCGCACAGGCGGGCTAAAGTGTTGTGCTTCATCGCGAACCTCCGCGGTAAAGTCGGCCCACCAGCGCGAAAAGAATAGCTCGCTATTGGAGGGGGGGACCATTTGGACCATAGGCCAGGTGACCTAACACTCTCTGTGTCAGGCAAGGAGAGGGTACTCCCTCTGTGGCTCTTCCAAAGCCCACAACCGAGCACCCCGATGTCGCAGCAAGCTGCAACGATCACAGGTCATTGCTTTGCCTTATCTGCGCGAGCCCGCAGCGACTGTACGAAACTCATGATTTCCTGGTCTTCCGGCGCAATCCGGGCGAGCCGCTCTGCATATTCCAGCGCCGTCGTGGGGTCTCCGGCGTCGCGGCTGAAAGTGATCACCGCGAGAAGGATATCGCGATCCTCCGCTTGTTTGTTTGAATACTCCTTGAGCGCCGCGATGGCCTCGTCGCGGCGACCGGCCGAATGCAGCGCAACGGCGTAGACATAAAGGTATCGCGCCCGGTCCGGCTCGAGATCGGTTGCGCGGCGCAATTCCGCCACCGCCTCGTCGGTCCGCTTCAGACGCGTAAGCGTTAGGCCCAACGCGTGATGCAGTCCGGCGTCTCGGGGGGAGGCGTCGATCGCCGTGCGCAAGGTGCGCTCGCCGTCGCCGTCGCGTCCAACCTCCCGATAAAGGTCCGCAAGATTGATCGCTGCCGGCGCAAACTGCGGGCTGAGCTGCAGGGCTGCTTTGTACTCGAATTCTGCCTCAGCGGTGAGGCGGCGCCGCGTGTAGAAGGTTCCGAGCGCTGAGTGCGCTTCCGGCCGATCGGCGTTGAGTCGCTGGGCGGCGACGAATTCGGCCGCAGCGCGCTCGAAACGTTCGCGGTCGGCGGCGGGCTGGTCAGTCGTCGGCACCGCCGCAAGCAGCGCGGCGGCTTTGATGCGCACGCCACGGCTGGAATCGGACAGCAACGGCGAAGCGAGCGGCCAGATTTGCGACGCGGGAACGTTTCCGAGCATGTCGAGCGCACCGATGCGCACCATCGGGTCGGGATCCGACAGCCCTTCGCGCGCCAGATGGATGTTCGCGGGGGAGATGCGTGAGGCCAGCTCAGTCAACGCGCTGGCGCGAACAAAGGCCGGGATACCGAGATCGCCGGCGACCTTGCCGAGCAATGCTGCCGCATCCATTCGGCCAGTCCACGCCGCCCGGAAAGCCTCGGCGTAATTTTGCAAGCCCTTTCGGTTCGGGCCATGCCAGCGCTCGATCGCCGATGCCGCCCAGTCGTCAGTTTTGTCTCCATGGCAGTCGTTGCAGGCGTTGGACGTTCCAAGCTTCACCGACAGGTCGGGTCGAGGAATCCGCAGGCTGTGGTCATGCCGGCGGTCGATGACCATGTAGGTGCGTTCCGGCATGTGGCACGACGCGCAAGCGAGCGGCGGGCTTGCGGCCTCGTGGTGGTGATGGCTTGCCACCGCGTATTTTTCCGGAGCGTGACATTGCGCGCAGACGTCGTTGCCGGGTGCACGTAGCTTGGCGCTGTGCGGCTCGTGGCAATCGCTGCAGGTGACGCCTGCAGCGAACATCCTGCTTTGCTTGAACGAGGCGTAATTATAGACCTCGTCAAGCATCTGGCCGTCGGGTTGGAACAGCCCAGGAATCAGAGGCGACACGACATGCGTGTCGGACAGCCACCGGCCGGGAACCCGGTCATCGGACACCACGCCACGACGCGCGTGACAGAGGCCGCAGGTCTCGACCTCCTTGCGCAGACGCGCCGGTGCGATCCGACGCGTTGCGTTGCCGGTCCTCGCATCTATCGGCCAGGTGATGTCGTGTCGCTCATCGAAGGAGACCGACAACCCCTTGCTCGGATCGTCGCTCTTCCCGAACCGCCACCAGCTTTGCTGCTCGTGCGCCCAGGCGACATGTTGGGAGCCCAGGCCGTGGCAGGCCTCACACCCAACGCTGATCTCCGCCCAGGTCGTGGCGAAGCGGCCGCTCGTCGCGTCGTAATTCTTGTGCACGCCGGTCGAATGACACTCCGCGCACATGAAATTCCAGTTCTGGTTCAGCTTGGTCCAATGCAGGAT
>Ga0126369_10001033_pt1 | contig 18981 bp, 15 predicted proteins | sample PanSoiMetaPlot_1_FD_109646 | JGI IMG/M metagenome (GOLD analysis project Ga0126369, IMG submission 109646) | Tropical forest soil microbial communities from Panama - MetaG Plot_1 | ecosystem: Environmental > Terrestrial > Soil > Tropical forest > Bulk soil | place: Panama | collected 2016-02-17 | reverse complement strand
GGAGTCGGCAAGACCTCACTGGGCAAATCGATCGCGCGAGCACTCGGACGGAAATTCGTCCGCTTGTCGCTCGGCGGCGTTCATGATGAAGCGGAAATCCGCGGCCACCGACGTACCTACATTGGTGCTTTGCCTGGACAGATTATCCAAGGCATTCGACGCGCAGAGACGAAGGATCCAGTTTTCATGCTGGATGAGATCGATAAGGTCGGACGCGATTTCCGCGGCGATCCATCGTCGGCCCTGCTAGAAGCCCTGGACCCCGAACAGAATGGGGCGTTCCGCGATAACTACCTGGATGTCACTTTTGATCTGTCGAAAGTATTGTTCATCACAACCGCTAATATGCTCGATCCCATCGCGGAGCCCTTACGCGATCGCATGGAGATTATCGAGCTTCAGGGCTACACCGAAGAAGAGAAAGTGCACATCGCCTTCCAATATCTGATCCCCCGGCAGGTTGAAGAAAACGGAATCACAGCCGATCAGATTGAATTTCCAGAAGAGGCGGTTCGCACGGTCATTCGCCATTACACGCGCGAAGCCGGCGTTCGTAACCTCGAGCGCAATGTCGGCACGATTTGCCGGAAACAGGCTCGCCGGTTGGCTGAGGGGAAAACCGAGAAATTAATCGTCACAAAGGAGATCATTCACGAATTCCTGGGTGGCATTAAGGTTCGCAGCGAGGGAGAGATCGCCGAACGCACCAAGCGAGCCGGCGTAGTTGTCGGATTGGCGTGGACTCCTTCAGGCGGAGACATACTGTTCGTTGAAGCCAATTCAATGAAGGGCAAAGGTGGATTCACCATGACCGGACAAATCGGCCAGGTGATGCAGGAATCCATGCAAGCCGCATTGACCTGGGTGCGATCCAATGCCGCAGCATTGGGCATTCAGGAAAATTTCTTCGCAGAGCATGATATTCACATCCACGTTCCGGCGGGGGCAATCCCCAAGGATGGTCCTTCTGCCGGCGTGACCATGGCGACAGCTCTAGTGTCACTGCTGACAGAGCGCCCGGTACGGCCGCTGACAGCTATGACTGGGGAAATCACCCTTAGCGGCGATGTCTTGCCAATCGGCGGGGTCAAGGAAAAGGTGCTGGCAGCAAAGCGGGCAGGCGTTCATGACATCATCCTGCCGGCTGAAAACAAGATGAACGTTGAGGAGGATCTAACCCCAGAGCAGTTAGAGAATCTCAACATCCATTATGTGAAGAGCATCTCGGAGGTACTGGAAGTCGCTCTGCCGCACACCTCACGCGAGCAGAAGCAGGATGCCGAAGAGCGAGAGAAAGTGCTGACCGAGCAACCAGTCGCGTAGTTGGAACATTTACGAAGCGCCAGCTCAAATTCGGGCTGGCGTTTTATTTTTGGCTCGCAGTTCCCTTCTTTTTCGTATCGTCTGGATCGGCCTCAACCGTCACATCGACCTGCGCTCCCTGCTTGAGCTCCACCTCATTACCTTGCTCATCAGTAAGCGTGTTCTCGATCCGTATCTCCCGGTACAGATGATCGGCGCCCTCGACAGTAATCTGGGCCTTATCCGGCTCATCTGGAAACGGTGACTTAATGATCTTTTCGACGGTACCCGGCAAAGTAGAACTCGCCTTCTCAGCCAAAAGATTTCCTCCTGCGCGAACGCTGCTTGGAACAGACTAGGTAGATAGGTGGATGTTGAAAACAGTGTAGCAGGAAATCTGGTTAGGCGTTGGCAGCGCCAGAAAGGGCTGCGATAGCCTCCTCCAACGTGGGAAACATCAGGAACAGGGGTTCGACCCGGGTGATCTCGAACAGCTTTCGAACGCGCTTGTTCGCGCCTGCCAATATGAACCGGCGTCCGGCTTTCTGGCGGGTGACCTACGCGCTCATGAGTGACCCTAGCCCCGCCGAATCGATATAGGGGACTTCTGTCAGGTCGAGGATCATGGTTGAGGTGGCGTCTTCTCCCAAGACTGCATTCTGGAACGGAGACAAGTTTTCCATAGTAAGCGGGCCCCTCAGTCGAAGCACGCCGTGCCCACTCAGGGGTCCAGCATAGCGCTCGATCTCGAGGCTGGGAGTCATGGGCGATGATTGTACTGCAGAATTGGTCTTTGGTCGCTACGGGTTAATCCTCTGTCAAAAGTTGTTGTAAGGAGTCCGCGGTACACTAGAAGCGGTTTTTACGGAGAGAATCCTTTTCCAATGCAGGTTCGCGTTCTGTTTTTCGGGATGCTGAAGGAGGTCATCGGACGTGCCAGCGAGTCTCTGGAGCTCGCAAGGGGAGCGTGCGTCGGTGATCTCGTTACGCATTACCAACAGCAATTTCCCAGGATGCAGGGCTTGTCCCAATCCATCGCTGTGGCAGTGAACTCGGAGTACGCAGGGCCAGAGTGGACGTTGAAGGATGGCGACGAAGTCGGGCTGCTCCCCCCGGTCAGTGGGGGCTTGTCCTCTCGCTGCACTTTGGTTCGAACGCCAATTGTTACGCAGGATGTGGTTTCAAGGATCAGTCACCCCGAAGACGGCGCAGTCGTTGCGTTCGAGGGCATAGTGCGTAATAACACCCGCGGACGCCGGACTCAATATCTTGACTATGAAGCCTATGAAGACATGGCACGCAAGCAGCTGGAAGCTTTGGCCGGTCGCGCGCTTCAGGAGTTCAAGATAAGAGACCTGGCCATTGTTCACCGTCTGGGCCGCTTGGACATTGGGGAAATCAGCGTGCTGATTGTGGTGGCTTCCGCGCATCGCGGCCCGGCATTCGAAGCATGCCGTTGGCTCATCGACACCCTGAAACGCACGGTACCAATCTGGAAGAAGGAGCACTTCGAGGACGGAGCTGTCTGGGCTGACGGCGAAGCTTTTCCCGACGAGATTCCTCGAGCCGAAGGCACTCCTGCGAAGGGGCCCGCATCTAAGTGACCAGCAACTCTCTCACGCTAGTCGAGGCCTTTGCCAAGGAGCTCCCTTGAAACTCACCCGGTTGGCTCTTGAACCAGCCTGCTGTGGACCACGCTCATCCGTACGTATGAGGCCAGCTAGAGTGGACGGCATCGTCGCGCTGTGCTCCATTTTGTTAGCTCTGATCGCACCGGCACGGGCCCAGAATCAGGACAACACAATCAAGGTGGACGTGAAGCTGGTCAACGTGTTCGTCACCGTAACGGACGCGCATGGCTCTCCGGTGGCCGGTTTGAGGAAAGAAGATTTCGCATTGAAAGAGGACGGCAAGGACCAAAAGATTGCAGTATTCGACAAGGAATCGGCTTTGCCGCTTTCGATTGTCCTTGCACTCGACACCAGCCTCAGCACACGCAAAGACCTGCCGCTCGAGTTGGCATCAGCCAAACGGTTCGCCCATGCCATCGTCAGGCCGATTGATGCAATCTCCTTATATGCTTTCAGTGAAGTGGTAAATGAGGTTTCTTCTTTCACTTCGGACATGAGGAAGGTCGATGCGGCGATTGACCGCATGCGGTTGGGGTCGGCAACCGCCCTGTATGATGCCGTGTACTTGGGGTCTGAGGCACTCGATCCGCGCCAGGGCCGGAAGGTCATGGTGATAATCACCGACGGCGGGGACACCGTCAGCAAAGTGGATTATCCGGAGGCCGTACGCGCGGCGCAGCAAGCTGAAGCGATCGTGTACAGCATCATTGTGGTTCCAGTTGAGGCCAGCGCAGGACGCGACACCGGAGGCGAGCACGCCTTGATCACGCTGTCGGAAGAAACCGGTGGAAAGTATTTCTACGCAACTACGATTCCTCAGCTCGATGAGGCGTTTCGGAAGATCAGCGACGAATTGAGGACGCAGTACCTGCTTGCGTACTATCCATCAGAGCGCCTGTCGAATTCGGAGTTTCGCCGGCTAGAGGTTAAGATCCTTGGAAGTCCAACTGATTCCAGTTACAGGGTACGTCACCGTAGCGGGTATTACACCTCCAAGCTGCAGTAAGAGATATGAACTGCCGAATTATAAGATCCTACTTTTGGAAACCGATGTTGGGTGTACACTAGCGCGGATTATCACAGCTCCTGTAAATCATTGAATTAACAGCGTCACTGTCAGTTACGGAGTATTGGACTGTTGATTGCTGAGAGTGAGCATAACCGTGGGTGATTCGCTGACAGCCTGCTACGAACTGAACCGAGTCATCCCCAAGAAGAAAACCTGGAGGTATGTTGTTCTTTCCTTCCTAACCCCGTGAGCTTGCATGTGAGCGATCGGCCAAGTCCGGTCCATAACAGCAATTCCAAGCAAAAGGAAGATGAAAATGATTCGAACAGATGAATCCTCCCCGCGTTTTTCAAACCTCTGCATTGCACTGACCATTCTCGTTCTTGTTTTCCTGATTAACCCGGCTAGGTGCCCCGCACAGGCAAGTGTCTCCACCGGAAGCATTGTTGGTACCATAACCGACTCCACCGGCGCGCTCGTCAAGGGCGCCAAGGTGACGATCACAAATAAGGGCACCGCGCAGGCCATCGTCACCACAACCAATGCTGCAGGAGCGTATACGTCGGGCTCTCTGATTCCGGGCAACTACGAAATCACCGTCGAGGCCCAGGGTTTTCGGACAACGAAGTTGGCGATTACAGTTCAGGTTTCGGGGACAACGCAGGGCAGCTTACAGCTTGAAGTCGGACAGGCGAGTCAGACCGTTGAGGTTCAGGCATCATCGGTTGCCGTGAATACGGAACAAGCCACCGTGCAGGGGGTGGTAACCACACAGCAGATCGAACAGCTCCCGATCAGTCGTAATTTCCTCGACCTGGCACAACTTGAGCCTGGGATTCAGATTCAGGATGGCGCGACATTCGATCCGACGAAGAATGGCTTCTCCTCCATTTCGATCGGCGGACGGGCCGGCCGAACAGCACGTATTGAAGTGGACGGGTTGGACATCAGCGATGAGAACGTCGGCACAACGACGCAGAATATCGCGATGAGTTCAATCCAGGAGTTTCAGATCGGGCAGTCGAGCCTGGATCTCTCTTCGGAGCTGACATCGTCAGGAACCGTCAACGTCGTAACCAAGTCGGGGACGAATTCATTCCACGGAGATGCTTTCGGAACATTCCGCGACAAGAGCGCAGGCGGCGCGAACTTCCCCGGCGGGCAGGATCTTCCTTTCCAGCGTAGCGTGTTCGGAGGAGGCTTTGGCGGACCTGTAATCAAGGATAAATTGTTCTTTTTCCTTGCCGGAGAGCGCTTCAAGCAGGATATCTTTGCCCCGGTCGCATTTAACGATCCATTCACCTCACTTTCTGGTGGTTATAGTTCACCGTATCGTGAGACCCAGTTGAATGGACGCTTGGACTATCAACTTTTTGGCTCTGCAAGACTGTTCTACAAGTTCACCTACGATAACAACAGCGTGGTTGCGGGATTTGGTGGAAGTAACTATTCACCGTTCAAGAACCTGAACAATACTCCAGCGCACGCCGTCGGGCTCGACTTTAATACGGGCACCTTTACGCACAGCATCCGGTTCGCGTATAGCAAGTTCAGCAACCATATCAACGATGCGGTCACCGGAACGAGCATTTTCAATCCGGCTCCGGACGTGCAGCTCTACTTCGATGGTGGAGCGGGCTTTGTGAGCGGTCCGAACTTCCTGGCTCCGCAAACGACGGTGCAGAGTAACAAGGAAATCAAATATGACGGCAGCAAGCCGTTTCATGCGCATGTCATCCGCTTCGGACTCAGCTTCAATAAGATCAACGTTTATGCCAATGCGAATTTCTACGGGCTTGCGCCGCAGATCTCGCTGAGCTCGTCGAACACCAACGAGGCTGCCGCAGGACCCTTTCCCGGGGGAGCATCCAATCCACTGAATTATCCCGTCGGCGGAGCCCTGATTGGGAATGGCTTCGGATGCTTTACGGAAAAGCCGGCGTTTGGCTTCTCGTGCGGCGGTTTGAACGACACGCGCTTTCAGTTCTATGTTGGTGACAACTGGAAGGTGAAGCCTAATATCACAGTCAGTGCGGGATTGCGCTATGTCCGCGATACAGGCCGACAGGATTCGGATCTTCCGCCGATTCCCTGCTCTGCCGTAGATCCAGCGATCACGCCCGCGCCTTGTACAGGCAACGCACTTCTGCTTGATCAGTTTGGAAACATCCCCGGGTTAGGCGCTAGTGTGCGTCAGCCAAACTTGAACTTTGCGCCTCAGTTGGGTGTTGCCTGGGATCCATTCAAGACAGGAAGAACCGTCATTCGAGGTGGAATTGGACTTTATTACGACAACACTGTTTTCAACAACATTTTGTTTGATCGCGTAGTTCGCTTGAGCAAGGGTGAATTCAACGCGCAGCCTAACGATCCCTGTCCTGGCGGACAACTGATCTTCCCGGATGGGTCGGTCGTTACCTCCATTGATGGCCTGGATCTTGCAACCCAGGTTTGTGGAGCGCCTGTAGGAAATGTACAAACCGCTCTGGGTGATTTGCAGCGAGCCTTCCAGGCAAATGCCGCTTCGCTTGGGGCGAATTCCCCGAACCCATTTTTCGTTGGTGAACTTTTGAACGGGTTGGGCAGCTTGTTTGGTCCGGACTTCCAAACGCCGCGCTCGGTTCAAATGAATATTGGCTTCCAGCACGAAATTCGTTCAGGAACGGTACTCAGTGTGGATTACGTGCGCAACGTAGCAACACATTATTTGTTGGGATACGACACAAACCATGTGGGTGATGCACGATTCCTGAATGTGAATGCGGCCAACAACGCGATTACGGCGACCAACAACCAGTTCGGATGCAACACAGGAACTGCATCCGGCAACATCGATTGTGACATTGCTGCAGGAGCAACCATCGCCGACTTCGCCGGTAACGGCTTGGACTCTGGTGCCCAGTATTTCGGTGGTTTCGCAGCATCGTTATTCGGGCTGACCCCGGATACTGGCGCCGCATTCGGTGGCATCAACCCGCTGGTGGGCCGCAATACGATGTTTTTTCCGGCCGGTCGGTCCGTCTACGACGGCCTGCAGATGTCGTTGCGAAGCCGGGTATCGAACCCATTTCGCGGAATCCGCGCGATGAACCTGCAAGTTTCCTACGCGCTCTCGAGCTTTGAGAGCAATGTTCCATACGGCGGAGGGATTGGGGATCAGGATTTCCTCCCGTTGGCAGCTGACTTCAACAACCCCACGCGGTTCTTCGGGCCTGCGTCGCAGGATCGTAAGCATCAGATCTCGTTCGGAACCATCCTCGACATGCCTCTGGGAGCCCGGATCAGCTTTATCGGGCATTTCAATTCGCCGTTCGCCCAATCCTTGTGGCTGCCTTCGGGAGCGGGAGTTCCGGGAGAAATTTTCCGAACGGATGTGAACGGGGATGGGGCCTTCGGTGGCGCAAGCCAGACAAGTAATAATGGTTACGGCGACATCCTGCCTGGAACCGACGTCGGTGAGTTTAACCGCGGTATAAGTCCCGATAGCTTGAATAACACCATCAACAGTTACTACGACAACTCTGCTGGAACGATAACTCCGGCTGGGCAAGCGCTGGTGAATGCCGGACTGTTCACGCCGACACAATTAGCTGCACTTGGGGCGTTGACCCCGGGCCGTTGCAACCCCGATGGCACTCCAGTGAATGGTAACGAGGCCTCCTGTGTCGCGCTGGCACCTCCAGGCAACGTGGGGTTGTCATGGCTGAAAGCATTCGACATGACGCTGGCGTGGCCGATAAAAGTGAAGGAACTCGTCACCATTGAGCCGAGTATCTCGGCATTTAACATCTTTAACTTCGCGAACTTTGATGGTCCTACAAACAAACTGCTGGGAATTTTGAATAACGGAGGCTCTACCGCTTTCGTGAACGGAGTTACGTCGTCCACTCGCGGCTCGAACCGCATAGGAGTGGGTTCGGGCGTGTTCGCGCTTGGCGCTCCACGCCAACTGGAGTTTGGACTGAAGATTATTTTCTAGCTGGAATTGACTCTCCAATCTACCGATTCCCGATCTCGGAAGGTCTTTTCGACTCTCGATTTCGGGAATCTTTGTCCAGAATAGGAACCAAGTTGGCGCATAGTCCTTTCTCTTGCCGCACTCAGGGCAAGCATTTGATATCCTAAGACATCGTGCGGATGATGTGGTGGTTTGTGATCTTGGCCTGCAGCACGGGGGCGGTCCTGTGGGCGGGGGTGGCCTTGTATATCCGTGTGCGCCGGCATTTGAAGGCGGAGAAGGAAGCCCTCAGTGAAGTCGACCCGAGTCGCGAGACACGATTGCTTTAGGCAGAACTGAAAGTTTGGGCATTCTTCTTACCGGTATTTTGGGCCACTGGGAGGACATCATGACGAAACCGACCTCTGCAATCCTTAATTCACAAGATCTTATGCTCGAATGGGCGCGGCAAGGGGCCATCGTTGTCGGCGCCAGCCTTTTCGTTGCCTTATGCGCTCGGGTAACCGTGCCGTTGCCCTTCACGCCGGTGCCGTTAACGCTACAGAACTTTGGCGTGCTGTTGGTGGGCCTTGCGCTGGGCAGCAAGCGCGGATTTGCGGCGTTGACGTTGTACCTGGTGGAAGGCGCATCTGGAATGCCAGTGTTCAACCCACTAGGACCAGGAGGGATCGCACAGATCCTCGGACCGACCGGAGGGTTCTTGCTCGCATATCCATTCGCTGCTGGCGCAGCGGGACTTGTAATGGAGCACGGAAAGAAGACATTCGCTCGAGCCCTGGCGGGAGGATTCCTCGCAGAGGTGCTGTTATTTCTGGGCGGCTTGTCGTGGCTCGCCATGGTCACGAACTCGGTTTCTCAGGCGTTCCGCTTCGGACTTTACTGGTTTGTTTTTGCTGAGATTATCAAGATGATGTTCGCCGCCTCGCTCTCCGCTGGATGGGAACGCGTTTTTAAGGCGAATTCATGATCACGGTGGACACACCGACTGCTATCCCTGGACAACAGAATTCCATGCCAAGCGCGGACACTCGCGAAATTACCGTTGCTCATAGTCCTGACTCCGATGACGCTTTCATGTTCTACGGACTGGCGACGAACAAGGTGCGCGCGGCCGGACTGCGTTTCACGCATACTCTATGTGACATCGAGACCCTGAATCAAAAGGCAAGAGAAGGAGACGGCGTCTACGATGTGACTGCGATCTCTTTCCATGCCTATCCCTATATCCAGGATCACTATGCTCTGCTTCCCAGCGGGGGCAGCGTGGGCGATGGCTATGGGCCGATGGTTGTCTCTACGAGAGCCTTCAGCGTTAGCGAAATCAAACAAAGACGCGTCGCGGTGCCTGGTAAGTTGACTACGGCCTATCTTGCCCTGGAATTGTTTGCTCCCGGAATTGAAACCGTGGTGGAGCCCTTTGACCAGATTATCCCGAAGGTTCTCAGCGGCGAGCACGAGGCGGGCTTGATCATTCACGAAGGCCAATTGACTTACGACAAGTCAGGCCTGCATCGCATAGTGGATCTCGGCCGATGGTGGCAAAAAGTGACAGGATTGCCCCTACCGCTAGGAGGCAATGCCATCCGCCGGAGTCTCGGACCGGAATTGATGTCGAGGGTGGGAGAGGCTCTGAAGGAAAGCATCCAGTATGCGCTGGATCATCGCGAAGAAGCTCTCGCCTATGCCATGCAGTTCGCTCGCGATCTCGATCCCCAACTGGCAGACAAATTTGTGGGCATGTACGTCAATGAGCGCACGCTCGATTATGGACCGGATGGCCGCGAGGCCGTCCGGCGTCTCCTCGACATGGGACACAAGGCAGGAATCATCCCGCACGCTGCTAAAGTGGATTTTGTATAGTTCCTTCTAGCTCCGTGATCCTGGCGGCTAGGCCACGGATCTTCTCCTCTGAAGGCCTACTCGTAACGCAGCGATTCAATCGGGTCGAGACGTGACGCCCGGATCGCCGGAATCATACCGCTGACCAACCCAACCAGCGCCAGGATCGCGGTAGAAACCAACACGCTTGTTGGCGAGATCATGAGCCGAATATCGCCCATCTCTCCGTGCTGCGCCAGCGCACTGTAAAAGGTGAGGTTCCCTACGGAAAAGGAAACGACATAGGCGAGCACAATGCCCAAGAGACCGCCAACCAGGGTAATCGCCAGAGCCTCAGCCAGGAATTGTAGAAGGATATCCAAGCGGCGTGCGCCCATTGCTTTTTCTACGCCGATCTCGCGCGTGCGCTGTGTCACGCTCACCAGCATGATATTCATGAGCCCGACGCCGCCGATGCCAAGAGTCAGCGTGCCAATGAAGGCGAGCAAAACCTGCAGAGCCATGCTGATGATGCGAAATTGCGAGAGTTGCTCCATCAGGCTGAAAACGCGCAAGGCACGCTTGTCGTCGGGACGAAAGCCGTGTTGGGCAGCCAGGGTGTTGCGAACCGACCTCTCGACACCTTGATAGTCGTAACCAAGAAAGTCGAGCCAGATCATGTCGATGAAGTGGGTATCGCGGAAGTCGCTCAGGGCGGGAAACGGGATATAAACGACACGGTTGATACTGTTCTCCTCGCCTTGCTGCGGCCTCGCCTTCAGCACTCCAACCACGTCATAGGGAATCCCGTTGATACGAATCTTCTCTCCCAGGGCGAAGCGCCCGGAGAACAGTTTCTCCTTGGATTCCGATCCCAGCACGCAGACACGTGCGCGCAATTGCAAATCTTCGGCAGTGTAGAAACGCCCGGTATCCAGCTGCAGATTCTGGATCTCTTGCACTGCAGAATTGCTGCCGGCAACAGTCCATGTGTAAGACCGTCCCTGGTAGCTGACAGGAGCCTCCAAAAACGATTGCGGAGTAATCCGTATGATCTGTGGAACGTTGGTCAGGACACGATCAATGTCATCGTTGGTCAATCGGACGCTGGTGCCAGCTTTGCTTCCTCCGGCCTGCATCGACGTACGCCCACCGCTAATGCCCATCGCCTGCATGCTGGCGTAGGCCCTGAATATGTTAACGATGGCGGTTGAGAAACCAGTGCCATATGCCAGCAACAGCACCACAGTGGCGATTCCCCATGCCATGCCCAGCATGGTGATCGCACTGCGACGTCGGTTTTGGCGGAGTGCGCGGTAGGCTTCGGAAAGCACGTCTTTCGTCAGGATCATGGATTACTCCTGACGTAGCGCTTCGACCGGCGTGAGCAATGCTGCGCGCCGCGCTGGATACAGTCCGGCGATAATCCCGGCTGTGGCGAGGCAGCCCACAGCAAGCGCAGCAGTGGCTGGGTAAAATATGAGGCAGTTCAAATCCATCAATCGGCGGCACAAGTCCGAAGAGCCTGGTAGCGGCATAGGCCGCTCCCACTCCAACACCACCGCTGATTGCCGTAAGCATCAGCCCTTCCATGAAGAACTGGAACAGGATGCTTGCTCGAGTAGCACCCAGGGCCTTGCGCAGACCGATTTCGCGCGTGCGCTCCGCAACCGAGACCAACATAATGTTGACCACTCCCATGGCCCCAAGAGCGAGTGTCACCAACCCGACAGCTCCGAGGAAGGCATCCATGGCGTCGGAAATTTTGCCGACCATCTCGGCGTTGGCGATGGAATCCCAATCATCGAATGCGTCCGGAGTCTCAGGATCGAAATTGTGATTTCTGGCAACAATTCTGCGGACGGATTTCCTAGCTTGCGCATGTTGCGCGCGCGTAATCGGCTGATAGACGAAATACTTGATCGCCTTCGAGTTGCCTTCTCCCTTCAGCGGGAAATACGTTGCCATGGTGGTGAATGGCATAACCAGCCGCATATTCAAGTCGGCATTGTCGCCGTGGCCGATTTTCTTGATGGTCCCAACCACCTGGAAGGGCACGCCATTGATCAGGAGTCTGCTCCCGACGACTGGCCGTCCGGGAAAAAGGATGCGGATGAATTCGCTGCCGATGACACAGACATTGTTGCGCTGCAGTTCGTCGTTCCAATTCAGCCAGCGGCCCTGTTCGACGGGCTGATAGCGGATGTCATAGAACTGTGGCTCGGACCCATCCACGTAGCCGTTGCTGCTGCCGTACTCGCTCACCAGGCGAAGGTCGCCACGGTAGATAATGGGCGCCGCATTCCGAACATATGGGGAACTGCGAATGTCGAGATAGTCCTGGTAGGTCAGATAGTACTGGCGAGAAGAAAGTTGGCTACCGCCAATGGCAGGGACGCGGCCGTTGTACATTTGCATTAGGTCTTCGCCAAAACTGGCCAGCCCCTTCGCGGTTCCCGCACGAAAACCCTCTCCTAGCCCAACCAGAAGCAGCAACGATCCGACTCCCCACGCGATGCCAAACATGGTGAGGAACGATCGAAGCTTGTGCGCCCACATGGCACTTAGGACCTGGCCGAAGCTGTCGACGAATCTCCGCATAATCAAATCTACGAACGCCAAGCCAGCGACGTTCCTTTTCGTAGCCTGCTGTTCCCGGGGTCTTTCCCAATACGGTAACTCGGAGAGCTCTTGGAGGTCTGTGATCCTGATCGCATCTCTACGGTCATGTTGAGAGTCTGGCATCCCAAGAGCCAGGTGGTGAAAAAAGCAAATCCCGTTTAGTGAGGTCGAGTTGGCCACAGGTTCCCCTATTGTCTGGCTAGATTCTTGACGCTGGAGAAATCGAAGGTGTCTTGTTTATTGACTGGATGGTCCTAAGCAGGAGTAGTCCAACTGACCGGGCGGTTGTTAACATGCGAACGAAGTTCACTTCACGGAATAGTTGGCGTCTACATCTTTGGGTACGCTGGTGCTTTGGACCCCTCTTGAAATCGCGGTCGCTGTCGCCTGCTTTATTCCACTGCTAGCTTTCGGCCTATATGAGGATCGGACCGCGAAACTGGTGCGGCGTGCTCCGCTCATCGTGCGATTATTGCTCCCGGCCATTCTTGCCATTCCCTACACAATCATCACCGTGTCCGACGAAACGTTCCGTTGGTCATGGCTCGCGGTTTATGCGTGCGTACCAGCGGGCGTCTCGCTGCTGCTTTGGATTGCTAAGCGGATAGATGCGGACCAGCGTGGTATCTGGCCTGACTATACCGTCCTGTTGGTCTTGGGACTGGCCGTAGATCTCCGTTGGTTCGAGCGGGCTTGGCCGGCGCACTTATCTGCCCTCGGCAAAATCGTGCTGCTCGATGCCGGCATCTACGGATTTGTGATCATTCGCAACCTGACTGGTTGCGGCATTGATTTCCGCGTGCGTGCGAGAGACTGGAGGATAGGACTGCGTGAGTTGTTTCTCTACGCTCCGATCGCGATTCCACTCGGGCTCGGGCTCGGTTTCTTACACATTCATTTCGTGATGCCGCCGTGGTGGACGCCCCTGGCTTGGATCTATACGGCGTTGTTTATCGCCATTCCGGAAGAAATTTTCTTTCGTGCATGGATGCAGAATCTGATTGAGCGACGGATGGGAAGACTCGTGGCCCTGATCGTCACTTCCATAGTCTTTGGGCTTTCCCATTTCAACAAGCACACGGTTCACTTCAATTGGCGATACGTATTGTTGGCATCGATAGCCGGAATCTTCTACGGACGTGCTTGGAGGGCAGACCGGCAGGTTGCAGCTTCGACAATCACGCACGCTTCCGTCGATACTTTGTGGGGAATCTGGCTGCGCTGATTCTGCTCCTTCGGATGGTAACGAAGGAATCCGAGCCCCACGCGCATGTTGTGGTGCACTGACGCGGGAATGCAGATAGCCAATGTCAATCCAAGTAGGGCATGAGCAAAACCTACCGAATAAAGATCACGGTAGCGCAGGAAGAGCGCAGAGGCGATGAATCCCCAGATAAGCGTCGCAAACGTAAGCACTGGATTCGGAAGATGTGCCAGCGCGAATAGGATCGCACCCAACGTGATCGCCCATCGCGGGCGAAAGATCTGAAGCAAGCGAGCTAGAAAGTAATTCTGCAAAATAAACTGCTGCAGAAGCGACCAAATCGCGTATCCGGCGACGCGCGGCACGATGCCCGCAAGCATGTGACCGTGGAGCGTGCGCTCATGATGAGCAATCAAGATTTGAACCGCGCTTAGGGCAACCGCCGAAGGTATGACCCACCAGGATCGTCCCAAGCCATCGGCCCCGAAGCCTATCCATCTTGCATGAGCGGGTGTCAGCAGTGTTGAGCCAATGATCCAAGCCAAGACAACCACAGAGAACCAGTCCTGCAGGGGCCTGGGCATCCAAAGAACAATGATGATCAGCGTGAAGGTAAATGCAATTTCCAGGGATGGACGCGAGTGGTTTAGAGACAGGACCCACACAACGTCTTATTATGCCCGAGATTCGTTAACCCGAGTATGGGTGCGGGCATATTTCTCACGAGTCGGCACGCAGAGAGTTCAGGTCATCCCGTTTAACCGGCAGAGCTTCTTGTCTGAGTCGTTCTCTACCGCACCTTCTCGCGGAAATCGAAAATGGGATTGACATCAACCGGTACCTTCGATGCCGACTTCAAAGTAGCCTCAAGTTCCGGCGGCATGACGTCGTATTTCTTAAACCAGTTCTCCGCCCTGGCGCGATCGCCGGTCGCCTCAATCTCAAGTAACTCCTTGGCTAGATCGCTGATGGCATCCGGCATTCGGGAGTACTCGATGGCGTATTTGCCCGATGCCTGGCGCTTGATTGCGCCCTTTTCCGAGAGATAATTGAATTCCATCATCTCAGCCTGGCCGTGCGCCTCGCCAATGCCAAAGCGTACCGTGCGGAAGATTCCCGCCACGTAGGACGAGTAATACTCTTCCAGCTTTTCTTTTGGCAGCGCGTCGTGGTCGATCATCCATTTCAAACCGAACATCCCAACGACATCTGCCTTGGCTTCTTCCAAGCCGCTGAACATGGGACCGATGGCTTCGCGGATGGGAACCTTGCCATTTGGAGTTCGCGCGAAGGTGGGGCCAAGCCCGTGTGCCATCTCATGCATGATGGTGCCTTGCAGATAGCCCTCGCCAGAGGCCTTCGCTGCCTGCTCGGGCAACATCATGTACCGCGCAAGAGGCAGAATCACGTAGTTGACACGGGCATCCATGAAGTTCTTGAAGAAGATCTTCTTGCTGCCTTTCTGCTCATGGACTCGGGGGTCATTCGGGAGGTTGTCGGCAACGGCCTGATAGCCGTGGCGCAGGTCCCCAGCGCGGTACGGCGCATCCATCACTTCCATTGGCGTCGAAAGGCCGTGCATCGACGGACGATCCTCGGGCGCTAGAGGAAGCGCGTCTTGAACTGCGGGAACCCACTTCTCAAAAAGAGCGAGTTTCTTACTCTCCTGTTCGTTGCGGACCAGTACCGCAGCGCCATAGGAACCCTTCACACCAAGAAGATTGTCGAGGTAGGTCTCATAAGGCGCGAAGATAATGTCGAATTTCGGATTCTTCAAATCAACCCAGGCCAGATCGCTCTTCAAATAGTCGTCCGTCAATAGTGCTTCGGCACGAAGACGAAGAAAGTTGGCAAAAGCTGGATCCGGACTGAGGGCAGCGGCTTCGCGCAAATCCTTGGCCGCTGGTTCAAGGAACGAACGGTAGGCAATGTGGTATGGCAAGCCCTCCAACTCTTCGCCGTGCCATCGCAGGACAGTTGTCAGGCTATAAATCTGATCCTTCTTATCCGGGTGCGCTTTAACGAATTCCTCAATCTGCTCGCGGGTCAGACCCTGCGGATAAAATCCGCGGCCAGGAGGCATGGCTGTAGTGCCAACGAAGGGTCTGTTTTCATCGAGTAGGTCAAAGCGCGAGGCATTTATCCAAACGTAGCGCCGTAATTTCTCATCACTCGGGATGGTACTGCTCGAAAGGGACTGAAATAGAGAAAGTCCCTCTGGATCATTCTGCCGCCAGAAGATCTCTTCGAGGTGGCGACAAGCGTCCACCAACTTCTCGACCATCTGAACTTCTTTCGAGGAGAGTCCCTCCGACCGGAATGGCATGTTCACGGTTTGCCAACGGCCCAAGCGCTGTGCGAGATCAGGTGCAACTTTCATTCCTGAGGACGCGGCACCTTGTGCGGCTGATCCCGTCATGATCTTGGTTGTCTTTTGGGCGGAAACAGGAACGGCCATAAGAGGAAGTATCAATAGGAAATGGACCCAACGCAAAATACTCATCGCTGATGATTTTAGCAGAGCAGATTTCACGACCACGTACGAACATACAAATCGATATGATGTTGTGGGATGGCGCACGGGAAAGAAACGCTGATGTCACAGACCTTACTCATCGATGCCGATGACACACTGTGGGAAAACAATGTCTATTTTGAGCGCGCGATCGCGGACTTCATCTCGTTTCTGAATCATCGGGACTACTCTCCAGAACAGGTTCGCGAGGTTCTCAACGATGTGGAACGCGAATGCATCATGACCCACGGTTATGGCTTGCTGAGCTTTTCCCATTCGCTGGCTCGCACTTTTGAGACGCTATCGGTAGAACCGCTCACTGACGAATTGCGGCAGACCATTCAGGGATTCGCGCTGCAGATTGCCGATCATCCAGTTGAGTTTCTTCCTGAAGTACCGGAAACGCTGGCGTATTTGGCAACCCGTCACCACCTGATTCTTGTAACGAAGGGAGAAATCGCGGAGCAATCTGGAAAGGTGGAAAGATCGGGAATCAAAGAATATTTCAACGCGGTAGAGATCGTTGCAGAGAAGAGTCCTAACACTTACCGCGAGGTTGTGTCTAAGTATGAACTAGCCAGTGACTCAACCTGGATGATCGGAAACAGCCCGAAATCCGATATAAATCCCGCTCTGGCAGCGGGAATCAATGCTGTTTTTCATTCCTCACGCGGGAACATGGGTGCTCAAACATGAGGAAGTAGCAATTGCCGAACCTCCCAGCCGATTGCTGGTAGTTGAGAGTTTCAGTCGATTGGGAGAACACTTCTAGCTACTAAGGACAAAGGTGTGGGTATATAAGTCCGTGATACGCTTACTTGCTCTGGCTATTTGCCCTTACACCCTTGGGCATTCAGAAAAACAGTTTTCGGCGGATTTTGCGGACGGTCGAGGCGTTGTCGGAGCTTGGACCAACGCTGACGGGCAGCCGCGAATTTTCGCAGACAGCGCACGCGATGTTGTCTGCGATGCTACAAGCCAGCAGCGCGCGTGAAGGGATTCTCTTCGTTCTAAACGACAAACCTTCCCTTCTCACCTCGGTGGTCTCCGAAGGTTTCGCCCTGATGCCGGAACCCGCCATCATTCCGTTGTTGCCCAAACATATTCATGCTCTGAGTACGGCACCAGGAACGGTGGTATTAACACCCTCGGACAACGATGTGTATTTGAGCGCAAATGGCAACGTGGCGCCGGAACTCTTCAAATGTCTCGCGCCTCTTCGAGCAGGCGGGCGATTGGTGGGTGCAGTCGCGTTCGGACATCGAGAGGATGATTCTCCCTATCAAGGAGAGGAACTTGAGGCGTTGGACCTGCTATGCAGTTACGTGGCGTTGGCTCTACAGAATCATGCTCTAAGTCAGACCTTGGCGCAACGAGTCTCAGAGAACTTGCGGCTGATGGCCTCTTTGAATGGCTTTTATGACAGCGCCCTCGAAGCCTTTGCTGCGGCGATCGATGTGAAACATGTGAACATTCACGGACACTCTCTCCGAGTTGGCCGATACTCTGCCGCCATTGGCGAGGCCATTGGAATGGAACCGGGAGAGATCGCGGCGCTGCGCTCAGCAGGCTACCTGCACGACATCGGCAAGGTTGCGGTAGATAAGCGATTATTTGGCAAGACTACATCACTCGATCCGGACGAATTTCGAGAGATGGCGGACCATACCGTTGTCGGACATCAGATCGTAAGTGGGGTGCAGTTTCCGTGGCCGCGCATCCCAGAGGTCGTGCGCTGGCATCATGAACGCGGAGACGGATCGGGGTATCCTGATGGCCTCTTCCACGACGATTTTTCATTGCACGTGCATGTTGTTGGCCTGGCTGACACGTTCGATGCGATGACCAGTGAGCGCCCCTACCGGGAACCGATTTCACTCGGAGCTACGCTGAGTGAAATCATTCGCATGACACCGCAGAAATTCGATCCGCAAGCCGTGCATGCATTGCTGGTGCAGATTCGGCGCGACGCCACCGGAAGTAATCGGACACCATTCCTTGAAAGCAACGTTTCTTCGAACCTCGCACCGGTCGATGTTGATCAACTGGCATCTACACTGCAGCACAGGATCAACCGCGGCCGCCTGTTCCTCACATAGGCGCGACAACTATTCATGCCGCCCAGGGTTCTAAAGTTCAGATAGTTGACTCGCAAAAGATGCGACCGGGTTCGAGACAATCGCGGTGTCAAAGTTTCATCGTGCTTCTCACGCTGCTGATAACTGTGGCGTCGCACAGCAACTTGCCGGCTGAGAGCCGAACGAAAAATACGGCAACTCACCAGGCGGAGATGGAGGGACGCCGGCGAGCAGCCCATGCACTGAACAGATTGACATTTGGGGCACGTCCCGGAGAGATCGACCAAGTAGTCGCGATGGGCGTGGATAAGTGGGTCGACCGTCAGTTACATCCGGACACCATTGATGACAGCCTCTTGGACGCTCGCTTGCGTCCATTTCGAACGTTGCGCATGGATACGCGCGAAATCGTCGATAACTTCCCTCCTCCGCAATTGATCAAAGCCGTTGAGACTGGGAAGCGACCGTTGCCGTCCGATGCGATACAACGTGTTGTTTACGAAACACAAATGGATCGGTTACAAAACAAAAAGCGGGCAAAACAAACAGATGCTAGTGCGGAGAATGACCCAACGGACATTCAACCTGACCAGAAAGTGCCCCGCGACGAAATCAACGTTCAAACACAGATCAAGATTCAGCAACTCCTTGAGCTTTCGCCCAATGATCGCGTTAAGAAGCTACTTTCGATGCCTGCGGAAGATCGGCGACAAATCGCATCTTCACTTCGAGGCGCCAAACAAGAGCGGTTCCTTTCGGGCCTCAATCCGGAAGATCGCGAAACCGTGATGGCATTGAATAATCCTCAACAGGTCGTTGTTAGCGAACTTTTGCAAGGCAAGCT
>Ga0126369_10001030_pt1 | contig 18993 bp, 16 predicted proteins | sample PanSoiMetaPlot_1_FD_109646 | JGI IMG/M metagenome (GOLD analysis project Ga0126369, IMG submission 109646) | Tropical forest soil microbial communities from Panama - MetaG Plot_1 | ecosystem: Environmental > Terrestrial > Soil > Tropical forest > Bulk soil | place: Panama | collected 2016-02-17 | reverse complement strand
GCAAACCGGTCAGCAACAAAGCGGAGCTGAAGGAGTTTCGCGACATGTTGGTGGCTATTCGCGATAACGTCGCGGCATTGAAGAAAGCAGGCCGAACGCTGGAAGAGACGGTGGCGGCTAAACCGACGGCGGCTTACGACGCAAAGTGGGGACAGTTCGTGATCGACCCGCCCTTTTTCACCAAGCTTGTTTACGAGGGTGTGTGAAAGCAAAACAACCCTCATGATCGAATGAGCGCAGTAGCCGGCGATGCACGACTTTAGTAAGGAGATTCAACATGCAGTTCCAGGTCTCACGCATAAGTCGTGATGAATGCAGCGCCTCGGAGTGGGACGCTCGCGTCGATCTTGCCGCCGCGCATCGACTGGCCGTCATGCACGGCCTGAACGAGGGTATCTTCAATCACCTGACCCAGGTGGTGCCCGGCAAAGGCGACCGCTACTACCAGATTCCCTTCGGCCTGCACTGGTCGGAGGTCAAGGCCTCTTCGTTCATGGAGGTGGGCATCGACGATGGCGAGGTTAAGCGCGGGAGCGGCGACGTCGAGCGGTCCTGCTACTGCATTCATGCGCCAATGCATAAGGCGCTGCCGCACGCCAAAGTCGTGTTCCACACGCATATGCCTTTTGCCAGTGCGCTCACCCGTCTCGAAAATCCCCGCATCAAAGAGATCGGCCAAACGGAAGTCGGCATGATGGACATGATTGCGTATGACGACGATTACACCGGCCCAGCCTTCGATTGCGAGGAAGGCGAACGCCTTGCCAAAATCCTCGGCAACAAGACGGTGCTGTTCATGGCCAACCACGGCATCACCACGGTGGGCCAATCGGTTGCCGACGCATACGACCGGCTCTATTACCTCGAGCGCGCAGCGCAAGTGCAGCTTTACGCGATGTGGACCGGTCAACCTCTGAAGCAGCTACCCGAGGCTGTGGTGGAGAAGACGCAGAGGGAGATCGGCGGCGCCCATTTTTACGACGGACCGACGCCGGCGGAAAGGCACTTTTGCGCGCTCAAACGCATTCTCGATCGTGAGGAAACCGATTACGCTTCCTAGGCTTGCTTCTCCGCATCTTGGGCAAGCCGGGGCGCCACGCCGAGCCGGGCGAGTGCCCGCCGCACGGCAGGAACGGTGGGTTACGGCGCCATAGCGCGTCGAAGACGCGCCTAAACGCGCTTAAGGCGCCTAACCCACCTTACGAACTCGCCCGGATTGAGCGCAGCGAAATCCCGGGGTGCTCGCCCGGCGAAGGCGCGCGCTACTGCGCCAGCGGGATCGGATTGTCCGCCGGCGGATCGATTTGGAACGTGGCGGCGGTGAGACACGTCATCGAAAAAGCGCCGACGGTTGCCACCAGCGCCACCAGATCCTCGACCCCCATCGTCTTTTCCGCGGCGGCGTAGCTCTTCTCGCTCAGCTCCTTGTTGGCGAGGATTTCCGTCGCTACGGCAAAGCAGGTGCGCTCGCGCGCGTCGGTCAAGCTCGGGGTCTTGCGCGCGTTGATCGCGTCGATGATCGCCTGCTCGATGCCGATGGAAAGCGAGTTGCGCGCCTGCGCGTACCAAGGATAGCGCGCGTTCCAGTGCCGGGCGACGGCGAGGTTGACGATCTGCTGCTCGCGGCGCGAGAGCGGCCCGGCCGCGAGCGTGCCGCGCATATTTTGCGAGGCCTCGAAGAGTTTCGGCAGGCGGATATAGGCGAGGTACGGCCCGCCCACGATGCCGCTAGTCTGCTTGGCCGTGTCGTAGACGCGCGCCTGCTCGGCGTTCATGTCGGCGCGGTCGATAATGGCGAGGCGCGTCATGCGATACCCTCCCGGCTTGGATTTGCGCTTGCGAGCGCGAGGCTAGCATCGGCGCGGCGAGGGCGCGAGGCGCAAGTCGTCGAATCCGCGAGTGCGGCTCGGATTGCAGCAGCCGACTCGTACTTTGCTTGCCAGCGAGATCAGCGCGGCATCATCCATTTACGAAGCGAGCGCCTGCGCCAGGAGATCGAGCGCGGCGGCCGAAAACGCGCGCATATTGGAGACACGGTCGCTGTCGCCGGTTTCGAGCGTGAGCGCGCGCTCGACCGGCCCGGTCACAGCGAGGCAGCAATGGCCGGCCGCGTCGCCATAGCGATTGCCGGTCGGTCCGGTTGCGCCGCTCTCGGCCAAGGCCCAGCTCGACGCAAAGCGTTCGCGCGCCGTTTGCGCCAGTAGCCGCGCATAAGGCTCGGTCGCGGCGCGCAGACCCAGCGCCGATATGTCGGCGAGACCGATCAGCGCCTTGCGTGCAGCCTGGGTATAGACGACTGCGCCGCCGAGGAAATAGGCCGAGGCGCCGGGCATCGCCAGGAGCGCCGCCGAAACGAGGCCGCCGGTTGAGGATTCCGCCACCACAATGGTCTCGCCGCGCTCCTTCAGCAGCCGGCTGATCCGCTCCGCGCGGGGTAATAGATCCTGCATGGATGCTCACCATGTCCCTTCTCAGACGGCGCCGAACTCTTCCGGCCCTACGCCGCTATCAAGCGGCTGATCACGATTAATTCAACCGCGGAATACGATGGGCTTGGTACGGGTCATGACGCGCGGGGCCCGCAGGCGCCGTGAAGCGGCTCGGGCAGAGCCTGTCGCAACGGAGAAATGTGATGAGCATGTTTTCAAGAAGGGTCTTTGGTCGTGTGTGTGTGGGCATCGGCGTGGTGCTGACCCTGATCGGATCGGCTTCGGCGCAATCCCAGGGGCTAGAGGGTCGAGACCCCAAGCAGCTGGTCCAAGCGCTGCGTTCGGGCGGATACGTTATTCTTTTCCGGCACGGCGCGACATTCTCGGATCAAGCCGATACCGACCCCTTCAATTTCAACGACGTCACCAAGCAGCGTAATCTCAACCAAAAGGGTAAGGATCTCGCTAAGGCGTTCGGCGAAGCGATCCGCCAGGCCGGCATCCCCGTCGGCGAAGTTTTTACCAGCAATTTCAATCGCGCCTTCGAGACGGCGGTGCTTGCCGGATTCAAGGACGTGGAGAAGACCGCCGACTTGACCGAGGGCGGTCTCATCGTGTCGCCCGACGAAAATTACCGGCGCGCCGTGGCGCTTCGCGCCATGCTGACGCGGGCGCCCGAACAAGGCAAAAACACGTTCCTCATCACGCACAAGCCCAACATCGTCGACGCGCTGGGGAAGGATTGGTTCGACGTGAGGGAAGGCGAAGCGTCGATTTTCAAACCCGAGGGGGGCAAGTATCAGCTGGTCGCGCGCGTGGAGATGGAGGACTGGCCAAAGCTTGCGATTGCCGGCAAATGAATCCTGATGTCACTTCGCTCCATCCGGGCTACACGCTGTCATTGCCGAGCTTGACACCGCAAGTCGGGTTTACCCGACTTGCGGCGCTTAATAATGCGCAACTCGGCCAAGCCCGAGTTGCGGTACAATCCATCTAGTTCCCAAAAGCTTTTGCGAAGAAGATAGATGCGTGGGTCAAGCGCGCTTACGCGCGTCTTCGACGCGCTTGTGCCCGCGCATGATGGGCTCGAGGCTGAATATTTCACACCAGGAATTTGGTAACCTCCGTAACTCTACGTACCCGTAATACTACGTAGCCGCAGACAACCGCATAAAGCTACTCGCCCCGTTAAGCGGAGCTTGCTCCGAGTTGCGCTCATTTGTTCCGGCGTCGATCATGTCTGCGAAGCGGCCTGCGCCGATAGCACGTCGCTATGGAACTTGCGGCGCTATGCACAAAGTTGGAGTCAGACTCAAATCATCGAGCGTTGTCACGCGAGCGATACAAGCCTAAGATAATTTTGCTCACAAAAGCTGTCAGTGGATTCTTGGCCAGGGGAGGGACAAGATGCCGCTACGGTCTTCCTTGAAGATCCATGGCGTGAACGGCGACGCGGACGCGTTCGAGGTATCGTTCGCGCTTGACGACGTTGAAGCGCAGATGCCGCCTTCCGGCGCCACGCAAAAATTATCTTTCGACGTGAATGACCTCAAGACGTCTGCCGCGGTATCGAGCGACATCGTCTCGAGCGAGCTTGCGTCGAATGAGATCGTGTCGAGCGACATTGTGTCGAGCGACATTGCCTCCAGTGCCGCGCTGTCCGATACGTCGGCTGCTGCGGCGGCGGTGCCGGTTCCGGCGTCGAGCCCGCTGCACTACTTCATCAAGATTGGCGACATCAAAGGCGACTCGACCGTCAAGGGTTTCGAGGGCTAGTTCTCGGTCGACGGTTTCGACCTTGGGGTACGCAACACAGCGTCTCCGACGGGTGCTGGAGCGGGCGCCGGCAAAACCGAGTTCTCGCCGCTGACGGTAGACATCCATTCGCTGACCGGATTGGCCTCGCTGTTTGGCGACGTGGCGAACGGGCTGCACTTCAAGTCGCCGGTAGAGCTTGCGGGGGCTCGGACCATCGAGGATCAGAGTGTCAAGGTCTATGACATGAAGCTGTCGAATGTGCTTGTCAGCAGCTTCGAGAACGACCCTGGTCCGAACGGAGTGGAGACGTCGCTTAGCTTCAACTACAGCAAGATCAGCCTGACGACTCAGCCGACGACCAAGAATACAATTGTCGGCAACCCGGAGACGTTCTCCTTCGACGTGAACGATCTCAAGGCGGATGCCGCGGCATCGAGCGACATCGCCTCGCAAATCAACCAGATGGCCGTGGGCCTCGCCAGCTTCATGGCATCGAGCCAGCTCGGATCGTCGGGCGCGCAGGAGGTTGTGCCCGCATCATCGCCACAGCAGGAGAACCAGTTGCCGACGCTGGCGGCGGCGCACGCGTGAGAACAACAGCTGCGCGCCGGATGCTCGCGCGAACACGGCGCTCGTAACGTCCCGTTCAGGATGCGGCGATGTCCGACTGGGGACAGGGGTATCACGTCGGGATCGCGTACACGCTGGGATTCTACCCCGATCTCGCCCCGAGCCATCTCGAGGCGGCGCTGCTCTTTGCCGGCTTCAAGTCCAACCTAAGCCGAGCCGGGGCGAGGTATTGTGAACTGGGCTGTGGCTACGGCCTCACGACCCTGGTTCTCGCCGCGACCAATCCGCACATGTCATTCGTGGGCGTCGATTTCAATCCGACGCATATCGTCGCGGCGAGAGCGCTCGCCGAATCCGCGCGGCTCGCCAACGTCCACTTTGTTGAAGCGAGCTTCGACGATCTGCTGGAGCCGCGCTTCGCCGATCTCGGCGAATTCGACATCATTGCGCTGCACGGCATCTACAGCTGGGTCGCGCCACCGGTGCGGCACGCGATCATCAAGTTTGCCGATGCCAAACTGAAGACCGGTGGCGCGCTGTACGTATCCTACAACGCGGCGCCCGGATGGATGCCACACGCGCCGTTGCAGCGGCTTGTATTCGAATATGCGAAACGCCATCCGGCCGGACCTCGGGCCACGACCGCGGATGCTCTGCGCTTCGCCAAGACCATCAAGGACGCGGGTGCGCTCTACTTTCAGGCCTATCCTCAGGTCGGCGCCTTCTTGGAAGCGATGGAAGGAAAGGACCTCACCTACCTCGTTCATGAAAATCTCAACGAAAGCTGGAGCGCCCTTTATCATGCCGACGTGGTGGCCGACTTCTCGTCGGCGAGATTGAGCTATGCCTGCGCGGCGCATATCGCTGACGATATCAACGAGACCTCGATCCCGATCACGACACACAAGATCCTGGCCGACATTTCGGACAACGTCTGGCGCGAGACCGTGAAGGATTTCCTGGTAGGACGTTCGTTCCGCCGCGATATCTTCGTCCGTGGTCCGGTTGAGCTCACGCCCGCCGAGAAGGCCCAGGAGCTCGATCGCGTCCTCGTGCTGATCGTTCCCCGCTCCGCTGCGACCGCCAACATCCAGACCCCAATGGGCGAGGTGCAAGGGCGAGCCGACCTTTACTCTGCGATTCTCGATCGCCTGGCTGAGGGACCGATCCGTCTGTCACAGCTGTTCGCGCAGGTCGCCGGCCCAGACAAGAGCGCGGCGGCTGTCACCCAGGCTGTGGGCCTTTTGATCCACTCCGGTCAGGTCAAGATGGTGCGCCCCGATGACGAGACCGACTGGGAGCCGGCGCGAAGGCTCAACGTCGCACTCGCTCGGGAAATCGCCGCCGGCAGATCGGTTCGCGTGCTCGCGGGACCCGCGATCGGGACGGGCGTTGGCGCCGACTTGTGCGATTTTGGATTCGTGGCAGCAAGAGAGCTGGATCTGCGGCTCGATGCCGACACCGTTGCTCGGACCACCTGGAAATTGATTGAAAAGACGCCCATCCGATCTGTGACGGACGGCAAGCTCCACCGAACCGAAACCGAGGCGCTGGGGTATTTGCACGCCGCTGCGGAGCGGCTGCTTGCCGAGAAGCTCGGACTTCTCAAGCGGCTCGGCATTTAGGCACGCCTCGCTACGACGTTGGTTCCTGCTCTCGATTGGAGGGAAGTTCAAAGGGTACGTTCCAAATGTCTTGGGCATACTCGCTGACGGTCCGGTCGGAGGAGAACCACGCCATTCGCGCGATGTTGAGCATGCTCGCGCGCATCCAATCAAAGGGCGACAGCCACAGCTTTTCGACGCGTCTCTGCGTTGCGCAATAGGCATCGAAATCGGCTGTGACCATATAGTAATCGGCAGCCCGTAGCGCGTTCATGAGCGCGGCGAATCGGTCGACATTGTCGGGTGAAAAAGCACCGGTCCCGATCGCCTCGATGGCCTGCGCGAGGTGGGGAGATGCTGCAATTGCTGAACTTGGTTGCAGGCCTGCGCGCCGACGCTCCTCGACCTCGTCGGCCCGCAAGCCGAAGATGAAGATATTCTCTGCGCCAACGTGATCGCGAATCTCGATATTCGCGCCATCGAGCGTGCCGATCGTGAGCGCGCCGTTCAAGGCAAGCTTCATGTTGCCGGTGCCGGAAGCCTCCATTCCAGCCGTCGAAATCTGCTCGGATAGGTCGGCCGCGGGAATGATCCGCTTTGCCAAGCTGACGTTGTAATCGGGCAGGAACACCACCCGCAGAACATCGCGAACGACTGGATCGCCATTAATGACCTTGGCCACATCGTTGATGAGCTTGATGATCAACTTTGCCTGGGCATAGTTTGCTGCAGCCTTTCCGGCAAATATCTTCACCCGCGGGACCCAATCGCGGGCAGGCTCGGCCCTGATCGCCTGATAGAGCGCGACCGTCTCGAGCACGTTCAGCAATTGGCGCTTGTATTCATGGATGCGCTTGATCTGCACATCGAATAGCGCATCCGGGTCCACACGCAGATCGAGGCGTTCGCCGATCAGACCCGTGAGCGCCACCTTGTTGGCGCGCTTGGCGGCTCTGACCCGTTCCTGAATCCCGCGATCCTCGGCGTGGTCGGCAAGACGGACCAGCTGGGCGGGATCATCGAGAACGGCATCGCCGCACACCTCACAAAGGAGCCTGGTGAGATCGGGATTGGACTGCAGCAACCAGCGCCGGAACGTGATTCCATTGGTTTTGTTGACGATCCGGTCGGGATACAGCGCGTGGAGGTCACGGAACACGGTCTTGCGCATCAGGTCGGTGTGAAGCGCTGACACGCCGTTGACGCGATGGGAGCCGACAAAGGCAAGGTGTCCCATTCTCAATTTTCGGCCATTACGTTCGTCGATCAATGAAATCGATTCGAGCGAGTCGGAAGCGGACGGATTTTTCGCTTTTGCCGCCGCAAGATGCTCCATATTGATGCGGTAGATGATCTCCAGGTGCCGCGGCAGAACGCGCCCGAACAAATCGATCGGCCAGGACTCAAGCGCTTCAGGCAAGAGCGTATGGTTGGTGTAGGAGAATGTGCCGACCGTGATCCGCCACGCCTCGTCCCACGGCAGGCCGTGAAGGTCGACGAGGATGCGCATGAGTTCCGGAATTGCGATGCTCGGATGCGTGTCATTGAGATGAATTGCCGATCGAAGCGGCAGGAAGTGGAGGTTTCCATCGGCCCGGAAATGGCGTTGCACCAGGTCCAGCAGCGAGGCTGAAACAAAGAAATATTCCTGGCGCAAGCGAAGCTCTTGGCCGGCCACGGTCGAATCGCTGGGATAGAGGATCTTGGAGATGGCTTCGGCGCGCACCTGCTCCGACAACGCGCCGACGTGATCGCCCATGTTGAACGCATCGAGGCGCAAAGGATCGGCGGCTCGCGCAGACCACAAGCGCAAGGGATTTACGTGCCGGCTGCGCCACCCCACGATCGGGATATCATATGCGACGGCCTCGATGGTCTCGGCGGGGTGCCAGAGCGAGCGTGTGACCCCAGTCGGCAAAATCATCGTCTCGACCCAACCGCCGAAGTGGACGTCGTAGATCATTTCCGGCCGCGCGAACTCCCATGGGTTTCCGAACGACAGCCATTCCTCAGGATATTCCTGCTGCCAACCGTCTCTGATGACTTGGCGGAACAGTCCGTGGTCATAGCGAATCCCGTAGCCGTAGGCAGGAATTCCGAGGCTCGCCATGCTCTCCATAAAACAGGCAGCGAGCCGACCAAGGCCGCCATGGCCGAGGGCCGCGTCCGGCTCAGCGGCGCGCAGCCGGTTTAGATCGACACCGAGATCTCCGATCGCCGCCCGAAAGATCTCGGTCAAACCCATGTTGCAGAGCACATCGGCGAAAAGTCGCCCGATGAGAAACTCCAGCGACAGATAGTAGACGCGCTTGCGGCCCTGGGCGTGGCTGGCGCGATCGACCGCGAGCCATCGATGGACAATGCGATCTCGAATAGTCAGCGCGGCCGCGACGAACCAGTCTCGGTCCGTAGCCGCAGATGCATCCTTGCCCAGGTCCAGCGCCAGCTTGGCGAGCACGGCGCTCTTGATTTCGTCAATGTCGTCATCGCTTGCCGGTGCGCCAGCGGCAGGCGTCGACAGATCAGCGCCCCCATTAAGGTTCGCCCGCGATGGCGCAAACCTGCGAGGGAACCTCGGTTCATCCATGCCCATGCGCCCTATGCCGCGATCGGTGCCTGGCCGACTTGGCGGTGAGACCGGCTCCCCCTGTGGGTTCGCCCTCCCCGTAAAGGGGAGGATAAAAACCCAGTTTGTCGCGGGCGCTGATTCCACTTCATCTCAATACGCTCTAATCTCGCTTGCGGAGCCGGTTCAAGGGTCCTCATGAGGTTTCCCCGCCGCGCCGTTCTGCGTCTCCTCGCCGGAAGTGCCGCGCCGCCGGCGGCCGCGCGAATCACTTGGGCGCAAGCCTATCCGTCGCGGCCGGTCCGGATCATCGTCCCCTTTCCTGCCGGCCAGGCCACCGACACCGTCGCGCGCCTCATCGGGCAATCGCTATCGGAGCGGCTGCGGCAGCCCATCGTGATCGAGAACCGAACGGGCGCCGGCGGCAATATCGGCACCGAATCCGTCGTGAGGGCAACCCCTGACGGCTACACGCTCGTGCTTGCCAGCCTGTCGAACGCGGTGAACGCGACGCTCTACAAGCGGCTCAATTTCGATTTTATCCACGACGTTGCGCCGGTCGCGAGCATCGGCGGCGGCCCTTATCTCATGGTGGTCAATCCGTCCGTTCCCGCCAAAACGGTCGGCGAATTCATCGCACACGCCAAGGCGAATTCGGGCAAGATCAATATGGGTTCGTCCGGCAGCGGCTCCGTGTCCCATGTCTTTGGCGAACTGTTCAAGATGATGACCGGCGTCAACCTGGTCCACGTTCCCTATCGCGGCGGCTACGTTACCGATTTGCTCGCCGGGCAGGTGCAGGTCGTTTTCGGCACGATCTCGACGTGCATCCAGTATGTGCGAAGCGGCATGCTGCGCGCGCTCGCCGTGACGACTGCAACCCGTTCGGATGCGCTGCCGGACATTCCGACGCTTGGCGAATTCGTGCCCGGCTACGAGGCGAGCCAATGGTATGGTGTGGGCGCGCCCAAGGAGACACCTGCCGAGGTGGTCGAGACGCTCAACAAAGCGATCAACGCGGTTGCGGCCGATCCGAGTATCAAGGCGCGGCTGGCCGGCTTGGGCATCGACCCGGCGCCGATGACATCAGCCGCGTTCGGGACATTCATCGCCGAGGAAACCGAGAAGTGGGGCAAGGTGATCCGGGCAGCCAATATCCAGGTGGAGTGACGGAAGCCGGCCGTGGGCCAAACGAAGGTCGCTACGAAGTATACGGCTTGCTGCGCGGGCCAATACAAAGGCCGCTCGGGAGCTTGGCCGAGCGGCCTTTGGGATGAACTGCCGGGCGTGTCCCGGTTCCATTCATCCCTCAGGCAAATAACCGGGAACCGTGAGGAGGGTTCCGCGCGCATTGCGATTCTACTTGGCTCGGCGACTGCAGCGAGGTGCGGCGGCGATGGGAGTCGCGGGGCTCGCTCGATCGTCAACCGCTGGAACCCAATTCTGAATCGCCGGAACCCAATTTTGACGGGCGCGTTGACATGATGTGAATGCTGGCCGCGGCTAAATGCCATCTCAGAGCCATCTGCGGTCAGAATTTCTCGCCCGACTGCCTGCCCCGGTCGGGCTCTTTTTTGCAATGTCTCCAAATTATCCGGTGGATCGATACCGGCGCGCAGTGTCCTTGACTCCGCAGGTCTTCCTCACGCCGCGGCCGTGACGGAAAACCGCTCGGCAAGCACGGTCGTGCGCAGGACGGCAGCCATTGCCTTGATTTCGTCGTCGCTGAGCGAGGCGTAGGGCGGATAGGGGTCGCCGACGGGCACGCCGATCAGCTTCATCGCCGCCTTCATCACGGGAGCGAGTCCGCGATGCATCCATTTCGACGGGAAGAGCGCAAACTGCAGTTGCAGCGTCGCGGCACGTTCATGATCTTTGGCCAGGAAGGCATCGATGATGTGCCGCGCGATCTCGCAGGCCGGCGGCGGCATGGTCGCGCCGGAGCCGCCCAGTTCGAGCGTGGCGAGCAGCATCTGCATGGTCGTGAAATAGCGGGCATGGCCGGCGCGGTCGATCTCGACGATCAGCCGCGACACGCGCGCGAGGTCGCGCGAGCTCTCCTTGATGAGCGCAACGCCCGGCAGTTTCGCAAGCGCGATCGTGTCGGCAATGGAGGCGTCGGCGCCAGGCCCGGGATTGAGATAAAGGGTGATGGGAAGGCTGCTCTCGCGCCTCACGGCCTCGAAATAGGCGACGAGGTCGGCTTGCGTGGGCGGGCCGGCAAAGGGGCGCAGCGGCGCCAGCAATTGCACCGCCGCGGCGCCGAGGCTTTCCGCAAAGTGGGCGAGCTCGATCGCGGTTTTGAACGAGGGATGCGAGATTCCAACCATGACCGGCACACGGTCATCGACGCACTCTATAGTGTGCCGGATGAGCGCTTTGCGCTGTTCGAGGCTCAGATAGGTGTATTCCTGCGTCTCGACGCCGGCCGCAACCACCATGGTGGCGCGGCAGTCGCTGACCACGTAATCGATCTCGCGCCGCAGCGCGGCTTCATCCACATCGAGGCCCGCGGTAAAGGGCGTGAGCGGCGCAACGATGAGTCCCGGCTCCACGTGCTTCATCCTCTCGCTACAGCATTGGTGGAATCAGCGCGAGCAGCGGTCACGCCACGAATTTGTAGCCGTCGCCCCAGCGCCGGACGCGACTCGTCGAAGGCGACGGAAAGTGCGTCACGCACATGAGCGTGTTCTCCTCGCAGAAGCGGTCGAACACCTTGCGCCGGGTTTGTCCGGCTTCACGCGAATTGTAATCCGCGCGCATGCCGAGTTCGGGATATTTTCCCTGGATCGGCGAGTGGATCATGTCGCCGGTGATCAGCGCATCCTGTCCCGCCCGGCCGACCAGCACGGAGTAGTGGTCGATGGTGTGACCGGGCGTCGGAATGAACTGGATCGATTCGTTGAACGCAAAATCGCTCTTTACGATCTGCGCGCGTTTGGCCGCGACGATCGGCAGCACCGAATCGGTGATCCAGGGAACGCCCGACGGATCGTCCTTCTCTTTCTGGGTCCAAAACGCGAGCTCGCGATCGGCCATGAGGTATTTCGCCTTGGAAAAGGTCGGCACCCAGCGCCCGTTCTCGAGCCGCGTGTTCCAGCCCACGTGGTCGACGTGCAAGTGCGTGCACATCACATAATCAATATCGTTCACCGTCACCCCTGCCGCCGCGAGCCCCTTCTCGAACCGGTCGCTCTTCATCATGTTCCAAGCCGGCCGCGCCGGCCGCGGCTTGTCGTTGCCGACGCAGGAATCGATCAGGATGTTGTGGTGCGCCGTCTTGATGACGAAGCCTTGTACGCACAGCACCACCTTGCCGCCATCGATAAATCCCGGCTCGAGCCAGGAGCGGTTCTCCTCGAAGAGCTCCTTGGTGAGGGTGGGGAAGAACTCGAAGGCGTTGAAGAACGGCGCCTGCTGCTCGACGACCGGATGAATCGAGATGTCCTTGACTGTGATTGCGTGCGTCATCGGAGGGCCTCGCCAACTTTCCAATGTGGGAACAATACGACAACGAATTGGATTATATGACTGGTACGAGAGCCAAAGCCACCTTCACGTGATAGGGCTTCATGGCGTCCACGTATACATGCCCGCACTGCGGGGTGACCTATAAAATGACGGTGCGTCGGGGAGGCAAGCCGATGTACCGCACCGCAGTCTGCTCATACTGCGGCGACGTCATGGCCGAGTGGTATGGGCACGCTCGGCATTACCGCAGGACAAGGCGCCCGCCCGATCCGACGACATTGGCGCGGACCATTGTCGAGATGGCCGCGAGCAGCCGCCCACGCAAGCGGCCACGTGGCCACGCGCGGATGCGCGCCCGTGCAACGCGCAAGACTGGTGCTGCTGGTCATAGGCGCAGAGCGAGTAGCCGACCTTGATTCGCGCTCTCCGACTCATCCACGCGAGCCAAAGCCAAATTGAGTGCGGACAGGATGGGGACCTGGCTGATGCTATAGCCAACCGCTATCAGGTCGGGGAGCGCGCGGGGCCGAACCGAGCTGAACATTTCTGCGCGATGAGGTGCGCCAGGCCACCGCCAACCGGCAGGACCCGTTCCACTGTGGACATCTACAAAGTCCCGATGGGAAGCGACTTCCCCGAACATGTGCGCAGGGTCTGGTCGCAAACGCAGATCTTGCTCGTCTTGATTGGCGCGAATTGGCTCAGACGCGCCGATCCGCTCTCGCCGAGGGTCGCGCTGCGGTACGTGGCCGTCCCCGCCTTCGCTCTGCTTGTCGCATTACTTGATCGTCAACGCATTCGATCTGCACGTGATCTGCGCATCGCCTGTTTTATCATCCCCCTGCCGTTCGGGACTGCGTTCTTCCGGGAAGCACGAACGCGACCGCTTGCCGCCTTTGCCGTCGGCGCGATCCTTGGCGTGGTTGCGACCTGCGCGATGACCATCTCAGTTAGTCTGCGGTATCATCAGCCCATTCTCCCTTCCGACACGTTCGAGTGGCTGGAAAACGTCGAGTACGTCGTCAGCATCGCCGTTGGCTTCTTCACTGGAAACCTGTTGGCGCGGATGCCCGGCGTCGCTTCATGGTGGCCGCAGAAGGAGGATTGGGTTCTCCTCGAAGTCGCGACAGCGCTCGAGAAGCGCATTCCCATTGTGCCAGTCCTGGTGGATGGCGCGAAGATGCCTGCCGCCGAAGAACTTCCCAAGGGCATCCGCGCGCTCGCCTACCGCGCTGCGACGGATGTCCATAGCGTACCGGACTTCGATGCGCACATGGCGCGGCTCATCGCCGGGATCGACAAGATCCTTGCTGTTAAGGCGAGCTGATGGCTTCGTACGCGTCGTTGCACGCGTGCACGATGAGTTGCTCCGAAGCATTCACATCGGCCCGGTCCAACGCTTGCCCAGAAGAACAAAGACGACATAGTGCGTGACAAGCAACGCCGGCACCCAGAACGCCGGGATCCAATAGGCGGGCCCCATATGCGGCGCGGCGTCGTAAATGGTGGCAAGCGCGATCGCGTCGATCAGATCGAGCGTCCCCACGACGTTGAAGAGCCCGACCAGCGGCCGCGCGAGGTTCGAGTTGCGGACTACCGCGACGATGGCGATCAGCGCCAGCACGGCGGTGATGAGATCGCCGAATGCAGCCGGATAGGCGAATTGCGCGGGAATACCGGGAAAGACGGCGCCCGGTGTCAAAAACATCAGGCCGAGATGGCGCATCGCATGCAGCAGAAGGATGGGCAGCACGACGGTGCGCAGCTCGAGCCGGGGAAGCGCCGGGATGAGATAAAGCTTGGCCACGATCGCGAAGATGACCGTGCTGAGGATCAGATTGACGGTGAGGATGTTCATTTCGTGTCTGCCGCCGCCGGGCATCAAACCGCAATCGCGGTGGCATCATAGTTATAGAGCCACTCCATGCGCTCGCGCAGGCGCACTTGCTGCCATTCGCGCGCGACCTCCTCGGCGACCCGCTCCTTGTCGGCGAGAGCCGGCGCAAAGGCGCTCGCCTTGTTCTCGCTCGCCTTGCGCACCACCATCGCGGTGCGCTCCCTGCGGATCGCCTCGTAGCGGGCGAGCGCCAAGTCCGGCGCGGCGAGATATTTATCGAGACAAGCCGCGAGGACATAACCATCCTCGATCGCCATCACGCCGCCCTGGCCCAAAAACGGCAACGTCGGATGGCAGGCATCGCCGAGCAACGTGACGCGGCCCTTGGACCAGGCCGGCATCGGCTCGCGGATCATCAGCGCCCATTTGTACGGGGTCTCGATCTGATCGATCATGACCTGAACGTCGGGATGCCAATCGCGAAAATCGTGGCGCAGCTCGTCCCTCGTGCCCACCGTCGACCAGGACTCGATCCGCCAATCCTCGCGCTCGGATGTGCTCACGAAGTTCATGATCTCGCCGCGGCGCACCGGATAGTGCAGCACGTTGCCGTGCGGACCGAGCCAATTCGTTCCGACCATGCGCGCAAGCCGGGAGGGAAGTTTTTGCATCGGGATTAAGCCACGCCAGGCGATGCAGCCGGTGAAGATCGGCTCGCTTGGCCCGAACAGGCACACGCGGATCGTCGAATGGATGCCATCGGCGCCGATCACGTAAGCCGCCCGCACGGTACCGCCGTCCGCGAATGTCGCGTCGGCGTGTCCGGCTTGCGAGGCGACGACGAGGCATTTCTTGTTCAGCTTGATGATGTCGCGCTTCTTCGCGCGCACGGCACCGGCGAGGAGGTCATGCAGATCGGCGCGATGCAGCATGAGATGCGGCGTGCCGAACCGCTGCACGTTCTTGTCGCCGAGATCGAACCAATTCCAGGTTTCGCCGGTGCTCCAGTGCCGCAGCTCGCGCCGCTCCGGCCGCACTTGAACGCGAGCAAGGGCCGCCTCCAACCCGAGCGCAAATAGAACGCGCGTGCCGTTGGAGCTGATCTGGATACCGGCGCCGACTTCCTTGAGCTCGTTCGATTGTTCGTAGACTTCGACGTCGATGCCGCGCTCGAGAAGCGCAAGTGCGGCGGTCAGTCCGCCAATGCCGGCGCCGACGACAACGACTTTTCTCGACGTGCTCATGGGACGCACGCGACAGTCCGATGTCTCGTCACGCTGCCCGTCCGCTCTGCAACGCGGCCGCCAGCGCCGGAGCCCTCGACAGCGCCGCTTCGGTCTCGGCGACAAGTCCGCGCATGATGTCGCCGACCGAGAGGACTTGTTTGATGCCTCCCGCGGTCTGGCCGGCCGTGAGTAGGCACGCGTGTGGACGGCCTGACTGGGTCGTAGAGACGATTTGCTCGCGGAGGCGGTCGCGATCGCGCCGCGCCGCCTCGCGCTTGGCACTCCACTCATCGATGAACGTCGTGTGGAGCGAGCGCAGGACCGTCTGGAAGCCGACCGTTCCCGGAAGTGGGCTGATGTCATTGAGAACGTCGACCTTGATCGCATCCTCCGACTCGGCTGCGGTTATCGCCTGCTTCCACCCATCGGGCGCGGGAGCTTCCGTCGAGGCGATGAACCGCGTGCCGAGATTGACCCCGACCGCGCCCAGCATCAACGCCGCCGCGATGCCGCGCCCGTCGAAGATGCCGCCGGCGGCGACGACAGGAATGGGCGACACCGCGTCGACGACCTGCGGCACGAGTGTCATCGTGCTGACCTCGCCGCAATAGCCGCCGGCCTCGCCACCTTGCGCGATGATGACGTCGACGCCTCGGTCGGCCGCTTGCACCGCTTGCGTCACCGTGGTGACCTGCAGCATCACGAGCGACCCGACGTCGTGGGCCTGCCGCACCAGATCCCCCGGATCGCCGAGCGCGAAGGAGACAACGGCAGGGCGTGCCTCGAGCGTGCAGCGAAATGCCTCGGTGTCCAACGTTTGCGGAATGTGGTTGATCGCAAACGGCCGGCTTGTCAGCTTCCTCACCGTGTCGATGTCACGCTTGATGGCAGCGGTGGTTCGGAACAGCGATCCCACGCCCCCTAGGCCGCCTTCGTTCGACACCGCAGCCGCGAGCTCCGCCGATGTGCAGGTGCCCATGGGCGCCAAGATGATCGGCACCTCGATGCCGAACAGGTCACAGAGAGCCGTCTTCAGCATTTGCCGTCTCCAAGCAGCAATGAGCGATGAGGGCGGCGCAACCATCCCTCACGTCTTAAGTCCGACATGCGCGTCAGCGGCGACACGCGGCGGGAATGCGCATTCAACTCCGCGAGCGACTGCGGATCATGAAGGTGTCGTAGCTGTATTCGGCGACCTGCCACCAGAGATATTGGTCGTTGCGAAACGCCACGATCGAGTCCCAGACTTTCTTGTAATCCTCGTTGGCCGCCGACGTCTCGGCGTTGACCTCGTTCGACGCCTTCAAGCAAGCGTCCATGATGGACGGCGAGTACGCACGCAATTGCGTGCCGGCGGCGACCAGACGTTTCAAGGCCTGAGGATTGCGGGCGTCGTATCTCGCCTGCATCTCGACGTTGGCATAGCCCGCGGCGGCGGTAACGATCGCCTGGTAGACCTTGGGCAACTCGTTCCATTTGGCCAAGTTGATCATGAGGTGCAGCGTGGTGCCTCCTTCCCACCAGCCGGGGTAATAGTAGAACTTCACCACCTTATAGAAGCCGAGCTTCTCGTCGTCGTAAGGCCCGACCCATTCGGCGGCGTCGATCGTGCCCCTCTCGAGCGCCGGATAGATGTCGCCGCCGGCGATCTGCTGCGGAACCACGCCGAGCTTTTGCAGTGTCCGGCTGGCCCAGCCGCCCATGCGAAACCGCAGCCCCTTTAGATCTTCCGGCTCCTTGAGTTCTTTGTGGGCCCAGCCTCCCATCTGGCAGCCCGTATTGCCGGCCGACATGCATTTCACGTTAGATTTGCCCGCAAACGCGTCGATCAGCTTCGTGCCATCGCCGTCGTAGAACCAGGCATTCTGCTGACGGGCGTTGAGTCCGAACGGCGTGGCGCAGAAGAGCGCCCAGGTCGGATCTTTCCCGATATAGTAATAATTGGCCGTGTGGCCCATCTCGACGGTGCCGTTTTGCACGGCGTCGAGCACCTGCAAGGCGGGCACGATCTCGCCGGCGGCGAAGCTCTGGATATGGAATTTACCGTCGGTCGCCTCGGACACATATTTGGAGATTGTTTCACAACCCCCGTAGATGGTGTCGAGCGATTTTGGCCAGCTTGCCGTTAATCGCCATCTGATGGTCGGCATCGATTGGGCGATTGCGGGCTTAGCGATGCTAGCGGCGGCCGCGCCGGCCCCCGCGGTGATCAGGAATTGACGGCGTTTCATGTGTCTCCCCTTCTTTTGGATCGTGTGATGTCCAATGGTCGGCGATTCGACCGCGGGGCTTAACGGCTCGACATTCACAATGATGTCGCTTGGGTCCCGCTAATGACCCGTCGGCAATCCGCGCCTAGGATGGACCGCCCGTCCTGCCGAAGTAAAGACATCCCTACTTCATGTCGTGTCTCAGTCGGATTGTGGGGAATCTCTCTATTTCAAATAACGCCAGTGCTGAAAACATTTCCAAGCAAAAGTTCCTGTCACGATAGCCAACATCAAAGAAGGCAGCATGGCCAAAGGATAACCAAGGCGTCCCCACGTGAATGCCGTGAGACACGCGAAACCTAAAATGAAACAACCCAATGTCGCAACGTATTGCCGCCGACCCTTGCGAGAGGCCGATGGTCCCCACATAAACGGATCAATCCTGAACCGAAGTGAGTACATTTCATCACGAAATTCGATCGGCAAACTTTTCTCTGCTTCGGTCCAGGCAGCATTCCAGCCCCATCCAGAAACAAATAGCGAGGCGAGAAACAGGGCAAGTAAAATCAGTTCTAGCCCTGTAAGTGGAGTCTGCCCTGCTTCCATTGTCGTCTTCCACTGGCGCCGCCCTTGCCTTGACACAATCAAACTGAACACGACTCTACTTCACGCCGGATGCTCTCACCACGGCGGTCCAGCGCGGAATCTCCGCCGCCACGAAGATGGCGAAATCCTGCGGCGAGCCAAGTCTGGATTCGAAGCCGAGCTGTTTCATGCTGGCGATCATCTCGGGGGATTGCAGCGCCGCGTTGATCGCGGCGTTGAGCTTTTCCGCAATGTCGGCAGGAACGCCGGCCGGCGCCCATACCCCGGTCCAGAATTCAAGAGAGAGTTGATCGAGCCCGAGCTCCTTCATGGTGGGCACGTCGGGCAAATCGGGATTGCGCTCGCGGCTCGATATGGCCAGCGCCTTGATCCTGCCCTCGCGAATGAGCGGCAACACCGTCGCGGGCGCCGGCCAATAGATGTGGATACGGCCGCCCAGCATGTCGGGAATGACGAGGGCGCCGCCGCGGTAGGGAACGCTGGTGATGTCGAGCCCGTGCAGGCGATTGAAATACTCGGCGATGAGTTGAGATACCGTGCCCTGGGCGAAGCCGAGACTGAGCTTGCCGGGATTGACCTTGGCGTAGGCGACGAATTCCTCGACCGAATTGGCAGGTACTTGCGCATTGGTGGTCAGGAGCATCGAGGTGCGCGCAAGGAATGCGATGGGCGCAAAATCCTTCTGCGGATCGTATTCGATCTGCTTGGTCATGATC
>Ga0126369_10001029_pt1 | contig 19007 bp, 15 predicted proteins | sample PanSoiMetaPlot_1_FD_109646 | JGI IMG/M metagenome (GOLD analysis project Ga0126369, IMG submission 109646) | Tropical forest soil microbial communities from Panama - MetaG Plot_1 | ecosystem: Environmental > Terrestrial > Soil > Tropical forest > Bulk soil | place: Panama | collected 2016-02-17 | reverse complement strand
CTCGCCTGAAAGGCCAGCCTTCCAGCCGTACCGGGGAAAACCCGCCGTACGGAATGATAGGGGGGATCGAGGAGACGTCGGCATCATTCGAAGCCCGGTCCGCGCCTCGATCCCACCCGACTGGGGGAGGTTCGCTCCGGATTGCGCTACGCTCCATCCGGGTTTCACCCACCCGCCTCTCACAAACGATCCGCCATCATATGCCAAGCCCGACTTCGCATAGCTACATCTCCCAACGCCTGCGTCTGCACTACTATGATTGGGGCAATCCGGATGCGCCGCCGCTGGTGCTGGTGCATGGCGGCCGCGACCATGCGCGCAACTGGGACTGGGTGGCGGGGCGGCTGCGCGACCGGTGGCATATCATCACGCCTGATCTGCGCGGACATGGCGACAGCCAATGGTCGCAGGAAGGCGGCTACGCCATGCCGGGCTATATCTACGATCTCGCGCAACTCATTCATCAGCGCCAGCTTGCACCCGTGAACCTGATCGGCCATTCGCTCGGCGGCAATATCGCGACCCGGTATGCGGGAATCTATCCGGACAACGTGCGGCGGCTCGTCTCGATCGAAGGGCTCGGACCATCGCCCAAGGCAATGGCCGAGCGCCTCGCGAAGCCGATGGCCGAACGCCTGCGTGCCTGGATTGAGGCGCAGCGGGGTCTCGCAGGCCGCATGCCGCGACGTTATGCGTCAATTGAAGATGCCGTCATTCGCATGCGTGAAGCGAACAAGCACCTCTCAATCGATCAGGCGCGCCATCTCACCCGCTACGGCGTCAACCAGAACGAGGACGGCACCTACAGCTGGAAATTCGACCCCTACCTCCATGTTTTTCCCCCCGTCGACCTGCCGGTCGCGGAAATCGAGCGACTGTGGGCGGAGGTGAGGTGTCCGACCCTGCTTGTCTATGGCAAGGAAAGCTGGGCATCCAATCCGCAGGAGGACGGCCGCGCCCGCCACTTCAGGAATGCTCGCGTCATGATGGTGGAGAATGCAGGCCATTGGGTCCAGCACGACCAGACGGACTTTTTTGTCGAAACGGTGAGAGAGTTTCTGGGGTAGCCCCACGCCGGCTGCTTAGCAGCGTCCTCCCACATCGCCCGCTGTAGGGGCGACCCTACATCATCATTCCGTCGGAACATCATCGTTCCGTCGGACGAGGCCATTGCTGTCGCTTTTCATGGCAGTCCCCGATCACTTCAGACTGGCGGAGCGAGCGACTGGTGTTCCCCATCCGACAATCAGCTCTTCTGTTCGTCGGTCAGATCGGTGATCGTCCAGCCCAGCACTTCGGCTTGATTGGAGGGCAGGCGGAAATCGTAGCCGTCGACCTTCGAGCTGATCAGTTTAGCCTTGTCTTTGACGGCGTCGCTCATGGCTTCCGCCGCGATCTGCACCCAGCCCTCCGTAATATCGCCAACAGTAGTGAAGACGAGGTGCAAGCCTTCGCCGGCATCCACCGTCATGCGACGCGCATCCTCGGCCGGCTTGGCGGCCTTGCGGACGTCCTGAAACGAAAAGCTCTCTACCACCGTCGCGAGTCGGCTCAGTTTGAAACTGTCGGGCGTGCGCTTTTCCGGTACTTTTTCGAGCACGAGGTCACCGGGCTTGGCGGTGTTCGCCGCCGCGGTCACGCTGTCGCTGCCGCCGCCGGCGAGTTCGACTTTCTTGATTTCGTTGCGTTTGACGTCCAGATTGATGCCGACGAACCATTCCGAGCGAGCGAGCGGCAGCTGGACATTGCCGCGCGCGAGAAATGTCTGCGGCGCGCCTTTGAGGCGGATGAAAACACCGCCGGCGGGACCGCCCACGGTGGTGTCGCGATTGCCGACCACAAAGCTTGCGAGTTCGCCGCCTGCCGTGCGGAATGTGATCTCCTTGCCGGCGTCTTTGGCGCCTGGATCCGCAAGACCGAGATCGCCATAGCGGTCCGGATCGGCTGTGCGTGCTTCCTCAAAGGAAAGCTCGGCGCTGCTGACGACGACATCGCGTACCGCATCGGTTTTGACCGGATAACCGGAGTCCGACGCAACAAAACGGTTGTCGCGGCGCTCGATCCCTAGGGTGCCCGTGCCGTCGCGGATGGAAATGGCCGTGATGTCGTTCGCTCTGGCTACCAGCGAGGGCAGGACCCGTTCGCCCCGCCGGTCCGAACCAATGTTCGGGCCGCTGGTGCGCAATGCCCAGGCACTTGCCGCGACGCTGATGGCTGCGAGCACGGCCAGCGTTGTGAGATGCTTCGCATTCATGGTGCTGCTCCGTCGCGCGCTATGCTGCGGTCGTGTCTTGTGGTTTCTTCGGCAGAGGCCGCCGTGGCCGGCGCAGGCCGAAGGCGATGGCGATGAACCCGACCGTCACCGGCACGACGCCGACATTGAGCGTCGTGATCAGGTTTTTGAGATTGTCGACATCGCGGCGCAGGGCAAACTGCACATCGCGCAACTGGGAACGAATCCCGAGTAACTGCGAGCGGAAGCCTTCGATGGTCTTCGCCTGCTCGGGCGTCAGCACGTCATTGGAGCCTTCGGCGGTCTTCGGCAATTGCTGCAGCTTCTGCTCCGTTTCCTTGAGCTGAGCCGTCAGCTCCTGCTCCTTGGCGCGGAAACGGCTGTCGGCGTCGGCTTCCATGCGCTGGATCAACTCGAACGGTCGCCATGACACGCCGCGTCCGCGCAGGTCCGACAGGGCTGCGCCGCCGGACATCTGTTCGACGGCATTGATGACGAAATCGCCGTTGTTGGCAAATGCCTGCGCGACTTGTTGCCCAAACAGCGAGTGCATTTGGATCCAGTTGCGATCCATCAGCATGTCGGCATCGCCGACCAGGATTACGTTCGCTGGTTTGGCGGATTTCTTGAGCGGGTTGTCAGCCGGCTTTGCCTCGTCCTTCTTGACCTCATCGGTCTTCGCGGCGTCCGGTTTTGCCTCGTCGGGCTTGTTCTCCTCCGTTTTGGCCTCGTCTGGCTTTTTCTCTTCCTTCTTGAGTCCGTCCGGATAAGCGCTGTCGAGGGTGCCGGTTAGCCGGGCAGCGAGGATCGGAGGCTTCGGCGCCTTGGTCAGTCCCACCAGCAGACGGCGCGGATCGGTGTTGCGGTCACCCGCAAGCGTGGCATCGAGGGTGACGGCGGCGCTAGACGCACGCAGCAGCGGCCGCAGCGTAACGCCGTCCTTGGTGGTTTCGAACGCGCCGGCTGTCGTCATGACAACAGCGGACAGCTGTGCGAGAATCGCCTCGTTGCGGGCGAGCGCATCCCCGCGCAGCGCCATCCAGGGCAGGTTCTGCGAGGCCACCGTCCGGCCGCCGACATTGCGTTCGGTCTGCAGTGCGTAGTCTGGATCGCCGATAGCGCGCGCGGTGTCGAATTTCACGCCCCAGGCCTTGAACAACGGTTCGAGATTTGAGGTGGGATTGGGCGGCGGACCTCCGCGCGGGCCGAACTGGTTTTCCGCATACGGGTCGACGAAGATCAGCGTGGCGTTGCCGGCCATTACCCACTGGTCGATAGTGAAGAGGGTCTTTTCGCTCAGGTCCTGTGGATGCACCACCATCAGGACACGCGTGTCGTCGGGCAGCTTCTCGACCTCTCCGGAAAGCGGCTTGACGTCGAAGAACTGCTTCATCTGCGACAGCACCTGTTGCTCGGGCAGCCGCAGCATGGGATTTCCGGCGAGGCCAAGCCCATCCAGCACCGCCACAACGGGTTTGCCGCGCCGCCCGAGTTCCGAGACGAGGCGCGTCAGGTCGTATTCCAGGAATGCTTCGCGGTCGGGCGCGAACACTCGGATGGTAGATTGCCCGGTGGTGGAATTGGTGGCTGCGAGGCCAAAGAACAACCGCTCACCATTGAGGCCGGTGAAGCCGTCAATGCCGAAAGCGACGGCGCGGTCTTCCTCCTCCGAGTATGGCCGCGGGTCGATCACTTCGAGAACGATGTTGCCCCTCGCAGCGGCTGTATATGAATCCAAGAGCGAGCGTACCCGCCCCGCGAAGGCGGCAAGCTGGGGTGCCTGCTTCGTAAGCCCGGACGACATGAACAGGCGGAACCGCAGCGGCTCGTTAAGATCATTGAGCAGCGTGCGGGTGCCTTGGCTCAGCGAATAGAGATGCTGCTCGGTGAGATCGACACGAGCGTTGCGAAAGACCTGGGCGCTGACGATATTGAGGCACACGAAAACGACGGCGCCGAGCAGTGCCGTGATAAGCACGATCCGGCCAGTCGCCGGTGATCTCCGCGTTTCCGGTTGAGCTTGACTGGACATGGTGAGGGCCTCATGCAGCTTTTTTGACCTCAACGAAACGGACGTTGAGCCACAGAGAAAACACGATCAGCGATACGAAGAAAACGATCGACGGCAGTTCCAGAACGCCATCGGTGATGTGCTGGAAATGCGCAAAGAACGACATCGAACGCACCGCGTCGATGATGAAGCCCGGCGCCCACGGGCGCACGGTCGCGATGACGAGATCGAATCCCGCCATGACGAACAGGAAGCTCACGGCGGTGGCGCCTATGAAGGCCAGCACCTGGCTCTTGGTCAGGGCAGAAACGGCCGCTGCAAGCGCAAGAAATGCGCCCGCCATCAGCCAAGAGCCGAGATATGACGACAGGATTACGCCGTTATCCGGCGAGCCGAGCACGTTGACGGTGATCCACAGCGGTGTGGTCAGTAAAAGTGCAAGCGCCGCGAAGGCCCACGCCGCGAGCCACTTGCCGACGACAATCTGCCACGGCTGAACCGGTAATGTCATCAGGAGTTCGATGGTGCCGCTGCGCCTTTCCTCTGCCCACAGCCGCATCGCGATCGCAGGCATCAGCACGAGGTAGAGCCATGGATGCCAGAAGAAGAAGCCCGACAGGTCGGCCTGGCCGCGTTCGAAGAAGCCGGAGACCAGGAAGGTCATGCCGGCCGCAAGTGCCAGGAAGACAATAAGGAATACCGCCGCCACCGGGGTTGAGAAATAGCCAGCAAATTCGCGGCGAAATACGAGGAGCAGGGGGTGCATGTTTTAGTTCTCCGCCCCGTGGTTTGCGATCTGGCGAAATACGTCGTCGAGCGTCGCCCGTTGCATATAGAACTCGGTCACCGCGATGTTTGACTGGCCGAGCAGGCTCGTAAGCTCGCTCGTGGAGGGACAGGCCTTCGAAGTTTGCACCGCAAGGCGTGTGACACCGTTGACCCGCTGGACGATCTCCACCCGTCCGACGCCTGGATGCTTCGAAAGGATATCGATTGCGCCTTGCGGATTGGCGGTCACCAGCGCCAGTGCGAGCCTGCCGTGGCTCGGCGCACGCGCCAACAATTCGGCCGGCGTCGCGTCCGCAAGCATCCGCCCCTTGGCGATGATGATGGCGCGGTTGCAGACTGCTTCGACTTCTTCCAGGATGTGCGTCGATATGATGATCGCCTTTTGCGGCGCGATCGAGCGGATCAGGTCGCGCATTTCGTATTTTTGGATCGGGTCCAGCCCGTCGGTCGGCTCGTCAAGGATCAGCGCGTCGGGATCGTGCACCAGCGCCTGGGCGATGCCGACCCTTCGTTTAAAGCCCTTGGACAGGGATTCGATACGCTGATTCCAGACGCTCGCAAGATGAATGCGGTCGACCAGCTCGGCGAGGCGCCTGTTGGCCTGCTGCCTGTTCATTCCGTGCATCGCCGCGACGAACTCGAGGAAAGCCGCGACCGTCATGTCGGCGTACGCAGGTGCGCCTTCCGGTAGATAACCGAGATGGCGTCGGGCCGGTATCGGGTCAGTATGGCTGTTGTGGCCGTCAATCCACGCCTGCCCGGCGGTCGGTTCCATGAATCCGCTGATGATCTTCATGGCAGTCGACTTGCCGGCGCCGTTCGGCCCCAGGAATCCGACCACCTCGCCACGTTCCACCGAAAACGAAATGTCATCGACCGCGGTCAGCGACCCGAAGCGTTTGACCAGGCCGCGTGCTTCGACGAGCGACATTTTTCTTACTCCCGGCGTTGCGACCGCGGCGACCCCATCGAACCTTTACCGAGATCAGATTCGAATTGCCGCGCGGTCAGTTCACTACTGACGTTGAGGTCCAAGAGGCCTCGCGCATGCCGTCCGTCGGATTAGCGACACCGTGGCAGATTTCAAGAGGAACTTGCAGTCACCGCGGCTGCTGCAGCGCACAATATAAGATATCAAATAGCATTCATGTCGGCGTAGCGACAAGGCTTGTTCGCTGGGTTTGGTCTGTCGTGCGACTTTTCGACCTAGCCCGCTGGTCCACTAGCCGGCGTCCTCGATCTCGTAGCCGGGAAAATTAGATCAATGAGCGAATTACCGCGACCGCCATTATGAGCGCATCGCGCTCGGGGGACGCGGCCGCGCAAATGCTTTGCGAATCATTGTGCAGCTTCCGTGTTTCGGCGGCGTTCGTTCTGCGCGCCGCTGCCGAGCCGGGGGCCCGTTGACGGCACGGTCATCGAGTCTTGCATGCTCGGCCGGCTGTTGGTCACGCCAGTCCGAAAAATTGCCAGAAGAGGTGTTCTCTCATGGACACAATAAACGCGCATACCACTCGATATTGATGAGAATGGCGCGAGGATGGGCAAGCATTTGGAGCGCGACCGGACCTTGTGAATTTGTTGGAGTAAGGTATTTCGGACATTCGGAAACGCGCCGAAAACAGGTGTTGTTTGGTGACTCCGCAACAGCCACGACAGAGCGAGCTGTAAGACCTTGGCGGACCCCATTTCGGTGCTCATGGGAGGCGCACATTGGGCCATGCGACAAGTATCGGGCCATCCTATCTGACCGGCACCACACCGGATCGAATTTCATCTGATCATCTGTGGCAGCACCATGTCGTTGCGCCGAATTTGCCGCAATGGCGCAATCAGGTCAGTAATTTGCTGCAATGAGGCCGACAGGGTCAAATTGTGCGGCCGGCATTCTAACGACGACGATTTACATCAGAAGTATTTAGGCAGTTTGCCACCAATTGACGATCGCCTTCCGTGCGGCGGCACGAGGTCAACCGGCCAGCAAAATCCGTTTTCGGGATTGACGAGTGTCGGCAAACAAACCGATCGATTTGATGTGACGAGGATCGATAGTCAGCGGCTGCTTACGTGCTGGCGGGCTTATTTTTGGGGATCATTGTCATCTGACCGATCTGGGGCACCTGCCCTTTATGCCCGGTTAACGTTATCTTCGTCTTTGCTGAAATCGCAGCCGGCAGTCCCTTTAGGTTGAATTATTCTGTTTATGCGCTCATTTTTTCAAACTTGGCCTCTGTGGGCGCAAGCTTGTGCGCGGAATTCATTGCGCACGGTAAAGAGGGGCTCAAACGAATCAAATGCGATACCCACGCTTTGTCGCATAGCTCGACTTGCATTTACGGCCAGATCGATATAATAAAAGTAATCCTTTCAAGGGAGCAGGATGAATATGAATTTGAAATCGATGTCGATCGACGCACTCATCGGCCTTCGCGGCAAGATCGATGCGGTATTGGGAGGTAAGGTCGCCGACGAGCGCCGTTCCTTGGAGTCCGAGCTTGCCAAGCTTTCACGCGTCGAGGCCGCTGGCGTCCGATCAAAAGGTGCCTTCGGCCGTGGAGCAAGGGGTAAGGTAGCTCCAAAATACCGCAATCCAGATAATCCGAGTGAAACTTGGGCGGGACGCGGGCTGAAGCCGCGATGGCTTGCGGCGGCACTCAAATCGGGCAAGAAGCTGGACGATTTTAGCATCGCAGGTAAAGATTCGGCATCGAAATCGGTGCGAAAAAAGGTGCGCGCCAAACGCAAATAATGACGTAGCAGGAAATTTGCGACCACGCCGCCTTAGATCGGCAGGACTGGGGCGGCAGATTGCTGTTCCTCAGCGCAGAGGGTGGAAGTCCGACTGGGGTGCGCTGGGGATAGACTTTGATTGATGGTGCACGTATAGGATGTAATTATATCGCTAACGATTCCGGTATTAAGCCATTTTGGACCTCCGAAGTTTGCGATCGCGCGCTCGGCTGTCTGGGTGTCGCGGGGACGTTCGCGTTTTGCCAAACCGGAACACCGATGCCCCGAATTATGGGGCGTTTGCGGTCACGGCACAAATTAATGCTCCATATGGAGTTAGCTCCAAGCCGCCCGGCCAAGAGTCCCGAAGGCTTTGTTCACCTGCCACGGGCCTAATGTTTACGCAACATTTATTCCCTAACTCAGATTGCTCTGCCGGCAAGTGTTGTCACGCGACGTTAAGGCGAAGTCATAAGCAAGGCACATCCACTTCCTGTGAACGGTAATTGAAACGCGGGTCACAGGCTCACGTGCGCTCACGGGAACCCGTAAAGTGCCGCCGGATTTTCAGCGAGGACGCGCTGGCGCAGATTCGGATCGGGAATCCAGTCGAGCAGAAGATCGGCGATTGCACCATCATTGGGCATCGGGAGCGTCCATTTGGTCATGACATGCGGCCAATCGGTCCCCCATACGATCCGGTCGGGTGCCGCAGCCACGAGCGCGTGCGCGAACTCGTGGGTGTCCGCATGGGGCAACGGCTGCGAAGAAATGCGGTAAGGGCCCGTGAACTTGACCCAGGCGCGTCCGTCGCGCAGCAGCCGCAGCAGCGCCTGGAAGCCCGGCGCCGCTATCCCCTTTTCGGTCGTCACATAACCCAGATGCCCGAACACGATGTCTACGGGGAGTGAGTCGAGGTTTGTATCGAGATCCGGAAACTCATCCACATGCATCAAGAACTCGATATGCCAGCCGAGCGGCTTGATGCGTTCGGCGAGCTTCGCGATGCGCTCGACCGGGAGCTGCCCCTTGCCCTCGCGCAGGTCTACAATATTGAGCCGTGCACCGCGCACTCCTGCCGCATGCATCGCTTCCAGCTCTTGTGCCGTCGCGGTGTCGGCGATGACGGCAACGCCACGGAAGGCAGGACCTGCGATTTTCATTGCGGCCAGCATGGCGGAATTGTCGGTCCCGTAGAAACTCGGCTGTACCAGTACGGCACGACTGCAACCGAGGGTCTCCAGCACATGGCGATATTCCGGCAGCAGAGCATTGGGCGGAGAGTAAATACGTTCGGCAATGTACTTATAGACGCTCTGTGGCCCGCAAATATGAGCATGACAGTCGCACGCGAGCGGCGGAAATTCGCATTTGGGTGCATGCGGGTGAGGATCGGGCGGCGCGCAGACGGGTATACTCTGGCCGGAGAACGCATGCGTCATTTTCATCCTCCCTATGACTTGCCTCGCTCGGAATCGCGGCGGACTCTTGCGACATTTGAGAACCGTCTGGGAGACAAATCAATGAGCAGACCAAAACCGATCGAATATGCCGACGCGTCGCCGATAGTGCGGGTTGTCTTCGACGACATCCAGCGTAGCCGCGGCGTCGAGGACGTCAACAATTTCTGGAAATATCTGGCGAATGATCCGGCGTCGCTCAGACGCACCTGGGAGAGCGTGAAGGATGTGATGGCCGAGGGCGCGCTGAGTCCGCTGATCAAAGAGCTACTATATGTCGCCGTCAGCGTGACCAACGGCTGCGGCTACTGCATCGCGAGCCATATCGCTTCCGCCCGCAAGGCCGGCATGACGGACGAGATGTTCGGCGAACTCATGGCCGTGGTCGGCATGGCAAACGAGACCAATCGATTGGCGAATGGCTATCGTGTGCCGATCGACGCGGCGTTTGACGTGTAGAAATCGTAGCCCGGATGGAGGGACCGCGTCATGGCGGTTGCGTAATCCGGGACCGCCATGGCAGTTTGCACCTCTGTTCCCGGATTGCGCGTCGCTCCATCCAGGCTACACGCTGCAAGCCTAGAGATGCGCGATTCGCGGCATCACCTCGGTCCGGAATAGCTGCAAAGACCGCAGCGCTTGCACAAGCGTCATCTCGCCGAAGAACAAGTACGAGAGCAGATAGTTGATGCCGAGCTCAGCGGTCTGGCGCTCGATGACGGCGATGACTGTATCGGGCGTGCCGGCAATCAAGGTTCCATCCTGGAGATTTTCTTCGAGAGTCGCGGCACGCGGCACGCTTAGGCGCGCCGCAAGGTCGCTTGAGCTATGCATGTCGCGTAGCCAGTTAAGCATATCGAGATGATGTGTCATGGCGGGCCGCGCGATGCGGTGCGCCTCCACGTCCGTATCCGCCACCACAATATTGCGCAGCACGCCAATCGCGGTGCCGCCGCGGAATTCGGCCTTCGGGAATGCGGCGCCGCCGCGCTTTGCGAGGGCGGATCGGAAGGCGTCGATGTTGGTCTTGGCAAAGGAAGTCGGCCCGAGGCTCAGAAAATGCATGCCGTGCTCGCCTGCCCAGGTCGCCCCGATGGTATTGGAGGAGCCGTACCAGAAAGCGGGATGCGGCTGCTGCACCGGCCGCAGCGGCATCGGCACATCCTTGTAATTGAAGTGGGCTCCTGTATAGCTGAAGGTCTCCGCCGTGAGTCCTGCGCTGATGCACCGGAACGCATCGATGAAGATGTCGCGCGACTGATCGTGATCGATCTTGTGATAGTTAAGCTCGAACGGCGACACGCCGCGGCCGACGCCAACCTCGAAGCGCCCATGACTGAGCTGGTCGAGCATGCAGATCTCTTCAATCAGGCGAAGCGGCGAATAGAGCGGCAGCAAATAGACCAGCGGGCCAAGCCGCATGCGTCGGGTCGCCCGAGCCACGGCAGCAAGATACACGCCGGGCACCGGCACCATGTTGAGCGGCGTACAATGATGCTCCGCCACATGCAGACAGTAGATACCTGCCTCGTCGGCCGCGGCCGCGAAGGTCAGGCGTTCGTCAAACAATGTCGCGAGCGGGCGATCCGCCTGCTCCACATGATCGAACAGGCCGACTTTCATTCGATTATCTCGCGGTCGTAGGATGGATTGAGCGTAAGCGAAACCTATCGGGGACATGCCGGGCGGAAGGGCCGTTGATGGGTTTCGCTCCGCTCAACCCATCCTACGAAGCTTCGCACTAATGCGTCACGCAGGAACCAGCGGGCCGGGCGACTTGATGTATTGCGACGTGATCGCCTGGGCCGACCAGTAGGTGAGTGCCGCGATCGTGCCGGTAGGGTTATGGCCGGCATTTTGCGGGAACGCCGCCCCGCCCATGACGAAAAGGTTGCTCACATCCCATGACTGCAGGTAGCGATTGAGCACGCTGGCCCTGGGGTCGGTGCCCATGATGGCGCCGCCGGTGTGGTGTGACGATCCACCGACCGTCGCATCGAAGTTATTGCGCGTCAGCGGATTGCCGATGATCTTGGCATTCGCGGCACGCGCGATCTCCATCATTTTGCCCATGACGTAGGCCGACATCTTGTGATCGTTCGGCTTGAAATTATACGTCATGCGCGCCAGCGGCCGCCCGATCGCATCCTTATAGTTTGGATCGAGATCCAGATAGTTGGTGCGGTGGGCGTAGCTGGAGCCGTGGAAGTACAGTGGGAATGTGTGGTTGTACCACCGCGCCGTTGCTTCCTTCCACGCCGAGCCCCACCGCGGGGTGCCCAGCGGCACGGCGCGCACTTGGATCGGACGTCCGCCGCTCACGGTCGGGGCGAGAAAGCCGCCGCCGAGGAATCCCAGCCCGCTGTGGTCGAAGTTATCGCCCTGGAAGTCGTCAATCGCGGCAGGCGTTGCACCGGTGCCGATGAACGGATTGATTTCTTCCTCGACGAAAATCGGCAGGTTGGCATTGACCTGGAAGCAGTAGTTCTTGCCGACCACGCCCTTGCTGGTCAGCGGATCGTAGGGCTCGCCGATGCCGGCAGCGAGGATCAGCCCGACATTGTTGAACGGGTACGCGCACAGCACCACCATTTCGGCCGGCTGCTCGACTTCCTCGCCGGTGTGTCGATCGATATAAGCAACGCCGCGCACCTTCTTGGCCGCTTTGTCGTAGATGAGCCGGCTCACATAGGCATGGGTGCGCAGTTCGAACCGCGGGTCCTGCATCAGCACTGGCAGCACGCAAATGTTGGGGCTCGCCTTGGCGTTGGCTTCGCAGCCGAACAGCTCGCAGTGCCCGCAATATTCGCACAGCCCGATGGTCAGGCCTTCCGTATTGACGTAAGGCGCGCTGGAGTTCGAGGCTGGCGTCGGGAACGGGTGGTAGCCGAGCTCCCGGGTGGCCTTGGTAAAGATCAGGCCGGCTTGCGACATCACCAGGGGTTTGTTCGGATATTCGTCCGAGCGCGCGCCTTCGAAGACGTTGCCACCTTCGATGCGCGTGCCCCTGAGATTGCCGGCCCGGCCGGAGGTGCCGCACAGCTTTTCGAAGCGGTCGTAGTGAGGTTCGAGGTCTTCGTAAGTGATGCCCCAGTCCTGGATCATCATATCGTCCGGAATGGCGTTCTTGCCGTAGCGATCGGTGAGATGCGTGCGCAGCACGAACTCGCTCGGCGTGAAGCGCCAGGTGACGCCGTTCCAATGGGTACCGGCGCCGCCGAGGCCATCGCCCAGCGGGAACGCCCCCCATCGGCGCATCGGCAGCGCCGTCTCAGACGGCTCATGTCTCATGGTGACCGTCTCGGTCGCGGTATCGAGCATCAGTTCCAGCCGCACCCGGTATTTTAGTTCGTCGCGCACGCTCGGGAGGGTGAAATCCTCGCCTGGTGTGCGCTGGGCACCGCGCTCGAGCGCCACTACTGACAGGCCGGCTTTGGTAAGCTCCCGGGCCATGATGCTGCCGCTCCAACCTACGCCGACCAGGACGGCATCAACGGATTTCATTGTCTTGGCCATGACGCGCTCCCGTCAGCTGAAGTCGGCAATCGATTTTGGCTCGATGTTGAGTTTCTTGCCGCGATAGGCTTCGGCCTTCGCGCTGTAGCTTGCCGGCAGGCCCGGATATCCGACCATCCGCCACGACACCTTGTTGCGATTGCCGCCATAGATCGGGTCGGCGAAGAATCCCTCCATTGCCGTTTGGTATAGTGCCTCGAAAAACGGTTTCGCATTGAAATCCGCAAATTCGGCCTTGCCGGTTTCCATGGCTTTCAGCGCAGCGTCGCGTTCGGCCGGTGCAAGGCGGTCGAAATCCTTGCCGTAGACCTTGCGCGTCCAGGCGTTGACTGCCTTGATGCCGGCGGCGAAATATTCGCGCGGCGTCAGCGGCAGTTGATAGCCATGCTCCGGCTTGCCCGGCAGGAACGGCCCATTGCGATAGAACCGCGCGCCATTGCCCCACGCACCCGCGAGTTGGCGATCGATGTAAGTGACGAGTCCACAGTCGGTGCCGGACGGTGACAGCCTGTCGGCCGGGATGAAGGTGTCGTAGGCGGCGGACAGGAACGCCGCTTCGGTTACGGTCAAGGTGAGATGAGCCTCGTTCGTGGCCGTTTCTGCGGCGGTAGGCGGCGTCTGCGCCTGCGCGGCGTCGGAATGTCCGCTGAGCACTGTCGCGGCGGCCGCGCCGGCCGCCCCCGCGCCTTTTAAAAAACCACGCCGCGGAATAGCATCGTCCGACATGTTGTCCTCCCTGCATTGGCACAATCAGCTCTGTTTGCTGGGAGTATCGGGCCTTCCGGGAGGAGCCGCAAGCAGCTTGGTAATCAGTGAATCAGCGTGCGTGTTCACTGGAAAAACAGGAATACCAACATGATATCATGATATTAAATTAGGGTTTGGGAGAGTCGCAGCGTCGAGGGATTGGGTACCAGGCTCGCACACCATTTTTTGCGGGGCAGGGACTTGATTTCGGCATTCCCAGGATCCAGGGTCAACCGGTTCGCGCGGCTTCATTGGAGGAACGACGCGGAACCCGCCACTCGCAATCTAAGACATTTCGACGACCTCGAAATTGCGGTGGTGACCCTTGGGCGGAGTAACGGCTGCCCTGAAGTCCATGTCCTCCGCCGCTGCGGCTGATATGTTCGACCTAAGCTGAATATTGCTGGGTCTATGGAATGCCGCATGATACAGACAGAGAAGATCGCGCAAACGTGTGAGGACGGCTGTTGCGCCCCGCCCGCGCTCGTTTTGCCGACGAAGCCGAAGGTCGACCGCACGCAGCTCATTCGCGAGGTGTTCCGCCTCGAATGGTTGACAATCGGCTGGATGATTATCGAGGCTGTGGTGGCGCTCGCATCCGGAATTGCAGCCGGCAGCCTTGTGCTGGTCGCTTTCGGGCTCGACAGCGTGATCGAGCTGATTTCGGCCGGTGTACTGGTCTGGCGCTTGGCGATTGAACTTCGCCATGGCCAGGCGTTTTCAGAGAATGCGGAACATATCGCTAGTCGCATCGGCGGCGCGTTGCTGTTCACGCTCGCGGCTTACGTGGTCGTGGCAGCGAGCTGGAATCTCTGGCAACAGCAGGCCGAAGAATTTTCCTGGCCGGGATTAATCGTGACGCTGCTCGCGATACCCATTATGCGCTATCTCGCCCGCCGCAAGCTCGATCTTGCCGAAAAACTGGGCAGCCGTGCATTGCGGGCCGATGCTATCGAAGCGATCACCTGCGGATGGCTGTCCTTCGTCGCCGTGATCAGCCTTGCGGCGCAAGCGCTGTTCGGATTCTGGTGGATCGACAGCGTCGGTTCGCTTGCGATCGTCGGGCTGCTTGTCAAGGAAGGCCGCGAAGCCTGGACCGGCGAGTGCTGCGCAGATTGCGCATAGCGGGGAACCATTCGCTGCTCATCGCGTTAAAGTCGCAGCGCGGGTCATGCTCACAGCCGTCATGGGGACTGGGTTTCTCGCTAACCTGCCTCCCCTCCGAACCGGCATCCAATTTTTCGCGCAGACGCGGCCATAGCTGGGCCGGGCAGGGCGACGACGAGCTCTTGATCGTCCCAGAGCGTGGCGCGACCGCCAGGAAGGGCTGGTTGAGCACGATACAACGATCCTGGGGACTTCGCCATGAACCTCGGATTTGAAACGATCGGCAATGCCACCATTATTGTGCACGATGGCAAGCCAGTCTTGGCGACCGATCCCTGGATCGAAGGAGAGGCCTATTTTGGCAGCTGGACTTTTTCACACGAGATCCCGGAGGAACAAAAGGAGAGCATGCGCCGGGCTGAGTATGTCTGGTTTTCACACGGGCACCCCGACCATCTCAATCCCACCTCCCTCCCTTTGTTTCTGGGGCAGAAGGTCCTGCTCGCTGACCACTTCGGCGGCCGAATCTTCCGCCACCTCCAGCAAAGCGGTTTTGATGTTCATCTTCTCAACGACCGCGCCTGGGTCAGCCTATCCCCTAAAGTGCGTGTCTACTGCATCTCCGACTACAATCAGGACGCCATTCTGTTGATTGACGTGGATGGCAGGCTGCTGATCGACCTCAACGATGCTTCGGACTGTGGCTGGATGCCGACGGTTCGACAGATTGCATCGACCTATAAGACCAGCTTTTTAATGGCGCTGACCGGCTATGGCGACGCCGACATGATCAACTTCTACGACGAGGACGGGCGATTCATCCCCCCGGTCGCCGCGCGGCGATTCCCCGTAGGTCGAATGATCACCCAGAAGATGGATGCGATCGGGGCGACCTACTTTGTACCCTCAAGCTCCATGCACCATTACCTGCGCGAAGACAGCCAGTGGGCCAATGCTTACGTGACCAAGCTCGACGACTATGCGCGCGGGTTCAAGTCCAGGACAGGCAAGCTTCGGCCCGCCTTCATCCGTTTTGATTTCGAAACGAGCACCTGGTCGCAGATCGATCCGTCGCCAACGTCACGCAGGGTCCTCACCGCAGCGGAATGCGGCGATGTCTGGTCCGACACCTTGGACCCAGGAGAATTCGCCCGGCTTGAGAAGTATTTTAAGAGCTTTGAGCATTTGGGCGACTTTTTGGATCACGTAACGTTGCGGGTGGGGGGCATTGATAACACCGTGAGCCTCAACAAAAAGCGTTTCAAGCGGGGCATCACTTTTGAGGTACCTCGGCATTCGCTCATGACCGCAGTGGACCACCAGATTTTTGACGACCTGCTCATTGGCAATTTCATGAAGACCACGCTGCATGGCAGCTGGCCCAAGTCGAGACTCTACCCGGATTTCACACCCTATGTGACCAAGTACGGCGACAACGGCTTGGCTCGAACGCGCGAAGAGCTCAAGGCTTACTTCGCCGAGTACCGCAAGCGGTTGGGAGTCATCCATTACTTGCGGCATCGCCTTGAACAGAAATCCAAAGAGGTTTTCAGGGCGCGGGTGCCGGCCGAGTCCGCGCTGTTTCAAAAAGGCAAGGCGGCCTACTGGGGCCTTCGGCGGTCGCTGAGATAGATTTTAATGCCCGATGCCGTCGAGCGCCGGTAGGCTCAAGATGATGGCGACGGCAATCAGCACAAAGCATATCCGCCGGAACGTGAGTTCGCTCGCGAGCCCGAAGATGCGCGAACCGGCATAAAGCCCCAGCGCATAAATAGGACCGGTGACCAACGCCAGTCCGATGACCGATGAGGTCAGGAGACCGCCGGCGAGGTAGGCCGTGGCGGAAATCATCGTCGCGATCGCAAAGTAAAGAACAATGTTGGCGCGGATAGTCTCCGCCGGAATCGGACGGCTGAGCCAATAAGCAACGATCGGCGGCCCGCCCACTTGCGCCGCTCCGCCCAGCAGGCCCGCCACCGCGCCGACGCCCACGGTGATTGCTGCTGTGGGCTTACCGCGATAGCGCCAGCCCGACATCAGCAGCGCGAGCAGGAGCGTTCCGAACACTGCGATGGCCCAGCGAATCCACAATGGATCGGACTTGATCAGGACCCACGCGCCCAGCGGTATCCCGGCGAGCGCGCCAATCGACATGGTCCCGGCATCGCGCCTGTCGGCATGTCGCCAGGCGCTGGGGATCAGCCCGGCTGCGGCCACGCCGTCGATGATCAGCAGGAGCGGCGCGGCTGCCTGCGGTCCTATCGCGGTGCTGGCAAGCGGTACGAAAATAAGCGCGCTGCCGAAGCCTGAAAAACCGCGCGCAATGGCGGCGAGGAAAGCCGATACGGCAAGCAGCACGAGTGCGCCGCGTGAATGGTCGCCGATGCCGAAGTCAAACATGTGGATGACGAACACTGTCCCGCAAAGGGAAACACGCATACGCCGCTGGTGTCGCGGCGGGAATACGGATTGTCGGGCTTCGCGCGGTTGGGCTAATCTCGCCGGACCCGCGATGCTTCCTTCCGGAAATCCTTGCCGATATGATCGACCCAAACAAAAGCTTCAACTCAGCTTCGCGGGAGGCATATATGACCAGGATACCGTCTTCCACATCTGCCGTCGCCTGCTGCCTTTCGTTGATTGGCGTGGTCTTCTGCGGTGCGCCATGCGTACAGGCACGCGTCACGCAGGTCGTAATCACCAAGACTGAATCGCCGACGTTCGAAGGCAGAAGTTTCGGCGCGGTCGGGCAATATGAGCGCATCAGCGGGCAGATCATTGGCGAGGTCGATCCCAAGGACCCGCTTAATGCCATCATCGTCGATATTGGCCTGGCGCCGAGAAACCCCAACGGCGCCGTGAAGTATTCCACCGATTTCCAGATCCTGCGGCCGGTCGATCGCACCAAGGGCAACAAGCGGCTGATCTACGAGATCACCAATCGGGGCCGCACCAACGTGCTCCAGATTCTGAACGACAGCAAGACCGGCAATGATGTCGAGTCGTCGGGCGACGGCGGCAACGGTTTTCTGATGCGCCAGGGCTATGTGGTGCTGGAAAGCGGCTGGGATTTTTCTGCGCCGCGCAACGGCAAACTGTTCACCGCCACGATGCCGGTTGCGAAAAATCCGGACGGCTCCTCCATCACCGGACCCAACACCGAGGAATTCGTCATCGACAAGGCGGCGACGCCGGCGCAGCAGCGGATCACTTATCCGGCCGCGAGCGCCGACAAGTCGAAGGCGAGCCTCACAGTGCGAAAGAACTACGCCGATACGCCGATTCCGGTGCCGGGTGCCGAGTGGGATTATGTCGATGCGAAGTTGAACGCGGTCAAACTGACGTCGGGCAATTTCGGCGGGCCTGGCTCGTTCGGGCCGACCGCGCTCTACGAGTTCACCTACGAGGCGAAGGACCCGGTGGTGGCCGGGTTGGGATTGGCGGCCATCCGCGACATCGCGACGTTCGTGCGCAATGCCGAGACCGACGATAAGGGGACGCCGAACCCGCTCGCCGGCGACGTGCAATATATCTACTCGTTCTGTTCCTCTCAGCCGTGCCGCACCATGCACGACTATGTGCTGCTCGGCTTCAATCAGCCGGAGCATGCGGCCGGCGCCGCCCCGAAGGTGTTCGACGGCGTCCTCAACTGGAAGGCCGGCGGCGGCGGGCTGTTCATCAACTACCGCTTCTCCCAGCCGGTGCGCACCCATCGTCAGCACAGGGCGCGTTGGACGCCCGAATACCAGTTTCCGTTCGCCGACGTGAAGGTCACCGACACGGTCACCGGCAAGACCGACTGGCGCCTGCGCCGCTGCGAGGAAAGCAACACCTGCCCGAAGACCTTCGCGGCGAATTCAGCGAACGAATATTGGGCCAAGGCGTCGTCCATGCTGCAGACCGACAGCCAGGGCCGCGACCTCGATCTCAGCAGCGCCGCCAACGTGCGCTATTACCTGCTTGCCAGCTTCCCGCACGGCGCCGGAAATGGAGCCGGCATCTGCGCGCAGCCGCGCAATCCGCTGCGCCCCAATGCGGCATTGCGGGCACTGCTCACTGACCTCGATGCCTGGGTGACGGCCGGCACGGCGCCGCCTGCCAACCAGATGCCGCGCGTCGCCGACGGCACGCTGGTGCCGCCGCTGCCGCAGGACGGGTACGGATTCCCCCGCATCCCGGGCGTGGTCTATAATGGCACCCATCACACCGGCGACCTGTGGGACTTCGGCCCGGACTTCGACAACGGCTTCATCTCGGTGCTGCCGCCGAAACTGGTGGGGACGCCCTATCCGGTATTCGTCCCCAAGGCGGATGCGGACGGCAACGACATCGCCGGCATCCGCCTCCCCGAGGTCGAGGTACCGGTCGCGACCTATACGGGCTGGGCGCTGCGAGCGGATGGGCTAGACGGCTG
>Ga0126369_10001028_pt1 | contig 19011 bp, 13 predicted proteins | sample PanSoiMetaPlot_1_FD_109646 | JGI IMG/M metagenome (GOLD analysis project Ga0126369, IMG submission 109646) | Tropical forest soil microbial communities from Panama - MetaG Plot_1 | ecosystem: Environmental > Terrestrial > Soil > Tropical forest > Bulk soil | place: Panama | collected 2016-02-17 | reverse complement strand
CGGCACCGCCCGATCCTCGCCGAGTACAGCCCGGCCCTGCTGGACCAGATGATCGCGGTCGTGACCGCCTCGACCGTGACGGCGTACGCGCTCTACACGATGTCCCCGGAGACCGTCGCGAAGTTTCACACGCAGTTGCTGCCGGCGACGCTACCCTTCGTACTCTACGGGATCTTCCGGTACCTCTACTTGCTGTACCAGCGGCGGCTCGGCGGCAATCCGTCCGAGCTGCTGCTGGCCGACCGGGCGCTCCTGATCAACGCAGTCTGCTGGATCTGCGCGGTTCTGCTGATCATTTACGGCACGCGGCTAGAGTAAAATATCGACAGCATGTCCAGCGCAGTCGCCCTCCTCCGCACGCGCCCCGAGACGGTCGTCGAGGACTACGGGCGGCTCATGCGGCTGGTGAAGTACGACGAGGTCCTGCCCCGCGACCAGGATCTGATCCTCAAGCTCAACCTCTCGTGGACGAAGTACTTCCCGGCGTGCTCGAGCCAGCCCTGGCAGGTCGACGGCATCTTGACGACCCTGTTCGACGACGGCTACGACCGCCGGCGGGTCTTTCCGGTCGAGAACAAGACGGTGGTGACGAATCCGATCGCCGGCTGCCGCAACAACAAGTGGCGCCCGGTGCTCGATCGCCACGGCGTGCCGTTCATCCCGCTGCCGGACGTCGAATGGACCGTCTACAAGTTCCAGTCGCCGCTCCTCAAGCTCAACGCGATCTTCCCCGCGGGCATCGAGATCCCGGCGATGTACGTCGGCAAGAATATCCTCCAGGCGCCCACGGTGAAGACGCACGGCCACAGTCGCACGACCGGCGCGATCAAGAACGCGTTCGGCGGGCTCCTGAAGGAAGTTCGGCACTACGCGCACGAGTTCATGCACGAGGTGCTCGTCGATCTGATGTACATGCAGCGCGAGCTGCACCCGTCGGTGTTCGCGGTGATGGACGGGACCGTCATGGGCGACGGCGCCGGGCCGCGCACGATGGTGCCGCGCGTGGGGAACCTGATCCTGGCGTCCGCCGATCAGGTTGCCATCGACGCGATCGCCGCGCGGATCATGGGATTCGATCCGCTGTCGATCCCATACCTCCGCATGTGCGAGGAGCGGGGGCTCGGCGTGGCGGATCCGCGCAAGATCGAGATCGTCGGTGACACGGAGCTAGCGTCGACCTCGATGGGCTTCAAGACCAGCCGGAGCCTCGTGATCTGGGGCGACCAGCTGATCCGGCGCGGGCCGCTCCGGCCGCTCAAGCGCCTGCTCCTGCACTCGCCGCTCGTGGTCTGGGCGCCGTTCGCCTCGAACGTCTACCACGACCTGCTCTGGTACCCGACCGTCGGCCGCTCGCGTATCCGCAGCTTCGCCGGCACGCCGTGGGGCCGGCTCTTCGAGAAATACTGACATGGCGGCCCCGGTCCGCGTCCGCTTCGCGCCGAGCCCGACGGGCCATCTCCACGTCGGGGGTGCCCGCACTGCGCTCTTCAACTGGCTCTACGCGCGTCACCACCGCGGCACGTTCATCCTTCGCATCGAGGACACGGACGCCTCACGGTCGACCGACGAGAACATCGCGGCGATCGTCGACGCGCTCACGTGGCTCGGCCTCGACTGGGACGAGGGCCCGCCGACTCAGGGCTATCGCCAGACCGAGCGCTTCGCCATCTACCGGGAGCACGCCCAGCGTTTGCTCGATGCCGGCCGCGCTTACTATTGCGATTGCTCGCCGGAGCTGCTCGATCGCGAGCGCGAGGCGGCCCAGAAGCGGAACGAGACGTTCCGCTACTCCGGGCGCTGCCGCGACCGCGGCCTCTCTGCTGGGGCCCTGCGCCTGCGCATCCCGGTCGAGGGCGCGACCGTGGTCAACGATCTGATCCACGGTTCGGTCACCTTCGAGCACAGCCAGCTCGACGACTGGATCCTCGTGCGCACCGACGGCACACCGACCTACAACTTCTGCGTCGTCGTCGACGACGTCACGATGCGGATCACGTGCGTGATCCGCGGCGACGATCACCTGTCGAACACGCCCAAGCAGATCCTCTGCTACGAGGCGCTCGACTACGCCGTGCCGGAGTTCGCGCACGTGTCGCTGATCCTCGGCAAGGACAAGAGCCGACTCTCCAAGCGCCACGGCGCCACGTCGGTCCAGGCGTTTCGCGACGCCGGCATCCCGGCCGAGGCGCTCGTGAATTACATGGCTCGGCTCGGATGGTCGCACGGCGACCAGGAAGTCTTCTCGCGCGCCGAGCTCGTCGAGCTCTTCGACATCAAGACCGTCGCCACATCGGCGGCCGTCTTCGACGTGACCAAGCTCGAGTGGCTCTCGCAGCATTATCTGAAGACAATGGACGGCGCCCGGCTGGCCGCGCTCGCGACCCAGTTCATCCGCGCCGCCGGGCTCACGCCGCCGGACGACCCGGCGCGCTTCATCGGAATGCTCGACACGCTCCGGGAGCGCGCCAAGACCCTCGTCGAGCTGGTCGAGCAGGGACGGTACTACTTCGAGCGGCCGTCCACGTACGAGCTGAAGAGCGCGCAGAAGCTCCTGACCGCCGAGGGCGCTCGGCGCCTGGCTCTCATGACCGAGCGCCTCGAGGCGGCGCCCGAGTTCACGGTAGCGGCGATCGAGCAGGTCGTGCGCGCGCTCACCGAAGAGCTCGGCCTGAAGCTCGTCGATCTGGCGCAGCTCGCCCGTCTCGCGGTGACGGGGCGAACGGCATCGCCGCCGATCTTCGACGTGCTGGCGCTGCTCGGGCGCAGCGAGTCGCTGGCACGATTGCGCCGGGCGCGTGAAGCCGCGGAGCGGGGCGCGTGAGGCTTCTGCTCGCGCGTCACGGCCAGTCGCTCTGGAACCAGGTGCGCAAGTTCCAGGGGGCCAACGACGTCGGCCTGTCGGACCTCGGCCGCACGCAGGCCGCGGCGCTGGGGACGGCGCTGCGCAGCAGCTACCGTGTAACGGCCGCGTACGTGAGCCCGATGTGCCGCGCGCGCGACACGGCCGAGATCGCGCTCGGCGGGACCGACATTCCGCTCACCGCCATTCACGAGCTCCGTGAGCTCTCGCTCGGCGAATGGGAGGGTTGCACCGTCGACGAGGTGCGCGCGCGCGAGGGCAATCCGTATCTGTCCTGGGTCCGCGCCCCGCTCGATTGCCCGCCGCCCGGCGGTGAGCCGCTGCCCGATGTCTGCGCCCGCGTGCTGCAGGCGATCGATCGGATCGCCGCGAGCCACCAGAACGGGGACGACGTGCTGATCGTCGCGCACGGGGGCGTGATCAGCGTGTATCTCTGCCACCTTCTCGGCGTCTCGTTCAACCACCTCTGGCGCATGCGCATCGACAACTGCTCCCTGACCATCGCCCGCCCCCCACGCCTCGTGTCGATCAACGACACCACGCACCTCCCTCCGACGCCCGGGAGCAGATGGTTTGAGGTGTCCGACGCGGGGCGGGGTCCGTGACGATCCTGATCGCGCTGTTCGGCGGCATGGCGCTCCTGCTCTACGGAATCCGCCTGAGCGGCGAGGCCCTGCAGCGCGTCCTCGGCACAAGGCTCAAGAGTCTCCTCACGGTGCTCTCGCGCCGCCGGATGCTGGCGGTGCTCTCCGGCGCCGCCGCCACCGCGCTGCTGCAGTCATCGGCCGCCACGACCTTGATGCTGATCGGCTTCGTCTCCGCGGGTCTGATGACGTTCCGGCAGACGCTCGGCGTCATCCTGGGCGCCGACATCGGGACGACCCTCACCGTGCAGCTGATCGCGTTTCGCATCACGGACTACTCGCCGCTCCTCGTCGGCCTCGGCTTCACGGCCACGTTCATCTCGCGCCGTCGCGTGCCGAAGGACCTGGGCCAGGCCCTCCTCGGGCTCGGGCTCGTGTTCCTCGGCCTCAAGCTCATCCTCGACAACGCGGGGGCGCTCAAGTCCTCACAGCTGGCCCTCGATCTGCTTGACGCGGTCGCCCACAGCCCGGCGGTCGGCCTGCTCGTTGGCGCGATCTTCAGCGCGCTCGTCACCTCGTCGGCGGCGACGCTCGGCCTGGCCCTCGCGTTCGCGCACCAGGGGCTCTTGCCGCTCGACGGCGCCATCGCCGTGGTGCTCGGCGCCAACATCGGGACCTGTGCGACCGCGCTCACCGCGTCGGTCGGCGCGACCGCCGAGGCGAAGCGGGTCGCCGTGGCGCACATCGCCTTCAAGGTGCTGGGCGCGGCGCTGGTGTTTCCGTTCATCGGACCATTCACGTCGGTGGTGGCCAGCACCGCCGCCGATCCGGCCCGCCAGATCGCCAACGCGCACACCATGTTCAACGTCGGGATCAGTCTCCTCTTCCTGCCGTTCACCCCGCTGGCCGCGCGTGCGATCGAGACGCTCGTGCCGGACGACCAGCAGGGGGATAGCCCATTTCGCACGAAGTACCTGGACGAGCGCTCGCTCGATCAACCTTCGCTGGCGCTGGGGCAGGCAACCCGCGAGGCCTTGCGCATCGCCGACGTGGTGCAGGGGATGCTGCGCGACGTGCCGGTGGTCTTCGCCAGCAGCCATCACGAGTTGCTCGAGGACGTCGAGCGACGCGACGACCAGGTCGACTTCCTGGAGCGCGAGATCAAGCTGTTCCTGGCGCGCCTGGGCCGCGACGCGATGGGCCCCGATCTGAACCGTAAGGAGATCGAGCTCATCTCGGTGATCGGTAACCTCGAGAACATCGGGGACATCATCGACAAGAATCTGATGGAGCTCGGCCGCAAGAAGCTCTACCAGGCCCGCCGGTTCTCGGACGCGGGCTGGGCCGAGATCCAGGAGTTCCACGGCATGGTGTCGAAGAACCTCGAGCGCGCCATCGCCGCCTTCGCCTCGAACGACCGGGCTCTGGCGCAGGAGGTGCTGGACCAGCGCGCGCTCATGCGCCAGCGAGAGCGCGACCTGCGCGAATCACACCTCGGACGCCTGCGGGCCGGGCTCGCCGAGTCGATCGAGACGTCGGAGATTCACCTGGACATCCTCACGAATCTGAAGCGCATCAGCTCTCACGTGTCGGCACTCGCGATCTCGATTCTCGAGGAGGTCTGAGATGAAGAAGGTCGAGGCAATCATCAAGCCGTTCAAGCTCGACGACGTGAAGGAAGCCCTCACCGCCATCGGCGTGATCGGCATGACGGTCACCGAGGTGCGCGGCTTCGGCCGGCAAAAGGGCCACACCGAGCTCTATCGCGGCTCGGAATACACGGTCGACTTTCTTCCCAAGGTGAAGATCGAGGTCGTGGTCGGCGATGCTCTGGCCAAGAAAGTCGTCGACACGATCGCGGGCGCCGCGAAGACAGGCTCGATCGGCGATGGCAAGGTCTTCGTGCTTCCGATCAACGAATCGATCCGCATCCGCACGGGCGAGACGGGAGAGTCGGCCGTCTGAACGCCACCACCGCCCAGCTCCTGACCGCCGGCGGCCGCGCCGCGGCGGCTCGCCTGCGGCGAAGACTGAAGACGCTCGGCTTCGCCGATCCGGACGCCGCCGCGCGCAATCTCGAGAGCCTCACGCCGACGCCGCGCGACGCCGAGCTGCTCGCCCCGGCCGTTCCGCGTCTGCTGACCGAGCTGGCGGCCGCCGCGGATCCCGACATGGCGCTCAACAACCTGGAGCGCTATGCGTCGGCCGTCGACCGCTCCGTGCTCTTCGGCACGCTCAGTAACCACCCCGGGGCGGTGCCCTTGCTCGCACGCGTGATGGGCTCGAGCCAGGTGCTGGCCGACGCGCTCCGCCGGCGCCCGAGCAGTCTCGCGTGGCTGCTCGAGCCGGCGACCATGCGCCTCTGGTTCGCCGAGGACCTGGCGGCCGATTTGACGCAGACGCTCGGCGCGTTCGACACACGGGAAGCGCGCATGAACGCGCTCCGCCGCTTCAAGTACCGCCACCTCCTGCGCATCGGCGCGCGCGATCTCCTGGGCGACGCGGACCTCGCGGGCACGACCGAGGAGCTCTCGCACCTGGCCGACGCGTGCATCGCCCAGGCGCTCGGCGAGGCGGCCGCGGCCGCCCGCGAGGCGCACGGAGCGCCGCTCGGCGCCGGCGGGTCGGAAACCGGCGTGGCGGTCATCGCCATGGGCAAGCTCGGCGGTGACGAGCTCAACTACTCCTCCGACGTCGATCTGATGTTCGTCTACGGCGAGGACGGCGAGACGAGCGGCGGCCGCGCCGGCCGCGTGGCCAACGGCGAGTACTTCACGCGCGTGTGCCGCGAGCTGGTCTCGCTGCTCGAGGAGATCACCGACGAGGGCTATGTGTTCCGCGTCGACCTGCGCCTGCGGCCCGAGGGCCGGATGGGCCCGATCGTGCTCTCGCTCGATGGGTATCGCGCCTACTATCGCGAGCGCGCCGAGCTGTGGGAGCGACAGGCGCTCATCAAGGCGCGCATCGCCGCCGGCGACACGGCCGTCGGCGTGCGCTTCAGCACCTTGGCACGCGAGACCGTCTACCGTCCTGGGCTCGACGCGAGCGTCGTCCCGGCCATCCGGGCGATGAAGACCCAGATCGACGGCGCCGTCCGCGCCAAGGGCGGTGAAGCGACCAACGTCAAGCTCGGGCGCGGCGGCATCCGTGAGATCGAGTTCATCGTCCAGGCGCTTCAGCTCCTCTACGGCGGCGACGATCCGTGGCTGCGCGAGGCGAACAGCCTGAAGGCGATCTTCCGCCTCACCGAGCGCGGCTACCTGGCGCCCGACCTCGGCCGCCTGCTGTCGCGGGACTACGAGCATCTGCGCACCGTCGAGCACCGGCTGCAGATCCTCCACGAGCTGCAGACCCACACGCTGCCGAAGGAGTCGCGCGAGCTCGGGCGGCTCGCCCGGCGCATGGGCGTGCCCGGCACACCGGCACGCGCCGCGCGGGAGTTCCAGGCGCGCCACCGTGCGGTCACGACGTCGGTGCATCGCGCGTTCCGCGAATTCTTCGGCGAGCGCGAGCTCGAGCCACGGCGGCGGCCGCGCCTGGCGAGCCTGACGGCGCTCCGCGCCACCGGATTCAAGGACCCGGAGCGCGCCCGGCACAACTTACAGTTGATCCTGGAAGGTCGTCCGCTGGTGCCGTACGCGGCGCACCTCGACGCGATCCTCGCGCGTCTCTATCCGCTGCTGCTGGACGCCCTCTGGAAGAGCCCGGACCCCGATGAGGCGCTGCACCAGTTCGAGCGGCTGCTGGCCGCGGCCGGACCGCGCGCCGGGATCGTCGAGCTCCTCGCCAACGATCCCGATCTGCTCCTCGGGCTCGTCAAGGTGTGTTCGGGCGGCGACCTGCTGACCGAGCTCCTGGTCGCGCAGCCGGAGCTGCTTGCCTCGCTGGCCAACCCCGAGCGGCTCCTGGCCCGCAAGTCGAAGCCCGCGATGCGCCAGGCGCTGGCGGCGGTCTGGGCACCCGGGACGACCCCGATCGAGCGCCGTGACCGGCTGCGCCGCGTGAAGCAGGCCGAGGAGCTGGCGGTCGTGTGGCGCTACGTCCTCGGCGTCACGACGATCGACGCGTACTCGCGCGAGATGACGGCGCTGGCCGAGGCCACCCTGAGGGCGGGCTGGATCCTCGCCCTCGAATCGCTGGTCGACCGCTACGGCGTGCCGCGCGACGCATCCGGGCGCTTCATCCCGTCGGTCATCGTGGGGCTCGGCAAGCTCGGCGGCCGCGAGCTGGTCACCGGCTCCGATCTGGATCTTTTCGTGGTTTTTGGGGAAGTGCGCGCTGCAGGCCGGCGCGGGGCTGGGGCCCCGCCGACCCAGGCGCGCGTAGTGACAGACGACGGCACGACGGACGGCGGCGAGCGCATCGACGCGCACTGGTTCTACAGCCTGGCCGTCGAGCGGCTCGCCTCGGTGCTCGGCGACATCACCTCCGCGGGGGTCGCGTTTCCTGTCGACCTGCGCCTGCGGCCCGGCAGCAAGGGCAGCGGCTTCGCGTCGAGCGTGGCGGCGCTCGAGCGGTACTATCAGGAGCATGGCGACCTGTGGGAGCGGCAGACGTTGACCCGTACCCGGCTGATCCTGGGCGATCGCGCGCTCGCCCGGCGCGTGCGCGCGGCGCTCCGCCGCTTGGTCTACGGCGTTGCGCTTCCGCGGGCGTCGCTGAAGGAGATCGCCGAGGTGCGCACGCGGATGGAACGCGAGCTCGGCAAGGAGACGCGCGGGCGCCTGCACGCGAAGTATGGACGCGGCGGCCTCGTCGACGTCGAGTTTCTCGCCCAGGCGCTGCAGCTGGTCCACGGCCACGACGAGCCCGATGTGCGGCGCTTCACGACGACCGCCGCGCTCACCGGTCTGGCGCGCGTGGGCGCCCTCGATCAAGCGGCGGCGGCGGGGCTGGTCGAGCGCTATCGCCTGCTCCGGCGCGTGTCGGCCGCGCTCCGCCTGCTGGGCGCCCGGCCCTCGGACACGATCGAGCTGGCCGGTCCCATGCCGGCGCGGGTCGCCACCGCCCTCGGCTACGAGTCGCGCCACGCATTTCTCGACGCATACCGTGAGACCACGACCGCCGTACGCGCCGCGTACGAAGCGAGTATCGAGAGCCGGTCCACCACGGGGCCCGTGAACGGACCGCCGGGCCCCCGGCACACCGAGCGATGAATACGTCGCCGCGGAGCCGGCTCGCGTCTGTTTCAGGCCACCCTCGGTCCAAGCCGGTCTCAACGAAGCCGGCACGCATCTGTCTCCGGCCACCCTCGACAATTGCGGGCTCCTGGACCCCGCTACAATGACATCGCTACAATGAAACGGCTCTTCATCGTCGACGGACACTCGCATCTCTTCCGCGCCTACCACGCGGTCGGCTATCTCTCGACGTCTCGGGGCGTGCCGAGCCATGCCGTGCTGATTCTGAGCACGATGCTATGGAAGCTGATCCGCGAGGAGCAACCCGACTATCTGGCGATCGCGTGGGATCCGCCGGGCCCGACGTTCCGGGACGCGCTCTCGGCCGACTACAAGGCGACGCGCGCCTCGATGCCGGACGACCTCGTGCGCCAGCTTCCGTACGTGCGCCGGCTCTTCGAGGCGCTGCACACGCCCGTGCTCGAGGTCAGCGGATTCGAGGCGGACGACGTGCTGGCGACCATCGTTGACAAGGCCCTCGCACAGCCGGAGCTCGAGGTCGTCGTGGTGAGCGGCGACAAGGACCTGCTGCAGCTGGTCGGGCCGCGCGTCCGCGTGCTGAGCGTCGCCGGACGCACCGGCGAGCCGGTGCTCTACGACGAGGCCAAGGTACGCGAGCGCTGGGGCGTGGAGCCTGGACAGATCGCCGACGTGCTGGCGCTGATGGGCGACACCATCGACAACATCAAGGGGGTGCGCGGCGTCGGCGAGAAAACTGCCGTGAAGCTGATCGGCCAGTATGGCTCCGTCGACCGCCTGTACGAGAACCTCACCCTGATCCCGGGCAAGCTTCGCGAAACCCTGGCGGCCGGACGCAAGGACGCGCTCCTCTCGCGCGAGCTGGCGCTGCTCAATCGCGAAGTGCCGGTCGCCCTCGACCTGGACGGCTTCCGCCGGGTCGAGCCCGACTGGGCCAAGCTGCGCCAGCTCTGGATGGAGATGGAGTTCACGCGGCTCGTGAAGGAGCTGCCCCCGCCCGCCGCGCAGGCGGTGCCCGAGCCGGGCCAGCATCTGGAAGGCGAGGCCGTGATCACCGCATGGCTCCGCGCCGCCCCGGCGGGCGCGCCCCTGGCGCTCGACTGGGCCGGCGAGTCGACGCCGCCGGACCCGCGGATCGCCGGCCTCGCCGTGTTCCACCCGGCTATCGGCGCCGCGGAGCTCTCGGCCGGTGAGCCGCCGTCGTCACTCGGCGAGCGCGAGCTCATCATCCATGACGCCAAGCCGCTGATCGAGTCCTGGCTCGCTCGCGGCGTCATGCCCCCGCCGATCCACGACTCGGCGGTCGCCGCTTATCTGCTCAATTCGGCGCGGCTCACGTACAAGCTCGAGCAGGTCAGCCTGGACGCCCTGAACGAGTATCCGCCGGTGAGCGATCCGTCGCGCGCGTTCGGTGTGCGCGCCGAGTTCACCTGGCGCTACTGGGAGCACGCAGCCGCCGAGCTCAGGACGCGCGAGCTCTGGTCGGTCTACGACGAGATCGAGCGCCCGCTCGTCCCGGTCCTGGCCCTCATGGAGCGCCACGGCATCCGCGTCGATCCCGCGCGGCTCGAGGCGTTCGCGAAGGAGCTCGAGCGTGATCTCGACAACCTGACCCGCGAGATCTATCAGCTCGCGGGCGGCGAGTTCACGATCGCCTCGCCCAAGCAGCTCGCACAGGTCCTGTTCGAGAAGCTGAAGCTGCCACCGATCCGGAAGACGAAGACCGGCTACTCGACGGACGCCGACGTGCTGACCGAGCTCGCGCTCGGTCATCCGCTCCCGGCGAAGATCCTCGAGCACCGGAGCCTCGCGAAGCTCAAGGGCACCTACGCCGACACCCTGCCCGGGCTGATCAATCCGGTCACCGGGCGAATCCACACGACCTTCAACCAGCTCGTGGCGGCGACCGGGCGGCTCAGCTCGCAGGACCCGAACCTCATGAACATCCCGATCCGGACCGAGCTCGGGCGCCGGATCCGCCAGGCGTTCATCCCGGAGGCGGGCTGGCGCTTCGTCGCGGCGGACTATTCGCAGATCGAGCTGCGGATCCTCGCGCACCTGTCCGAGGAGCCGGCGATCATCGAATCGTTCGGGCGCGGCGAGGACATCCACACGCGGACCGCCTCGGAGGTCTTCAAGGTGCCGCAGGCCTCGGTCACGTCGCTGCAGCGCACGATCGCCAAGAGCGCGAACTACGCGATCCTCTACGGCGTGTCGGCCTTCGGCCTGTCCCAGGCGACCAAGATCGATCAGAAGGAAGCGCAGAAGTACATCAACGACTACTTCGCGAGCCACCCGCGTGTACGGACGTTCATCGACCGCATCCTGGCCGAGGGGCGCCAGCGAGGCTACGTGAGCACGCTGCTCGGCCGGCGCCGCTATCTGCCCGATCTGGCCAGCGGCAACCCCGTCGCCCGCAACGCCGCCGAGCGCATGGCGATGAACGCGCCCGTCCAGGGCACCGCCAGCGACATGATCAAGATCGCGATGGTCCGCGTGCAGGCGGCGCTGACGGCGCGCGGCTTGCGCGCGCGGATGCTCCTGCAAGTGCACGACGAGCTCCTGTTCGAGGCGCCGCCGGACGAGGTCGCCACCGTCGAGGCGCTGGCGCGCGAGATCATGGCGGCGGCGCTGCCGCTGAAGGTCCCGATCGTGGTCGACGTCAAGACCGGAGACGACTGGGCCGAGGTATGAGCGCGCCCCGGAAGTTCCTGCTGGTCGGTCTCACCGGCGGGATCGCGACGGGCAAGAGCACGGTGTCGGACCTCTTGCGCCGTCTCGGCTGCGAGATCATCGACGCCGACCTGCTCGCGCGCGAGGTGGTCGAGCCCGGCCAGCCGGCCCTGGCGCAGATCGTCAGCGAGTTCGGTCGTGACGTACTCACCGCATCCGGCGCGCTCGACAGGAAGAGGCTCGGCTCGATCGTCTTCGCCAACCCCGAGCGGCGGCTCCGGCTGGAAGCCATCACGCACCCGGCGATTCGCGAGCGGTTCGTGGCGCGCCTCGATGCGCTGGCGGAGCAGGGCTTTGCGGGTATCGTCGTCTTCGACGCCCCGGTGATGATCGAGAGCGGCAACTACAAGAACATGGAGCGCATGATCGTTGTCGTCACCGACGACGCCACCCAGATGACGCGCCTCCACGGCCGGGACGGCACCGACGACGCGGAGAACCGGCGCAAGATCGCCAGCCAGATGCCGCTCGCCGAGAAGGCCAAGCTGGCCGACTACGTGATCGACAACTCCGGCTCGCGCGAGTCGACCGCGGAGCAGGTGCGGAGGGTCTACGCGGCGCTGATGTCCGAGCTCCAGTCGCGCTCCGCGGCGTAGCCGCATCAGCGGCCGCTGAGCGCGCGGGACACCAGTTGCTTCACCGGACGAAACTCCACGATGCCGACCTCGACCAGCACCGCCTCGAGCGGCAATGGCACGCGTGCCGCGATCGCCAGCGCGTCGCCGAATCGATCGGGCCCGAGATCCGTGGCGAGCGTGCAGTGAGGGACCCAGGCGCCGGGCTGGTAGTGCGTCCACGGCGCCGCGCCGAGCCGCGCGAATCGGCGATGAAAGCCGGCGTGCAGCTCGAGCAAGTCCGTCGTGACCGTCGGCGCCAGAAACACCGCGACACCAGGGAAGAGCCCGACGCTCGCGAACGACATCCGAACCGGGGACGTCTCCGCGGCGAACCGTGTGAGGTCGGCCTCCGCGCGCGCGAGATCGAGCGATTCCCAGATGCCCAGGCTGACGTGCGGCGCGACGCCCGATGTCGCCATGTACTCGATACCCGCGTCGGCCAGCTCTCGCCAGACGCGCCGAACGACGGCCGCGCTTTCCGGGTCGAGGGTGAGCTCGGCGGCGTACGGCATGGGCCCGGATCATGACGAAGCGCCGGGCACTCGGCCAGCACTTTCTCCGCGATCCGGCGATCGCCCGCGCGATCGTCGATCTGGTCGCGCCGACGGCGCAGGACCTGGTCGTCGAGATCGGCCCGGGCGATGGAGCGCTGACCGGTCTGCTGGCCGGCCGGGCTGGGCGCGTGATCGCCCTCGAGATCGATCGGGCGCTCGGCGCGGCACTGCGCGCGCGGCTGCCCGCCGTCGAAGTGCTCGACGCCGACGCGCGGAGCTGGGACTACGGCGCGCTCGCTGCGCAGCCCGGCGGTCGGGTATTGATTCTCGGCAATCTGCCCTACAGCGTCGGCAAGCCGATCCTCACGGCACTGATCGCGGCACGGGCCGCGATCGACGAGATGGCGCTGATGCTCCAGCGCGAGGTCGCCGAGCGCGTCGCCGCGCCGCCGGGGGGCAAGACGTACGGAAGCCTGTCCGTGTTCACCCAGCTCCATTGCGACGTGCGCCTGGCCTTGCGGGTGCCCCCGGGCGCCTTCGGTCCACCGCCGAAGGTCGACTCGGCGGTCCTTCATCTGCGGGTGCTGCGCGCGCCCCGCGTTCCGCTGGCCGACCCGCGCCGCTTCGAGAGCGTCGTCCGAGCCGCTTTCGCTCAGCGCCGCAAGATGCTCGCGAACGCGCTCGGCGCCGGGCTCGGTCTACCGCTCGACGTCGTCCGTCGCGCCGCGGCGGCGGCTGGCGTGGATCCCACGCGCCGGGCCGAGACGCTGTCACTGTCCGAGTTCGCGGCGCTCGCGACCGGGCTCCCATAGCCGCGCCCCGCCGCAGGCTGCCGGCCAGCCGACCGCGGCGCGGACATGTCGAAGGCTCACGCAATTTCCGGCGGTTTGGTGCGGCTTGAGGCCGCGCGACGAGCGGGACACCACGCGTAGTGTGAACGCTGACACCCATCCGGAAACTAGCGTGGTTGCTGATTTTTTCGGTTTACGTCGGGCCAGCTCTCGTTATGATGGGCGTGATGCAGAAGCGTTCCCTGGCCGCAGCGGGCTTCCTCGCGGTGAGCGTTCTCGGGCTCGCCGTCTCTGTCTATCGATATGTGTGGCCGGGAGCGGCCGAGGCTCCGCACTGGCTGGCCGAGCCAAAAGTCGAAGCGCTGGTCGTCCCCGCATACCCGCCGACGGTCAAAAAGGTCGAGATGCGGCGCGGCGACTCGCTCGTGCAGGCGCTCACGCGGGGCGGCCTGCCGTCGCGCAGCGCCACGCTCCTCGCCACACAGTTCGGGAAGAACGGCGCCGATCTCCGAAGGATCCGGGCTGGCGCCACGATCGAGATCACCTGGAACGCCCGGAGCGAGCCGATGGAGGTCCGCTACGAGGCGAGCCCCTGGGTCACGCTCGCCGCGCGCCCCGCGCACGGCAGCTGGCGTGTCGGCCGGGCCGAGACCATTCCCGACCTGCGCGTCGAGGCGGTGAGCGGCGTCGTAGAGCGGTCGCTGTTCGACGCGGTCGAGCAATCCGGCGAGTCGGCCCGCCTGGTGCTCGGACTCGTCGACATCTTCTCGTCGGACTTCGATTTCACCGCCGATACCCGCGCGGGCGACCGCTTCCGGCTGCTGGTCGAGAAGCGCTACGCGGGCGATACGTTCGTCGATTACGGCCGGATCCTCGTGGCCCAGTACAAGAGCGGCGGCAAGATTCTCACCGGCGTCGGGTTCGACAAGGGCGTCTCGCGCTTCGCGCACTACGACCTGAACGGCAATTCGCTACGCAAGAGCTTCCTGAAGTCGCCGCTCGAGTTCACGCGCATCACCTCGGGCTTCACCTACGCGCGCCCGCATCCGATCCTCGGCGGCGTGCGCCCGCACCTCGCGATCGACTACGCGGCGCCGGTCGGGACGCCGGTGCGCGCCGTGGCCGACGGGGTCGTCGTATCGGCCGGCTGGAACGGTGGCAACGGCATCCAGGTCCATCTGCGCCACCGCTCGGGCTACGAGACGCAGTACAACCATCTGTCGAAGATCCCGGGCGACATTCGCGCCGGCACGCGCGTGCACCAGAAACAGATCATCGGCAACGTCGGCGCCACCGGGCTGGCGACCGGGCCACACCTCGACTACCGCATCGTCCACAACGGCACGTACGTGAACCCGCTCAGCGAGAGGTTCATCCCCGGCGAGCCGATCCCGACCGCCGTGCACCCCGATTTCACCCGCCACTCGCGCGAGCTCGTCGCGCGCCTGGAGACCGCCGCGCCGTTTTGATCCCGCTCGGGCGAGCGAGGCCGCTCCGCCCGATCCCAGCCACGCAGCTCGCTCGCCTCCGACGCGTATGGCCTCAGCCGGTCGGCTCCGTACGATGCTGCGAGACTTGCTGCGACGTCGGTGGTATGCAGATTGTAACGACCTGTACGGCGCGAGGAGGAGGTTGGGCCCATGTTTGATCTCGAGAAATTCAAGGCAGAGTGCTCGGCCGCAATGACCGAACGGTCAGCCCTGCAGGCGGTACGTGAGGTCGTCGCGCGGGCGGTCGAGAACCCAAGGGCGGTTGTCACGGCACTCGGCGAACCGGCTCGGTCGGAAGTCCAGACTCTTCACCGTTCGACCGCGCTCACGATCCTCAATGTCATCTGGGGGCCGCGGATGACCGTTATGCCCCACAACCACGAGATGTGGGCCGTGATTGGCATCTACACGGGGCGAGAAGACAACATTCTCTGGCGGCGGCTGCCAGCCGACTCGAATGGCCGAATCGAGGCGGCCGGCGCCAAGGCGCTGAGCGAACGCGAGGCCCTTCCTCTCGGTCACGACATCATCCATTCCGTCACCAATCCGATTGGCCGGCTGACCGGTGCGATTCACGTGTACGGGGGTGACTTCTTCGCGGTGCCCCGCAAAGAGTGGGATGCGGAGCGGCTCACCGAACAGCCATACGACGTCCAGAAGGCGCTGCAGTTGTTCGAGGAGAATAACCGTCTGTACGCGCGCTCCTGATCGGAGCGGGGCGGAGGTGAGGAGCACCGGTCGCCGCCGCTGAAGCTCAAACATTCCGCCTAGTTCACCACCTCGCGCCCTCCCGCTTCACATTCCGCGAAATTGCCACGAATTTGCGAGTGGATGGTACGATTTGCCCGCCGTCTGAGCCGTCTGGAAAGGAGTTCCGTGGAGCTCGTCGTCCGACTGATCCCACTCGGAGGTCTCGGCGAGATCGGCCTCAACATGATGCTGATCGAGTCCGGCGAGGACTTGCTCGCGGTGGACTGCGGTCTCATGTTCCCCGACGATGAGCTGCCCGGAATCGATCACGTCATCCCCGACTTCGCGTATGCGCTCGGGCGGCGTGAGGCGTTCCGTGCCGTCGTCCTGACCCACGGCCACGAAGACCACATCGGGGCGCTGCCGTACCTGCTCCGCGACCTGCCGGTGCCGGTCTACGGCACGCCGCTGACCCTGGCGCTCGTGACCGAGCGGCTGCGGGAGCACGGGCTCGCTGAGAGCGCCGATTTGCGGGTCATCCGGCCGCGAGATCGCATCACGGTGGGCTCGCTCGGCGTCGAGGCGATCCGCGTCACGCACTCGATCGTGGACGGCATCGGCCTGGCGATCGACACGCCCGTCGGTACGATCGTCCACACCGGCGACTTCAAGCTCGACCCGAGCCCGCTCGACGGCGAGCCGCCGGACTATCGTCGTTTCGCCGAGCTCGGCGAGCAGGGCGTGACGGTCCTGTGCTCCGACTCCACCAACGTCGACCGGCCCGGCCACACGCGATCCGAGATGGACGTCGGCCATGCGCTCGGCGCGCGCTTCGACGCCGCGGCCGGGCGAATCATCGTCGCCACGTTCGCCTCGCATATCCATCGCATCCAGCACGTGCTGACCTTGGCGGCCCGCACGGGCCGGCGGGTTGCGCTACTCGGGATGAGCATGCAGCGGAACGTGACCATCGCCGCCGAGCTGGGCTACCTGCGTGTGCCCGCCAACGTCCTGGTCGAGCTCGAGGAGCTGGCCGAGCTTCCCGCGAATCGCCAGGTGATCCTCTCGACGGGAAGCCAGGGCGAGCCGCACTCGGCGCTGGCGCTGATGGCGTCCTCGGAGCACAAGTACGTGCGGGTCGAGCGCGGGGACCTCGTGATCATCTCGGCCCGCGTGATCCCCGGCAACGAGCGCACGATCGGCCGCGTGGTGAACGCGCTCTACCGGCTGGGCGCCGAGGTCCTCTACGAGGACAACGCATTCGTTCACGTCTCCGGCCACGCGAGTCAGGAAGATCTCAAGATGATGTTCAACCTGACGCGCCCGCGCTACTTCGTTCCGGTGCACGGCGAGTATCGGCACCTGCTCGGTCACGCGCGGCTCGCCGAGTCAGTCGGCATCGGCCCGGAGCGCGTGTTCCTGATCGAGGATGGCATGGCCGTCGAGGTCTCGAAGACCGAGGCGCACCTGGGCGATCGGGTGCCCGCCGGCCGCGTGCTCGTCGACGGCAAGTCGGTCGGCGACATCGGCTCCGTGGTCCTCCGCGACCGGCAGCTGCTCGCGGAGGACGGCCTGATCGCGATCTCGCTCGCCGTCGCGCAGGACGGCACGGTGATGGCAGGGCCGGAGATCGCTTCGCGCGGATTCGTCTACGTGAAAGAGAACGAGCCCCTGCTCGAGGAGCTCAAGAAGGCCGTCGTCGCAGCGCTCGCCGAGCGCGGCCCGGACGTGCCATTCGATCGTGAAACGATGAGCGCGACCGTTCGCATGGCGGTGCGGCAGTTCGTCAACCAGCGCTTCCGCCGGCGGCCGGTCGTGCTTCCGATCATTCTGGAGGTCTGATGGCCACCGTCGTCTCGACGGAAGCAAAATCGACCGAAGGCAAATCGACGGAGAGCAAGCCGCGGCGCCGCCGCAAGCGCGGCAGCGACCGCTGGGTCAGCGAGCTCAAGGGGATCGTAGCCCTCCTGGCGGCGGGCTTCGGCCTCATCGCGCTCGCGACCTTCGATCCGACGTTGACGCCCGCCGACCAGCAGGGGCTCACTGGCCCGGTCGGCGTCTGGCTCGGCTGGGCAACGTTCCAGTCCTTCGGCTACTCCGGCTTTTTGCTGCCGCTGCTGCTCGGCGCGTGGGGCGCGTCGGCGTTCCTGCGCCCGATCGTCGTGCGCGGCTGGGTTCCACTGGTCGGGCTGACCGCGCTCCTGGTGAGCGCGGCGGGGATTCTCACGCAGGCAACGCGCGTGCGCGGTGCGATCGGCGGCGGCCTGGTCGGCTACGCAACAACCGGCGCGCTCCACGCGGGATTCGGCGACGTCGGCACGTGGCTGGTGCTGCTCGCCGCCATACCCATCGGCGTGCTCTGCGTGACCCGCGTGTCCTATGCGGCGGTGGTTCGCGTCACCACGTCGCGCCTGACGAAGCTCAAGAAGCGCCGCGCCCAGCCACCGGCGGCGGTGCGCGTACCGGTGGAGCCGGTGGCGCCCATCGTGGAGGCGGAGGCGCCGGAGGTCATCGCGCTACCGGTCGTCGTCGAGCCCTCGCGGCCGCGCGGACGGCTGGCCGAGCAGGGACTCGCGTGGCAGGAGAACTTCGACTTCGGCGGCGGCGGCGCGGCGGCCTTCCAGCTGCCGCCGGTGGGGCTCCTCAAGGTCCCGCCGCCCAGTGAGCTCAAGCGCACGCGGGAAGAGCTCCAGGACAACGCCGAGACGATTCGCCGCAAGCTGCAGGATTTCGAGGTCGAGGGCCGCATCGTGCAGGTGAGCCCCGGCCCGATCATCACGTCGTACGAGTTCGAGCCCGCGGCCGGCGTCAAGATCAGCCAGGTCGTGAACCTCGGCGACGATCTGGCGCTGGCGCTGAAGTCCGCGTCCGTCAGGATCGTGGGCCCGATCCCAGGGCGCGGCACCGTCGCGATCGAGGTGCCGAATTCCGAGGCGGCGACCGTCTATCTGCGGGAGATCTTCGTCTCCGCGGAGTTCGCGGAGTCGAAGGGCAAGCTCCCGCTGGCCCTCGGCAAGGACGTGACCGGCACGCCGGTCGTCTCCGACCTCACGTCGATGCCGCACCTGCTCGTCGCCGGCGCCACGGGGAGCGGCAAGTCGGTCGGGCTCAACTCGATGATCTGCTCGATCCTCTACAAGGCCTCGCCGGCCGACGTGCGCTTCCTCTTGATCGACCCCAAGCGTCTCGAGCTCAGCGTCTACGAGGGCATCCCGCATCTCCTGGCGCCGGTCGTCACCGACGCCAAGGAGGCCGCGGCGCGCCTGCGCTGGATCGTCGGCAAGATGGACGAGCGCTACCGGACCTTGCAGCTCAAGCAGGTCCGGAACATCGAGGGCTACAACAAGGTCGTCACGCCGGAGGAGAAGCTTCCGTACTGGGTCGTCGTCGTCGACGAGCTGGCGGACCTCATGATGGTCTCGGCGGGCGAGGTGCAGACCTCGCTGGTGCGGCTGGCGCAGATCGCACGCGCGGTCGGGATCCATCTGATCATCGCGACCCAGCGTCCTTCGGTCGACGTGGTCACCGGTCTGATCAAGGCCAACTTCCCGACGCGCATCGCCTTCCAGGTGGCCTCGAAGGTGGACTCGCGG